>Ga0181528_10000492_pt1 | contig 27883 bp, 16 predicted proteins | sample PEATcosm2014_Bin_47_FD_119742 | JGI IMG/M metagenome (GOLD analysis project Ga0181528, IMG submission 119742) | Peatland microbial communities from MTU Mesocosm Facility, Houghton, MI, USA - PEATcosm2014_Bin10_10_metaG | ecosystem: Environmental > Terrestrial > Soil > Wetlands > Peat | place...
CAGAATCGAGGCCGTAGCCCGCAACTCCGGATCGATGGTCAGGTTGGTCGTGGTGTCTCCAGCCGCCTGATCTTCAATCAGCGCCCGCTCCAGCAATGCGTCTATGTGACTATTCTTCCAATCCATGGTTCAACATCCTGCAATCAGGAATTCGCCAGCGCTTTCTGGCGCAGAAGAAAGTCATAAATGGCTTTCTTGACGCTGTCTTCCGCCTGACCGGAAAGTGAATAAAAAAGAGTTCCGTTGTTGCGATTGATTTGCAGCACGCACTTGGACTGGCCACCTGCGATTCCATCGACGAGGCTTTGCCACATTCCCGGCTTGCTTGGCTTTTGCCGGTCGATCAGGTTGATCTCTCCCAGGTCTTTGTACAAGAGCAGAGTCACAAGATTACGGGCATCGCGCACCATGATCCCGCGATCCGTCAAGAGAAAGAACTGAGAGAAGCTGCTGTTCTGCGATCGAACGCCGCCGATGTCGACTATCGCAATCGCCGTGTCGCGCGTGCCGATCTGACGGGCGATCATCTCTTCAACCGGCGTGGTGAAATGAGGCGCTGCCTGGCAGCCCGGCGCATCGCCGAAGGAGATGGACGGCATCTCCACCCTTTTCGTTTCAACGACGATGCTATCCAGCGGCGACTCCGCCGCGACCGCGTTATGCTCCTTCAGTTCGCGGTAAGCAACCTGAATCTGCTTGAAATGCTCCTCCGCATCCGCCCGCAGGCTGGCGAAGTTCTCATAGAGATCGGGATGCCATTGCTTGACGCCCTCCCGATAAGCCTCTTCAATCGCGGATTCCTCAGGAATACCAAATGCGATACCTAGCGTCCGATAGTGCTGCTTGCATTGCGCGCATTCGCAAGACATCTTTCATTCCTCCTCGGAGAGCTTCTTCAACGCGGCCTGTGCCTTTTCAAGAAGCAGCCGCGTCTCTGCCTCCTGCTTCTTCAATCCCTCAACCACCTGCGGCGGGGCCTTCTTGAGGAATGCTTCGTTCCCTAGTTGCCGCTCGGCGGAGGCTAAACCTTTTTCATACTTGGCGATCTCTTTTGTCAAGCGTTCGCGTTCGGCGGGGATGTCGATCTTGGCCTCGTAGTCGATTGCGATATCGAAGTTTGCCGCCGAGCTAGTCTTGCCGTACGTTAATGGTACTAACCCCACAACATTAATTTTGGCAAGTTGACGAATAATATCTCCATGATGAGTCACAACATCAACGGCATTCATCCCTCGCATTGGATCAGGATTAAGCTGCCCCGAGACGAATTCCTTCTCCGGCACTCCACTTTCTTTTCGCAATACACGAAAAGCAGTTATAACCGATTGAAGAACTGACATTTCAAGAACACCATCATCGTATGCATGTTGTGCACTAATCGTTGTATCATCTCCCGGATAGCGACTCCGCGGATATTGCGTCATCGCAATCGACTTGGCCGGCGGATTCCCATCATAGAGAGCGTGCCAAATCTCTTCCGTGATAAACGGCATGAAGGGCGAGAGCAACCGCAACGAAGCCTCGAAGACTTGAAGTAGTGTAATCAGCGCGGCTTTCGTTCTGGCCAGTCGCGCATCCCGCTGACTCGCTGATTCGCCGACTAGCTGGCCCGTTTCAAAATCCAGACGCAATTTGACGATTTCGAGATACCAATCGCAGAAGCTGCCCCAGAAGAACTGATAGATCGTATTGGCCGCGTCGTCGTAACGATAGTTCTCAAGCGATTGATTAACTTTGGCTGCGGTTGAGTGGAGTTCGGCAACGATCCAGCGGTCCTCAAGCGGCGCATCGGCGGCGACTGCTGGCATTGCGCCCAGTACGGCGGGATCAACAACAATCCCAATCTCCGCCGCGCGATCCACGTTCATGAACAAGAACCGCGCGGCATTCCAGATTTTGTTAGCAAAGGCGCGGTAGCCCTCGGTGCGGGCGACGTTGAAGGCGATGTCGGTTCCGGGTGAAGCCATCGAGGCCAGCGTAAAACGCACGGCGTCCGTCCCGTACTGCTTGACAATCTCGATGGGATCGACGACATTGCCCTTGGTCTTGGACATCTTCTCGCGGTTGGCGTCGCGCACCAGGGCGTGAATGTAGACCTCGCGGAAGGGCACGGAATCCGCCAGCGAGCGTTTGGAGCCATCGGGCTTGGGCACATCCCCGGCGAACCAGCAGCCGAACATGATCATGCGCGCGACCCAGAAGAAGAGAATGTCGAAGCCTGTGACTAATAAACTCGTCGGATAAAAGGCATCGAAGTCGGCGCGGTTCTCGGCAGTAAGATTCGGCCAGCCGAAGACGGAAACTGGCAGGAGGCCCGAAGAGAACCATGTGTCCAACACATCGGTTTCTTGCGTGATCTTCGCCGAGCCGCAATGCGCGCAAGCCGTCGGATCAACGCGCGCGACGGTGATCTTGCGGCAGTCAGCGCAGTGCCATGCCGGGATGCGATGGCCCCACCAGAGCTGGCGCGAGATACACCAGTCGTGAATGTTTTCCATCCAGCCTAGATAGGTCTTCTCGTACATCTCCGGCGTAAAGGTGATGGCCTTTTTACCGTCGGCATCGGGCTGAACGACCTTGCGGGCAAGATCCGCCATCGACGGGAGGCCCTCTTGGGGCGATTTATTGACGGCAACGAACCACTGCGTGGAGAGGCGCGGCTCAACAGTAGTTTTGCAGCGGTCGCAGTGGCCCACATTGTTGGTGTGGTCCTTGATGCCGGCCAGGAGGCCCTGCTCTTCGAGATTGGCGATGATCTTTTTGCGCGCCTGATAGCGATCGAGTCCCGCGTAACTCCCGCCCTCTGCGTTGATCTTACCTTCGGCATCCATCACATTGATCGAAGGCAGATGGTGGCGTTCACCGAGAGCGAAGTCATTGGGGTCATGCGCTGGAGTTACTTTGACCGCGCCGGTTCCGAAGTCGCGGCTGACCCACTCATCGAGAATGATAGGAATCTCGCGTCCTACCAGCGGCAGCCTGAGCTTCTTTCCGTGCAAGTGCAGATAGCGCTCGTCTTCAGGATGAATGGCGACAGCTACGTCGCCGAGCATGGTTTCAGGACGCGTCGTGGCGACAGTTAGAAACTCGCTAGTATCTTTACCGTCGTCACTTATAACTGAGTAACGTATCTCCCATAAGTGACCTTTTTGTTCCTCGTGGAACACTTCTAAGTCACTAATCGCTGTCTGGCAGCGCGGACACCAGTTCACGATATATGCGCCGCGATAGATTAGACCCTGCTCATGTAAGCGGACAAAGGCCTCGCGCACCGCGACGGATAAGTTCTCGTCCATTGTGAAGTATTCGCGATCCCAATCTACCGAGGCGCCCAGCCGCTTCATCTGGTCGAGTATTGCGCCGCCATAGTGGCGCTTCCACTCCCAGACGCGCTCGACAAAGGCCTCGCGGCCAAGCTGCTGGCGGCTCGACCCCTCTGTAGTCAACTGACGCTCCACCATCATCTGCGTGGCGATGCCGGCGTGATCGGTGCCTGGCAGCCACAGAGCGGGTTGGCCGCTCATGCGCCGCCAGCGCGTGAGAATGTCCATCTCCGTCTGGTTGAGCATATGACCCATGTGGAGACGGCCGGTAACGTTGGGCGGCGGCAGCAAAATTGTGAAGGCCGGCTGTGCATCGGAATGTGCTGCTTGAGGTGTCGGCTGCGCGAAGAGCTTCTCGCGCACCCAGTATTCGGCCCATTGATCTTCAATGGCGGTAGGGTCGTAGGCTTTAGGCAGTTCGTGAGGCATGATTGTTTGTCTTTGAGCCCCCAATGAATTGCCGAAAAACCTCTTACAGAGAGGCGTTTAGCGAAAGGGACCACTCTTCACTTTAGCAGATGTGCAGATGCCGGTCAGGGAATGGTCTCTGCTTCGCTGTCAACCCAATAGCCGCTTCTGGCCTTCACCACCAGGCCGGAGTAGCCATTCAGTCGCAAGCCGATCGCATGAAAGCCTGGATGAGGAGACGCGGGATAGTAGCTCAGCATATAGCGATTGGGCAGGTGGTGGGAGATGGTCAGCAGATCGCGCTCCAGGCTATGAGCGCCGCTGAAGCTGAAGTACTCTCCGCCGGTTAACTGCGCCACGCTCTCCGGAACATTGCGCCGCAGACCGTCCGTTGCCAGATAGCCCGCCATTTTGGCTAACCGCAACGGTGGTGCAAGAAGACTCAGACAATCGAAGGCCTGGGTGAAGCGGTTCTGATCGGCGGTGGCACTGGGATCTTTGGCCATGCATCCTCCGGGCGGACCCGGCGTTGGATCGCTCCACATCTTGGCGGCTTGGTGGCCGATTGCCGACTTTGCCGAGGGAAACGCGAGGCTGTAGATCGCCGTGTTGGAGTCGCTCAGGGCGCGAAGAGCCTCGTCGAGCTTGGTCTGGCTGCCGTGGTCGACGGTCTCACTGAGGAGCAGAATGACCCGCCGGTAGGCGGCAGGCTGGCTGCGCAACAGATCGACAGAGAAGCGGAGGCCATCAAGAATCGCGGCGCCGCGATCGCCGGGTGCGAGGCCTTGCAGGGTCTCGTCCACCGCTAACAGGTCGGAGGTAAAGCTCTGGACCGTCCGGGGCGCGCTGTCGAATTCCACCACCGCAACCCTGTGGGGAACACTGCCGATGACCGTCTCGATGGCTAAGCCGAGATTCTGGAAGTTTTCGAGTTGCCGAGCGCCAGCGCCGCCGGTTTCTACGGCAACGACCAGCGCCAGCGGCTCACTTCCGGTATCATCCTCGACCGTGATCTTCTCTTCGATACCGTCGTCGGTGAGAGCGAAATCCTTTGCGGAGAGGGTGAATACCGGCGCTTCGTCTTTGGTTCTGACCAGGACGGGGACAAGAACCAGAGTAGTGCGCGTGGTGAGCACGGGAATTTGTGCCGGGGGAGGAGCAGGAGATTGCGCGAGCGCCGCCGGCACACATACAAGCGCTGTAAGGAGACACCACTTCATGGCTAACTCTCTGAACCTTGTAATTTTAGACGCACGAGGCACTGGTTTGGGGCGCTTGATATGCCACAATTTTTTGGAAAGGAGAGAGGCAAAGCGAAGGGCCGCCTGCTGGGCAGCCCTTCATCTTCGGTCAACGTGAAAAGAGTGGCTTAGAAGGGGTTCAGCTTGGAAAGTCCCTTCTTCTTTTTCTTCTTGCTGGAAGATTCGTCGCTCAGGTCAGCCTTGGGCTTTTTCGTCTTGGCATCGGCAGCGGATTGTGTTGGAGTTGAACCGGGCTTGACATCGTTGACCTGATCGGGAGCATTGGCGGGCTTTTCCGCGCCAGGCAGCGCGGTGTTATCTGGACCGACAGCCTTGACGACGGCGTTGGGGTCGGTCGTGGGCGCGCTGACCACCTGCACACCGACGCCCGTACCGCCCTCTGGCTTCTCCATCTGGATCGGCGCGTCGGAGGGCCGGTCGCTGCGCGGCGGCTCATTGACACCGGTGGGAGATACCGCTGCGGCCGGGGCGGCAGGTCTTCCGGCGTTGACGGCGGCATTGAAGTCGGCGATGTTTTGCTTGGTCACGTCGGGCGCCAGGGTGCGCTTGGGATCGTCCAGGCTGGGTTCGCCCACATGCACGGCCTCAACCACGGAGGGTCCGCGCTTGATGATGTCAAAGGTCTTGCCGGTAAAACGCAAGGGCTGGCGGCTGCCTTCTTCCGCTTCGCTCTCTGCCATCGCGGCTTCGGTCGGCTCAGGAACCGCGCGGTTCATGGCGACCAGCCGGTCGCGCGCATCTTCAACATGAGGGGCCATCGGGTAACGGGTGATGACTTTGGTATAGGCTGCGGCAGCCCGATCCATGTAGACAGCGCGTAGCCGCTCTTTGATCGCTCCAGGCAGATTGGGTGCGATCTGGATGGCATGGGCCTGGCCGGCATAATCATCGCCAATGCCCAGCAGGGCCTGGTCGCTCTTGGAGTAAAGCGGATAGGTATCGATCACCGTCTCCAGACGTGCGATGGAGGCCGAAAAATTCTCCCTGCTTCCGTAGTAGAGACCAATCTCGGTCTCGCGCTCGGCCAGAACCTCTTGCACGTCGCGGAGCTTTTGCTTGGCACGGGGCACCAGCTGCGAATCGGGGAACATATTGATCATCGCCCGGTACTCGCGCTCGGCATTCTGGGCATTGGCATAGTCGCGGTCGGGCTTTTCCATCTGCTGGTAGTAGATGTCGCCAACCTTCATCTGCGCTTCGGCTGCCTCGGGAGCGTTGGGAAAGAAGGTGATGAAGTCCTTGTATTCAGCCTCGGCCTGCGTAAGAGCCGCTGTGCCGCCCTCCTTGAACCAGCTATCGCCCACCGCTAGTTTGGCGCGCATCCTGTACTCGGAGTCGGGATAGGTGTTGAGCATGGTTTGCAGGTCGAGCCGCGCCACGTCGTAACGGCCCTTCTTGATAGCCAGCATCGCCTTGTCGAAGAGTTCCTTGTCGGGCTGTTTGGAGTTCACACCGGCCAATGGGTTGGCACTCAGGTCCTCGTTCTTCTTTTGCTTGGGCTTCTTGGTCTTGGCCTCAGCGGAAACCCCTCCCAGCACCAGAACCGCCAGAGCAACCGCGGCAATCTTCAATGTCAACCGGTTCATAAACCCTCATTGCGGCTGCGGCCCGGCGGGCTGCAAGCCATTTCCTCAATTATCTTGGACCTAACTCGCAATACTCGGCGATTCGCCTGCGGCCTTGCGAGCCGCAGCCAGCAGCTCACGCGCATCCTGCTCCGGATGCCCTGCGCCAAAGACCGCGTTACCGGCCACCAGCAACTCCGCTCCTGCTTGGACGATGCGAGCCACTGTGTCGTGAGCCACACCGCCGTCCACTTCGATTCTAAATGCCAGCCCCCGCTGATGGCGCAACTGAACCAGACGCCGGATTTTATCCAGCGAGAATTCGATGAATTTTTGCCCGCCGAAGCCCGGATTCACGCTCATGACCAGAACATGGTGAACCGTGGGCAAAATATCCCAGAGCAGTTCGACGCTGGTGGCCGGATTGATCACCACCCCCGGCCTCATGCCATGCTGGGCAATCAGTTCCAGCGAACGATGCAGGTGGCGGCAGGCCTCGTAGTGAACACTGACCCAATCGGCGCCGGCTTCGGCAAAGGCGGGGATGAACTCGTCGGGATTCTCGATCATCAAATGGCAATCGAGTGGCAGCTTGGTCGTGGCGCGCAGAGATTTTACGACCAGCGGCCCGATGGTGATATTGGGCACAAAATGCCCGTCCATCACATCCACATGGATCACCGTGCCGCCTCCCAGCTCCGCAGCGGCAACCTGATCCGCCAGGTGGGCAAAATCGGCAGACAGAATAGAAGGCAGCAGTTCAACCATATTTTTGGGGCGCATCTCCTTGCAGGGTCAGTGTATCAGCGCGGAGGCGCGCCTGGCTCTGCGCAATTGCGGCGCTCCGCAGAATGCGCGCTATCGTGCGATAAAATCCTATAGGTTATTTATTTTGAATGAGATAATCATCTTGACCCTCAAATTACTGAGCTACATGACTGCGATGGACAGCAAAGCCTCCAACGCCAAACCGGCTTCGGTGAGAATCGCACCCGCTCGGTGCTGTCATCGAATTCAGCGCTTTTCAATGGTTCGCACAATCACTCGAAAAGCGGCCTGATGCGGTAGCCGTTCAAACAACACTTCGCGCTGAGGCGGAATAAGATCGCGGCACACTCTCTGCCGCTCTTCACCAGGCAGGATTTGTCATCGGCTCAAACCTCAATCCGCTATAATTTTCTGAATGGCGCAGGGAACATATACACGAGCGCAGGCAGGGTCCTCGCGCATCAGGATCAGAGCTATCGTATCGCTAAAACAGTTTGGTTTTTCTGTAACAACCTATAGCATCGCAGCACTTGCCTGCATGATTTTTTCCTTTCAGCCGGCGCAGGCCCAGAGAGCCAAAGCGGCGCCCACTTCGGGCACGCCGGGCTTGATGTCTTATTATGAGGCCGCACAGAATTTCCAGGAAAGCAATGACTTGGAACAGGCTTCCCAGCAATATCAGCTCTTTATCGCCAATGCACTCGACTATCTAGGCTCCGCTCGCGCCAGCATAGGAGACTATGTTAAGTCTTCCGCCTACTTCGATGAGGCGCTGCGCTTAGCGCCAAATCATTCTTCGATACAACTTGATTATGCAGAAGCGGCTTTGGCGGCGAAGGATTTGCCGCGCGCAAAACAACTGGCTGAATCGGCAGTGGCAGCCAAACCGGCTGATGACCGGGCACACCGCATCCTGGGCCGCGTATTGTTGAAGGCTGGCGATAGCAATGGCGCCAAACTGCAATTGGAGAAGGCTGTCGCCATTGATCCTAACTTCACCAACGGATATGCGCTGGCCTCCGCTTACCTGGCCCTCAAGGATAAGGAGCACGCTGCTGCGCTTTTTCACGAGATGCAGCTTTCGCTCGGAGACAAGGCTGCCCTGCACATGGAGTTTGGACTTGCTTATGGCGAGGCGGGATTCCCTGAAGAGGCAATCGAGGAGTTCAAAAAGACGATACAAAGAGATGCGAAGTTTCCCGGCGCCCATTATTCGCTTGGAGCTTCCTATCTCCTGAGTATGGGAGAGATCGATTTTCCTAAGGCCGTGGCGGAGTTTCAGAAGGAATTACAGGTGAATCCCAATGATTTTCTCTCTCATGCGGAGCTTGGCTATGTGGCTCTCAGTCAGCATCGTCTGCCAGATGCGGAAAATGAACTCGTGCGGGCCGCTGCTCTGAATCCGACTGACCCGGATGTTTATATGTCGCTGGGGCAGCTTTACCTTCAGACGGACCGGAGCACAGAGGCCGAAGCGGCGCTGCGCAAGACCATTGCATTGACCACGGATACCGCTCACAATAACTATCAAGTACAGAGAGCGCATTATCTGCTGGCGCGGCTTCTTTTGCAATCGAATCGGGCCGACGAAGGCAAGCAGGAGATGCAGGCTTCACAGGATCTGTTGGCGATTAGCGCACGGCACAATCAAGGACAGGCGCACGGAATGTCTGAGAACGGTATTGGCGGCGACCTGCAGTGGAGAGACAACAAGAATCTTACCCTGATTGATCCGCAAGCTCTAAGTCGCGTGCAGGCGACCGAGCAGCAACTTGGTTTATCGATCGCAGATAGTTACAACAACATGGGCGCGATTGCGGCTACAAACAAGGATTACGCGGCCGCAAATCAATCGTTTGAAAATGCCTATAAATGGAATCCCTCGCTTGACGGTCTCGACAAGAACTGGGGCAAGGCAGCATTTTACGGTCATTTGTATTCCGAGGCGGTAGCGCCGCTTGACCGCTATCTGAGCCAACATACAGACGATGACGTGGCGCGATCCTATCTGGGAATCAGTTTGTTTTCGGTGCATGATTTTAGCCGCGCCGCAACGATTCTGGAGCCGCTTGCATCACGATTCGATGCAACGCCAGCACTCACATACGTCTATGTGCAAGCGCTCATGGAAACGGAAGACTTAGATAGCGGAATCGCTCAGCTTAAGGCCTTGACTGCAAAATTCCCACAAAATGCTGTTTATCATCGCGAACTCGGGAAGGCTCTGACGCGAAAACATGACTATGCGGAAGCTGCAATCGAATTGCGAGGCGCGCTCGATATTGATTCATCCGATAGCATGGCAAAGTATGATCTGGCGCTGACATTTATCCAGATTGAGAAGAAGGATGAAGCGGAGCAGTTATTGGAGGAATTGGCCAAATCGGGATCGAAAAATCCGGATGTTTACTACCGGTTGGGCAAGTTGAAGCTGGAGCGCGCAGATGCCAAGTCCGCGATCATGAACCTTCAGAAGGCCCTTGAATTGAGTCCCGACAGCGAAATGATTCATCAGACATTGGCAATAGCTTATCGGCAGGATTCACGCATCGAGGACGCCGCTCGCGAGATGAAAGAGGCCGAGGCAATCCATCATTCACATGAATCAGTTCATCCATAATCATAAGAGGCTTGCTGCGATGATTGATTTGAAGTCGCATAGAGGATATTTGTTTTATATCAAACTTAAGCAACTATTCAGATGCAATTACTCCATCTGCCGCGGAGCGGTACTTATCAATATATTCTTCGTTGGGGTCAGCCTTTTTGCTCTTCAGAATGCTTCCGTTCCGTCGCCGATTCGATTTCGCGATGTTGCCTCATCTGCCGGCCTGACTACGATTCCCAATTCCTCAGCAGATAAGCGCTATCTTGTCGAGATGATGGGTGGGGGCATTGCTTTGTTCGACTGCGACAACGACGGGAAACTGGACATACTCGTCGTGAATGACTCCACCATCGACAGGTTTTTGCAAGGCGGAGATCAGATGGTTACGCTATATCATCAGGACGCCGATCTACACTTTACTGACATAACTCAGCAGTCAGGGTTGACGACGAAGGGCTGGGGCATGGGGATTGCCATTGGAGACTACGACAATGATGGTCTTCCGGATATTTATGTAACCGGTTATGGCCATAACGTTCTCTATCGCAACCTGGGCGGATGCAAGTTTGAAGATGTTACCGAACGAGCACACGTACAGGGAGGAGGATTCAGCGTTGGCGCTGCATGGGCAGATTATGACCGCGACGGCCATCTCGATCTATTTGTCTCCCGTTATGTGAACTCGGATATTCATCACTTGCCTTCTCCTGGCGCAAGCTCATTCAATTATCAAGGCCTGCAAATGGAAGTGCCTGTCTCCGACGGCCAGTCCGATATTCTTTTTCACAATCGCGGCGATGGCACATTCGAAGACGTATCAGAGAAAGCTGGAGTCAGCAATCCCGACAAGCGTTTAGGGATGGGCGTTATATGGAGCGATTACGATAACGATGGATGGCCCGACCTCTTTGTCACGAATGATATGGGCCCCAATTTTCTCTATCACAACAAGCATGACGGCACTTTTGAAGACGTGGGGCTGATCTCTGGAACCGCTTTGAGCATGGATGGAAGGTCGATGGGCAACATGGCCGCCGACTTTGCGGATATCGACCATGATGGCAATTTTGATTTGCTGATTACCCGCTATGGATATCAGCCGATGAGCCTCTATTTGAATCGGCAGTCGCAGGGATTTCTGGACATCACCTGGAATTCCGGTCTCGGTCGCAATCCTTACGAGCCAGTGCGCTGGGGTGGAGGATTTGCCGACCTTGACAACGATGGCTGGCCTGATATTTTTGTTGCCAACGGAAATGTCACTTCGCTGGTTGATTCGCTTCCGCACGAGCTTAAGTTTCGTGAGCCTCTTCAGTTGTTTCGCGATCTTGGTAACCGCACGTTTAGCGACATTTCTGATGCGTCCGGATTGAATTCAGGCCCGCTGCAATCGCGTCGGGGAACGGCCTTCGGCGACATCAATAATGATGGCAACATCGATGTGGTCGTTTACAACGTTGGAGGGCCGCCTTCGTTGTTTTTGAACGAAACGCATAACTCAAATCATCGTGTGCTGTTTCGCCTCATTGGCACAAAGAGCAATAAGTCGGCTATTGGCGCGCGTGTCATTGTCTCCTCGGCATCTATGACGCAGATGGATGAAGTGCGTGGTGGAGGCAGCTATCTTTCCTGTAATGATGAACGCTTGCACTTCGGGCTAGGCCGTGATTCGGTGATAAGGAACGTTCATATTCTGTGGCCCAGCGGACTGAAAGATGAGTTGAAGGACATCCCTGCAGACGCTATCTATACGATTGTCGAAGGACAAGGGATCACAGCGACGACCAAGCTGCCTCCGCCGGCCAAGTAGTCATACATAAAATGCAACGCCTTTGATCTTATTGCGCCGTAAACGGCACTTTCTCACGAATACCATTACCTTCCACGAAGGTGTAGATGAAGTCAGCCGGCAGTTGCTTATATATTTCCCGCTTGCCGCTTGGCCAATCGATCTGTACCGTATCGATTACGGTGGTGGCAGCCAGGCCAAAGTGCAGGCGAAGATCGTTTTGAGAGAGATAACTCGCGCCGCCGCGAACCTCGTTAAACTGCGACAGATCGCCGGCCGTTACGGTAACGCGAGCCCCTATAGCCGCCTTGTTGCTTTGCGTCCCAATCAAATGAAACAAGACCGCGTGACCTGCGTTCTGCGTACGGTTGATCAAGAGCGTCGGCGGTCCATCGACATTCAGAATCAGCGCATCAATCTTTCCGTCGTTGTTTACGTCTCCAAATGCAATCCCGCGCCGGGAGAGCAGAGGCAGCTTGTTCAGCCCCGACTCGGCGGTCGCATCGCCGAATGTGCCGTCATGATTGTTTCGAAAGAACTGCAAAGGCTCGCGATAACTCCCCGCGCCCGCCACCGAATCAATCTGCGGATAGACGTGCCCATTCGCAACCAGCAGATCCAGCCAGCCATCATTGCTCATATCCACAAAACCAACTCCCCACTTCACGAATGGATAGGTCGGCTGAGCCAGTTTTGCCTGCGAACTCACATCGGTGAAGCCGGACAATCCCTGGTTTTCGTATAGAGCGATCGGCTGAAATGCGTAAGTAGTGTCGATGAGATCCAACTTGCCGTCATGATTGAAGTCGCCCGCATCAACGCCCATCGACCCTTGCGACTTGCCAAATTCGTCAACGGCTGTTCCTGAGATCAGACTGACATCCTCGAATGTGCCGTTGTGTTTGTTGTGGTAGAGAAAGTTTGTGCCAATATCGTTGGCAACGTAAAGATCAGGCCAGCCATCATTGTCGTAGTCGAGCCAGATGGGCTGCATCCCATAGGCGCCTTGAGGATCGTCCACCCCGGCCTTCTTTGAGACCTCTTCAAATGTGCCGTCACCACGGTTGTGATAGAAAAGATTGGTCTCTGCCGGCACTCCCATCGGCCCGCACTGGACCTTCACCTGCAAAATCGTGCAGGAGCCTTCCTTGCTGCCGAATGCGGGCAGTTTATTGATGTCCAGATCCACGTAGCGCGCCACGAAGAGATCGACATAGCCATCCTTGTCGTAATCTCCCCATGCCGCCCCGGCGGAAAAACCTCCCGCACGCACGCCTGCCTTATCCGTCACATCCTCAAATTTGCAGTTGCCGAGGTTATGATACAAGACATTCCCGCCAAATCCAGTCACGTAGATGTCGGGCAAACCATCGTTATCGTAGTCCGCAACGGCAACGCCCATACCCCAGCCTTTGCGTGTCAATCCGGCGGCGAGTGTGATGTCGCGGAATTTCAAATCTGCGTCCTGATGATACAGCGTCACCATCAGGTCGCCGCCCTGGCGGTAGCGATCCACGCTGGAACCATTGACGGTGAGGATGTCGAGCTTTCCGTCGTTGTCGCAATCGATGAATCCAACGCCGCCGCTCATCGATTCAATGATGGATTCTTTATTGGGAGTGGAGATATGAGGAACGGTCAGACCGGCGGAGGCCGCAACATCTTCAAACCTGATCTTCGGCGCATTCGCGGGAGCAGTCTTGGCCTGACCGCAAAGCGTTGAAGCAAAAATCAACACCGCCGCAAATCCTAAAATGCGGAGGAAAGCAAAGGATATGTATGGGAGTTTCTGTTGCATTCATCTCTATTATCGCCGATTTCAAGGCATTTCCAATATATCGCCCCAAAAAGCAAGGGCGCCTCTTGCGAGGCGCCCTTACGCTGGTGTTGGTTAGAAGTTGTACTTCGCCGATACTTCCAGAATGCGCTGGGTGGGAGCGCCGCTCTTCTGGTCGTAGACTCCAAACACAGCGGGATTGCTGGTCGGATAGCTACCCGAATCCACCGAGATAGCCTTGGTGGTGTATTCGAGGCCGTAGTGCACGTTGACACGGTTGCCACCGCTGTACTGATTCAGCGGATGGTTGAGCCAGTTGAAGGCCTGCAGCTTGAACTCGACGTTCTGTTTTCCACGGACCGGGAAGGTCTTGTAGAGCGAGAGGTCGGAGTCGAAGTAGATGGGGCCGTGGAAGTACGGCATACTCTGTCCACCAGCGATGCTGGTGTAGGGTTTGAAGGCGGGTGCGGCGAAGCAAGTATAGACCAGCTTGCTGCATGTCGAGATCGGCATCACGTCGATCGAGGCGTTGGTGCCGTAGTAGCTGGCGCCACCGACTCCGTTACCAACAACATAGGTGTAAGCTGTCATGGCATTATTGAGTGGGCCGTGAGGCAGCGGGTTGAGGTTTGGCTTGGTGGGATCGTCCTGGATCGGCAAACCATTGATGGTGGTGTATTGCAGGCCCATGCCAAAGTTCGGACTGTTATCGGCCTGCAGGTTGCCGCCATCCTGCCATGTGGTGTAGTTGGAGATCGACCAGCCGCCCAGCGCGGTGCTTACCAGCTTGCTGCTGAAGGGATGCTCGAAGGTATACGAAGCAGAGAGGTTGACGACATGCGGACGGTCGATATTCTCGGCGCCGTAGTTGCCGCGGATGTGGAAGGGATCGACGGTCAGAGCGGTGCCCAGAGACTTCGACCAGGTGTAGTTGGCGTTGAAGTTGAGGTCCTTGGAGCGCTTGACCCAGGTTACCTGCAGCGCGTGGTAGTTGGCGTAGCCGTCGTTGTTTTCGACGTAGACGGAGTTGTCACCGTATTCCGTGCCGTAGGGCCGGTAATCGGCGGTCTTGTTGCCGTTTGAGGAACCGTCGGTATTATGGGTCGGATCCTCGGGATTGACCGCGGTCACGCCCGTTTTGGGATCGGGGTTGAAGAAGGCGCCCATCGGAACCTTGTTCACGTTGACGTAATCGCTGAAGCCGCTGCCGGAGATGCTCTGTCCTCCAGGAACCAGGTCCTGGCTGTTGTTGCCGACATAAGCGATCTCCATGAGGGAGTTCCAGCGCAATTGCTGCGAGATGGTGAGGTTCCAGGTCTCGGTGTAGGGATTCTTGTAGTCGCCCGGTGTGTCGGCCCAGTATCCGCCGTTTACGCAGCCTGCGCCGCATGTGGTGGATGGCTGCACCATCTTCGGATTACCAATCTGCTGGAGGGTGACGAAGGAGTTGCTTGGCAATCCGTAGCTCAGAACGCTCTGCGCGGTCGTCAAAGCACCGGCATAGTCGTTGTACTGATCGGCGAAGCGATAGAGGCCGAAGCCGCCGCGGACGACGGTCTTTCCTGTTCCGAAGACGTCATAAGCGAGGCCGAAGCGAGGATCCAAAGAGGCAAAGCGATCCGGCTGGCCGCTGTTGGGAACGCCGGGGTTGATGCCATGCCAGTACGCGCCTGGATCGAACTTGCCGATGGCATAGTCGGATTGCACCAGGGTTGGGAAGAAGTCCGCCATGCCCAACTGATTGTGGTCATACCAGTGGCCGAGGTGAGTGAAGCGGATGCCCAGTTCCAGAGTGAGTTTGTGGCTTGCCTTGAAGGAATCGTCGACATAGCCGGCGAAGGTCTGGAACTTCATGTCGCCATTGGGCGCCGAGTTGTTCTCAGAGTAACCGGTGACGATGCCCTGCACGAAGTTGGCAAGAGGATTGTTCGGCGCACCGTAAATAGTGCCCGTGACAAGATTGGCCGCGGGAGTTCCACCGAAGCTGAAGCTGTTCAGTGAGCCGTTGGCAGAGCCGCTGGCGCCCTGAATGTTGCCGGTGTTCTCCATGAATCCGCCAACCTTGACGGTGTGCTTGCCCCAGACCTTAGTGAGGTTGTCGGAAAATGCCGGCATCTCTTTGCGGACCAGGTACGTACCGGTTGAGTTCTCGAAGATGTCTGCCTGCGAGAAGTCCGGGAAGGTGTAGGCGCCCCCCGAGCTATAGGAGGGAATCAATTTGGAGCCGGTATTGAAGACCGTGTTGTATCCGTTCGCGGAAGGTGTGGGGTATCCAAGCGTCGTTCTGTAGTTTCCACCAGCAACCGAAGGACCAACCGGGAAGTTTCCATAGCCCCAACTGGCGATGAACTCATCGGTCGTGGTCGCGTTGAAGGTATGGGTAAAGTGGCCGGAGAGGGCCTTGGTGTACTCCTTGGAGAGGAGGCCGCCGCCGGGATAAGGAATCGAGTTTCCAGGAGTCCAGTAGATGTGAGCGCCGGCGCCGCTGGAGGGCGAGGCGTCATATCCCTGCTGATAGGAGACGAACGCGCTGGTGTTATCGCTGAAGTGGTAATCGCCACGGATGCGATAGGTCCAACCGTCGCGGACAGCGGGAACAACCTGGACGTAATTGTAGTTGCCGCTGGTCGTCGCCGGATTGGAGTTGGCCGCCGGCCAGAAGCTGGCCAGAGCCTTGGCGCCCGGATCAAGGTACTTGGTCGGGATGATATCGGCTGTAGGACCGGTTGAAGCAACAACTGTACCGTCGGAAAGAGTGATGCCGCCGATGTTGTTGCAACCATTTCCATTGATTGCCGCGTCAGGGTTTCCAGTAACTAGAGCATAGCCCCAATTGTTGGGATCGACATTGAGAGGCGAGCAAAAGGTTTGATTGAGCGCGGTGGGGCCGAAGTTGCCCTGCATCTGGTCTGACGTAGGAATGACCGATTTCAGGGTATTGTTGCTTGAGTTGCCGAGGTTCTGGATAATGCGCTCAAATCCGCCCCAAACCTCCAGCTTCTTCTTGGTGAAGGGAACGGGACCGCCGATGTTGCCGCCCGGATAGTAGTACTTGGCGCTTCCCGTCGGGGGGCCGGTCGTCGGAGTGGGAGTCTTTGAATACCAGTTATGCAGGGTCTGCCAATCGAAGGCATCGAGAGCATCGTTGCGGGCATAGAAGTAGCCCTCGCCATGATACTCGGCGCCGCCGGATTTGCTGATCGCGTTGATGACGCCGGGGCCGAAGGGAGCATCAGCACCGAAGTTCGAGGTCTGCACGCTGACTTCAGCGGTCATATCCGGGTTGATGGTGGCGATGGAGTTGCAATTGCAACCAGGATCGTCAACGTCAACGCCGTCGGCCAACTGGTAGGTGCCGCCGCGGCTGGGCAGGCCGTTCGCGTTGAGGCCGTTACCCACGGCGCTGCCGGCTGCGCCGACATTGGTAAAGCTGAAGTTTGGTGCGGCACCGGTGCCGTTGGGCGTGGTGGTGACGCCGGGGAGAACCTTGAGCAGTTCGGAAAGATCGCGGCTGCCGAGTGAGAGATTCTCAATGTCATTGTTATCCAGCAAAGCAGCTCTGGAGCCGTTATCCGTGGGGATAACCTGGTTGCTCTCTTCGACGGTGACGGTCTCTTGCACGCCGCCGACGGAGAGGTTCAAACCGAGGAGTTTGCGCGACTCGGCAGCGTTCAGGACGATGCCGGTCTGGGTGAGGGTCTTGAAGCCTTTGGCCTGAATCTTCACATCATATGTGTCGGGATTCAAAGCCGGGAAAGCGAAGACGCCATCATTATTGGTGACGGTGTCGCGCTTTTCGCCGGTTGCCTCATCGCGCAGGTTGACGCTCGCCTTGGCAACAACGTTTCCGTTTGCGTCGTATACGGTTCCTGTAATGATGGCCGAGGTCTGCGCGTGCAGTGCGGTGGTTGAGCTCAACAGCAGAGCCATCACCAGCAAAACAGCAGCACAGAATGCCGAAAACAGGCACGAACGGCCGCTTCCAGTCACCTTCGAAAAGAAGGGCTGAAGCGACTTTTGTGTTTGCAGTTCGTTTCGCATGTAGTCTCCTTAAAAGTCGTCCCTTGTCATTTTGACCAAACCATTCGGTCTGGCCACATACAATCAGCCTACGAAATGGCTGATCTTGCGTGGTTCTAAAACGATTTAGTAGAGGCTTTGCCATCCACAGGACGAACAGATCGCCGCCCGGCGGATTTCAAGACGCGGACTAAACCGATTTACCACCGCAAAAGGTATAAATGATGCAAGTCTATGCTGTCAAACTATTTTTCGCCGGTTTTGGGGAGGATTTTGGGGCCGTCATGGCGCATAAAACGAACGATTTAAGAGGCTATCGGACCTGATTTCCACATTGCTGGTCTGGAGGAGTCGGCTGGGTATTTGGGCACGTACCCTCCAGGACGCGCCGCAAGGAGCCAGAGGTTGGCTGAGTGGGCTGTTCCGGGTATAATGGAGATTCGGCAAGCCGGAGGAGGAGTGTGTCTTCATATGCTCCGTCGGCCGCCCCGATCGGCAGGCAGGGATTGAGCGCATTTTTATTCCGCCCAATGGCGGTTTGCCGCGGTGGCTCGAAAGAATATCGTCTGGAGCAACGTCATGGCACAGGTATGCGACATCTGCGGGAAAGGCCCGCAATTCGGCAATAACATCTCTCACGCCCACAACATCACACGACGCCGCTGGAGCGTAAATTTGCAAGCGGTCAAGGCGCTGGTCAACGGTCAGGCGAAACGACTTCGTGTCTGCACAAGCTGCATCAAGACCGGCAAGATCGCCAAGGCATAGTAAAGCCGCGGCAGATCGAGACTGATCGATCGAGCAAATCGCAAAAGAATCAGGATGGACACAAACCCCGTCCGGGAAGGACGGGGTTTTGTTGCGCCTCGAAGCAAAAGCTGAGCAAGTTACTTTTAATCGCTCTTTGCAGAGCTCCCGCCGGGAACATCTGCCGGCAAATCCAGCGCCACCAGGGCAAAGCGCGTCTTGCCGTCCTTGGAATTCTCAAAGCCCAGAATGTGCTGATGGCGCTTCGAGCCGGCCTTCAATTGCAGGCTGTCCTTGCCGACGCCGTAGTCGCCGTTGCCGACCCGCACCTTGGCGTCCTTGTCGTCCACGCAGCCCAGCCCCTCTCGCGTGAATGCCGGAGCGCCCACGGGAGCATTGTCCTGGCAGGTAATTACGTCTCCGTATCGGAGCAGCGCTTTTTTATAGAAGGCCATAACCTTCTCCTGGGAGTCAGGTGTCTCATAGGAGACTGCTCTCACGCGCAACTCCCAATCACCAAAGCCCACATGAACGTCGGCAGACTTATGCTTGTCGTCGTCCTGAACTGTAACTGCGCCCGGATAGACCGGCAATCCCAGATCAGCCGCCGTCGTCTGATTGGTGTTCACATGGACGCCACCGAAGGGCGTGTCCACCTGGACATTCTTGTCTTCGCCACTGGCATTCTTTTCCGTATGAATTCGGCAACCGGCCATTCCGGCCGCCAACACCAGCGCCACAGCCAGGGTTGTCACATCGAACATCTTGTTCCGCATAGCTATTCGACCTCTCCTTGTTGATTACGCCGGTATGCGCAGGATGGTTCCTCAAATCCATCTTCGAGCAAGAAAAACTCGTGCCGGGTACTCTCACAACTTTCTATCTTCTCCCAGCGCGACGGCAAAGGAGAGAAAGACCAGAGCGGCGGGCGAGTAGAAGCCGGGATCGGGCAGCGTGAATTCGCCGGTCAGCGGATCCACCTGCTGGCGAAACTCTCCGTGGTGCATGATCGCCTCGCACCATTGCCGCATCAGTTCTTTCAATTCGGCTTGCTTGCCATAGTGCTTCATCCAGCGCGGCGCGCGCAGTGCGGTCAAGGCCTGCGAAGCTCCGCCCCAGGAGTTTCGCGGAATCGGGCGAACAAAGGCGGGATCGTCCAATGCGATGCTGGAGAAGGGATACGGAGCCCAGAAGGCCTTGGTGTTATGCAGTTGCCGGCTCCATATATCCTTGAAGATTGCTCTGTCGTGCGCCTGCGATACGTCAAGAACATGCTCGCCGAGAACACGGCTGATAAGATCCGAGCGCACGCGGACAAAGTTGTTCTGCGCATCGAGATCATAGAAAGCCGCATCTTCCGGCGAGTACAACTTATCCAGAATCAATCGCCGAATCGTCTCCGCATCGCTCTTCCATCGCGCTGCTTCATCCTGCTTGTCTAACGCCTTCGCCATCGCCGCCAGCGCAATCCGCGCGCCATAGACAGTAGCCGAAAGATCAGGACAGAGCCGCGGCAACGTAGCCAGTGGCGGGCATTTGCGCGCGTCGGCATCGGGACAGCGATTGGGAATTCCCTTCCAACGCGGGCTGTTATCGTGACCCGTGTCATAGGTACAGAAACCCTCCACCAGCCCCGTCTTGCGGGTATCCCGATACTGACGGAGCCATGCATCCCAGCGGCTGCACGCGCGGTATGCCGTCGTCAGCAGCTCCTCATCGCGCGTAAGTTGAGATAGCTCCCATGCTGTCGCAGCGATCGGTACAACCATCTGAATTTGACCGTACCCATTCTCCGACATCTTCACGCTGGCAGGCAGTTGACCGTCTGGCCGCTGCAATTCAAAAAACGCCATGTGATTGTTGCGAGCGGCCTCCAATGGTGTGATCTTGCCTTCGACGCGCGGAATCAACTTATCCAGCGTTGCGTAGACCAGGCCTTCATACGGCCCGCACTCTTGCCAGATGCCTTGATAAGTGCTGCCCTCTAAAAGAATGGGCTTAACATAGCCGGGAACTGTACGGATATTCCCCGCCAGCACGGCAACTGCGCAATCCCAGGTGCGCTTCCAAGCAGGATCGTGCGAGGCATGGCGCGGCGCTGTCGCCTGCGACAGAAGATGCAAAGGGTGAAATGCTAAGGCCGCACCTGCTGCCTTTGTGGCTGTGGCAAGAAACGATCTGCGGCTTGCAATCGATGCTTCAACGTGCGGCATGAGAATTCTCCAGATCAGTCTATCGAGTCGCCGTCTTCCTTCGTACTGGTGGCAAAGAAGATCGCCGCGGTGAAGACCAGCACGATCACGGAGACAACGACAAATGGGGAAGTGAGGTTCATAGTGCAGGCTCCTTGCCGGTTAGAGTATCAAACCGGGGTGATCTTCCGGCAGAACTTCCGGCCTCATCGAGAAATCTGCCTTCCCAGCTTGCGGTACGGCCTCGCTCCTCGCGGGAATCGTATGGAAATGCAAAGCATCAAATGAGTAATCCGGAGATGCGTACAATTTATTTCGTTTGTACGTTTTTGGTCCGGGAAGGAGCCCAAACTGCCCAAACCGAGAGAGATGACGCACCCCTGCTACTTCCAATATTGTCGAATCTCTTAGTGGTGCATACTACTAGTATGCCGCTTTCCCCGGTGGGCTGCTCGCCCGCTTTGCGGCATCGTTGAAGGTCAGTCAACTCCGAGACGGATTGGTCGTTTCGGCCTCCTGACGCAGTGCAAAAACTTGACTTGAGAGAATAAGAAATACAGAGAGGAATTCATGACCACTGCTGCTCGCTTTCCCGGCATTCGGGTGACCGCCAACGGAAACCAGCTCGTCTCGTATCACACCGAAACGCGCATTTGTGATGCTGGTGTCTTCTATCCCATTACGCCTTCCACAGAGGGCGGCGAGCTCTTCCAGCAGGCCTATGCCGAGGGCCATTTGAATGTCTTTGGACAGAACACCATTGCCATTGAGACCGAGGGCGAACACGCGGCTCAAGGCGGAGCGATCGCTCACTCGGTCTGCGGCAAACGCGTGGTCAACTTCACCTCCGGCCAGGGCGTTGTCTACGGCGTCGAGCAGTACTATCACGCACCCGGCAAGGCTTCCACGATGGTGATTGAAGTGGGCGCGCGCGCGCTCACCAAGCATGCTCTCAATGTGCACTGCGGCCACGACGACATCTATGCCGCGCTCGACACCGGCTGGATCATGCTCTTCGGCAAGGACGCGCAGCAGGCCGCCGATCAGGCCCTCATTCTTCGCCGCGTGACCGAACTCTCGCTCACCCCCGGCATGAACATCATGGACGGCTTCCTGACCTCGCATCTGGAGCGCACCTTTTACAAGCATGAATCCGGACTGATCCGCGAGTATCTCGGCGCGCCCGACGACATCATCGACTGCCCCACCGAAGCGCAGCGCACACTCTTTGGACCCACCCGCCGCCGCGTTCCCAAGATGATGGACCTGACCAATCCCGTCCTACTCGGCCCGGTGCAAAATCAGGAACACTACATGAATGGAGTGGTTGCGCGGCGCAACAACTTCGCCGAGCCGATCCTGCATTTCCTCGAAGAGGCCTACAAGGATTTTGCCGAACTGACCGGCCGCAACTACGGCCTCATCAGCAACTACAAGACCGAGGATGCAGAAACGGTCTTCGTTTCGCTCGGCTCCGCCGCTGAAAACATCGAGGCCGCAGTCGATTACCTGCGCCAGACATGCGGCGCTTCAGTTGGTTCGATCCATGTCAATGTGATCCGCCCCTTCCCCGAAGCTGCCATCGTCTCCGCGCTCAAAGGCAAGAAGAATGTCATTATTCTGGAACGCACCGATGAGGCTCTCTCTGGCGACAATCCCCTCGGCCGCGACCTCCGCACCGCCTTTTCAAAAGCTGTTCAATCTGTCGATGGCCTGCCCGCGATTTCACTCGCCGAAGTTCCAAAAATCTACGGCGGCAGCTACGGCCTCGGCTCGCGCGACTTCCGCCCCGAACACATCATCGGCGCTTTTGAATTCGCCACGGCCAATCGCCCCCGCAAGGACGGCAAGCGCTCCACGGACGGCGTGAGCTTTTTTGTGCTCGGCATCGATCATCCCTACGCGGTCATCGGCGACGAGACACCCTCGCTCTTGCCTGAGGGCGCGGTCGCCGTCCGCTTCCACTCCATCGGCGGATGGGGCGCCATCACCACTGGCAAGAATCTGGGCGCGATTCTCGGCGATCTCAACGACCTAATCTACGAACGGGACGGTATCAAGGACTCACTCGGCAATCCCAAGGAAGTCATTCACGTGAGCGCCAACCCCAAGTATGGCTCGGAGAAAAAAGGCGCACCCACCAGCTATTTCATGGTTGCCGCCAAAGACCGCATTCGCGTCAACTGCGATCTGCGCCACGTGACCGTCGTTCTCTGCTGCGATCCCAAGGCCTTCACGCATACCAATCCCCTTGACGGCATGGCCGAAGGCGGCTCGCTGGTCTGGGAGTCCGATCAGCAGGGCACGCAGGCCTGGGAGCAGCTTCCCACCTGGGCGCGCAAGCAGATCATTGAGAAGAAAATTCGCGTCTTCACGCTGCCCGGCTTTGAAATCGCCAAAAAGGCCACCGACCGCGCCGACCTGCAACTGCGTATGCAAGGCAACGCATTCCTCGGCGCATTCTTCCGCGTCAGCACATTGCTTAACGAGTTCGGAATCTCTCAGGACCAATACCACGAAGTCGTCGAAAAACAGTACGTCAAGAAATTCGGCAAACTGGGCGAGGCCGTCGTTCAATCCAACATGGAAGTCATGCTGCAAGGCTTCAATCAGGTGACGGAGATTGAAATCGGCGCACTCGCTGCCGCCGATCACTCCTCTCTGCGCGGACACGCGCTGCTGCCAATTCTTGAGACGGTTCCCGCCGGCGAATCCTGCGGCACCGGCTGCCGCTCCCACGCGCTGCCCGCCGGACAGGCAGAGCGCGTGCCACTGTCTCGCGTCGCCAACTTCGATGCCGAGTTCCGCTCGCACTTCGGTTACAATCAGCCCTCCACGCCGCTCTCCGCAATGGGCCTGATCGCCGCAGCCACCGGCGACACCGCCTCCAAGTACGTCGCCCGCCGCGAGACGCCGCTCTTCATCGCCGAGAATTGCACACAGTGCATGGAGTGCATCTCCGTCTGCCCGGACACAGCTCTGCCCAACACCGCGCAGGATCTGAGCACGCTTTTGCGCACTGCCGTCTCGCACTACGTCGTGAATCCCGCCGACCGCGCCAAGCTCATCGCCGCGCTGCCGGAGATCGAGCGTCAAACCCGCCAACGCATGGTCGCCGAGACCAAGAGCGGCACGCCGCTGCAGACGATTTTGCGTGAAGTTACCGACTCGGTCGACGGCTTCTCTGCCACTGCAAAGGAGCAGCTCTTCGAGATTCTCGACAAAGTTCCCATGGCCTACCAGAAGGTCAACGCCATCTTTTCTTCGCCAGAACGTAAAGCACCCGGCTCCGGTGGCATCTTCTCCATCTTTGTCTCCGATCTTTGCAAAGGTTGTGCGGCTTGCGTCACCGCCTGCGGCGATCATCAGGCGCTCAAGATGGTCGCTGAGACCGAATATGTCAACGCCAAGCACATGACCGGCACCGGCTTTCTCGATCTTCTTCCCGACACGTCGCAGAAGTACCTCGGCCTCTACAATGCCGCCAATCCCGTCGATTCCAAAACCGCCACACTGCGCAATATGCTGATGGTTCGTTCGACCTACGACGCGCTGGTCTCCGGCGACGGTGCCTGCGCCGGCTGCGGAGAGAAGAGCGTTCTGCGCTCCATCGCCGCGGTCACCGAGGCTTATATGCGCCCCGTCTTCCACGCCAAGAGCGACCGCTTCCTGGCCAAGGCCGGCGATCTCGAAAAGCGTGGAGTCGCTCGTCTCGCCGTCCTCAAGGCCCGCAATCTATCCGAGTATGATCTGCTCCGTCAGGCCATCGCGCATCTTGTTCTCGGCCTCGGTGGCGAAGACGAAAAAGATACCAAGGCGCGCATTGCAGCCTACGAAGCCAAGCACGGCCCCATTTCGGATGCCGAACTGGTCGAAGCGATCGCAGCAGTTCTCTTGACCGAAGCCTTCAACCACAAAAATCTTCAAGCCGTCGATGGCCGTCTCGCCAACGGCATGAGCGTCATGGCCATGGCCGCACACACCGGCTGCAATACCGTCTATGGTTCCACCGCACCCAACAATCCACATCCTTATCCATGGATGAACTCGCTCTTCCAGGATGGCGTCACCGTCGGCTGGCTGATGGGCGAGAGCTTCATCGTCGATCACGCCCGCCGCTCTGTCATCCCTGAGCGCCTTGCTGACGCGCTGCTTACGCGCGACACCAACGTCATCAACGCCGAGGAGTATTACCACCTCAGCCACTTCACCGATGCGCTGATGACCGATGCGGAAATTGTTGAACTGCCAAAGGTCTGGGCGGTTGGTGGCGACGGTGGCATGGGCGACATCGGCTATCAGAATATGTCGAAGGTCATCCTGCAAAATCGTCCCAACGTCAAAGTTCTGATGCTCGACACCCAGGTATATTCCAACACCGGCGGCCAGAACTCCGACTCCACCCCCATGCTCGGCGGCAACGACATGAACGTCTTCGGCGCGGCCACGCAGGGCAAGAATACCGAGAAGAAGACCGTCGCCGAGACCTTCCTCGCCGGCCACGGCTCGCCCTTTGTCGCGCAAGTTTCAATGGCCAACGCGCCCAAGCTCTATCGCGCGATCTTGGATGGTTTGGAGTATCGCGGCACGCTCTTCATTCAGGCCTTCACCACCTGCCAGCCGGAGCATGGCGTCGCCGACGACATGGCCCTCTTCCAGGCTCAGCGCGTCCGCGACTCTCGCGGTGTGCCGGAGTTTGTCTTCAATCCCCGCCTCGGCGAAACCTATCAGGAGACGCTGGACATCAAGGGCAATCCCTCCATCGATTTGGATTGGTATGAAACAAAGGATAAGACTACCGGTGAACTCCGCCGCTACACTGTCGCCCACTGGTGCACCACCGAGGCCCGCTTCCGTAATCACCTCAGGAAGATCAAACCTGAGGCTGCGGCAAAGCTGATCCCTCTCGACAATATGCTCGTCCGCATCACTCAGCAGGACATCGTCTATCGCCGCTATCTCGACCCATCGCACCGCGCCTTCATCCCCGACTTCGGCACGTTCATCACCATCCACGACGAAGCCGGCAAGGCAACAACCTACGCGCTCAGCCGCCAACTGGTGATGTTTTGTGTCGAGCGCCGCAAGGCATGGCGGATGCTGCAATCCAAGGCCGGCATCGTCAACAAGGAGTACGCCGCCCAGCGCGCCCTCCTCGCCGATCTCGACTCTGGCAAACTCCCAATCGAGGAGTTCCTCGCCCATGGCGACGAACTTCTCAAGGAGCGGCTGGCCGCTGCTCTGCCTGCCAAGGCCTGACCCATCGGCTACTCAACGCTCAGCTCTGTCATCCTGAGCGAAGTTGGGCGCGCACTTTGCGCCCAACGAAGTCGAAGGACCTGCGGTTGCTTTTCGTGGTTTTGTATCCTCTCTCTGTCACAGCCCACCTTCACGGAGGAAGCGGGCGAAAATTGCCCGGGCTGGCATTCCCATGGACACCCCTCCTTGCATCAAGACACACGGCCGCGAGCCCTGGAACGCGGCCTTCGCGTCCGAGGAGATAGGATCTCTATTGTTTGGATTCAACGCAGAGGAAGAGAGAATTGCAATTTCATCTGATGCGCTTTCGGAGCCTGGAACATGACCGGTTCTCTATCTTGACGGCCGAAAGAAATGCTTGCTACTGAGACACGCTTGGTTCTGAAGTTGCCCGAGAGATTGGTGACGATGCAGCCGATGCCTCCCACAACTTCCGGAAGACGTCGTTCTCGGCAACGCTGCGCGCCGAGCTCGCTTTCTGTGACGACTGCTCCTCGCGATGCAAAGCTCGGAAGGCAGCCCGCAACAATTCGCAGGCATTTTCGTAGCGCCCACTCTCCACTCGACTCAGAACGAAATCGTGTGTTTCAGTGGGCAGTTTAACGGTGCGATACGGCATATGTCCCCCCTGTAACTATTTCATCGTATTACACCTTGCCTCAATATGAAAGTAAAAATAATTCTTCTTTGGAAATATATTTCATATGGTATTAGACCGGTTTTGTCCTCACTGGCACCTCCGCCTACTCTTCAAATCCAACGATTTGAAGGAATTCTATGCAGTTTGGGTTCCCGGCGCAACGCTATACGTAATGCAGAGTGGTTAAGCCGGTAACCGCCTCAATAGCTTGCTTGCGCGCTGGAAGGATGGCCGTTCACGACGGCGCAGATAACCGGGCATCGTGGGCTTTTTGGCAAGCACCTTGCGCGCCCATTCGCGGGCTTCACTACTGCGTCCCTCGGAGGCCAGAAACTCTGCATAATTCAGATACGTCTCAGAGAGCGTCGAGGTGACCGTCACCTGTCTGAAGAGCGCTTCCGCTTTTTCCTTCTCTCCAGTTCGAGCGTAGGCATGAGCAAGCAACCCGGCAGCGCGGCGAAAATCATAGTTGGGTTCCTTGCTGACCACAAATTCCAGGTCACGCAATGCCGCGGCAAAATCCCCCAGCAGGATGGCGCAAACGCCGCGCCGGTAAATCGCATCGAACATATCCTGACGGTTGCCGATGGCCTTGTTGTAGGCATCTCGCGCTAAAGCGAGCTTGCCATCGTCCATATAGAGTCCAGCAAGCTCTTCGTAATTCCCTGCCGATGGATTATCCAAAATCGCGAGCAGCAATTGCTTGATGCGCTTGCGGCGTGGAAATATCTTGAGCGATTGAGGGACCAGCCCAATGTCGGGAAGCGCCTCAACAAAAAGGTAGACCAGCGCGCCGAATGGCCCCAGAAACACGATGACATAAAACCAATAGGTGTCGGGGCGCCGCTTGAAGAAATGCAGAATCGCCAGCGCCTGGAGAAGCAGTCCCCAGGGATAGAATAAGTGGCTCAGGAATCCCATACGATCTCAGTCCCAGTATCAGATCATTTGAGTCTTCCACGTGGGACTGAACGCAGTCAAGGATCATTTCGCCACTCGCGTGGCTGTCTCTGCGCACCTATCAGCCGTTGTATGCAACGGGTGAAGTATCAAGACGGATGAGTGACGGATGCCTTGGAACGACGGTGAGAGAGCGGGGATGAAGCTGCCGATCGCTCCCACAGCTTCCGGAAGACATCTTCATCGGCGACGCTGCGCGCGGAGCGCTTCTCAACGGCCTTTTCCTCACGATGCAGCGCCTGCAATGCGGCTCGCATCACTTCGCTCGCGCTTTCGTAGCGCCCACTTTCCACCCTGGTCAAGACGAAATCGTAGGCTTCGGGAAGCAACTTGACAGTGCGATAGGACATGGAAAACTCCTTGCCTCTATTTTTCCTTGCATTCTGCCAGAGCGAGTAAGAATTCCAGCAGCAAATCATTTGGATAAGATATGCAGTGCAAAAATGGGATTCTTGCGTTCGGCTTTGGGAATTGTCTTCACCTGCAAGACGATAGAGGGCGGGATCCTGCCGCAGTCAGTGCGGGATTCGTGCAAACGCACAAAAGCCATGCCGCAAGGGCATGG
>Ga0181528_10000493_pt1 | contig 27854 bp, 25 predicted proteins | sample PEATcosm2014_Bin_47_FD_119742 | JGI IMG/M metagenome (GOLD analysis project Ga0181528, IMG submission 119742) | Peatland microbial communities from MTU Mesocosm Facility, Houghton, MI, USA - PEATcosm2014_Bin10_10_metaG | ecosystem: Environmental > Terrestrial > Soil > Wetlands > Peat | place...
CCAGTCTGTACTGCTCAAGGCCGGGCAACGGCTCACCATCACTCCACGCGAAGTGCCGGGAACGGCGACCTTGGTGGGCACAACCTTCAAAACACTGGCCGAAAACGTGGAGCAGGGTTCTCGCATCCTGCTCTCCGACGGGTTGATTGAACTCCGCGTCCACGAAGTCGATGGCGATGACGTTGTTTGCGAAATCATCAATGGTGGCATGCTGGGCGAAAACAAGGGCATCAATCTGCCCGGCATTCCCGTTCGCGTTCCCTCGCTCACGGACAAGGATTCGGACGATTTGGAATTCGCGCTCAAGAATGGCGTCGACGCCATCGCCGTCTCCTTTGTCCGCACTGCGGAAGACATTCGGCTGGTGCGCAATCGCGTCTCCGCCTATGGCAGCGAAACCTGGATCATAGCCAAATTGGAAAAGCCCCAGGCCATCGAGCACCTGGATGCCATTCTCACGGTCTCCGACGCCATTATGGTGGCCCGTGGCGATCTCGGTGTCGAACTGCCGCCGGAGCAGGTTCCTGCCATCCAGAAACACATCATCCGCCGCGCCGCCGAGTTTCGCAAGCCGGTCATCACCGCCACGCAGATGCTTGAATCGATGATCGAGAACCCGCGCCCCACGCGTGCCGAGGTCTCCGACGTGGCCAATGCCGTCTACGATGGCACGGATGCCGTGATGCTGAGTGGAGAATCCGCAGTGGGCAAGTACCCGGTCGAGGCCGTCTCCATGATGGCTCGCATCGTCGTCGATGCTGAGCGCAACATCAAGGAATCCGAGTTTGCCGAGAGGCGTAAACAGCGCCGCTCACGCCTCTCCATTGCCGAAACCATCTGTGAGGCCACGGCGCACGCTGCCGACGACCTGGAACTGCGCGGCATCGCCCTCTTCACCGAATCCGGCTCGACGGCGCGCAAGCTCTCCAAATACCACCCCTCGGCCCCGATCTTCGCCCTCAGTCCGATCGAAATCACCGTCAACCGGCTCAACCTGCTCTGGGGAACCACCCCCATCCGCTGCCCCAAGGTCAACTCCAACGAGGCGATGGTCGAGTGCGCCGAGCGGCTGCTGGAGCAGAATCAGTACGTCCGCTCCCGCGAAGTTATCGCCATTGTTGCCGGAACACGCACCAAGTCAGGTTCCACAAACTTCCTCCGGCTGCACGTAATGGGCGAGCAGAAAGAGGGAACCCGTTCCTTTGCTTCGCGGAATGAACAGCCGTCCCCGGAGACTGCTGCTGAGATTCCCAGCACGCCAGAGACGGCGGGCGAGCCGGGAGCGGATTCCAAGCGCTCCAAAAAAGCGCCGGCCAAGCGTAAATAGCCGGTCGGCTCTTTCTTCCGTGTTGCGCGGCTCTTATTTCTTCCGCTCTTTGAGCTTGTGGCTGTCTGTCGCTTTCAGCGTCATGCCGTAGATGGCGCTGAAATGCTCAATTTCCTTTAGTGTCTTCTCTGAAAATGGTGTCTTGTTTTCAAGGGCATGAAGAACGATTCCTTCCAACAGATCGCCCAGAGTCATATCCTTCAACTCAGCAACGGCTTTGAGCACCTTCAACAGGCGTTTTTCCATACGGACGCCGGTCTGCACGCGTTCCACTTCGACCAGGCTGGTAACCTGCGATTCTTTAGCCATGAACGCCTCACTGGTACATAAATACCAAAGTACCAAGATAACAGATCGCGTCAAGCGCGATTTCGTATTCAGTGGAATCGTGGCCATCCGCGTTCGCATTTCCCAGCCCTCCCCTGATATGGTCAATGAGGACACCATGAATCCTCCTTAGGAATCCGCGAGAATGATGAAGAGTTGGCGAATCCGGATACTCCTGTTTTTGGCCGTCCTCGGTCCCGGATTCATTACCGCCAACGTCGATAACGACTCCGGCGGCATCCTCACTTACTCGCAGGCCGGCGCGCAGTACGGATACACCCTGCTCTGGACGATCATTCCCATTACCATTGCTTTAATCGTGGTGCAGGAGATGTGCGCCCGCATGGGCGTGGTCACCGGCAAGGGCTTGAGCGACCTCATCCGCGAGGAGTTTGGCCTGCGCCTCACCTTCATCCTGATGATGGCGCTGGTGGTCGTCAATTACACCAACGTGGTCACGGAGTTCATTGGCATCGCCGGCTCCATGCACCTCTTTCATGTCTCCAAGTTCATCAGTGTGCCCTTCTGCGCTGGTCTGGTCTGGTACATGGTGGTGAAGGGCAGTTACAAGAGCACGGAAAAGATCTTCATCGTCGCTTCGCTGGTCTACATCTCCTATATCTTTGCCGGCGTGCTTTCGCAGCCCAGTTGGCATGATGCGATTCTGGCCACGGTTCAGTTGCCGGCCAAATCGGTCTGGAGCGACAAGGCCTATATGTACATGGCCATCGGCGTCGTCGGCACCACCATCGCCCCCTGGATGCAGTTCTATCTGCAATCGTCGATTGTGGAGAAGGGCATTCGCGTGAAGGATTACGCGGCCTCGCGGCTGGACGTGATTGTCGGCAGCCTCTTCACGGACATCGTAGCCTGGTTCATCATCGTGGCCTGCGCCGCCACGCTCTACGTCCACGGCATGGGCGCCATCCAGACCGCCAGTGACGCCGCCGAAGCAATGCGTCCGCTGGCCGGTGACTATGCCTTCATTCTCTTCGCCTTCGGCCTCTTCAACGCCTCGCTCTTCGCCGCGTCGATCCTGCCGCTCTCCACGGCCTACACCGTCTGCGAGGGTTTGGGCTTCGAATCCGGCGTGGACAAGAGCTTCAAGCAGGCGCCATTCTTTTACTGGCTTTATTCACTGCTAATCGTAGGCGGCGCGGCCACTGTGCTCTTCCTGCCCGACGCGCAGTTGATCAACGTCGCCATTCTCTCGCAAGTCCTCAACGGCGTTCTACTCCCCGTCGTCATCATCCTCATGCTGATGCTCATCAACCGTCAGGACCTGATGGGCGAGCACAAGAACTCCCGCCTCTGGAACTGGATTGCCTGGGGCACCAGCCTCATCGTCATTGCCATGACGCTGGTCATGCTCTGGGGCTTGATTCCGGGACATTGACCGGAGTCCTCCTTTCGATATTCCTTCGTCAGGAATCCCCAGATGACGATCCTGGTTCGCTATCGCGTGCCTCCATACTCCATAGATTGGTATACTGACAGGGTGACTACAACTCTGCTTGATTCCATCTCGAACGGTAACCGCTCCGAGACTTCCCCCAGTCAGAAGAGGGTGTTGTTGCTCAAACCGCGCGGCTTTTGCGCTGGAGTGGTGCGCGCGATCGACATTGTGAAGATCGCCCTCGAAACCTTCGGAGCTCCCATCTATGTGCGCCGGGAGATTGTTCATAACCGCTACGTTGTCAATGAATTAGCTGAAAAAGGCGCGATTTTTGTTCATGAAATCGACAATGTGCCCGACGGCCAGCGCGTCATCTACTCCGCCCACGGAGTCTCTCCCGCAGTGCGCGAGATCAGCAAAGGCCGCAATCTGAAAGTGATTGACGCCACCTGCCCGCTGGTGACCAAGGTCCATATCGAGGCCGTCAAGTTCGCCATGCAGGGCTACTCGCTGGTGCTGATCGGCCACCGCGACCACGACGAGATCGAAGGTACGCTGGGTGAAGCGCCGGAGGCGACCCAGGTGGTTTCGAATGTCGCCGAGGTTGCGGCCCTCCATGTGCCCGACCCCAACCGCGTGGCCTATCTCACCCAGACCACGCTTTCGCTCGACGAGGCGCGCGACATCATCCACGCCCTCAAAGAGAAGTATCCCAACATCGTCGGCCCGCACTCGCAGGACATCTGCTATGCAACCGAGAATCGTCAGGTTGCGGTGCGCAATGTGGCCCACAATGCCCAACTGGTGCTGGTCGTCGGCTCGACCAATAGCTCCAACTCCAATCGCCTGGTCGAGGTCTCGCGCAACCTGGGGACAATCGGCTATCTGATCGACAACTCTCAGGCCATCGATCCCAAGTGGCTGGAGGGAGTGAGTACCGTCGCTGTAACGGCGGGAGCTTCGGCTCCGGAGGTGCTGGTAGAAGATGTGGTCAACTACCTGCAACAAAACGGCTACAACAACGTCGAAGAGATAGAAGTGATGCCAGAAAATGTGCGCTTTGGATTGCCGCCTGAGATCGTGCAGGCCATTGGCGGCGCCGGCGGCGCAGAGGCCATTGCCGTTAGGTGAAGAGCAGGGAATCGGGAATAGACCCTGAGGCGTCTGAAATCGCATGAAGATTCAGCAAAAGAAAACGCAATTCGCAGCGCTACGCTTCGGGCGGCTGGATGCGGAGTTGGCCGATGTCGAGTCGGCCATCGTCCGTTCGCGGGAGTATCTGCTCTCGCGCCAGCACCCGGAAGGCTACTGGTGCGGGGAACTGGAAGCCGACTCGATGCTTGAAGCCGATTACATCTTCCTGCACACGCTGCTCGAAAGCGGCGATCCGGGGCGGTTGCAGCGCGCCTTCACCGAGATGATGCGCTACCAGAACGAGGACGGCAGCTGGAGCATCTATCCCGGCGGTCCCGGCAACCTCTCGCTTGCGGTCAAGTGCTACTCGGCTGCCAAGATCATGGGCCTCACCGCGGACGACGAGCGCCTGAAGAAGTGCCGCGAGTGGATTCTGGCGCACGGTGGCGTCGTCGAGTGCAACACCTTCACCAAGATGTATCTCTGCGCCCTCGGCGAGTACGACTACGACGCGGTTCCCGCCATTCCCCCGGAGATTGTCCTCTTTCCCAACTGGTTTTACTTCAACATCTACGAAATCTCCTCCTGGTCGCGTTCGATTCTGGTGCCTCTGGCCATCATGTACGCCAAAAAGCCCTTCAAGAGGATCTCATCCGAACAGGGAATCGATGAGCTGTTCGTCGGGGGGCGCGCCAATGCGAATCTGCGCCTTCATTGGGATTTCAAACGCATTCTCTCCTGGAGGAATTTTTTTCTTGTTGTCGATCGCCTTCTGCACTTTGCCGAAGCGGTACACCTGCGTCCGCTACGCACTCTGGCCCTGAAGAAGGCGGAGAAATGGATGCTGGAGCGGCTGGAGATGACCGACGGCCTGGGTGCCATTTATCCCGCCATGCTGAACGCCATCGTCGCGCTGCGCTGCCTGGGCTACTCGGAAGACGATCCCCAGGTGATCCGGGCGCGCGATGAGTTTGAGAAACTTGGCATTGAAGCGCCTGCCAGTGAAGCGATGCCCGAGCCCACCCTCCGCATGACACCCTGCGTTTCTCCGGTATGGGACACCGCGCAGGCCGTCTTTGCGCTGGGCGAAGCCGGTGTCGATCGCAGCGATCCGCGCCTGCTCAAGGCCGTCGATTGGATGCTCTCGAAGGAAGTCCGCCACAAAGGCGACTGGGCCGTGAAGGTTCCCAACGTCGAGCCTGGCGGCTGGTACTTCGAGTTCAACAACGAGTTCTATCCCGACACCGACGACACCGCGCAGGTGCTGATGGCTCTGAACAAGGTGGATAATCCCCGCGAAAGTTATCAGCACAAGGTTGTGCAACGCGCCATTGATTGGGAGTTCGCCATGCAGTGCAAGAACGGCGGCTGGGGCAGCTTCGATAAAGACAACACCAAAATGATCTTTCAGTACATCCCCTTCGCCGATCACAACGCCATGCTCGATCCGCCTACGGTCGACATTACCGGGCGAATGCTGGAGATGCTGGCCAGTTACGGTTATACACGCGCCGACAAACGCATTGAGAAGGCTATCCAATTCATCTTCAGTGAACAGGAGCCGGATGGAAGCTGGTTTGGCCGATGGGGCGTCAACTACATCTACGGCACCTTCCTGGTGCTGCGCGGCCTCGAAGCCATTGGTGTCGATCATCATGAGCCGCAGGTGCAACAGGGCGCCGAGTGGATTCGCATGGTGCAGAATCCCGATGGAGGCTGGGGCGAAAGCTGCGGCAGTTACGACGACCCGAATACCCGCGGCGTCGGCATCAGCACACCTTCGCAGACCGCATGGGCGCTGCTCGGCCTGCTTGCCGCCGGTGACGACCGCTCCGACTCTCTGGCCAAGGGCGTGCGCTGGCTGCTCACGCAGCAACGTGCCGACGGCAGTTGGGATGAATCCCTCGGTGAAGGAAAACTCCGTCAAGGTATCATTACGGGTACAGGCTTCCCCAGAGTCTTTTACCTGGCCTATACGCTCTACCGGCAATACTTCCCCTTGCTGGCTTTGACTACTTACCGACGAACCATGGATCGCGCCGCACAAGGCGCTGGAGGTTAAACACAAGATGGCGATTCCGATCTCCCAGGTGGGTACGGTTGCTACCTATGTGCTGAAGAAGAAACTCACCGGCGTCAAGCGCTATCCTCTGGTGCTGATGCTGGAGCCGCTCTTTCGCTGTTCGCTGGCCTGCGCCGGCTGCGGCAAGGTGCAATATCCGCCGCATATCCTCAAAAAGCAGCTCACCCCGGAAGAGTGTTTTGCCGCTGTTGAAGAGTGCGGAGCGCCGATGGTCTCCATTCCCGGCGGCGAGCCGCTGCTGCATCCCCAGATCGTCGAGATCGTCAACGGCCTCATCGCGCGCAAGAAGTACATCTACCTCTGCACCAACGCCCTCGAACTCAAAAAGAAGCTGCCGGAGTTCACGCCCTCGAAGTATCTCACCTTCTCGGTCCATCTCGACGGTCAGCGCGAGCATCACGATTTTTCCGTCTGCCGCGAGGGAGGTTATGACATCGCCACCGAGGGCATCCGTGAGGCCGTGCGCCGCGGCTTCCGCGTCACCACCAACGCCACCTTCTTCGACGGCGCCGACCCCAGCAGCATCCGCGCCTTCTTCGATGAAGTCATGGGCATGGGCGTCGAAGGCATCATTCTCTCGCCCGGCTATAGTTACGACAAGGCTCCCGACCAGAAGCACTTCATGGGCCGCGCCCGCGTGCGCCGCCTCTTCCGCGCCATCCTCTCCAATCGCAAACCCACGTGGAAGTTCAATATGTCGCCGCTCTTTCTGGAATTTCTGATGGGCGAGCGCAATTACGAATGTGTTCCCTGGGGAATGCCGACCTATAACATCTTCGGCTGGCAGAAGCCCTGCTATTTGCTCCAGGAGGGGTATGCGGAGACATTCAAGGAGCTGCTGGAAACCACCGAGTGGAAGGATTACGGAGTCGCCAGCGGCAATCCCAAGTGCGCCAACTGCATGGTCAGTTGCGGCTATGAGACTCCGGCGGTGGTCGAAGGCTTCACTTCGCTGAAAGGGTTCATTGCCATGGCCCGCGGCAACTTCAAACGCTATCCCAATGCCAATGCGATGAAGCTCTACAACGATGCCGCGCCCCGGCCTCACGCCCCGCTGGTGCAGATCGCCGAACCCGCCCTGGAGGAGACGCACGCATGAGCGCTGAAGTTCTGAAGTATACATTGGAGCAGGTTGAGTCGCTGGAACTGGCTCCCGGCGCCGAGCATGAGAACCTCGAAGGCTGGGTTCCCACGCTGGCCTCTGATGCTGATCTGCGCGAGGCTCTCGAAAAAGCCCTCGACTATCGCGGTGATGTGACTTTCACACTCAAATCCGGCGAAAAGATCGAAGCCTATATCTTCAATCGCCACACCAGCGCAACGCTCGCCGATTCCTGGGTGCAATACTTTGCTCCCACCGCACCCGACAAGCGCAAGCTCAGCTATGCCGAGATCGCCCGCATCGAGTTTAGCGGCAAGGACCGCGCCGCCGGCAAGCACTGGGAAGATTGGGTCAAAAAATACAACGAGAAAAAAGCCGCCGGCGAAACCAATATCGGCCTTGCACCGGATGCCCTTGAATAGAGCAATTGCACCCGCGCAGTAGACGCAACGGCTATTAGCCCCGCGCTTCACCGAGGTCTCCAGGAAACGGTCTTTGTTTCTTGGTGTGGTAGCGTGGCGTAAACTGATCCCTGACCATGAAAGTCTTTCTTACCGGTGCAACGGGATTTGTCGGCCATCATGTGGCGAAGGCCTTGGCTGCCGACGGCGCGAAGCTGCGCCTGCTCGTCCGCAAAACCAGCAGCCTCGCCAACCTCGAAGGCATTGCCGGCGAGACGCACACGGGCGACCTCTCGGACCCTGAGTCGCTTCGTCCAGCGCTCGAAGGTTGCGATGCAGTGGTTCATGTGGCTGCCGATTATCGCCTCTGGATTCCCGATCCGGCGGCGATGTACAAAGCGAATGTGGACGGGACGCGGGAACTGCTGCGGCTGGCCCGCGAGGCCGGCGTCAAGCGCTTCGTCTATACCTCCTCGGTCGCCACCATGCACTTCCGGACAGATGGAATCGTCGTCAACGAAGATACGCCGGTGACACTCGCCGACATGGTCGGTCACTACAAGCGGTCGAAGTTTCTGGCCGAGCAGGAGGCGATCCAGGCGGCGCAGGCTGGTCAGCGCGTCATCATTCTCAATCCGACCAGTCCCATCGGAGCCAACGACGCCAAGCCCACGCCCACTGGCCGCATCTTCCTCGATTTCTTGAATGGCAAATTTCCCGCCTACATGGACACTGGGCTGAATCTCGTAGATGTCGCCGAGGTCGCCCGCACACACGTCACCGCACTCACCAAAGGCCAGCCGGGCCGCCGCTATATTCTCGGCGGGGAAAACCTGACCCTCAAGCAGATTCTCGACAAGATGTCGGCGCTCACCGGCATCCCCTCGCCAACGGTCAAGATTCCCTTTGCCGTCGCTGCGACCTATGCCTTCTTCGAGGAGTGGATCACCGGACGCATCCGCGGCAAGGAACCCCGCGCCACGCTCGAAGAGGTCCGCATGGGCCGCAAGAAGATGTACGCATCGAGCGCCCGCGCCCAGCAGGAGCTAGGCTTCCGCATTCTGCCCGTCAATCCGGCGATGCAGGCCGCTATCGACTGGTTCCGCGCGCATGGGTATGCGCCGTAGTGGTCAGTTGAGAATCAAGAAATTCGTCTTTTTCAAAATGGATGATTCATTCGGCACTCATGCAGTCTAACTCGAAAGAAGGTTAAACATGAAGACCAATTTGACCGGTTCGAAACGCATTCCTGGCGAATTTCGATGGCTTTACTGGGATGATAAATCAGAATATCCCCAGACTGGAGATGGATTTTATTATTCATTTAGTTTGATATTTATCCTCAATATGATTATCAGTCTTCATACCTCGCAGTTGTCAGGATTGAGTTATGAGTATTTATTTGATATTTGTTGTGGAATTATTTTTGCCGCATCATGGACATTACTCACTTTTATTCGGCTGCGTTATCTGCGGCGCAGTCCATTCTGGGCATTACTAATTCTTCCACAACCGCTCTTATTTTACTATCAAATCCATTATTGGAGAGGATTATTAGTTGTTTTCGTCATTCTGGCTACTACTATAATTCTGCATCTGGTCAAGCCTCGCTCTGTGCCCATTGGTCAAACTCCTTCTGCGGAGCATCCGTCAGCATGACCCGCACCGCCATCATCGCCGCGATGCCCGCCGAGTTGCAGCCGTTGACGCGCGGCTGGCGGCACTCGTGTTCGAAGGGCGTCGATCTCTGGACCTCAGAGAATGGCGAGTGGATCGCCGCCTGCGCCGGAGAGGGCGTTGAGCGGGCTGCCAGAGCCTTTGCCGAAGTCGAGAAGAGCGGGGAAGTTGAACAAGTGATCTCGGTTGGCTGGGCGGGAGCCTTGCGCGAGGAGCTTTTGCCTGGATCGGTCCACGACGTTTCCACAATCATCGACTCTCGCACCGGTGAACGCTTTGTCACCGCCATTCCGCCCAACGATTGCTGGCTGGTGACCAGTCCCAAAGTTGCCGGCGTCCATGAGAAGCAGCGTCTGGCCGAAACCTATCAAGCCGCCCTCGTCGACATGGAGGCCACGGCCATCGCCCGCCTCGCCCGGATGCGCGCCATTCCTTTTTATTGCATCAAGGGTATCAGCGACGGCTACAGCGACAATCTTCCTGATTTCAATCGCTTTATTTCGACCGACGGACACTTTCAGACGATCCGCTTCATCTTTTTCGCCCTCTTCCGTCCGATCCACTGGCCCGCACTCATCCGGATGGGCGAAAATAGTAAAAAGGCTGCCCGGAAGATCGCGGTTTCCCTGCACGATCTAGTCGATGAACGAGGTAATATTAGAAAGTTGAATGAATACCCTAACCACCAACGCTGAGAACCAGTTAAAGACGAGTATCCCCGCTTCGATGCGTGCCGTTGTCTATCGCGGCATAAACGATTTGCGCCTTGAAACCGTGCCTGTGCCCGCAATCGGCCCTGGCGAGTTGCTGGTCAAAATCGCCACATGCGGCGTCTGCGGCACGGATCTGAAGAAGATTCATTTGGGATCGCACTCCGCTCCGCGCATCTTTGGCCACGAGATGGCGGGCACCGTTGTCGCTTCCGGCGCGGGCGTCACAAACTTTGCCGTCGGCGATCGCGTAATGGTCTATCATCACATCCCTTGCGGCCAATGCTATTACTGCCGCAAGCAGACCTTCGCGCAGTGCTCCACGTACAAAAAAGTCGGCGCAACGGCGGGCTTTGAAGCCTCCGGCGGAGGCTTCGCCGAGTACATCCGCGTGATGGATTGGATCGTCAGGATGGGCGGCGTCGTCCGGATTCCCAGCGGCATTCCCTTTGAACAGGCGGCTTTCATCGAGCCGGTCAACACCGTTCTCAAGGCCGTCAAGCTGCTTCAACTTGCTGCCGATGAAACCGTTCTTGTCATCGGCCAGGGACCGATCGGCATCATGCTGGCCGCGCTTGCCCGCCGCACCGGAGCACGCGTCCTCACCTCCGACCTTTACTCGGAGCGCCACGCCATCGCCGCCAACTTCGGATTGTACGAAGCTATTCATGCCGGTACGGAAGACCTCAACGGGCGAATTCTCGCTGCCACGGAAGGCCGCGGTGCGGACGCCGTGATCCTGGCCGTAGGTGGCTCGTCGCTCATCCAAACCGCAATGGCTGCGGCCCGTCCCGGCGGCAAGGTGATGCTCTTTGCCCAGACCCAGCACGGCGAGGCGACCTTTGATCCCGGCGCGGTTTGCATGGACGAGAAGACGCTGCTTGGCTCTTACTCGGCCTCTACCGCGATTCAGAGTGAGGTCGAAGAGCTGATCTTTGCGGGCTATCGCAAGGGATTCAATTGGACACAACTGATCTCGCACCGTTTCCCGCTGGAAGAGGCTATGGAAGCAATTAAGATCGCCTCCAACCCCCAGGCGGACTCAATGAAGATTATGATTGAGCCTGTGCCCGGCGGCGGAGCAGAATAGGAGGAACCCGATGGCGACGATGATGGCAGCCGCGGTCCTCCACGGACGCGAAGACATTCGCATCGAACAGGTACCGGTTCCAGAGGCCGGTCCCGGCGAGCTGGTGCTTCGCGTGGACGCGGCCCTCACCTGCGGTACGGACTTGAAGGTCTTCCGGCGCGGCTATCACGCGCGCATGATTGTGCCTCCGGCGCTCTTTGGCCATGAAATGGCCGGAACGGTGATGGAATCCGGCAAGGGTGTTACGGGCTTTGCCACGGGCGATCGCGTTGTCGCGCTCAACTCCGCACCCTGCGGCCAATGTTACTTTTGCGCGCGCGGTCAGGAGAACCTCTGCGACGATCTGCTCTTCAATAACGGCGCCTATGCCGAGTTCATTCGCATTCCCGCTCGCATCGTAGCTAAGAATACCCTTCACGTTCCCGATCGCGTGCCGCTGGAGCACGCGGCGCTGACTGAACCATTGGCCTGCGCCGTGCATGGCTTTGAGGATTCGCGCCCGAATCCCGGCGATACCGTTGCGGTCATCGGCGGAGGCCCGCTGGGATTGATGATTATGCACGTCGCTGCTCTTTACGGCTGTCAGGTCATCGCCATAGTCAAGCACGACGGCCAAATGGAAGCTGCACGCCAGTTGGGCGCGGCCCATGTGGTGCAAACCACCAATATCCGCAAGGCCATCCGCGAGACCCGCGCCTTGACTGAGAAGAATCGCGGTGTCGATATCGCCATTGAGGCGGTGGGGATTCCAGAAGCCTGGGAAGAGGCCGTCGAACTGGTGCGCAAGGGTGGAACCGTGAACTTCTTCGGCGGATGCGCGCTGGGCACTCACGTCAAGCTCGATACCAACCGCATTCACTACTCCAACATCACGCTGCGCGCCACCTTTCACCACACTCCGGCCATCTGCCGCAAGGCTCTCGAACTGATCGGCGGCGGCCGCTTTCAAGCAGGAGCCTTTATTACCGGCCACGCCCGCCTCAACGAACTCAACCGCGTCTTTGAGATGCTGATGAAGCGCAGCAGCGAGATCAAGACAGCCATTGTGCCCTGAGGTCAATTGATGAGTAGTCAAGCAGCGGAGTTCAATCACAAGCAGGACCGTGAAGTACAGGCCTCGCAAGAGGAGTTGCTGGCTCGTGGCTGGGCTGCGCTGCCGGACAGCTATCGTATGCCAGACAGCGCGCCCTCTCTCGAAGAAGCGCAGGAGTGGTGCAAGCAGTTGGCCGAGTCGCACTACGAAAACTTCCATGTGGCTTCGTGGTTTCTGCCCAAGGATCTGCGTCCGCATTTTCACGCCATCTATGCATACTGCCGTGTCTCCGACGATCTGGGTGACGAGGTCGGCGACAGCGCGCAGGCCCTTGCTCTACTCGATTTCTGGGGCCGCGAACTCGATGCCTGCTACGAAGGCCGTGTGCGACATCCCGTTTTTGTTGCGCTGGCTGAAACCATCAAGGAATGCCTCATCCCCAAGGAGCCTTTTGCCGATCTGCTCACTGCTTTTCGACAGGACCAGACCGTCACTCGCTACGAGACGATGGAAGATGTGCTCGGCTACTGCCGCTACTCAGCCAATCCCGTCGGGCGCTTGGTGCTTTACGTATGCACCGAAGCCAATGAGGAGCACTTCCGCCTCTCCGACGCGACTTGTACCGCACTGCAATTGGCCAACTTCTGGCAGGATGTGCGTGAGGATTATGCCCGAGGGCGCATCTATATTCCCACAAAGGATATGGCTTTCTATCACGTTGGCGAAGAGTACATCGCCGAGGGGATCGTGACGCCGGAGTTTCGCAGACTGATGCACTGCGAAGTCGATTATGCGCGTTCGCTCTTCGAGGAGGGCCTGCCTCTGATCGGCAAGGTGCACCGCGATCTGGCAATCGATCTTGACCTATTCACTCGCGGCGGGCTTGAGGTTCTGCGCGCCATCGAGAGGCGCGGCTACGATGTGCTCAGCGCCCGTCCCGCCATCTCGAAGGGCAGAAAAATGGCGCTGCTGGCGCGCGCCGTCAGCGGCAAACTGCTGCCCTTCCTGCGCCTCGGCGTTCGCGTGTGAGGAAGCTCGCCTTGATGCACGATTCCAAATTGGATGCGGCCTACGCTCTCTGCCGCCAGATCGCCCAGCGCGAAGCGAAGAACTTCTACTACGCCTTCGTTGCGCTGCCTGAGCCGCGCCGCAACGCCATCTGCGCCATCTACGCATTCATGCGCCAAGCCGACGATCTTGCCGACGACGAGAGCCTCCCGCGCGATGAGCGCCGCCGCCGTCTGGATGCATGGCAGGCCAACTGGCGCGGAGTCTGCCACGGCGGCGATTCCTCCGATTTGATCTTCTACGCTGTGCGTGATGCCGTCGAGCGTTACGGCATCCCTCTCAACCTGCTCGACGAGTTGGTCGCGGGCGTCACCATGGATCTCGATCATGCGGCCTCCGATGCGCCCGATACCTACGCAACCTTCGCCGATCTGTATCGCTACTGCTATCTGGTCGCTTCGGTCGTCGGCCTGGTCTGCATCCGCATCTTCGGCTATACCGACCCGCGCGCCGAAAAACTCGCCGAAGAGACGGGCATTGCCTTCCAACTCACCAACATTCTGCGCGACGTGGCCGAAGATGCCAGCCGCAACCGCGTCTATCTGCCGCTGGAGGATTTGGCAGCCCACAATGTTACGCTCGAATCGCTGCTGCATCGCGCGCCCGGCGCACCGCCTACAGCCAATGAACGCGTCCTTCTAATGTCCATTGCCCAGTGTGCCGAAGATTACTACAAGTCAGCGCAGGAGCTGCTGCCGCTGATCGACCGCGAAAGCCGTCCCGCGCTGTGGGTGCTGGTTGCGATCTATCATGGGTTGCTGAAGCGTATCGCGCGTACGGAGTATGATGTTTTTTCGAGGCGCGCAAGCGTTCCGACGCCACGGAAGCTCGGCATATTGGCTGTCGGAATGGCGCGGATGAGTTGGGCGCGGCTGTTGGGATGACGGATTGGTTTGTGTTGAAAGGGCATGACTGTAGTCGTGCCGCAAGAGTTGCAGGATCATCGAGGGCTTTAGCCTTACGAGGGAATCAAGTTGACCAGCGCACAAAAATCCGTCACGGTCATCGGCGCTGGCGTAGCTGGCATGAGTGCGTCCTGCGCTCTGGCCGAGGCGGGCATTCGTGTGCAACTGGTCGAGCAGCGCGGCTATCTGGGCGGGCGCGCCAGCTCCTATCTGCATCCCGGCGTGAACGAGGTTATTGACAACTGCCAGCACGTGCTCTTCGGCTGCTGCACCAATCTGCAAGGCTTCTATCGCCGCATCCGCGTTGCGGAGCGCATCCACTGGACGAACGCGATGACGATGATTGAGCCGGGTGGGCGGTGTTCGCGGCTAGGGCCTTTCGAACTTGGCCCGCTGCGTTTGCCCGCTCCGCTGCATGGAGCGCCCAGCTTTCTTAGCGCAAGCGCCTTCACCTTCGCAGACAAGCTCGCGCTGGGCCGCGCGATGCGGGCCATGATGAAGCCCAGCGCAATGGAAGAGACTCGCGAAAGTTTGGGCGATTGGCTCCGCCGCCACAAACAGACCGAAGGCGCAATCAATCGCTTCTGGCGGCTGGTGATCGCCAGCGCATTGAACGCGGAGATTGACGAGATTGCCGTTCACTATGCGGCCAAAGTCATTCGCGAACTCTTCTTGAACTCCGCGCAGGCGGGCAGCATGGGCATGAGCACCGTTCCGCTGAGCGAGTTGTATGCGAATGTGACTCCGTTTCTCAACGAGCGTGGCGCCAGCGTGCTGTTGAATACGCACGTGGAAGGCGCGGCCTGGGATGAGGCTTCGCAAAAGTGGCTGATCTGCACGCGCACCGGAGAACTGGTCTCTGATTACCTGATTCTGGCTCTGCCCTTTGAGGCGATGCAAAAGCTGTTGCCGCGTTTGCCTGTCGAAGAAGGCACGGAGAAGCTGTCGCGCCAGCTTGAACGCCACGAACACTGGCCGATTTGCAGTGTACATCTCTGGTTCGACCGCGAAATTACTGAACTTGAACATGCCATCTTGCTCGACCGCGAGATTCACTGGATGTACAACCAGTCGAAGCTGCAATCTGGACGCGGTGGCCATTATATTGAGCTGGTCGTCAGCGCCACGCGCTCCTTTGCTGCGCTGCCGCGCGAAATGGCGATCCAGCAGGCGCTCCGCGAACTGGCGGAGTTCTTCCCGCGCGTGAAGGAAGCCAAGCTGGAAAAAATTGCGCTTATCAAGGAGATGCACGCCACCTTCGGTGTTATGCCAGGAATCGATTCGGCGCGTGCCAGCGTGCAATCTCCCTGGCCCAACTGCGTTCTAGCCGGCGACTGGATCGGCACCGGCTGGCCCTCGACGATGGAGAGTGCCGCGCGTTCAGGCCATCTGGCAGCGGAGGCGCTTGGCATGATGGCGGAGAATCCGCTTCATTGCTTTGAACTGGATTTGAAGCCGCAAGGACTGATGCAATTTTTTTAGAGAGATAGTGTGAATTCTTAAAGTCTTCCATTCGCCAACAGGTAAACTCCGGCACAAACTAAGACGGCTGAGATCCATCGTCTGCGATCCACATTCTCGTGGAGGAAGAGCTTGCCTGCAATTGCATTGGTAACCAGCGTCAGTGAGGCCGAGGCTGGTGCAACCAAGCTCACCGGAAGGTAGTTCAACGCCAGCAACAACGCAAAGAAAGCCAGCGCCAGAAAGCTCACACCTGCGAAAAAAAGCGGGCAGGTGAGAACGGCGCGAATTGCGCCCCTCATTCCAGAGCGGGCGCGAATCTCATCCAGATCGCCAATCGACTTCATCGCCGCGGCCGTCAGCACCTCGCCGGTTGTCGAAGTAAGTACAACAGCGGCGATCATCGCTGCCGCTGCCAAAAAGCCAATCTGCGGAACAGGGAAGGGAATCGTCATCGCACCTGCTCCTCTTCAAGCAGAATGGCAGGCTCTTCCGATTCAGCAAAAACGGGTGCTTCCACCGCAGGTCTTTCGGTCAGCGACGGCCCCTGCGCCACGAAGCCGACGCCCACGGTAATCAACACAATCCCCGCCCACCGTTCCAGCGAGATCGCCTCATGCAGCCAGAAGCGTGAGAGCAGCGCGATGACCACATTACCGAGACCGGTAGCGGGTAGCACAAAGGTGAGATCGGCCCATGAAAGCGCGGTCAGATAGCTAGCGAAAAATCCAATGAGCAGCGCGATTCCCAAAGCAATCCACGGCGTGAAGACCGCGGCTATGAGTGAAGCAGGATGAACCAGCGTGATCGGCGGAACGTGACTCATGCCGCGTGCGAGGCACGAGTCGCCCAGCGGAGCGCACAGAGAAACCAATCCCAGGATCATGTATTGGCGTACTGATAGTCTTGCGTGTGCCATCTGCGATTGAGTCCTGACGATTGGACGCTGTTGAGAGCTGCTGGTTATCCCGCCGGAAGCTAGGCGTTCGCGCCTGCCGGAGCGGGCGGCTCGCTCTGTTTTCCTCGCGCAACCTTCACCATCTTGTTGCGCTGCGAGCGCAGCTTCATGAAGGCCTTGGCCTCGACATAAAGCCGTGGCACGTCACGGTTGACAATCGCCTTCCAGATCACGCGGAAGGCGGCCTTGGGCCGGAAGTAGTACTCGTCGTAGAAGCGATGCACCATCTCCAGCACATAGTCGGTGGGCAGGCCGGGATATTCGATGTGCGCCATCTGGTGGCCGCCCTCGTCCATCATCGCGCCGTTGTTGACGATGAAGCCGTTGGCCTTGGCGTAATCGTAGAACTCGGTGCCGGGATATGCGTGTGCGATGGAGACTTGAATCGTCTCCACGTCCAGCGTCTTGGCAAAGTTGATGGTGTTGCGAATCGATTCCTTGGTCTCGCCCGGCAGACCTAGAATAAAGTCGCCATGCACGGTCAGCCCCAGGTCGTTGCAATCCTTGGCAAAGGCGCGCGCCCGTTCTACGGTGGCGCCCTTCTTGATGTTTTTGAGAATCTGCGGATCACCGGATTCAAAGCCCACGATCAGCAGCCGACAGCCGGCATCCTTCATCGCCTTCAGGGTTTCTCGGTCGGTGGTCACGCGCGAGGTGCAGCTCCACGTCAGATTGAGCGGCTTGAGCTTCGCGCATAGCTCGATGGTGCGCGGCTTCTGAATATTGAATGTGTCGTCGTCAAAGAAGAACTCCTTCACATGAGGAAAGTTCTCCTTGGCCCAGGCCAGCTCGGCGGCGACGTCGTCCGTTGAGCGCTTGCGCCAAGCGTGTCCGCTGAGCGTCTGCGGCCACAGGCAGAAGGTGCACTGCGCCGGGCAGCCGCGTGTCGAGTAGAGCGCAATGAAGGGATGCAGCAAAAAGGGCACGTTGTAACGCGTCACGTCCATGTCGCGCTTGTAGACCTTCGTCGCCCACGGCATCGCGTCCAGGTCTTCCACCTGCGGACGGTCGGGATTGTGGACGATCTTGCCGTCCTTTTTGTAGCTGATGCCGAGAATCTCGTTGAGCGGTTTGCCCTGAGCAAACTCGACGACGGAATAATCGAACTCGCGGCGGCAGATGAAGTCGAGCGCGTGGCACTCGTTCAGCGCCTTCTCCGGCGAGGTGGTCACCGGCGGCCCGACAAAGGCGATGCGAATCGAGGGATTGGCCGCCTTGATCGCCTCCGCCAAACGCTGATCGCCATCCCAGCCTATCGTGGAGGTGAACAGCACCAGAAACTCATAATCCTTGCAAATCTTGATTGTCTCTTCGGCAGAAACATGGTGCGGGGGGGCGTCCAGCAGCCGGGAACCTTCCAGCATTCCCGCCGGGTAGGTGAGCCAAACCGGATACCAGTAGGACTCGATCTCGCGGGTGGCCGGCCAGCGCGATCCCGCGCCACCGTCAAAGCCCTCAAAAGAGGGAGGGTTCAAAAACAGGGTTTTCAAAGGCATAGGCATCCCCTCTATTCTAACATTCTGGTATTTTTCCTGGTTTCCGGCAGGCTTTCCGTCTTTCGCCGGAGTTGCTTTGCGTGCACTTCCGATTTTACTTCGCGTGCAATTCGCTGAGCCAGTCGTCCATGTGGCCGAGCGCACGCAGAAGATTCAGGCGCGCTTTGGCGAGTTCGAGGCTGGCCTCCAGCGCGTCCTGATACTTCTGACGTTCGTCGATGCGTGCCAGTTGCTCGGCCTTCGGCGTCAGTTGCGGCTGAGCAGCTGGTCCGCTGACGGCGCCGTTGCCCAACTCCAGTTGCGTCAGCACGCTCTGAAGCTGCTCGTTGGCGATCTGCTGTTTTAGACTCGCAATCTCCGCCAATGTATCCAATTCTCGCAAGCTCCCGGTCAGCGTGGCAATCTGAAGCTCGTTCTGCCGCTGGGCCTGCTCCGTTTCCACTCTGGCTCGCAGAGCCTCGGCAGCGGACTGCTTCGCCTTGGCGCGCAAGGCAAAGTCGAAAAATGGAATCGTGATCTGAAGGCCGAAACTCACATTGTTCGGAGTGAAGGTGCCAGGCCTGTAAAACTGCGCATAATTGTTCAGTTCGTTGGAGTCGTAGTTGTACACGGCCCCAAAGCCGATTTGCGGCCGTCGCCACAACAAGTCGTCTCCCCTAGCCTGGAATTGTTTGGAGCGCGCGAGCGAGCCCGCGGCATCAATTCCAGGCAGGCTGCGAGGGGCTTCATCAGCAGTGATGGCGGGAATCTCCGGGATACTGGAACGGTCCGGGAGAATCGAGCCGATGGGCAGGGCGGTAAGAACGGCAATCTGCTTGGCGAGCGTACCGGCGCGGGTTTCAAGGTGAAGCCGGCTCAATTTCAGTTGGGCGGCGGTGAGACGCGCCTGCAAGAGATCGAGCGCGGGGTCAATGCCCGCATCGACTCGCTGCTGCTCGATCTTGACGAGACTGGCAGCGAAGGACTCCTGCTGCTGGGCGGCTTCGAGTTCACGGTTGACCGTATCGAGATCGATGTACGTTGTGGAAGTATTGAGGGCAACTTCTTCGCGCGCATCCTTGAGCTGAAGATTGGCGGCATCGATCCCGGCGTGTGCAGCCTTGAGGTACTGGTGCTGCGAATAACTGAAGACCAGAGATTGCATGGTCGCGCTGCCCACCGAGGGCTGACCAGTTGGAAAACCGTGAGAGTAGCCGACTGTAGAGCCGATCGCAAAATTGGGAATAAAAGCATCGCGGGTCTGCGCCAGCACTGCATTGGCCTTGTCCAGATCGGCTTGGGCCAGTTTGACCGCGCTTGAATTGCGCTGCGCCAGGTCTACAGCCGTCGCCAGCGAAACCTGCGCCTGCAAAAACACGGGCGCTGCCGCCAGCGCTGCTCCCATCAGCAAAGCCGTCCAGCCCTTCAGCGAATTGCTTCCGTTTCTCACGCTCGATCAACCCTTCAATGCTTCAAATCCAGAGCCGGTTTGTACTCGCTCGCCAAAGCCAGCGCCGCTGCGCGTTCGCGGCTGGCCGCCGCCGCGTCTCCCAGTTGCGCCTTGAATCGTGCCAGCCATGTATGCGCGACAAATGCCGGCGCCTGCTCGGATCGCGCGCTGCCGGCAAGATACTCCTCCAGCATCTTCACCGCCAGCTCGGGATCGCGGTTCGACAGACGCAGGACATTGGCTCCGTTAAACAGCGCCGGAGTGGAGCGCTTATCCCTCTCGGCGGCACTTTCTCCGCTGCGCAATGCAGCTTCCATCTCCGTCCAGCGCTGCCGCCGGTGGTAGAAGCCGGCCAGCGCCATCCACTGGAAGGCGGGATGCGCCGATACGGCAACCGCCTGCTTGAATTCACGCTCAGCCGTGCCGAAGTCCTTGCGTTCTTCGGCAATCGCAGCCCGCAGCTCCTGCGCCTGGGCCGGATCGATCCCGTCCAACTGCGCCTCCAAGCTCTCTGCCTTGCTCAAGCCGCCGCCCACCACTCCCGGTGCGGAGTAGTAAAACTCTCCCAGATCAGAGAGCGCATCGGCGTTGCGGGGATTCAGGCGGGTGGCCGTCTCGAACTCCGCGCGAACCTGCTTGGCCAGCGAATAGGCGCTGATAAACGATGCGCGGCTGGCCTTTTCGCCCAGCGCTCGGCCCAGCCAGAGATGGTACATCGAGTTTGCACCGTCCATCTTGACCGCCTGCCCGCAGTCGTTCGCGGCCCGGTCCCACTCTTCCAACGTGAATTCCACACGGCAGCGAAGGTTGAAGGCTTCCGCCACGCCGCCCGGTTGAGTCAGCATATTCAGCAGCGCCAGTGCCTTGTCCGCCTCGCCTGCCTGAAGAGCTTCGTTGGCCTGGTATAGCTGCAAAGGTGTGGGATATGCGGCCGCCGCGAGGGCTGCCGCCAGAAAAGCTCCTGCCTGGATAAGACCGTAGAATTTTCTCACCGCACAACCTTGATCGGAGCGCCCTCCTGCAAGGGCTGTCCATTCACCGTTCCGGTTGCCACCCGATCTCCTTCCTCAAGGCCGGAGAGGACGGCGGCCTGAGTCAGATTGATGGTTCCAATCGTCACAAAGGTCTTCTGCAACTCGTCATTCACCACTTTGAAGACGTAGCTCCTGCCATTCTCCGAGTAAAGGGCGTCGCGTGGAATGCTCAGCGCATTCGCCTCGCTGGAGATCGTCACCGTCACCGTCACGTTGGTGTCGGGAAGCAGCTCGCCATCCGCATCGTCGATCTTGACCAGAACCTCGCCAACGCTGCGTGTGCCCAGGTTGATAACCGTTACCGGCGTCCGCTCGATGTGTCCATTCCAGATGTGGCCGGGCTTGGCATCCCACTTGATTTGAATCTTCTGTCCCTCGGCCAGCCGTCCAATCTCCGGCTCGTCAAAATAAGCCCGCACGCGCTCGTTGTGCAGATCGGCCAACTCCAGCAGTTGCTTGCCCTCCTCGACAAAATCGGTGGGTTGGGCATCGAGGCTATATACCGTTCCCGCCGCTGGAGCATGAATCGAGGTCTGCGCCAATACCTCCCGCGCTGCCGCCAGATTGGCTTGCGCGCTGGCCAATGCCGCCTGCGCCTGCTCGATCTCTACCGGAGAATAACGGCTCTTCGCGCTCTGTTCCAATGCCTGTAGAGTGGCTTCCGTCGATTTCAACTGCTGCCGCGCCGCAGCCACTTCATTGTTGGAGGCAGCGCCCGTCGAGTTGAGCTTGATCAGCGAATCCAGAGACCGCCGCGCAGAATCCCGCTCCAGCCGCGCCCGCGTCTCATCCGCGCCCGCCATCAGGCGTTCCTGCCGGCTTCCGTTATGGGTTGCGGCCTCCAGAGCTGCCTCCGCCGATTTGACGCCGCTTTCCGCCGATGCCTCGCGGGCACGCGCCTGCGTGTCGTCCAGCGTCATCAGCAGCTTGCCTGCCGCCACGATGTCTCCCGGCTGTACAAAGACCGACTTGACCGTGGTCGCTAACGGGCTGTGAATCTCGAAATTAACCACCGGCTCAACCCGGCCATTGGTGCTGATCGTGCTCACCAGCGGTATGCGCGCTGCCACGCCTGCACGAACCTGTAGCCGGTCCCGGGTCAAAGCCCGCACCGAGAAGAAAACGACGATCAGGATGATGGCCAGACCGCCCCACATCCACAGCCGGACCGATTGCGTTCTATTTTCTGTCATTCTTCCAACCAGAGTCAGTATATAAGACTCGATCCGCTCTCCTATCGAGGAGAAATTCCCTTCTACGGGATTCCAGCTCTGCAGGTTGCCCCGTACAATTGATCTATGGCTGCTGAACCCCGCTACACCGATGACCACGCCAAGGCCGGCCTCGATTTCGACTTTCCCGCCATCGAAACCTGGCCCAACCAGTTTCCCGGCTACGAAATCCTGATCGACGATCCGGAGCTGACCTCGGTCTGCCCCAAGACCGGCCTGCCCGACTTCGGCACGCTCACGATTCGTTATATGCCCCGCCAGCGCTGCCTGGAGCTGAAATCTCTCAAGGAGTATCTCTTCAGCTACCGCAACTTGGGCATCTTTCAGGAAAACATCGTCAACCAGGTTTTAGTAGATGTGGTCAAGGCCTGCGACCCGGTCTGGGCCGTCGTCAAAGGCGAATTCCGGCCCCGCGGCGGCATCGGAACCACGGTGGAAGCTCGTTGGCCGAGACCGTCGGCATGAGAAGCTTAATTTAGCGCAGTAAGAAAGGAAAGTTTAAGATATGCCATGGATCAGTCTTGGTTGAGGTTCTCCACCAACGTCACGGTTCACAGCGCCCGATCTGTTGAGGATTGCGTTCGTTCGCTCCGGAGCCTGACTGCGCTTCCAAATAGGTTTTCTCATATCGAACGGATCAAGCCATTTCGCGGCAAGATTGGGCTTAGTGGTGGATGGTTGCGTTGCCCGTTTCGTTACTATGGAATCATGCCGGCCAGATCTCTCCGCTTTGATCTTGTTGCATCTGAATCAGGAACAGAGCTGAGGGGACAATGGAACCTCCTAAAAGGAATCAGAATTCCGGTCGCAATTTACCTGGGGGTATGTATTTTTGCGCAAACCACTGAGTTGTTTCGACTGATTTTATTGAGAACAGATGATTCACTGCTATGGTCGATTGGACCATTGATCAGTTTTGCGATGATCTATGGATGGACATGGGGGCTGGTCACGTTCAACCGCCGTTTTGAGTCGCAACTAATCAGGGCGGCAACATACGCGATGGAAAGTGACAAATCCGCAAAAATTGTGGGCGAATTGCTATCCACGCCGGATTGAGCACATCGGAGCATAGGCTTCCGCAGCCGAATGTAATATTCCTTGTTTCTCATACCTCTACCTGGATTCTGGAGCCTTGACTACTTTTACCCAGCTTCCCCGCCCTCGACTCACCCCTGCTCAGGGGACGCTGCTGCTGCTGATCGGCCTGAATCTGCTCAACTACATCGATCGCTACATCCTACCCGGCGAACTTTCGCTGATCCAGCGCGACTTCCACTCCACCGATCACCAGATGGGCGCGTTGACGACGGCGCTCTTCCTCTTTTACATGATTGCCGCTCCGGCGACTGGATGGCTCGGCGACCGCTTCCCGCGCAAGCCCCTTATCATTGCCGGCGCCGTGCTCTGGAGCCTCGCTACCCTTGCTACCGTCTGGGTTCACGGCTATTGGACCTTCTACATCCGTCAGGCTCTGGTCGGCATGGGCGAGGCAACCTTCGGCATCTTTGCCCCCGCCGTCCTCGCCGACTTTTATCCCGATCGCGAGCGCAATCGCATCCTCTCCATCTTTTATCTCGCGATTCCCGTGGGCGCGGCTCTCGGCTACCTTGCCGGCGGCCAGATCGGCCCCGCTTTTGGTTGGCGCGCGCCCTTCTTCGTCTGCGCCATCCCCGGTCTCGTCATCGCCGCCTTCTATGGTCTATGGGGCAGGGAACCGGTGCGCGGCGCTTGCGATCAGATTTCTCCCACGCTCAATCGCAGCACATTCCTCGGCCTTTTGACCAACCCCGCTTACCTCACAGCCACCTTCGGCCTGGCTGCGCTCACCTTCGTGATGGGCGGCATCTCCAACTGGGTGCCCACATTTCTGGAGCGCTTTGCCGGGCTCTCGCTGCCTCGCGCCACGATGGCTGTCGGCGCCATCACCGTCATCGACGGTATTGCCGGAACCCTCATCGGCGGCTGGATCGCTCAGCGCTGGCTCCGCACCGACCACCGCGCTCTTTATCTGCTCTCGTTTTGGAGCGTCGCGTTGACTCTGCCTTGCGGCGCGCTGGTCTTCTTCGGTCCCTCTGCCTGGGCCGTTCCCGCGCTCTTTGCCGCCGAGTTCTTCCTCTTCCTCAACACCGGCCCGCTCAACGCCGCCATCGTCAACTCAGTTACCGGCCCGGTCCGCGCCACCGCCATCGCCTGCAACCTCTTCATCATTCACTGCTTTGGAGACACCTTCTCGCCGCAGATCATCGGCTACCTCTCCGACCGCGTGCATAGCTTGCGCCTGGCACTCGGCGCAACGCTCATCTTTCTGCTTGTCTCCTCCATCATCCTCCGCACCGGCGCGCGTTTCGCTCCACCTCTGGACGAAGCGGCCACGGGCAATCCCGGTCTGGTGTGAGTCTTGGAAGCAAGGATGATTTAGCCGACGGCCACAACCTCTTCCTTCTCGATGCACTCATGCAGCAGCTTGCTGCGATCCCGGTCGAACTCGTAATCTCCGGCCGCGGGCAGTTTCTGCGCCAGCGCGTCGCCTTTCGCCCATGCCTCTTGTGCCTCCTCCTTGCTGCCTTCGATCCAGGCCAGCGCGCTCTTGGCCAGCCAGTAGTCCACTCCCAGATGTGTGGGCTTCTTGGCCTCCATACGCTCCCACCACTGGCGCGCATCCGCGGCATCGTGGCGCAGAAAAGCACTCCGGAAGACAAATGCCATGCAGAGTTCGGCGGGAAGATTGAAGACCGAGGCATGAAAGATGCGTTCCGCTTCGCCAGTCGCATCGGCAGCCTGACGCATCATGCCATGATCCATAAAATAATCGGAGGCCAGCAGCCGCAAGACCAGCGCATGATGCCCCTCTGTGAAGGAAAGCTCGGTCCGCTGGATTGCATCGATGTCGTAGTCTCTGGGCCGCAACGGCGTGACGGTCGTCGATGTTGCCACCGAGAGCACGCGCTGCAGATCGGCCCAGGGACCGCCGCTCAAAAGCTGATAGATGCGCGCGCCATCGGAGTAGTGAGCTTCAGAGCGCATGGGTAGCAGGTTGGAGACGAAGACCAACAGACTGAGCGTGGCAAAATACGCAAAGAATCCCCAGTAAGGCTCGTAGGATTGGCCCTTGGCCATCAGCGCAAGATAGAGCGCCAGCAAGCCCGTCCACAGATTGACGGCTGGACCGGCTGCAATCATGCAGATATGGCTCGCGATACTTTGCCGCGGATCGGTCGGCACAAGCCCCGTTGCGCCGCCCATTGAAAAGGCCCTCGCCAGAAGGAACTGAAAGCTCCAGCGGCCATCGCGGATGCGCCATTGAAATGGCCCGATGATGAAGGCGCGCAATTTCATCCCGATGGCCAGACCGATGATTGCGTGCCCCAGCTCATGAAGAACTGTGATGATAAGGAGAATCACCAGAAGCTGCGCCAATCCGCCGTAGGCCCTCGGCAGTTGTTGCGCATTGCCCCAGCGATGCCACAGGTTCAACGCGGCAATATAACCTACAACTCCCAACAGCCAGATCATTCCATCGAGAATGCCGCTGGTTCCGTCACCTTTAATCCGCGGCGGTTTGACAGGATCGATAGGACCGTCTGCCATCGCGTCTCGCCGCGCGAACGCCAAGATGCCCGTGATTCCGAGGGCCAGCAGAAACCCATTCACTATTTCGAATTGATAGGTTCGATGAATCATGGCTCGGCTAGCAATAAATAGCAAGAGAGCAAGCAGTATGATCTCGACGCTAGCGGCAATTGCCCACCCTCTGGCAAACTTCTTCCCCTTTTTGACTGTCCACCACGCCATTCCAAACGGTACTGCAGAAGACAGACTGACCCCAGCAGCAGTGAGAACGTCGCCAACATTTGGAGGATGATTTATATGCTGTGGGGGCCAGATAGAAATCATAGCAATTGCAACGCTAAACATGACTGGCATCAAGGCGATAAAACCAAAGCAGCCGCACAAAAACCTTCTCAGTTTGACCATCGTCTTCACTACACCGATCGGGCGCTATTTAGCCGGAGCATTTCAGGATCTTTTCCGGCATCCAGACACTATACATTCGGTTACCTATGCATGAGAAACATTTCTGCATTGGTTGAAATCTCAGAGAGAATCGATCAAAATCCCACCATCACCGGCTCCATCTGCAAAGCAATGCCGAAGCGCTCTTCGACGGCGGCGGTGATCCGTTCGGCGAGAGCCAGAATCCCGGCAGCAGTGGCTCCGCCGCGATTGGTGAGTGCGAGCGTGTGCCGCGAAGAGATCGCCGCCGCGTCCAGCGCATAGCCCTTCTTGAAGCCGGCCTGCTCGATCAGCCAGGCCGCGGGGATTTTCACATGGCCCTGATTCTCCGGTTCCGCTCCGGCGGGAAACCGCGGCGGTGCGGCATCGCTCAACGCCGCAATCGCCAGGAACTGCTCTTCGCTGATGACAGGATTCTTGAAGAAGCTGCCGGCGCTCTTGCAATCGGGATCGCCCTCGACAAGCAGCATTCCCTTTGACTGCCGGAGGCGGCGCACCTCGGCTGCGACTTCGGCCAGAGTGGGTTGCGTGCCCTCCGGAAAGACTCGTTGCAGATCAGCGTAGCGAACTGTAGGTGCGCCGCCACGGGTAAGCCGGTAATCCACGCGGGTGATGATGTAGCGTCCGCGATCGACGGTGTTGAAGCGGCTGCGGCGATAGGCGAAGCCGCACTCGGCGGCGGGGATTTCTACAAAGGCGCGCGCGTGCAGGTCGAAGGCGCGGAGGCATTCGATCGAGGAGGCAACCTCCTGCCCGTATGCGCCGACATTTTGTACGGGAGTTCCACCGACGGTGCCTGGGATTCCAGCGAGACACTCTACCCCTGCGCATCCAGCTTCTGTCGAGCACGCTACGAAGTAGTTCCAGTCTTCGCCGGCGGCGGCTTGGTAGATACTCTCATCAGGATGATCGGACGCACCTGCGGCCGTGATTCCCTGCAAGGCTACGTGCAGAACAAGGCCATCAAAGCCGGCATCGGAGACCAGCAGATTACTGCCACCGCCGAGAACGAAGAGGGGAAGATGGCGTAGATCGGCCCAGGCGGCAGCTTCGGCAATCTCTTCTTCGCTGGCGGCCTCGACAAAGAAGCGCGCGGGACCGCCGATGCCAAAGGTGGTGAAGGGCGCGAGCGGCTTGTTTTCTTCGATGAGCATCGGTCTGCTTTCGCTGGCTCAGTCGCCCTCGCTCGCCTTCCCCAATTTTTGCACCTTGCTGTGTTTGATGGCGTAGCCAAAGTAAATGAGCAGGCCGAAGAGTAGCCAGCCAATCATCACCTCCCAGGTGATACGCGGCAGGTTACACATCAGGTAGACGGCCGTGATGATCCCTAGAATGGGAACCAGGGGCACAAACGGTGTTTTGAAGGGCCGGTGCAAGTCGGGATGGCGCATACGCAGAACCCAAACCCCCGCGCAGACTATGGTGAAGGCCAGCAGAGTGCCGATATTCACCAGTTCCGCGAGCCGGCCAACGGAGAGAAAAGCAGGCAAGATGGCTACTACTGTGCCTACTGCGATCGTCGAAATCCACGGGGTACGGAATTTGGGATGAATCGCCGAGGCCCACTTGGGCAGCAGGCCGTCTCTGGACATGGAGAAGAAGACTCGCGATTGGCCCAGCAACATGACCAGCATCACGGTTCCCAGGCCAAAGACCGCGCCGATTTTCACCAGCAGAGATCCCCAACTGACGCCTGTCGCATCGATGCCCAGCGCCACAGGGTCGGCCACATTCAACGAATGGTAATTCACGAGGCCGGTAAGGATCGTGGAGACCACAATGTAGAGGATGGTGCAGATGACCAGCGAGCCGAGGATGCCGAGCGGCATATCCTTTTGGGGATTTTTAGCCTCCTGAGCCGCCGTGGAGACGGCGTCAAAGCCGATGTACGCAAAGAAGATCGAAGCCGCACCGGTGGCAATGCCGCGCCAGCCGAAGTTGCCATGCCCGTCCGAAGGCGGAATGAAGGGATGC
>Ga0181528_10000494_pt1 | contig 27735 bp, 43 predicted proteins | sample PEATcosm2014_Bin_47_FD_119742 | JGI IMG/M metagenome (GOLD analysis project Ga0181528, IMG submission 119742) | Peatland microbial communities from MTU Mesocosm Facility, Houghton, MI, USA - PEATcosm2014_Bin10_10_metaG | ecosystem: Environmental > Terrestrial > Soil > Wetlands > Peat | place...
AGTTCCTTGCTCGAACTTCGCTTGCCAAACAGCTAATCAAATTAGCGAAGGAAGGTGTATCGGAGGAGGGGGCCCTGGCGGAGGGTGGGTTGCGACATCTGGTCTCACTGACGCCTGAGCCCTGGGGGCAGCTTCGGATCGAGCGTGCAGGCGCGAAATTCGTGCGTCCGTGGCGTGTTCGAGTTGACAAGCTTGGTTCCCGACAAAATTGTTAATGGCGTGGTGCCCCGGCTGGGTGGATAGACTGGATCGTAGACGTCAGGTTTGATTGCCGGACGTTGGAGAACGTCGAGCCGGAGCTGACGCGGATACGTGATCGGCGAGGCACGGCGAGACCGCGACGACGGAGCGGCACGGCGTACACTTGTATATCTGAAGTAAGGGACGAAACCCGATCTCAGGTAGCTTGCCGACAGCCGCCATACTGCTTCCACACTTTTCGCAGTACGGCGATGTCTTGTTTAAGTTGCGTTCCATCTTCCAGCCGCTGCCATGGTTCAAATTGCGTTGTGCCCTCGTCTTATTCATCGTCTGCTCGCCTATGACAGTGGCATTTACACAATCGGTTTGATCGCAATACCTGCCGCAAGAGTTTTCGAGTGGCATTGGAGCTATTGCCAAAATGAGCCCTGATTCTCGGGTTGCTCATTGACCCAAAGAAGTGCGCTTCTTGCATCGAGGCGGACGATCCGTTCCTCCGCGCTGGGTATCTGATCGCTATCGGACAGATAAAGGATGAAGCCGCCTTCCTGTTGACGAAAGAGAGCTTCTCTTCCATTTCTCAATTCGAGGGAATTGCTGTCGATGAACGGGCACAATCTCGAAACGACCAGGCGCATATCTGAACCCCAGGATTCAATACGGGTAGTCCTAAAATGATCAAACGCTACTTTCAGTAGAACCGGTGCGTCGTTTCCCACGAGTTGCATCTTCGACAAATTTCACGCCAATTTCGTCGCCTTTGACGCGAACGAGGCTGCAACGACGAAAAGCGAGACCCGTTGACGACAGCAACATGAAAAATTCTTTGAGTTTCAAGCCTTCTATCGACCCTTCAACGACGAGTCTTGCGCCGGTCGTCGAGACGTCGAGCAAGGTGCACTTTCGTCGCCACGTTCCATCGATTCCCATGATGTGAACGGTATAACCGTTTGCAAAGGTGATCCGGTCCGACTTTCGTGCGCCCCAGCCCATGATCGTCAACCATCCGATATCGCAACGGCGGTGTCGGGAGCATCCGCAATCTGGGCGGCATTACGTGCCGACCAGAACCGGATCGTCCGCTGCGCCGCGGACAATGAAAGTGCTTCAAAGATTTCCCTGCCCTGTTCCAGTTCGATTTGTGAAATCGGAGCACAATTGGGTCGGTTGCGGACTATCATGCTGGTCGTAGACCAATTCAGTCGAGCGGCCTTGCAGGCGACGATCAGGCCGTCCGGCCGCGGATTGCCGATCAATGGCTCGATCGCCTCGATCTTCACGGCCGATAACAGTGATAGCGCGGCTATGACGTTGGAGTATTCTTCCTGTACCGCGAAGCGATTGATTGTCTGGTCGCCGAGCTTTCCCGCCCGATTGAGCGCAACGGCCATGTTCCGTGCTTGAGTATAATCGATCGGCTCAGGTGGCTTGATCCCGACTTGTTCTGCAATATTGCGAATAGCTTCCTGGATCTTCACGCGCAGTTCCGGCGGCGCTGCTTTTAGAAGTCGATCTCTTGCGGCTACGGTGGCTTTCGACAGCAATTCGCGGAGCGTCTTTATCGGGAAGTCGGGCCGTAGCCCGAGCGCTTCTGCGAGCGTCTCGTCGCCGCTGGCTTTCTCCGCAAGGGTCGAATAGCCGGATTGAGAGAACCGTGCGCCGGTATTGGCGGCCAGCTTGCGGGAGATGCCTTGATCGCCACGCTCGAGCAGGACATCTGTGACGGCCTCATTCAACATTGGCCGACCGGAGATTGCAAGCAAGTGCGGTTGGCTCCGTGTTTTTGCGATCTCGATTAGCTCGTCATCGGACAAGCGGCTGGATCTTGTCAGCACCGGGACCGCTATCGATGCTTCGGGGCGATGGGCGAGCTGCCGTACAACTTGCCTTGGAGCAAAACTGGATCCCGACAGGCTGGCGCTAAGCTGGGCAAGCGCCTGAGCTTCCATGCGGGACGTGAGCCTGACGAGAACGTCGTCAAATACGCTGATCTGATTTTCATTTAGACGATCGGCATCCGACAGGAAAAGGTCCGTCACCTGTCGAAGCATCTGGAGCCGTCGATCGGGCGATATGGATTTTACCGCGCCTTCGAGTTCCGCGATGAGCAATGCAGCGTCAGACATGACAAAAGACCCCGCCCTCGGCGAGCTAAAAGCAGTCAAAACTCATTCACGGGGGAAAATGCAACAATTACGTATAATTACGGGAAAGATGCCCCTAAATCCTTAATTGAATATTAAGCCACCGTGCACGATTGAAATCGGCATTCTGCTGCCGCCCTTGGGTGATTTGGCCAGGTCGCGATACCTGATTTATCTTTCTTTTCAGGAAGTGGAGGCTCGCACTTGGCGACGGCGGCACAGGTTGGTCGGCAAATCGGGAGAATCCAGCGTTTTCTCCCGCTTTGGCGCGCCGACGTGCGCGTCAAAAATGCGAGTTCAAACGGAAAACTCGGTATTCTGCGCAGCGTGCGCGCAGATCGAACCTGAATTCTGGTTATCGCGACCGGTCGTCGGGATCGGAAGCCGCGTCCGATCGCCGCGGCCGGATCACGGTGGCGCGGAGCGCGCAATGGCAATGCAGCCCTGCGAAGCGGATCACGTCGCGGAAAATGTTCGCCATTGCAGTCGAGCGAGCGAGTTGGCAAGCTTGGCCAGCCGGCGATCAGCGACCGACGTTGTTTCGGGCCTGTTTGCCTTCGGTCCGAGTTCAACGAGCCCGCGAGCGATCTTGCTCCCGTGCGATCATATCGCGAACAGCCTGCTTCGCGTTGGACGCTGCTGCGGGGCCGGCTCGTCAGCTGCACCAGCACCTTAGCTGGTGAATGAAACGCGACCGCCAAGATGTATCCAACGGCCAGACCGTAACCAAGCAGTGCGACCTTAGAATTGCGCGTTGTCAGACCTCAGGGAACGATGCCATCAACCGCAATTGAAAGCTCAGGGCAAGCACCTACGTGTCGCTATTTAGATCGCTTGCCCATGCAGCCCGCCTTTAGACTGCGCAGTGGCCCTTAGCGAGGATCACCACGGCGATAGTGATCACGCCGGATGCAGTCCACTCGATGCTGTCGGGGATGGTCAAGTACTGCTTCGACAAATGCTTCCGACAAAGTGTTTGTCGCGCGAAGCGTGAGCCGTGCGACTGGATCCTCGAACGAGCGATTATGCATTGCAGTAAGTTGTCGGTCAGCCGTTTCACGCGTCCTTAACCACTCGCGCGGCGTTCTTTGCGGGCGCATCGCTGCCGTGTAACGACGGAAAGGGCGGGACAAAACCACAGGAGCGAAGTCTGCGCTCCTTGGCCGACCGCATTGGCGGCCGCCTGGTAAAGGTCAGGGCTCAGGAACGGGTCCACACCTTGACAGCAGAATTATCCCTACTAAAAATCTACGATGCGGCCTGAAAGACGCCAGAAGCGATATCAGACGAGCCAACGCGAGGCCGTCTTTCTTTTCGCGGCTATCGTGTCCGTCACTGCCGTTACACCTTCCGGAACGTTGGCTCAGCAATCTCTCCAGGGATTAGAAAGCGCGAACCAGTTTCAGCAGGCAATGGCCGCCGTTGATGCCATCAAGCGCCGAAAAAAGCTGCAATGTGTTTTGTCGATTTCAAACGGGACACTGTGCGGATGTCTCACGCAGAACCTCCCGGTTGACACCTATTTGCGTAGCTACGCTGCGATCGCCAGCCAGGAAGGCGAATACACGCAACTTTCGGCCGCCACTAAGAGAATTGTGGATCGATGCGTGAGCGACAATCGATAACGCTCAGGAGCTTGCCCCTCGCTGGGGTAGTTCGGTAAAGGGCACCGAACGCGTCCGAGCCGGGAACGGCAGCCGTTGGTTTCACTGTGAATTTGCATAGGATGTTTCGGGAACGAATTGGGAATGAAGCGGCAATGCGGCGAGAGGGCGGGCAATCACAGGCAGCCATCGTGAGTGGCGAAGTCGCAAGGCACCGGTCCGAGCGGCCGGCTTCCTTTTCCTTCTAACTGGCCCGGTCAGTCGCCGCGCCAGGACCGCTTCGTTTGGCTCGGCGACTTTCGGCGGGTAGTTTTTAGGCGTTTTCCGTAGATTGCGGCGCCGTGAATCAGCGAAAGTGTTAGATTCCTATACCTAAAGATCGTGTCGCGAGCCGCTCGTTGTCAGCTAGAATTTAGCACCTTTTGGAAGGAGGCTTTCAATGCGGATAGCAATAGCAGTGGTACTTGTCCTGTCAGGGGCGGCCGCGGTAGCGCAAACCAACGCACCGCAGGGTTACGTCGGAGCTTATGGACCTGACAGGGCCGATAGGCCGTTCGGCGGTCCTGTGCCGGATGTTTATCTGGGGCCAGGCAGGGATGAAGTTGGCCCCGACGGCAACTCCACAAAAGTGGTAAGAGCCGCTCCTTGCAGCACGGCTGCGCATGAAACTGACGGCATGACTACCTGCATAGGAATTCCCGGTTCGCCACCCCGCGACTACACGACTACCGGCTCGTCGGGGCGTTAAACGTCGCCGAACGGCCGGCTTAGCGGTTGGTCAGGTCTGTTCTTGGTGGTCCTTGGATTTGGTTCGGGGCTTGCTGGCCGTTGGTGCGGCTTGATTGCTCGCACCACGCGAATACGGTGAAGTGACTGCCCGCGATGATATGGCTTGCATTTGGCAGTGCCTCGACGGGTAATGTCTGCGCAGGAGTCAAATTTCGCTTCCCGGATGCGCACTGGTATCCTCGCAGGGCCATTCATATTGGTAGCGGCGCGCTGCACCAGGTCGCCAATGTACCGGTTGCGATTTGCGTGGCTACATATTGAACGAATACCGGCTTAGTTTCGCTCAGGGTGAGAGTGAATAGTCACGGATGGCCCGTCCATTCCAGGGGATTGGAGGAGACTTGGGCTCTCTACGGGATACAAACCAAGCCGATAAATTGGAAGAGACCTAGCCTCTCCACGGCGTGCAAAAGCAGCCCAAAGTTCGCTTCAGAGATAAAACGCCCAGGTGTCCGGCACTGGCTAGAAGAACCCGGCGCTTAGGTCTATCCCGTAGGACGCCAAAAGCAGCGAGACGAACAGGCCAGCCGCGCAAAACGTTATGATGGTCTCAAGTACTTCGGACTCGGTTCCGGTTGCGGTAACTTTCCCAAACAAAGCCCGTGCGATTGTAGTCATCTGCGGCCTCCATTCCTCACTCTACTGCTATCGTAGCGATGCTGTGTTTCAGGAACATTGCGTCACTCGCGCAAATTGGTTTCGTGGAGAGCGCCGAATTGAATTGGGGGCTGACGTGGCAAGGGGGATCGGTGAATCCTTCGATGCGGCAAGGGATACGGCTTTATTGTGCCGGAAGACTGAGGCAACGATGCATTCTTGCACATCGCGGCGGTTCAGAAGGGGCCCACTGGCCTGACTGAGGGCGCGATGTTCCGTTACGGGTTAACTGCCGCCCGCGATGGGAAGATGTCCGCGGATTTACGTATCCGGTGAGGCTTAACCGACCCGTTGGGCCGCCTGCCTTTCCGTTCCGGCTACCCAGAACGGAAAAGTCGTAGACCAGGACGCCTAGGTATTCGAAGATGATGGGGAGGATTAGACGGGGGAAAGCGATGCGCACCAACAAAGCGGACTGGCCGAAAGAGCCCATCAAGGAGCGGGCGTGTTCGGGCTGCAACGGCACCGGCTTCGTGCCCGTGGTGCAGCCGAAGGAACCGGGGCGACGGATATTCCCACCACGTTGCTCAAAATGCGAGGGCAAGGGTAGAACGCCGGTGAAGCAGGCGGCCCATCGGGCGGAGTTGAGTTAGTGGCGTTCCAGCGCCAGAAACCGGCAGCGATTGGTGCCAAGCCAACTGTCCCCGCTTCATCGAACCGGGGCTGGCGTCGTTGATCAACGGGTCCAAAGGGTGAGCGCTGGATTCTCGCGATCAGGTTCGACGGCTGTCGGGTTCGAGTACCCTGGCGACAAGTCAAGTGCTTCAAGCGGATCGCGGACTTAGGCGCGGCACATCGGCCCGGATTGACGACGGGGAGATCGTGCCCACAGATGGCACGACGAATTTGGATGCTGCAAAACCAGCTGAGGTGGGCGGCCCATCAGCTCTAAGTGCAAACCCGCCCGCCAACAGTCCAAGCCCCATTTGACCACTCAAGTCGGCGGCGGCGAAGGGGTCAAAATCCGCCTGCCTGGTGCCGCCTACTGGGTCATAGTCAAGCGCAAATCCGATGCTGGTGCCCGCAGCGGCATCAATTCCACCGAAGCGATCCAACGTGCTTTCTCCTAAACTAGGGGCGGAAGGGCAACGCCAGACAGTAGAATAACAGCCAGATCCAACCGATCGTCGCGATTGCAGCGGCGTAAGATAGACGATCGCGATGACACGGGCGCGCACGGCGGCCAGCGGCCCTGCCCAAAAGTTCAATCAGACGAACCATTTAATATAATGTTGCCGCGCCCCACCTGCGGGCCGCAGGATGCACCGAGGTCGCGGCGGAATGACAGCTGAGGTTGAACAAAAGGGCCGCCCCAACGGCGTCATCGAACGCATCGAAGTCCATGACCCTATTCTTCTGGTGAATGCTTGTAGTTCATGCATCCGAGGCATCTGCCCGCCACAATCGGGCCAACTTAGTTGCTCACGTTCTTGTGAGCGGGCGACCTAATGGTGCGCCGCGAAAGAATGTCAACGCGTGGGGACGCCGATGACGACAATTCAAGCTGTAATGCTGGGGGTGATGCTCGCGTTGACGCCCAGCTTCGTGTTGCTGGCATTTTTGGTTTGGCGCGAGGGCATTGGCGTCGTCGAAGAAGATGCGAAGCGCGCTGGTCGCGTCGCTAGAGTTTCAGAATAAACCACTTTGACATCACGGCAAGCAACCAGATCCAGCCGCCGATGGATACGACGACGGTGGTCAGAAAGGTTATCTTGGCTATGGACCGCCGCATGCAGGGTATCCCGTTCTACACCGGGAAGTATACCTCGCCCTTGCTGATATGAGTGTGAACAGGGTCACATCAGGAATTAGCAAGCGAAACCACCGACAGGAGAAGGATCGGCTACTGGATTGGTCGTGGTGAATCTGGAACTGGCGCAATGTCCGGTGGGAGTTGCGCGCTCGCGACGGCGGCGCAATCAAATGCGTATGCCAAGCTGTATTTTCTCCGTGCAGAAAATTTCGCATTTTTGGAAACACATGGACCGCCGCGAAAGCGTCTCTCCGAGGCATTTCGATAATCAGGCTAGGCTAAAGGCTCCGCTTTCGGCGAACCTCAAAAAGCCGAGGGGCGGCGGATTGAAAAAAAATCTTTTCTGACAACTTCCCGTGTTTGCTCACTTAGAACGGTCTAACCCCAGCACCGATAATTGCTGGAAGCAAGGCAGACCAAGTTGTTTACCCGAAGGGCTGCTTGTGTTCGACGCCGACGCGCGCAAGCCGGCGCCGGGCAATGAATGATTCCTGTATGAGCATCCCTGCCAGGTTCTGAGGGGAATCCGCGCGCTCGGATTTACGCGCATGCCTCCGATCGGGCCATGCATGTCTACAGGAGGGCCGAGCTGGGGCATTTCGGCACCTTGCGCGTCGCGATAGCAGACTTCGCTTCGACGCATTCACTTCGACGCTCGGCTTTTCGACACGGTCGGCCCGGGCTTGCTGAAGCGGCTGATTTGGGGCTGGGGCCCGCGTCCGATGATTCCGCCAGCCCGGGCCAGGGATAAGCACCTTAGGTTTGTAGCCAGGGCAATACAGTTCGTGCAGCCGAGCGCCCGATTAGCGTTGCCCTGTTGCAATCAAGCAGGCCAATACGCTCAACATCGCAGCGCAGCATTTTTTTGCTAAAAGTTTGGCCTTTATTTCGATTTGATTCTGCGGACACTCTTCGTCTTGTGCAAAAATCAATTGGGTTACCTTTCATGATGCGAAAAGAACTCAACTCAATGACCATCGATGGACTTTGGGACTTACACCGGGAAATCAGCGCGCTGTTGGCTACCAAGATTGTCGCAGAGAAGGCTGTCCTCGAGGGTCGATTGTTTCAACTCAAACAAAGCATCCAGGCCAATCATCAAAGCTCCGTACCACAGAAGCGCAGTTATCCCGTCGTTGTGCCAAAATTTCGCAATCCAGAACAACCTTCGGAAACCTGGGCGGGGCGCGGCAAGACACCGCGGTGGCTGGCCACCCAGCTGCGATCCGGAAAAAATAAGGAGGAGTTTCGGATAAGCGAGGAGGCGCTCGAGCTCACGTAATTTTTGAAGTGCGGCGATCAGACTTCGCGACGATCGCTTCCAACCTCGCCAGCTCGGCGCGCAGCTGACAGAGCTCTTGGTATTGCTGTTGCAAGTTTTGAGCGCTTATCGCTTTCGGCGGTTCTGGTCGCTGTTCGGCCATGGCGAGTTTATCGCAGTTCGGACATGAACACGCTGTGAACCGCTTGCTAAGCTAGGCAAACGCCGCACCAGTTTCTTGTGTGTGGGGGCAGAGGCCGCCGAAGCCACGATCGTCGTCGTCCATGCGAAGGTTCGAAAGCGGAAGAGCCGAGGTCGTTGGGCCGATCGGATCTCCGGCGCCCGAATAGCGGTAGGTTTGCGAAGCCCGATGTTTGGCCCTCCAAGAACTCGGTTTGACGGATCCCGTCTTGGCTGGGTCTGTCGAGAGAGGGGCCGTCGTCGGGATGGTGACCAAGTAGCAGTCGGGGATCAGACTCGATGTTGTCGCCGATGATCACATCGAATTGGAATCCTGAATTCGAATCCAGATGTTGCTGGATGCACCGGTCTGAATGCATCCCGGTTCGATTTCGATCCGATCGTGGAACCCCAGGGCTCGGCCGACCGAAGTCGAGGTTAGTAAAATTGCTTACAACCACCGGATCCGGCGCACGCCCATAGAAAATTCCATCGCATTATTGCAAGAGATGGAGTGACGGCGCCCCGCTACAGAACGGCCCCGGCATACCGGGCGCGCAGCCAGGGCCGACAACAGCAAAGCACCTCAGGAGGTAATCCGCTGCCTTCAAAGTTACGGGCTAAGTCTGCCCGGTTGCGAAGTGGGTTTAAGTATTCTGACAGAAAAATCCGCCCGCGTGTGGATGCGCGGACGGAAGTCAAAAGGAGGCCCTCGGATAGGCGAGGGCCGGACGAAACCCTATCATCGGTTTTGCGGATGCCAAGAGCTGACTACTAACATAGGGGGCGGACTGGAGAAGAGCGATCGAACGAGAACGTCGGGACCAAGCGACGCCTGCCGATAGTTCAAGGAATGTCACGGGCCCGTCGGTCAGAGGCGCCTTTGCTTGCTTGCTGATCTCAAGGACCTCCGGCTAACGTCGACCGTCATGTGAGTCCCGCGACGGGAGATGAAATTCGCCACCGACCCACCCTGCGCTGATCCTGATGCCGCTGCTCGAAAATTGGTGCGACTCGCGAAGTCGGTGAAAACAATTCAGGATGGACGAATTTTCATAGCGGAAATCAGAGAGCCATTTTATCCGAACACGGCAGTCTCAACGGATATGAGCCGGGCCTCAAATTGGCCCTTGAACGCGGGTGGCTTCATCTCGATTAGTCCGGAACGTTTGTCAGGCTTACCAAAGCAGGTGCCGACCTGTGCGCATGATGAAATGCGCCTGCTGCCAAAGATGTCGGTCGGCTGCGTGAGGAGGATCCGCGCAGGCCCTGCGCCAGCGGCTGCTGCACCGGGGCGCCTTGTTCGCGCTGCACCGTTCCGGACGGTGGGGAAGCGCTGCGCACACCGATTTTCTCGAGATCGATGACTTGCTGCGTTGAGCAATCATGCGCTGGTGGCTTTATCGATCACCTTTCGTATTCGGCAAGGTCTCATGGTCTGCGCGTGCACCTTGCCATCCGGCAAGGAACGAGTTGAGATAAGGCGACGGCGTGCCTTTTCTGGCAAGCAGGTCAGCTAACACTTGGAGTCGTGCCAAGGCGATGTCGGTGTTCCCCTTGGCCAGAAAAATGGCGTGCAAGATCGTTTCGACGCCCGTCATCCGGTCAAGGATATCTTCCTTGATTTTGAGTACGCTGCGAGCGGTCGCTTCCAGGAGTCGGCGTTCTTCAGGTGTCACGAGGTATTAGTCATAAACCTGAGCGAATGTTCCAGCCGACGCCGCTATCTTGCGCCTTTTAAGTTGCAAGAGGTGGTGCAGGTTACCGTATTGCCGCCCATGCAGGATTTGCAGACGTTCACGCACTGACTCATCTGCTTGGCGTCATAGCTGCCGTACAATTTCGCGATGCAGACCCGTTGCTGATCGGAATATTCAGGTTCATTGGAGCAGCCGGTCAAGAACGCGGCCGTCAGCACGATTAGGTACAGCTTTCGCATCATTCGCTCATGCAGGGTAGCCCTGGCAGATCAATTGGACTAAAGCTTACTCGGCTGACATGTACCTTACGGCGCGGGTTTCTTGTCGCGGCCCAATCGTGTGCGGTCCTTCCAAAGGAACTCCCGGATGCCCGACGCGCTCTCCGCGTACCGGTCGATCAACAGCATGATGGCCTGAATGTGCCGGTAGCACCATCCCCCGCGTGGTCGTGACCGTCGTGCCCCCCGCGAGGGTTTCACCCGCGGCGGACAAGCTTGGTCGCCCAGTTCATCCGCCAATGACCTTGCTCTTGGGAGCGGCAATTGCTTTCCTGAGCCGATCTCCTTTGGCCTATGTTGTCGACGTCGTGCAGCATCCAGGCCAACAGCGCGCCGGCCGGCTCAGGCTTGGATCCCGGACCTCAGGAACTGGAGGATTTAGCGCCGCTGACGGGCCGACTAGACGCGCATGCGCTCGATTTCGCATCGGAGGTATCGAGTTTGGCATATCCGTGCCCTCTGATCCTGACTGCGGGGCCTCAGAACGAAAAAGGAACATTGGCAAGCCGCTGTGGATTGGGGACAGCTGGGCAACAGCCTTAGCAGCCGGAATAGCGGGGGTCCGGGTTATGGAGCTGTTCGAGATAGGCTAGGCCGTAGGCAGGTAGATCATCGGGCCGAACGGCGGTTTTCAGCGCTTCCAGATAACGGCGTGTTTTCTCAAGGGATGCCGCGTCTAGCTCCCTGCCAAACGCAGATACAATGTCAGCCAAAAGCTCACTCATACGCGCCTCGCACTGCAATATTCGCAGTGCAGCATTCGGTCGAAGCGGCGTCAAGTGGCTTGAGTACGCCCCGGCCTCCTTGCCTCGACCATCCGAGTGTCGGGCTAGCGCGACCGAGGCACCGCGCTAATTTTCTCGCTTGGCGGCGCTTTGTTTTGAACCCTTGTCGCTCGACCAGACCTATTGATGAGGCGCTGCCCGATCCCCATCACGGTGGCGTTTTGCCAAGAAAGCCCCGTTCTCCCCGAGCGGGGTCTTTGCCGCTTTGTGGATGTGCGGGGCCGCGACACCTGTTCTCAGTAGTACCTACTGAGAACAACGCGGTGCCGGGGAGGTCATTTGAACCATCGCCTGCCAGCCCGGATGCCGGGGCGTTCCCTGATGGATCACGTGTCCGGTCGCGCCTTTTGCTTGGCGCTAGGCCGCCTCACCGAGGTCAGTAGGAGGGTTGTTGGCATTGCATTGCGTGAAGTGGTCTGCAATCTCGGCCTCGGCAAGATGTTCCCAGCGTTCGGCCTGTCCGAGCAGCTGCCAACTTTGATCTGGCCTGTAGGCCGCCTGTTGGCGGCAAAGCGAGGCCAACGCGCGATAGTGAGAAGCGTTTTTCATTGCCACCTCCCTCAGCGGATTACTCACAAGCTTATCCTTCCAGAATGCGTCAGAGCCATTACGATTATGTTGTAAGACTAATGAAGCGGGTTTCGGCTCTCGGCCTCCCGTGGCTCGGTCACGTACGGGTCCAATCGTGAATTTTCTGGAAATGGTGCGGATGAAAATCAGTCTCCAGAGGGCGGATAAGCGATCCTTTATCCCTGCCTGCGCCTTGAGCATTGGCTGAAGAATCCCAGCCTTTTTGCCACTTTGTCGACACGTTTACTGGCTTATCAGTCCGAGGAGGCAGGGGAATGTTCCAGTAGGAGTTCCCTCAATGTACAGAGTAGTTTGCGTATTAGTCCCATTGCTGTTTTTTACCGCCCAAGCTGAAGCGCGCCATCATTATCATCACAGCCGCTACCAACTGCTCCAGGCGATGGCTTCAATCCCCAGTGACGAAAGGATCGTAAACGGCCGTCCCTCGGGATGTCCTCATGCTTTCTGTGGATGTGAAGCATCGCTGTATAAATTTGGTCGCATCATTCCAGCGCTCAACCTCGCGTCCAATTGGCGTCGCTTCCCGCGCGCTGCACCTGCTCCTGGCATGGCTGCGGTACGATCAGGCCATGTCATGATATTGCAGCAGCAAGTCAGCGGAAACGTCTGGACCGTGCATGACGGAAATTCGGGTGGCCATGTAACGCGAGAACACCCGCGCTCGATTGCTGGCTATACAATCGTAGATCCAAGCAGCGGATCATCCCTTGGCGTTGACAGCGCAAGTCGAGGCTTCTCAAACCTAGGAGCGACCCGGCGCATGGCAAGCCGCGCCATGTGAGCCAAATACCGATCTGCCTGACCGCCATTTAGACGGTCGTACCCAAGGAGAGACCCCTCGGTGTCAAACATCGAGGGGTTATTCTTGCTCTGTTTTTGATCTCTTTAATTTGCGCGCGTAGAAGCCGTCTTTTTCGACCATAGCTCTGATTTCGGCGCTGACCGAAAGGGCTGCCCTTCTCTTCTGCCATCTGAGGCCGTCAACGGCGGTGGGGATACGATCTCCCTTCGTGACCACTAAAAGCTGGTCGCGTCGGCGGCTAAGATAGACGTCAAACATTCCCAAGCTCCAGGGAATTGAAGGTGCTTATGGCTTCGCCGGAGAAGCCGCTATTGCTAGAGTTGCAAGCTAGACATGAACAAGCCCAAAGCGCGAGCCTTGTCAGAGAGAACGTTCTGCTCCGGATTGAAAATATCATGGAGTGTTGCACATTATCCACAGCCCTTCGTGGTCCGCGCAGCTTGCGCGACGTGGGAATGATCACGGACAATGGCGCACCGGTCATGCAGCGAAAGAGAACGCCATGATGGAAGGCAGTTTTGATATCCGGACCCTGGCGAATATGGATGTTGCATTGGAGCGCGTCTGTAAAAAGTCACCGCTCGGAGAGCAGCATGAGACAAGAGTGCTTGTGGCAGATGCCATTATCCGATGCGCCAGGCGTGGTAAGGTCTCGCTAGGCGCGCTCACGCACGCCGGGGAACGTGTGTTGGCTCGCCTTTCAGCGAGACCCCGGAAGTCCGCGTAGTAACAACCTGGCTCCCTAACACGATCATTGCTCCGACGGTCAAGGGACAGGACTTGGCTTGGGTGCCCGACTGACGCTGCAATCTTTTTTCATAACAATCCTGCAGATTGTCCATGGGCTGCCTATCATGCCCGCGTTTGTAGGGAGGCTGCCGACGGACACTGTGCACGTCGGCAGCTTTTCCAAATGCGGCCTGTGCATTCCGATCAGTCTGCAAACAATCCCCAAAAGACGCCTGCGCAATAACCTGCCGTTGAACCGGCTGATTGCAATTGTGATCATGACCTCGACAGGCAGTAATCGATTTTTTCAAAAGGGTTCATCGCCAGCCTCGCGGTGCTTGCGGACTAAATAAACTCCGCAGCATCCGGAGCATATCCCAGCCAGACGACGCCGATAGTTCGCGGTGAGCCTCGGATATCAAAAAAGTGCGAGTGCCGGCGCAACAAACCAACCGTGCTAGACCGGGCGCGTTCTCTTAGGCGACACGCTGTTCGCTTGGAGTGGTTGGAGTTTGGGGGACGGCCGGCTGCTTCCATCCTGGCAGATCGGCACCGGGCCGATTTCCCAGCGGTTGCGAGGGCGCTCAGTGGTGATGGTACGCGGCGACGACCAGGTCGTGGGCAAACCGACGAGCGCGGGCTTGCCGCGGTGCTCCCACGGCCCATCGAAAGAGGCGGTGACGAAGGCGCGGGTTGGGGCGTCGATTCAACAGCATCACGAACACGGCCGCGTCGATGACAAGCCAAGTCGCTAAAAGACGAATAAGCATAAGCTCCTCCAAGCAACCCCCGGCGCCCGCCGCCGGGACGCACCAAGGAAAGCTGGCCAAGGGCGCAGCAGCGGCGGACAGGCAGCGGTGCACTGCGCCACCTGTGGGACTCAACAAGCGGCCTGCCCCTAGGTTCCCGCGGGTTCAATTGGGGTATTTTTTCAGCGAACCGGCAGATATCGGGTTCAATGACGCTGTTTGACGATCTTAAATGAACCGATATGCTATGAACCATTCAAAACGAACTGTAGGTTTGTGCTACGTCCGAGCCTATCTCCGCGCCAGCACCGACGACCAGGACGCCAGCCGTGCCCGCGACCAACTGAAGACTTTTGCTGGCGAGCGCGGAGGCGAGATCGTGCCTGGTACGTCGAGAACGAAAGTGGCGCCAAGCTCTCGCGCCCCGAGCTGTTCTGGCTATTCGCCGATGCGCATGCCGGCGATATCTTGCTCGTCGAACAGGTCGACCGGTTGTCGCGTCTCACAGCGGTTGGGAAACGCTCAAGGCGCAGATGGCGGACCAGCAGATCCGCGTCGTGGCAATTGATTTGCCGACGGCGATGCGGACATCGACGAGTTCACGGATCAGGCGGTAGGGGGTGGAGTACCAATGGCCGTCGATCTCGACGTGGTAATCGGGGGCGACGCGGCAACGCTTCCAGCGCGCAAAGATATAGGGCTGGTCCGGCAGTTCTCCCAGCTTGGGGCGATCGATCTCGGCAAACAGTTCGGCCCGGCTGGAGCCAAAGCCGCGCATCTGGCGGGCGTTGAGTTCGACGACGAGCCCGCGGATGGCGGTATTGAGTTCCGCCAGGGAAAAGAAGCGCTGGTTGCGCAGGCGGGCCAGGATCCAGCGCTGGGCGATCTGAACGGCGACCTCAACCTTGGCCTTGTCCTTTGGTCGCCTCGGTCGGGCCGCCAGGATCGCAGTGCCGTAATGGCCGGCCATCTCGGCATAGGTTCGGTTGATCCCGGGATCGTAGCGATCGGGGTTGGTAACGGCGGCCTTGAGATTATCGCAGATCACGAACTTCGGCACGCCGCCGAGAAACCTGAACAGGCTGGCATGCACGCCGATCCAGTCGGACAGGCTCTCGCTTGGGCAGGCCTCGGCGTAGGTGTAGTTCGAGGCCCCCATCGCCGCGACGAACAGCTTCATGGCGCGTACTTCGCCGGTGATGGGTTCGAAGATATCGATGGTGTCGCCGGCGAAATCGACGAACACCTTCTCCCCACCGACGTGGGTCTGACGCATGCTTGGCCGGGCCCGTTCCTTCCAGGCCTCGAACGTCGTGCAAAACCAGGTATAGCCAAAACCGGCCGGATTGGCGGCGCGGTACTCCTCCCACAACAGCAGGCGCGTCACGCTGCGGCGGCGCAGCTCCTTCTCGACATAAGCCCAATCCGGTGTGGGTCGCCGGTCGCTCTGCGAGGCTGCCGTCGGCGCCGGGAACAGCAGCAGTTCCAGGCCGTCGTCGTCCATGCCCTCCGGCAGCGGCCAGGTCAGCCCCGCAAGGCGGGCGCGACGCACATAGCCGTGCACGACCCCATTGCTCACTCCCAACGTCCGCGCGATGACCCGCTCGGTCAGGCCCTGGTGCCTCAAACGTAGAACTTCTCGTATCCGGCGCATCGACAATCTCTCGGTAGGCATCAGGCTTCCTCATTGATTGAATGAGAAAATCCGTAGCCCGTTTGAGTTGTCGGCCGAAGCGTCCGGCGTCGCGAAAACGTGCTCACGATCGCCTGAAATCGCTGCTCACGATCCTCTGAAATCGTTGCTCACGATGCCCTGAAATCCCTGCTCACGATCCCGCGAAACGCGCAAGTGCATATTGCGGAGCGGATCCTACGAGATTACGCTCAGTCCTTTCGGGATTTTTTGGCATGGGTGCCTTGGTTTTGGCGCTGTCGGTCGGAGGGATGGCTCTGCTCTTCAGCGCGTTGTTGTATCTCATCCCTGTTTGCGGAAGCCGTCCATCACCGGACGAGACTTTTGAAGAAAGCCAGAAGCGGATCAGACGGTATCTTCGCGAGCTGTGCCGAGACCAAGCCGATGACGATTGAGGGACGGCTAGGCCCGCAACACCAAGGACCTGATCCCGCACGACATGTCCCAGCTGGCGGTTTTCGCGTTCAAGAGCGTCGTGGGCTTGCTTCGATGGTTGCAACCGTGCTGCGAATACCCAAGGGCTAGCAATCGTTAACTAAATTGCTCTAAGGATAACCGACTTCTTACGTTTGGTTGGAACGGCATTTCGGTTTGAGAGAATTGATGTCCCGGAGCGGCAAAGGAGCGAACCGGTGTTCCGACCGGCATCGCGAAATCGTCGGCATGCTCGACGAACTGGTCGAGAAGTGGCCGCTATGTCGGCCGCTCTACAGCAGAGAACTTGCTGAGCAGATCGGCGTCTCAACCCGTACTCTGCAAAATGCAGCGCTTGGAGCCCGGGACATGACCCTGCATGGCTATCTGCGCCGCAGGCGGCTGATGGCCGTTCGCGAAAAACTTCAGCACGGAGCCACGAGTGTAACGGCGGCCGCGCTGGAGAGCGGGTTTTGGCACCTCAGCGACTTTGCGCACCGGTATCGCAAGCTGTTTGGCGAACTGCCGTCTTCTACTCTGCGATCGGCCCGTTCGAAGCTTGCAGAGCGTATTTCGGCCTGACATAACTGCCGGAGCAGACTAGGGCAGCTGCTGCGGCCGGTTATAAGGGCAGATCAGCGGGCTTATAAACAGCGCGAACTATCGAACGCCTGCAGCGTGCGGACCCCCACCTTGGTGCTCGGCCCAACCGAGCCGGGACTATTTCATTTGGCGTCCGGCCGTTATGAAGCGGCTTCGCCGCGTGGCAAATGCGTCGCTGTCCGCGCTGACCGCCGATCGCGATTTGCTGCTGGGAAAAGATCAGGATGCTGGCAATCCGTTAACGAGAGATTGTACGCGCTGCTCTCGCGATTTCAACGTGGCGCGTATCGTGAAGATCGGCGTTTTGCACTATCGATCGGCGACTTGCGAAGCTTGAACTGGCTGAGAGTGCCGGACGTAGTCTGGCGAGGACAGTCAGATCGGCCGGGTGGTCGGATGGTCCAGATCTGCGCGAATGGTCTCGATCATGGTTCGCAAGTTCTGCGTCCAGTCGGCAACGCCCTCGGCGCGGTAGGGCCATCCCTTCTCGGCCGTGTCGGCTCTTGCGATGCCCTCGATCTCAGCGGCGACGATGACGAGCTGCGCGGCCAGCTGAGGGTTGATGCCCTCGAGTCCGTAGGCAACGGCGTCAATCATGCCTGCGGGGCTGCCGCCGTTGCGGCGGGCATCCATGATGACTTCCCGCGGGCTATCCATAAACCGTTCGGCGTGGCGAAGGCAATTTTCGACCTGAAAACGAAGCGCGGCGTTCATTGCCAAAAATCCGGCGACCATCGCAACCTCCCAAGAATAGGAAATCGTCGCAAATCTGGCCGCTTTTCGGGCATGGCGCAAGGCCGCCGAGCGATAGTGGCCGATCGTCCGCCAGACGCCAGAGTTGGTGGGCGCCCCCGATCGCCGCTATCGCGAATGCTGCGCCTCCTGGCACGTCGCAAGAACAATGCGGGTGCCGGGGACAATCGCCCGCGACTTCTGCGTGCAGGGATTGGATATCGCACCAGGCCACGCCAAGGAGCCCTTGATCATCACCGCCCGCGTGCAGCCGCTGGAGCAGGCCGGGACCGGAGCAAGTCTAATCGCGCGATTGGAGGCGGATCAGGGTCTTGATGTTTCGGTCTCTGCGCGAAGCTGCGTCATTCTCGTACCGCGTCAGTTTTAACAATTGAGGAAGCACACGGCGGGTGGCTTCCGCCGTACGCTCTGCTTGCGATATTGGCAAACTGTCGGCGGGGTTGATCGGGATCGGGTCGGAGGGCGGTTCGTCAAATCTCTTCAAGGCCCTTAACTTGGCATTGAAGTGCTTGGTGTGCTCCTTTTTGGTTTTGAAAGGTTCGGGCGGGACCAGGCAGCCCGTCACATTTACCCGGTCGATCAGGCCCGCCTTGAAGGCCCGGACGCGCCCAAGGTCCAGGTCGCCCTCTGCGGCCGCGCGCGCCACTTCGAGCTCAAGTTCGCTGTTGGTATCGCCGGCCATCTGGTGCGCCAGCTCTTCCCGCTGGCGCGTGAACTCCAAGCCCGAAAGCCGTACTGACAGACCGTGCTGGAAGGAATTTTGGGCGGCGCGCTTTTTCCCGGCCGCGGTGCGCGGGCCGGTGCTTTTGGCGGCATTAGCGCGATTTGCCGCTATCTGTTTTTCTGTTGCCATGTCTGCCCCCGTTTCTACGACAGCTGCGATTGGCTTGTCGACATTTCGTCGGCTTCAATGATCTGCTGGCCCACCTGTTTCAACTGAAATACGAGGCCTTCACGGTAGTTGGCGACATTGGCGAGTGCCTTGTCCCGGCGGCATTCCAGCGACGTCAGCATGCGCTCAATGAGAACCAGGTCGCTACTTGACCTGCGCCAGGCCTCGGCCTCAATGACAGTCCCATCCAGGTTGTATTCGGCGAGGGTCTTTTCGACTTTGATTTGATCCTTGGGGTTGGTGAGCCAGCCCCCGGCCAGTACCAGGTTTGTTACTTTGTACGCATCAGATCCCGGAAGTTCTGCCGCCCTGCGCAGTTGGTTGAGTACATTTTGCAGGGCGGGCTGCATGGCAAGACGCAGGATCAGATTCTTGAAGTTACGGAGCCGTTGAATCTCCCAGATGATTTCAGCCATGTCTTTTACATACATGCGCTCGATGAAGCTTCTCGGTTTGATCTCGATCGTCAACTCATCGAGGATCGCGTTGCGCTGCATTTCAGCCTCGGAAACCAGCATGGCCGGACTGACGCGCGGGAGTTTGGGGGTGGTAGCCAAGCTGCTGGTTTCGGCATCTTCAGATTTCCCGAGATCGTCGAACAGGTTAAATTCCATAGTGATACTCTCCGTGACGCGGTTTTTGCGTTGCTATGTTGTGAAACGATCGATCGTGAGATGGCTAAAGGGGCAGCATCCTTGCGGGCGGTATCACCCGAACTATCCAAGGCCTGAAATCAATCAGGGAGCCGCGGTCGTCAATCGTTCTCGATCTGTTTCGCCTGGAGATTCACGCCATCCATCGAAGAATTAGTTAAACTTGTCGGCATTTATTTACCGGATTCCTAAATGTTTTGGGGGGAGGCGGTGGGACGAATCAGGTTTAGGCCGAAGGAACTGTGGCTGGTGCCTGTTGTGATCGACGCGTGAGGCGAGCAAACACGACCACCTCCTTCTGCAGGCCCGGGCCGGACCTAGCACAGAGCCGCTCTAACTCCTTTTTTGCGAGGTCATTGCTTGGTGGGCTTGGCGCTCGCGTCGGCAAATCTAGACAGCAACGCCGCCTACCGGTAATGCGCGATCGAAGCCTCCAGCTCGCTCAACCGGAGCTCGGCGCTCGCGATTTCGAGCGCCAGCAGTTTCTGGTACCGCGTGGTCCTCGCGTCGCGGGGTCAGCGCCCCGGCCCCCCGCCGTTTTCGTTGATGAGCTCCACGTCCGCGGCCTCAACGGCCCACGAATAGCAAGGTCAATTAAGGGCGTGGCTCCGCAAGCAAACTACGCAATTCATCAATTTTGCGAGCCATATCGATTGCGTTCGCCTTCAGCACTTCTAGGGCGTGTCCCCTGTGGCCCGAGTTCTCAAGTTCAACAATTCGCTCATTGAAGGCGTGCAAGTCTTCTTCCAACCGCTGAATTTCGGTCTGTATTGGAAATAACCCGGCTGAAAACTTGCTGATGGATGGCTTCTGCTTTGAGCCGGCAGCCAAACGGCTTGGTCTCGGTCGCTGCGTAGTCATATGCCCCCCGGGGGTCGCAGGCTACCTGATTCGTCGTCTTCGCCTATAGGCGCCGTTCTGCTCGGGCTGTTCGCCACATTGATATTTTCTTGGAAATGGCGGGTCAGGCTGCGTTGCAGCCTGACCCTGACGCTTTCCCTGCCGGGTTGTCCCCCGATCTGCGGTCACTATCGCATGCGATCGGGCTAGATTGCTTAAGCGGCCTGGTAAATCAAAGCTGACCGGCGCGGATGGTTTATGATTTCAAACGGCTAAGCGCGCAGACGAAGCTCGCAAATTCCGAGCGTAAATCGATTGAGCGCCGGCGGGGGTGCTCGAACAATATGCTGGACATCTCTGCGCCGAGATCTAGCGCATAAGGCGACAAGGCCGGTAGGTCCACCGCGGATCAATGCGATCGCCGAAATGCGTCACCCAGGGCGCGGCTGGCCAGCCGCACCGGATCGTTTCGAAGCTTATGCTCGTCGATCAAGCGTCATTCGTCTCAATCTCTAAGCGCTCATGCGAACGAGGGTGACTTCCAACTTTAAATTCGGTGCTTGTTTCGCGGAGCCCGTACACGAAGCGGTGGCTCCGCCAGTGGAGACGCCGATGACGGTGATATCGGCCTCATTCAGACCAAACACGCTTGGACCGTCCGCGATTCGCTTGCTTGATATCGCGGCTCTAAATCGCTCGCCATCCTGCTCCCAATGTCCCGAGTAGGCGAACGATGGATCACCACCGCTAAGCACGCCCTCGGAACCAAGCTCCACAATCCCTGCGCCTGCGCCAAACGGCGTTTTGAACCAGACGGAATATTTGCCCTCGCACAGCATGAATGCGGCTCCTCAACTCTCAGCCGAAGCTTAGCATTGCCACAGTGGGGGCGGCGTTCACGAGCAAATGGCGGTTAACAAATCATCGCAGGCATGAACCACCTCCGGCTGCGTTCCGCAAACTGCCTATGGCGTCATTCGCCGGCAAACCCATCCGCTCTACCCTGCGCCGAAGCACCAAGGCGTATTTGCAATTTTGCAAATGGTTGTGGGTCGCGCTGCAACAAGCGAGCCGGATGGTAAACCCAATCCTACGGCCCCAATCCTACGGCCGGACGTGTTATGCGTCCAAGGAGGCGCCCGTTCTTAAGAAACAATTAAAATTGTATCCCGTACTATTACCGGTACGGAAGTGGCGAAAGGGCTGCCGAAGTCACAACCAATTTTGGCGATGAACATTTCAACGACTCCCGACCTTACGCGGGCTATGACAGCGTGATTTCCCGCGGCCAGATCATTTGGCTAGGCAACTATGAGCCAGGAACCGCCAGTTATTTCTATGGATGCGCTCCTTCAAGCGCTTGAACGGCATTACGCGCTCCATGCCGCGGAGCTCTTTCGAGCGAACGGAATCCCCGAACCGCCTCGATTGCCGGATCCGGCGCTACCGGAGACCGGCGCGATATCATCGCCGCCTAGCGAGCCGTAACATGCGGTCCCAGATTTAAGGCTATCCACCAAGGCATTCGGATGCCTACCGAAAGTCTAACCGACGGGTCGAAAGGTTCGAGGTTTTCGCGGGCGTCCGTCAAATACTGCCGCTACTCACAGGGAACATTGGCCGCCCCCCGGGCACTTAACGCCGGTACCGGGCCTGTCGCCCGAAGGCCGAACCCTTGCAAGCCGATGATTTCTTCCTCCGGTGGGCCGTCTGGATCTTGGCGACGCTCGGCGTAGCTTTGTTGGCGCTGGCGCTGCTGATTTGGCTGCGGACACTGTCCCTATTTTGGACAAACTTTAATCGTTCACGGCTTGCAATGCAAAAAGCCGCCATTGTCCTCGACAACGACGGCTTTTTGTTCCTAGACTCGCGGTGTGAGTTGCGGACGATCCGCGATTGCGGTCAGGCTAGCGCGGATCGGTTAAGGAAGTTTGTCCTTATCGCCTCTCGGGCCGAGGCCGTATTTCCGTCACGCGTACTGCACCAGCACGGTTTTCAGCGGCCGGACCAGCGCGCTTTGATGCGCGATGCCGGCACTCACCCGCCGCCGCAATCGCGATGAGTAAGGTTGACCGGTTAGGTTAAAGCACTTGGCTTATTGCGCGGCCAGCGCAGGAGCGTATTGATCTTTTCACCGGGCAATTTGTGTGTGTCCGGGCCCACCACGGCAATGCCCGACAGGCGATTGAATTCCGACGGTTTTGTTTTCATCTCTAAGCAAGTTGTTCGCGTGGGCGCTAGAACGTGTTTCCTTGGAAAATCATTCGCTTAGAACGATGACTCGCAAATTAGGCCTGGAAGAAGCACTAAGGAAATTAGCGAGATCTCGGCGCGCAGGGGTAAAGCGCGAACGAAATCAACTCTACAAGGTCAAATCGGCGCATCGGGCCAACGCAAACGAGGAATTTCACGAACCGCCTCCCGCTGATCTGGCGTGGACTGTCACTATTCTGATCGTCCTCGTATTGGCCGATTGGTTTGCAGTGAGGTGGCTGTAGTTAGCCCGTTCGGCAGGTGCCGATGGTTGCGATCCGCCGAAATCCTGAGTCTTTCGAGCGGAGTGATTAGCTCAATCGGCAAAAGAAAACCGCCCGAAGGCGGCCAGTGTTTTGGAATCAACGTCCGTGAGTACGTCAAATTTGCCACACACCGCTCCAGGGTCGCACCTGTATAAAAATGGACTCTAGCCTTCGTCGTTGATGATCGAGAGTGCCAATTCCGTTGTAGTGTAGATACGATCGTTGCCGGTTATCTTGACCTTTCGACCTTCGGCGGTCCATCGGACGGCGTTGGCGAGGGCCTCTTTTCGATTCGCACGCTTCTTCGAGACAGCGGAGTGAGTGAAGCCCAATTTAATGGTGTCGGCAGATGGCGAACCTTACATCAGCTTCACGCATTTGGCGTTCTTTTGGAAGCTCGACGATGGATTGTCACGACACCAAGCTCAATGGATCCGGGGGCGGGACGCAGGGTTGGCCTGACCGTCTACGCGAGCATGCTGCCATCTATCGGGCTATCGGGAAATTGCCGAGCGGGCAGGTGATCCTATCATCAGAAGCGAGCTGCTTGATCTTGCGTCCACTTGCGAGGAGATAGCCGATTACATCGAAGATCATCTGAAGGGATAGCACGGTGCGGCCACGGTTCATTTTAGGCTTGGAGGTCGCCCTTCGGTCCGACCGATGGTCGCGACAAAATGGGCCGCAAAGCCGAGTTCGGAAGATTGCCACATGCGACATCTCGCGAGGGGATGGAGTGTTACTGCATCCGCAGCACGTTCACGGGGAAACTGTCGGCGCTAATTTGGCCATTGAAGTCGGTCCAAAAGCAATCCACTCGATCGCCGTTGACACCTTTGACGGTCATCAGTGGCCCTCCCGAACGCAGCCGAACTAGAGTGCCGGCGCTTAGCGGAGGAGCGGTTTGGTCCTGAGTTGCTGCGCTTGACGGTTTTGTGGCGATTGCATCACGGCTCACTATGCTTAAGCCTGCGCCCGAAGCCGTTCCTGCAGATGACCCCTTGATTGAAGAGCTTTGGACGGCGCCTTGTGCCGTCGCGGGCACAGAAGCGCCGGTCGCACTAACGGGAGCCGAAGTTTGCGCAACCTCGGACGCTTCTAAAGCCAAAAGGCGACCATTGAGAATGCCCGTTCCATAGCGAATGCCCGTTCCAGCATAGCCCGTCCCTGTTCCATAGAAAGTCCCCGCGCCATAGCCAACGGCCCGTCCCGGGATGCCTGTTACATAACGTCCGCCGATAGTTCCCACGCGAGCTCCGCTCAAGACACCCGCGCGAGCTCCCGCGAAGCCGCCCGCGCGACCTGCGTGACCGCCTCCGTTTCCGCGTGCCTGGGCATCAGTCGCCGCAAGACTGGCGGCAAGGGCGGCACTTGTTAAAACCATTATCATTCGCCTTCTCATGACATTCTCCTGCGAGATGGGCAGAACCGCTGGACGCTAGCGTGCCCGAATGAAATGCCGACGTCGCGATGAACTGAAAATGGGAAAACTGATTTGTGTCTCAATTAAATTCACGTTTATGAATCGGAATTGAACATCTCTTAGAGCTTGGGCCAAAAAGGGATCAACTGCGTAGTTAGCCTTGATCTGTTGTCCGGCGGCGGAGAAATGTCGGTCGTCAGAAAAGGAGCTTTTCTGCTGAGAGCAAGGTTAGGGTTCGGTGTCGTTGTGTTGCGCAAAATTGTCCCAACCAGACGCGCCCAAATCCGCCACCGAACGCCGAGCCTGTGGTAGATTCCGGGACGTCGGGCATCACTGCCGCGGCGGTAAATCCGTAGGCAGCCGGGTTAGCTTCCACAGTTTTGACCATTGATCCATATCAGCAAGCGTGATGGTGATCCGGCGGCAGCAAGATCAGGCCGGGCTTCTCATCCCCGTGAGGATCGGGGCAACGATCGCGACTCGATACGCAAACTGGCAGCCAACTTTCTCGCGTTCGTACAACTCCCATCAGTCGCATTTGGCTACGCGCTAGTGAGTTTACCTCCCTAGTCCAGCACCACCCGATCGCCGCAGCGAACAGGACCTGTGGCCGTGACTGTTGCGTAGGCGCCAAGGCAGGGGAAGGTTCCGGGCCCGAGCATAGGAAACTCGACCCGATTGTGTCTATTCACTCCCGCAACGGCCTCGCGACTGTATGGCAAACTCCCATGGGCCAGCATCGGCACCGCGCAGCGCGGCGTAGGAGCGATCACTTCAATTCTGACGGAAACGCCGATGCGGATTTGGCGACCGATCCAATGGTTTTCTGCAAAAGCTGACGATGGCGCGGTCTCGATCAAGAGATTGGGTCGGTATCGTTTTGCCTCGATCGATGCATCCGGCGCAGCGGCGCGGATCACATCGAGCGAAGCTGTGGTCATAAGATGCAGAGGAGCAAAATCGAAAAATCCGCCTGTCGGCGCAGCGCCCGCTATTGCGAGCACGTCCTGGGTCACGGTCGCGTCCAGCCCCTCGGACATGACTTCATCCGGCCTTGCGCGATTGAGTTCAATGCCAGCGGGCCGGACGTCGATCAACCTGACCTCTCGACCCAGCAATTTCGATAATTTCTCGCCGAAATCGGGATCCCCGTGCGTCATATGGTTGCCTTCAGCATCCGAAATCACAATGGAGAGGGGGGCCGAGGCAGCGGTGCTGGCGGTATAAGCCAACAAGTGACGCCATAAATTGGGTTGTTTCGCGCTGGCGATTTTTCCGGTAGATGCATCGACCAAAGCGTGCGTGCGATCTCCGTCGAGACCTTCAGGTGTGATCACGCATTCATTGAGAGTTTCTCCCAGCAGCGACTTGACGGGAAATCTCATGATCGCCCCGATTGTTCCGATCGTCGTTGTCATTGACCGCCTCATGTTGCCTGGCCGCGGATCGGAATGATCGCGTATCAACCATCAATCATACTTGCATACTTGCAATCCGCATGCCGTGCCAACCAGGTGGTCGTGCTCTCGTTCAAAAGTTGCAAGTCGCGCAGGCGGCACCGAACCTAACCAGTGGCTTGGCTGCCCTGATCATGTGAAGTCGATGGCCACGCGGTGGCAGGAGTGCCCGTTGCGCTTGCCGGACCAATCGGTGAGTTTCTAAAGCGAACCGCAGCCGAAGCAACTGCGTTGCTTCGGGACTGTCGGATCTTATAGGGTGCGCTGTCCGAAAAGCTATTTGCCTGCGGGTTTTTGGATCTCAGTGGTCGGCAAGGAGGATACTGCGATCGAAACGGCTTCGTCGATCGTCTTCTCCGCGTTGCGGGCGCAGACATCCAGCACAGTCTTGACCAGGACATCATCACTGAGTGTTCGCGAAGGATCATCGGCGGCTTGACGGAAATATCCTGTGAGGTTTCCCAGGATCCATTGAGCGGCCTGCAACGAAAACTGCTTCTGGCTTTGATTGGCCGCAACGAGAGATTTACAGGTTTGGGTTCCAATGCCTCGGACCGCCGCTGTCCGCTGCGCAGCGGCGGGCGCCATCAAAAGCAAGGCGGACAACAATGCGAAGATGGGTTTCATTGAAATTCCTTGTTTTCTTCAGTTCAAGGTCGATCGGTCGCTTCGACAAGACTGGCTATCTGAGAAGGAGAGGAATAATCACCAATCCAGCGGGGGTTAGTGACCTGAAGCGCTCAAGCCGCTTTTATGTAAAAAAACAATGGTTCGATGGTCTCAAGGCAGCCAGCTGAGAATCTCGTGAGTGCGGCGCGAGCGAGCAAGTTCCATTACCAGCTTATGCCGTATTTCGCTGCGATTCTACGAGCCTTTTGCTCGTCGGACTCGTATCGCCTCGCTTGCCGCCTCTTGCCTGGTCTAGGTGTCGGCGCTGCAGCAACAGCAGGCTGCGCCTGTGTGGCGGGACCTTGCGCCGTCGCAGGTGCTTCTATAGCAGGAGCTGCAGGAGCCGACACGGCGGGGCTCGGTGCGGCTTGGGGTTCAGAAATATCCGGCGTCGCCGGCGCGGTCTCCTGGCCTTTTGTTGCTTGCGCATGCGCACTGCCTACCAAGAGAACCATGGCACCAATAACAAGGATTTTGCGCACGAAAACCTCCTATAAAATCTACCGGGCAACCAGATGTCACTTCGACGCGGTTTTAGTCACCATATTGACAACCTGGACGCGGCGGTTCGACGGATCCATTGGCGCATTCGCATCTTTGGGCTTGCTCTTGCCGTACCCGACGGTGACCAGATCGGCACCGGCAATGCCGTATTTTTCAACAAGATAACGTTTGATGGAATCTGCCCGGCGCTCGGAGAGGTCCTGGTTATAAGCTTCGCCCCCTGCCGCATCCGTGTAACCGGCAACGACAAACGTTGAACCCTTCAAATTGGGGTCTGAAAGCGCTTTGCCAAGCGCCTGGACGCTTGGCAGGGATGTGGCGCTGATATCGGCGGAATTGTAGTCGAAGGTAATTTCGAGGTCGATGTTGGGCTTGGCTTCTGCGATCGTCGCGATTTCTTCGCGCTCGCCGGATGAAAGAGACCGGGTCCGCCGGTTTCGAAGCGTCTCGACAAAATGTCCTTCTGCTGCCGCCGCGGCCGGCTCCTGAGCAGGTGTTAGCGAAAGGCTGCGCGTGAGCGGCCTGGGCTGAAGCGCTTGAACGATGGTGGCGGCAGTTACGTTATCTTCTGCCAACGCCAAGCCGGTCGTTGAGAGCAGCGCGCAGATGACGACAAAGGATCTTCCAGTAAATCCAGACATTGTTTTAATCCCCTCATGCTTCGATTTGGCGACCATAGCCTTTGCTCGGGCGAAATAAGTGACCTGGATCACACAGAGACGATTCATCCTACACTGCTTTTGATGCATTTTATGGGCCAGCCACGTCCACATTAGCGCTATCGGGCCGCCCCTCTGCGTGAGCGTTGGCTCCAACCAGCAATTAGCCGGGCGCGGCACACGGTCTAACCGGAGACACTTGGACAGGACGGCTCACGCGATCCGCGGTCGACCATGCGATGACCGAGGCGGCGGAGGGCATCAGGCGTTAGCACGCGTGAACTGCCGCTTCATGGTATCCAAACATTGCAAGGAAGCGTTGGATGGCGCGGCCTGGACGCTCAGGGAAATCGATCACGCATCTCGCTCGACCCGTGCCGACCTGACGGCATATCGCGCGTCGAAAGTTTTAAGCGCGAGATCGATTTGTTGG
>Ga0181528_10000496_pt1 | contig 27663 bp, 21 predicted proteins | sample PEATcosm2014_Bin_47_FD_119742 | JGI IMG/M metagenome (GOLD analysis project Ga0181528, IMG submission 119742) | Peatland microbial communities from MTU Mesocosm Facility, Houghton, MI, USA - PEATcosm2014_Bin10_10_metaG | ecosystem: Environmental > Terrestrial > Soil > Wetlands > Peat | place...
CGGGAAGGAAGATAGCTTCGGATTCACAGGCCCTGTGACTTACAAAACCGACCCCTTGCAGCCTATTGGGGATGTGAAGGAAGCATGGGAAGGCGCGAAGAGACGGACACAGCGCCACTGCCCCGCCTGCAAAGATGGCGCCCTTGTGGACCAGTCCAAGCCAGCCAAGGGGTATGTCTGTGAGTCATGCAAAGAGAAAGCCGCCGAACTGCCTGCCGCGCTGTCTCGTGTGCGGTTCCACGATCTACGCCACACGGCAGTAAGCCGGATGATTGCCGCTCGGGTGCCTCTGCCGATCATTGCCAAGATTGTGGGATGGTCTGCCGGGACAATGGCGAAGATGGTGGCGCGATATGGTCACTTTGGAATGGACGAGCTGCGCGGTGCTGTGGAGGCCATCAGTTCCCCAAAAGTTGGGGAAGGGTCCCCCCAATTTTCTCCCCAGTTGGAAGAAGAGAATGAAACTCAAAAAGCTAACTAACAGAAAAGAAATGGTCGGGGCGACAGGATTCGAACCTGCGACCCCCTGCGCCCAAGGCAGGTGCGCTACCAGGCTGCGCTACGCCCCGACATTGCGCGACAAATGAATGCCGCACCTTCAAATCCTAGCACATGGCGCCGAGCTTAGTCGTGTATGGCCGGATCGTCAGCAGAGGACGGAGCGGCAAAGCTCTCGGGCCGGAGCCCCATGGCGTCGGCAGTCACGGTGACAACGGCGTCGGAGTACTTCCACTGTTGCTTCTGACCGTCGGCGCGCCAGGTCTGGAGTTCAATTCCCATCTCGAAGGTGAGGAAGAGATCGGAGGTGCTGGGAGCGACGCGTACGTCTTTCACGCGAATGTTCTGCAACAGGCGGCGAGGTTCGTCGGTATCGGCAGTTGACTGCGCAGGACTGCTGGCAAACGCCAGGTTGTCTTCGAGAACCAGTCGCCACGGGCAGGTCAGAGTCAGCTCGGCATCGTGCTCAAAGTTCAGATGCCACGCCGCGCCGTCGTCACTCATTGTCACCGCAGTGCAGAGTCGTCCTTCCAGATGCTGACCTACCAGGTCGGCAGCAGTGGGCGCATTCATAAACCAGGCGCGCAGCGGGCGGGTGTTCAGCCAGTAAAGAAGAAAGCACGCCAGCGCCAGTTGGAAGAAGCGCAGCGGATGGCTCATCAGGGCCATCACGCCGTTGTGCTCAAAGATGCTCGAGAGCGCTCCGGCCATGTTCATCAGGGAGACGGCAAGCACCAGAATGCGTGCCCAGTTATAGCCGTTCCAGTAGCACCAGATCGCATAGAGCTCAAAGGCGAGCACCGCTCCGCCAGCGTAGTAGCCAAGCATTCCCCCGGCGAACTGCGACGAAATCACCTGGAAGCCGGGGAAACAAAGAGCGACCAGGATCAGCGTCGTAATGCTGAGGCCCTTGGGGCGGGATTCGTCGGAAGCGGATGCAAGGTTAAATCGCACGGTGCGCTCAGTATAGCCCGCACGTATGCGTGCGAAGTGAGAAGAGGCGCGGACTGCTCCGCGCCCCTTGTTTTGATGAACCCTCTTCTACTGCGCGGCTTCCGGCTCGGGCCTGTCGGCCTTCGGGATTGGGATGAAGTTGCGCACAATGACGTAGAGGATGGGGATAAGGAAAAGGTTGAGAATCGTCGAGACGATCATGCCTCCGCAAACCGTAGTGCCCACGGAGTGGCGTCCTGCGCTGCCCGCGCCAGAGGCGAAGACCAGCGGCAGTACCCCAAGGATGAAGGCCACGGAGGTCATTAGGATGGGACGCAGACGAAGCCGTGCAGCTTCCACGGTAGCGGCAAACAACTCCATGCCGTTACGCTGAAGTTGCTCGGCAAACTCGACGATCAGAATGCCGTTCTTGCTGGCCAGTCCGATCAGCATCACCAGTCCGATCTGGCAGTACACGTCGTTCTGCAGACCGCGCAGCGATTGCGCTCCAAGTGCACCGAGAATCGCCATGGGCACTGAAAGCAGAATGATGAACGGCAGCACGAAGCTTTCATACTGTGCGGAGAGCACCAGGTACACCACCAGCAACCCGAGTCCGAAGAGCAACACCGCCTGGCTGCCAGACTGAATCTCTTCCAGCGCCAGCCCCGTCCACTCAAACGCGTATCCCGGAGGCAGCACCTTGTGCGAGACATCCTCCATCGCAGCCAGCGCCTGTCCGGAACTGAAGCCCGGAGCGGCCGAGCCATTGATCTCTGCCGCGCGGAAGAGGTTGTAGTGACTAATGACGCTGGGGCCGGCTGTGTCCTTGAGCGTGACCAGGTTGGAGAGCGGCACCATGGGACCCGCGTCAGAGCGCACATAGTACTGCGCGATGTTTGCCGGATTCACACGGAATTGCTGGTCGGCCTGAACGTACACGCGATACGAACGATTGTTGAAGTCGAAGTCATTTACATAGGTCGATCCCATGTAGGTCTGCAGCGTGGTATTGATCTGCGAGAAAGGAACGCCGAGGCTCTTGGCCTTCTCGCGGTCGATCTCCACCAGCACCTGCGGCGTACGCGCCGTGTAGCTGGAGAACAGCGACATGGGCGACAACTCCTTGCGTGCACGCGCTGCTCCCAGAAGCTTCTGCATGGTTCCTTCCAGCGCCTCCGGAGTGCTGAAGCCTGTCTGCTGCAGCTCATACGTGAAGCCGCCGAACTGGCTGAGACCCTCGATGGCCGGAGGTGCAAACGGAATCACCATGGCCTCCGTGATGGAACCAAGCGGCTCACGCAGCGAATTAATCACCGCTTCCAGCGAATGGCGCGCGCCCTTGCGCTCTGAGATTGGCTTGAGATTGATGAACATCAGGCCGCGGTTGGGAGCCGCACCGCTGAAGCTGAATCCAGGAACCGCGAAGACTCCGAAGACATCCGGATTCTTCATGATGGCCGCGCTGGCGCGGTCCGTGACCTTCGACGTGTACTCGAGCGAGGCGGCATCGGGCGCCTGCACCAGCACGATGAAGTATCCCGAATCCTCGTCGGGGACAAAGCTGGTGGGCACGGTCTTGTACATCCACGCCGTGCAAGCAAGGCCCGCCGCAAAGACGATCATCACCAGGGTCTTCGCGTGTTCCATGCGAGTCAGCAGGCGGCGATACCCCTCGGTGACGCCGTTGATTCCGCGATTGAATACCCGGAACACCGGATTCGCCTGGCGGTCGGTGTGGCGCAACAACAGCGCAGATAGCGCCGGAGTCAGCGTCAATGCGTTAAACGCCGAGAGAGCAATGGAAAACGCAATGGTCAGCGCGAATTGTTGGTACAAGCGCCCTGTTGTTCCCGGAAATAGCGACACCGGCACGAACACCGCAATGAGCACGATGGACGTGGCGATCACTGCGCTGGTCACCTCACTCATGGCAATGGAGGTAGCGCGGCGTGCATCGTGAATGCCCTCTTCAAGGTGGCGTTCCACGTTCTCAATAACAACAATGGCGTCATCCACCACCAGTCCGGTCGCCAGTGTAATGCCGAAGAGCGTCAGCGTGTTGATGGAAAAATTGAAGAGCTTAACGAAAGCAAACGCGCCAATCAGTGATACAGGAATAGTGACCGCAGGAATCAGCGTGCTCCGCCACGTCTGCAGGAAGAAGAAGATCACGATGATCACGATCAGGATCGCTTCAGCCAGCGTCTTTAGCACTTCCTGAATGGATTCGCGAACCGCGGTCGTAGTGTTGAAGGCCTCTTGATACTGCAAACCTGGAGGAAATGTCTTGGCGAGCCTCGCCATCTCGGACTTCACGCCCTTCTCCACATCGAGGGCATTTGCGTTAGAGAGCTGCTCCACGCCAATGCCAATTGCTGGATGTCCGCTGAAGGAGAGGTTAGAGGAATAGTTTTCCGCGCCCAGTTCAGCTCTTCCCACATCCCGCAGCTGGATAATCGATCCATCCTTGGTCTGCTTGATGACCATTCGCTCGAAGTCCTGGGGATCGGTCAGGCGTCCCTCAGCGCGCACGCTGAGGGTATAGAGCTGTCCTGCCGGAACTGGCGGCTGACCAATCGAACCGGCGGCGACTTGCACGTTCTGCTCTGCCAGTGCGTTCGTTACATCCACCGCCGTAAGTCCCCGCTTAGCCAGTCGGACGGGGTCGAGCCACAAACGCATGGCGTATTTGCGCTCGCCGAAGATGATCGCGTCGCCCACGCCGGGAACCCGCTTCAGCGCGTCACGTACATAAACATCAAGATAGTTCGAAATGAACAACGGGTCGTAGCGATTGTCTGGCGAGTAAATACCATAAGCCAGAACAAACGAGCCGGAGTTCTTATTGATGGTCACGCCGGTTTGTTGCACGGAGGCCGGCAGGCGTCCCTGTGCGGTGGAGGCTCGGTTCTGCACGTCCACGGCGGCGATGTCCAGGCTGCGATCCAGTTTGAATGTGGCTGTGATGGAAGATGAGCCGTCATTGCCGCTGCTGGATGACATGTAGCGCATGCCTTCCGCACCATTGATGGCCTGCTCCAGCAGGGTGGTGACACCGCTCTCCACGGCCTGCGCGTTGGCTCCCGTGTATCCAGTGCTCACCGTAACCTGCGGCGGAGCCAGCACCGGAAACTGCGCGATGGACAACGTTGGGATGGCGATGGCACCGGCAAGAATAATTAGTAGCGAGCACACCGTGGCAAAAACCGGACGGCGAATAAAGAAATCAACGAACAAAGTTTGGCCTCCGCGCCTATGCCTGGGGAATGACCGGCATGCCGTCGATCAGGTTCTGGGTTCCGCCGATAATCACCGTGTCGCCGGGGTTCAATCCGTCTTCGATGACGTAGCTGTTACCGATCAGCGCACCAAGCTTGACGGGCTTCTGCTGCGCCGCTGCTCCGGCCGGGCCACTGCCCAACACGAAGACAAACGACTGCGCACCCAGGCGGGTCATCGCCGTCACCGGAACCATTGGCTTGTTGACCTGCTTCCAAACCACTCGCGCGTGCAGCACCTGGTCATTGCGGAAGCGGTGATCGCTATTAGGCACCGGAGCCTTGACCAGCAAGAGCTGGTTGGTCGTGTCAATGCGCGGGGAAACAAAGTTCACCTTGGTTGTGAGCGCAACCGTCCCATCCTCATTGAGCAGTTCAACCTGGCTTCCGCTGTGTACATCTCCAGCTCGCTCGGAGGGAACGTTGATATACGCTTCTAGCTCACCGCCCCGGTCAAGCGTAGTCAGCGTGGTTGTGTTTACCACACGGTCTCCCACACGTACCGGAATGTCTCCGATGATTCCCGCCGAGGGCGCGTGCACCGTGAAATAGTGCAACTGCACGCGCTGCTGATTGATGGAAGCGTCCGTAGCCTTCACGTTCGCCTTGGAAGCGTCATTCAAGCTGATTGCATTGTCATATTCCTGCCGGCTGATAACGCCTGCCTCGAACAGCTTGCGGGAGCGGTCCAGTTGCGCCTGGTTGTAAACGAGCGTCGCCTGCTGCGATTGCCGGGTCGCCTCCTGCTGGTTGACCGTAGCCTGCTGCCGGCGCGGATCGATCTCCATGATCGGCTGGCCAGCCTCTACATGAGCGCCAGCCACTACGAAAATCTTCGTAATCTGCCCCTCTACCTCCGGCTGAAGCACTGAGGCATTACGCGATTGCAGCGTAGCCAGAAACTCCGTAGAGTCTCCTACGGACTGCAGCGTGACCTTTTGAACCTGTACCGGAATGGCCTGCATTCCACCGCCTTCCGCCTGGGCAGCTTTCTTACAGGCGGAGGCAAGGCAGAGCAACAGTACTGCAAAAGCGAATATCAATCGACGAAACTGAACCATGAGTCTCCTGCACTGAACTTGCATTGCACACCAAACCACACAGACGCTCCCCAATCACACAGGGGCATATGGGGAGCATAACAGAGCAAAAGGCAAAATTGTATCAATTGACTTATAAAATATTCGGTGAACAATTAAAGCGGAACAACTCCCGAGCTGCTGTATTCGACAGCTTCGCCGGACACCCCGTCCGCGAGTCGGTCAGGCCGCGCGGTCAGGCTTCTCCGGAATGCTGTCGACGTCGTGTCCCTCGATCGAGATGATCGGCTTGCGTGCGGTCTGCTTGCGCGTCGGATTCCCGCGCCGCAAAGACGAGCGCACGGCAGGACTGGAGATGCGAACCTCTGCCTCTGCCTCAGGATGGCTGGAACAGGGGGCGGCTGAAATCATCGGCTTATGCTTGCGACTCATTCCCTGTCGGATGCGCGAGCCCCCATCAGCGACTCAGTTATTTGACCGATGGGCGTTGTAAACAGCAGTCCTGATTGCAGTACAATCCTGCCCTGGAAATCATCTCTTCCATAACCGAGTCTAAGGGCGGTATCTTCATAGCCATGCTCCCGTTACGGCTGGTCTATTCTGACGAAGCAAAGTTGCCGATCGGCGACCACGTTTTCCACTCCGGCAAGTACCGTGGGATTCGCGACCGCCTGTTACAACTGGGAGCTTACTCCGAGGCAGACATCCTGCCCGCGCCGCTCTGCCGCAATGAAGACCTGCTGCTGGTTCACACCCGGCTCTGGGTGGAGAAGCTAACCAATGGCACGCTGAGCACCCGCGAGGAGCTTGAGCTGGAGGTCCCCTACAGCAAGGAATTGGTGAAAGCGTTCTGGCATCAAGCTGGTGGCTCCGTCGTCGCCGCCGAACAGGCGCTTCGCAACAATTGCTGCGTTCACATTGGCGGCGGCTTCCACCATGCGTTTCCTGACCACGGCGAAGGATTTTGCGTGATCAATGATGTTGCCGTAGCGATCCGGTGTATGCAGCGCGACGGCCACATTGCCCGCGCCATGGTGCTTGATTGCGATGTCCACCAGGGCAACGGAACGGCAGCCATCTTCGGAACCGGTGATCCGGAGCCGTTCCCGCGAGCCAACTGGGCCGCCTCCATGCTCACTCCCACTCGCTCGGCCAACGTCAAAACCAGCGCAGCCCGTGACGTGTTCACTGTCTCCCTGCACCAGGAGAGCAACTATCCACACTGGAAGCCGGCTTCTTCTATCGATGTGAATCTGCCCGACGGTACCACCGATGCCGAGTACCTGGAGTGGCTGAATACGACTCTGAAGAGTTGTCTCGAGCGATTTGAGCCTGAGCTGCTCTGCTACATTGCCGGAGCCGATCCCTACCAGGGAGACCAGCTCGGCGGCCTGGGCATGACCATTGAAGGACTCAAACAGCGAGACCTGATGGTCTTCAATTTCGCCCGCGACCACGGCTTCCCCATCATGACGACCTTTGCCGGCGGCTATGCTGAGAACCCGGAAGACACGGTGTCCATTCACGTAAACACGGCGCTGGCTGCAAAAGAGGTCTTCGGCTAGCCGCTCCAATTTCGCCTCGCCGGATAACCCATTTTCTGATTTGCATCTGATATAGTTGCGCGTCCCGCAAAAGTGAAGTGCGCGACGGAGATGTCCTGGTGCAAACGGTTTCCCGCGAGCTGGAGCGGTTATTCAGCTACACCGCCCTGATGACCGACTCGGTGATTGCCTGCGATGCTTGCGGGCAGATGGTCTATGCCAATTTCGCGGCGCAAACCCTCTTCGGACAGATCGACATGGAGAAGAACAGCATGGACGATTGCCCGGAGGCCTTCGGCATCTTCGATAGTTACGGCCAGCGCATGCTGGAGCCGCAGGAGATGCCGCTGGCACAGGCCGCCTACGAGGGCAAGTTCGTGCAGATTAACCTGCTGGTCCGCCAGGAGGAGGCGTCCTCGCCCGTCGAGGCAACAGCATTTCCGGTCCTCGACCGCACGGGTCGCCAGATTGGCGCGATGATGGTGTGCCGCTGCCTTGGATCATTCCCCACCACCGGACACTCAGCCCACCCGGCGTGATATTCTGAGGCTTCGCGGGCTTGCCCGCAGCAATCAAGAAAACTTCAAAGATGGACCGCCTTGCGCGGCTCCCCGGACTTACCTGATGTTCGAGAATCTAACAGACAAACTCCAGCGCGCATTTAAGAACCTCCGCGGACAGGGCAGCCTGACCGAGGAAAACATGGACGAAGCCTTGAAGGAGATCCGCCTTGCCCTTCTGGAGGCGGACGTAAACTTCAAGGTCGTCAAAGACCTGATCGAACAGATCCGCGCGAAGTCCGTAGGCACCGAGGTTCTCACCTCGCTCTCGCCGGCCGAGATGGTCATCAAGGTCGTGCGCGACGAACTCATTGAGACCCTGGGGCATGACACCGCGAAGTTCAAGTTCGCCTCGCAGCCGCCTACCGTCGTCCTGATGGCTGGATTGCAGGGCTCCGGTAAAACCACGACCTCTGGCAAGCTGGCGGGCTGGTTAAAGAAGGGCGGACACCGCCCCATGCTGGTCTCCGTGGACGTTTACCGTCCGGCCGCGCGTGAGCAGTTAAAGGTGGTCGCCAAGGCCATCGGGTCGCACATCTACGAAGGCTCCGGCGTGGAGAGCAACACGGAAAGCGTGGTGCGCCTGGCCAAGGAAGCGCGGCGCGACGCCATCATCAACGGTTGCGACGTGCTGATCGTGGATACCGCCGGACGCTTGCATATTGACGAGCAGTTGATGGACGAGATGCAGTCGCTTAAGTCGCTGCTCAATCCGCAGGAAGTGCTGTTCGTGGCCGACGCCATGACCGGCCAGGATGCGGTGAACTCGGCCAAGGAATTCCACGACAAGCTCACGCTCACCGGCGTGGTGCTGACCAAGATGGACGGCGACGCACGCGGCGGTGCGGCTCTTTCCATTCGCGCCGTTACCGGACAGCCCATCAAGTTCCTCGGCATCGGCGAAAAATACGATGCCATTGAGCCCTTCCATCCCGACCGCGTGGTCGGCCGCATTATGGGCATGGGCGACATTCTTTCGCTGATCGAAAAGGCAGAGGACAAGCTCGACAAGAAGAAGTCCGAGGAGTTTGCCAAGAAGGCACTCAGCGGCGACGGCTTCTCGTTGGAAGATTTTCGCGATCAGTTGCGCCAGGTGAAGAAGCTCGGCTCACTGCAGTCCATCATTGGAATGCTGCCCAAGATCGGTCCGTTCGCACAGATGCACCAGGCCAGCAACAAGGTGGACGAAAAGCAACTTGGCCGCGTGGAGGCAATCATCAACTCGATGACCCCCTACGAGCGCGATCATCATGAGGCCATCAACGGCTCGCGTCGCAAGCGCATCGCGCGCGGCTCCGGAACCAGCGTGCCTGAGGTGAACAATCTACTGCGGCAGTATGCGCAAATGCGCAAGATGTTCAAGTCCATGTCAAAGCCGAGCTTTGCCAAGCGCCTCTCAGGGATGAAAATGCCCGGCATGTAGCTTTATCTGAAATTGCTCACGCAGGATTGCCCCGAAATTTTTTTCGGGGCATTTTTATGAGAATCAGCACGTTATAGAGTGCATAGAAATTTTGGATTTAACATTCGTCCGCCTGAGGCGCAGACTCTTTACAGCTAGGACGCAGTCAGGAGTTAGAGGAATCTCCTTCCTCTCGAGTCCGAAGGATCAGCGAAACTGCTCGACCTTCCCAGTACTGCTCAGCTGCAGCGCCTCCGTGGGTGAGAGCGCCGAGCCTCTAAAAACGATCCATCACGATAAAGTATCGCGGAACCCGGGCGGGCCTGTGCCTTTCTGTCTCGTGGCTCCCAAAAATAAGGATGTGAAATGAAGAATTCTGCATTGAAGTTTGCTGCTGTTATCTCTGTTGTGCTGATGTCCATGGTCATGGCCGCTCCGGCAGTCGCTCAGGAAGGCACCTTTACCGTGAAACAGAGTGTTTCCGTTTCGAGCATCGTGCTGCCTCCTGGCACTTACGTCTTCCGGCAGATTGGCCTTGATGGAGTGATAGAGATCAGCGAGGTGAATGGCCGCAATCTTGGCATGTTCCTCACCGAGCCATCGACGCGCACATCGAACTTGGAATCAACAGTCCTGACCTTGAAGGATCAGCGCGTGGAGAGCGTTCACTTCGCCGACAGCGATGTGAACTTGCAGTTCTTGTATTCAGCAAAGAATTCGGCCAGAAACAAAACAGCAAACGTCAGCAACGGCCTCTAGGTCTGCAACGAATGTAGGGAGAAACGCCCGGCCAAAAGCCGGGCGTTGTTGCATCAGAGAGCTTGCTTACAGTTCTCGGATTCCCGCAAAGAGATCCGTCTCTGCGGCCATCCTGGTGACTTCCGCAGTCGCAACCAGGTGGAAGAGTTCGTGATCGCCTGCCTGCTCCTGCGCATGTTTAAAGATGGGCAGCAGAGGAATCTGCGACGCGTGTTTGGCAAACGCTTCGTTCTTCCGGTCGATGTAGGAGGCAATATGGATTCTCGCCGTTACCGGAGCGAGTGAGACGGATGGGCGCTCCTTCAGTGAGAACTCGGTCGTGACGTAATAGAGCTTCTCCGCTTTCCACGGCACCAGCCCCTCATCCAGTTGCCCGGTATAGCGCGTTTTGCGTGCAGCCCACTGGAACGCGGCAGAGGTAAACAGTCCCGCCATGCCGTGGTCCGGATGCGCCGTGACGAACCCCTCGGCTCCAAAGCTGACGACTACATGAGGACGAAAGGTGCGAATCACACTCACCAGTCTGCCTGTTACCTCGTTAACATCAGCGCAGTCCAGTGCGCCGTCCTTGTAATCCCAAACTTCGCAGTGCTGCACGCCGAGGTGGTGGCAGGAATCCGCGAATTCCTTGCGCCGCACAGCTTTCAGCGCCGCGTCGTCCACCAATCCGCTGCGATTGGCTGCGCGCTCTCCCGCCGTGAGGCACACCACAGAGCACTCCACTCCGGCCTCGGAATATTTTGCAAGAATACCGCCAAAGCATCCCGCCTCATCGTCAGGATGCGCCGTCACACAGAGCAGCTTTAGCATTCACTTTCCTTCGCGTCCGCAACTGGAGCGGTGATGTCACTGCACTCCTCGCTGCGCAACTCGTTCAAAAACTCCAATTCCTGCTGCCGTTCTTCACCGGCTTCGGCCACCGGCGCATAGCTCTGCCGGTGCATGGGAGACGGCCCGTACTGGCGCAACGCCTCTTTATGAAATGGTGTCGAGTATCCCTTGTTGCTGGCCAACCCATACTGCGGATAGATCGGGTCCCAGGCGCGCAAAATCGCATCGCGATGCACCTTCGCCAATATGGACGCTGCCGCAATCGACGCCGAGAGTGCGTCGCCATGAATGATTTTCTTTTGCGGACAATCCACGTCCAGCACGGCCGCGTCCACAAGTAGGTAATCGGGTTGCGGATCAAGCCGCAGCACTGCCATCTTCATGGCCAGCAGGCTGGCGTGATAGATGTTGATCTGGTCTATTCTGCCAACATCCACTTCGGCCACAGCCCAGGCAATCGCCCTCTGGCGAATGCGAGCCGCAAGTTTCTCTCGATCCTCTTCCGGCAGCAGCTTTGAGTCGCGCAGCCCGCGGATGCGATCTTCCGGATTGAGAATGCAGGCCGCTGCCACCACGCAGCCAAAGAGCGAGCCTCGGCCCACCTCGTCGGCTCCGGCCACTAGTCGCGCGCCACCCTCGTAAGCAGCCTTCTCAAATTTTGTGGTGCAGTGCAGGCTCTTCAGCAGCCGCAGCTTGGCCGCGGAAGCTGATAGGACTTCTGCTTCGCCGCCTGATTCCGCTGTATGGATCTGCCTCGCCACTGTGTTGTAAGGTTCGCACCTCAGCGGAGACCGATGCAAGTAGCCGCTACTTTGACTTCGGCTCCAACGTCCTGCGCCGCTCGGGTTGGGTTACGGTCGCGGTTCGGTCCAGTTTGTCCCATGAGAAGTGCTTGCCGTCAATCGCCCGCCGGATTGTCTTGAATAGCACCAGTGAGAACAACTGCCGGTAAGCGAAGCGCTGCAACCACACGTGTCCCAGCAGCCACCAGTCGCGCCGATCTCGTCCGTGCCGCCGCTCCAGCGAGAAGGCAATCACCGAGGCGATGAAATCGATCACCAGGAACATAAGGAAAAACAGCAGTAGTTTCTGGAAGCCCGCCGGGTCCGCTGTTTCCGGGTGGAAATGCTTGTCATAGATCAGGTACTTCAGCGCCCCGAAGACAAACATGATGTCGATGAATGGGGATACCAGCGGCAAAAGAATCTGGAAGATCACAATGTTCGGGAGCGCGACGTAGCCCAGCGCACCCTTGCGCGCGAATGCCGAGCGATGCTTCCACACGGCCTGCAAGATTCCGAATGACCAGCGGAAGCGCTGACGCATCAAGCCGTTCGCGGTGCTCGGAGCTTCTGTGTAAGCCAGCGAGCGATCTTCGTACTCCACCTTGTATCCGGCTTGCAGCAATGCCATCGTCAGGTCGGCGTCTTCTGCTACGGTGTCTGTCTTGTAGCCGCCTGCGGCGCGCACGGCCTCTGTGCGCCAGGCGCCGATGGCTCCCGGCACCACGCACACCGCGCTGAACGTATTCAAGGCGCGGCGGTCAAAGTTCTGGCTAGTGATGTACTCCAGCGCCTGCCAGCGCGTCCACAGGTTTACCCGATTCCCGACCTTGGCATTGCCGGCGATTGCGCCTAGACGCTCATCCTGGAAGTGCGGCACGAGATAGGCGATGGCGTCAATTGCGATGAGCGTGTCGGCGTCGATGCCGACAAAGATATCCTCGGTCACGAACTGCAACCCGTAATTCAGCGCCTTTGCCTTGCCGCCGTTCTCCTGTCGCAACACGGTCACTCGTCCGTTGGCAATCTCTTCGGCAAACTCTGAGCGTGCCACCTCGCAAGTGCGATCCGAAGAGCCGTCATCGATCACCACAACACGCAGATTCGGATACGTGGAGTTGAGCACGCTGCGAATGGTGCGGTTGATGACCTTCTCTTCGTTGTAGGCAGGAACCAGCACGGCCACCGCGGGGTGGAATTCCGATTCGCCAGTTGCCATCTCCGTACGATGGCGGCGCAGGCGATCAAAGATTGCCGACGCGCCCACCAGAACCAACCGCCCGCTCATCAGGATGTCGCCAACAAAGAAGACGAAGACGATGAAGCTGTTAACTGCGCCAAAGATGAGGAATCCCGCCGAATCCACCATTGCCCAGAATCGCTCGTTGCGCGAAATGGGCGGCATCACATCCGCATAGCTCTTGCCCAGCAGCTCATGCACGGAAACAATCTCATACCCGCGCGAACGCAGCCCTTCGATGATCATCGGCAGGGCCTTTACCGTGTTGACGCGATTGCCTCCGCCGTCATGCAGCAGGATGATGGAGCCTTTGCCGAGCTGATCCATGACAGATTGCGTCGTCTGCTCAGCCGAGGGCCGCGGATCTTCGCGCCAGTCATCGGGATCGATCTTATCGCCGACGGTGATGTAGCCCATGCTCTGCGTCAGCTCCAGCGGACGCACCTCGTCGGCGGTGTCCGGCTCCTGATCAATGGAGTATGGCGGGCGGAAGAGTACCGGCTTAATACCAAGCTTTGCGGCCAGCAGGCGCTCGGTCAGATTCAGCTCCAACCGCGCATACTCCGGACTGATGCTGCTGATGTCCGGATGCGTGAATGTGTGATTGCCAATCTCATGGCCTTCGCGATAGATGCGCTTGAGAATGCTGGGATATTTCTCCGCTTCAAGACCAATGGTGAAGAAGACGGCCTTCACGTTGTACTGCTTCAGAATGTCAAGAATCTTCGGAGTCCATTGCGGGTCAGGGCCATCGTCGAAACTGATGACCACCTTCTTGCTCGGCGCTCCGTAGGCAGCAAGGCGATAAGGACTTGGCAGAGACTTGAACTCTTCGTTCGTGATGAGTCCGTTGGCATCCACCGTGATGTCTCGTGTGCCTGGCGACGGCTCTCCTTCAATGCGCAGAATGTCGCCGTTGCCCTCGATGTCCACGTCCTGGCCAGGGTCCACCACATTCAGTTTTGAAGGCGCATCCTGGTCTCTCGGCGAGTCCCACACCTTCCACAATGCGCGGTCCTCAGAACCAAGCCGCCATAGAGCAAAAGTAGAAATGCCCAGATTCCGCGCCGCGCGCATTTGGTTCAGCGCCGTCACTGCATCCAGGTACCAAACGTCATGGCGGCGATTGTCGTCGTCCATGTAGGTGATGTGCGGATTCAACGAGTCCGAGTCAAAGTCGACACCCGCCTCAGAATCGCGTGCTTCCAGCCAGGCCTCCTGAACGCTTACGTTGTGAACGCCGAAGGCTCCCGGCTTCCCTTTCGCATCGGTCGTCCAGTCGTATCCGTAGTTGCCCAGTGCGCAGATCACCTTCTCGCGGGGAATCACCTTCAGCGCTTTTTCGAGATTCTGCGTGAACCAGTCCTGCCCAGCGATGGGACCGGGCGCGCCGCCCGGATAGTGTTGATCGTAGTTCATCAGGATCAGCCCATCGGCCAGCTTCGACAGGTACACGTAATCGAAATCAGGGTTGGAAGCAGGAACGCTGAGGTAGAGCTTTTGATTGCGCTGATGGAGGTCCGATGCAAGTTCGGCAACCAGCGCACGATAGCCCGGTTGCGCCTCTTCCCCGAATGCCTCCAGATCCAGCGTGAGGCCCTTATAGTTGTCGCTCGACAGGAACTGCCGTATCTCCTCGCGGAAGTGCTCGCGCCCGTCCTTGGACGCCAGCATCAGCTTGATGTCGGTGCGCCACTCGTTGCCCACAGGATCGAAGTTGTTCACCAGCGGCAGAACATCCACCTGCGAGTTCGTACTCTTGATCAGGGGCATCAACTTCAGATCAATGGGCGAGACGTGGCCATTGTTGATGGCGTAGTAGAGTGAGTTGTTTTCACTGACCGCCTGCAGCCTGCCATCGGGTGTAAGTACGTGCAGCCACTCCGGGAAGACAAAGTCGATCTGGTGAATGTACTCGCGAAGTGAGCTGTAGCTGGCCGCGTCCCACGTCACATAAAACGCGCCGCGAATTCCTTCTCCCGAGTTCAGCACCACCTGCGACGGTGGCATCAACGTTTTGCGGTGGGTACCCTTGCGCTGCGGTTTTTTCTCGCTCTGCTTCAGGGCGCGGTAATTCTTCTTCTGGTCGGCAAGCAAAACCTTAGGAATGCTGGTCTTGCGAACAACGGTGATCGCAAAAAAAACGATGAGAACGCTCAGCACCACGACTGTGATGTCGATGGTTTTGCGAATCCGCTTCCAGCGTCGCCGGTCTGGGTCAAAAAAAATGGGCTTGGACATTAAGGTTTTGCCGTACTTCTTATCGTATGGTTCACACAGCGCCCCGTCAATGCAGCATCTCACCGCCGAACGCGCCAGCGACACTCCACGGAAGCGCTTCTATTCTGCTAAATTGAGTCGTGCTTCACTTCATTCAAAAATATTGGCGATGGTTCCTGGCAATCACGGTTGCAGCGGTCCTGCTGCGCCTGCTCTTTATCCTCAAGTTGCCGAACATACAAGGCGATTCTCTGGTCTACGGCAACATCGCAAAGTGTATTGTCCGCAACGACATGTACGGCATGGAGCGCAGCGGAGGCTGGGGGCCAACCCTGATCCGGCTCCCCGGATACCCCGTCTTCCTCGCCTTCAGCTTCCTCCTTTTCGGCGTGGATCACTACTTTGGGGCCATGCTCTTTCAACTCGTCTTTGACGTGTTGACCTGTTTCATCGTTGCCGACATCGCGCGCCGAATATTCTCCGAACGCGCCGCACGCTTGACCTTCCTGCTCGCGGCCTTCTGTCCGTTCCTGATGACCTATGTCGCCGCGCCGCTTACCGAGTGCCTGGAAATCTGCTTCACCGCCGCAGCCCTGGACTTCACCCTGGTCGCCTTGGATCGCAGGCAGTGGCGCTGGTGGGCGCTCACGGGAGCAGCCGTCGGCGCGGCCATCCTGCTGCGCCCTGACGGCGGATTGCTCCTCGGCTGCATCGGACTGCCACTGTTCGTGATTGCGTGGCGCCAACCGCCAAGACGACACGAACTATTCACCGCCACCCTGCTGGTGGGCACCGTTGCATTGGCTCCGCTCGTGCCCTGGACAATCCGGAACTATCGCGTATTCCATGTTTTCCAGCCTCTGGTCACCGCAGCGGCAACCGATCCCGGTGAGACCGTGCTCGCGGGCTTCGGCAATTGGCTGGCTACCTGGTCTCTCGATTACGCCAATACTGTTGACATCGGATTTCCCGTTCCCGGCGATCCCATCCGTTTTGAAGATGTTCCTGACCGCGCCTTTACCTCACCCGACCAGCGGCCCATTGTCAGGGCGCTCTTCGATAAGTACAACGACATTCTCGATATCACTCCAGAGATGGACCGGCAGTTTGCAGACTTGGCCGCCGCGAACATCCGTCGCCATCCCATCCGTTTTCGACTGCTGCTGCCGATCGGACGCACTCTGGACATGTGGTTCCGGCCCCGCACCGAGATGCTGCCGCTGGACACTCATTTTTGGCAGATCCGCCAGGACCCTCATGACTCCCTGTGCAGCATTGCGCTGGGCCTGCTGAACCTCGGTTATGTCCTGGCGGCCGCAGGAGGCACCTGGTTGCTGCGCCGCCGCCTGCTTCCCCTCGTATTGCTCCTCACTTATCCGATTGTGCGCTCACTGTTTCTGGCCACTACATTCGCCGCCGAAGACCGTTACACCATGGAATGTTTTCCAATCGTCTTTGTGCTTGCCGGAGGATTTCTCGCCTGGTTGCAAACGCGAAACCTTCCTCACCAGTCGCAAGTCTGACATTGCCCAGACGCAACAAGGCCGGGACCCTGAGCCCCGGCCTTGAAATTCTTACCCGCTTTGCTATTGAACAGGACTGCCAAAAGGCGAATCGCTCATGCGGAATTTGGTTCGCACGTGCTCCATCAGTAATTCCGCGGCATCGCGATTGCCATCGCGGTCAGCCTGCAAAAGATACTTCATAGCTTCCAGCAACACGCGCTGCCCATCCATGTACCTGGGATCGTCGGTGCGTAACTTGTCGCGTGCACTCGGGTCAGGACGTGCTGGAATGATGACTACTTTCGATCGGGCCATGCCAACTCCTATGAGAGGTAGGACGCATTGTCGAACATCAATGGTTGCAGAGCTAAGGCAAAAGAACCATTTTGCAATGCGAGTATAGGGCCCCTGCAACAGCTATTTCTTCAGGTTGAAGGCGTCACCCGGCAGCTGCGGATTGATCTCGATTTTCGTGTACTTTGCCAGCCGGTAATCACCCTCACCCTGGTCCAGCTTTTGCTGTACGCTCATCCCAGTCTGCGGATTGATCCACAACGTAATCAGCGGAAACATGCGCCGCACCTGTTCGGACTTCGGCGTGAGCTCCAGCTTATAAGCTTGCACCCCGACCGCTGACTCGGTGCCTGCGTAGCGCACCTCAAAGCTCTTCGGTAGATCGTGTCCCCGGCCGCCGAAGCCGAGCGCGAGAAAACTCTCAAAGTTCTCGCGATTCTTGCGCGTATCGTAGGGAGTGGTTTGTCCCGTCCTGCGGTCCAGCACCTGCAACGCGCCCTCCTTCAGCACCAACTTCTTACCCGGCGCGGGAGTGCGAATGTCCGCAGCCACATCCACGTTGTTACCGGAGCGTCTGAAGAACATGAAGCCTTTCTGCATGTCGTGCTCATCCACTACCTTCTGATACTGGTCCCATTCGAAATCGGTGCGCACGGTCTTGAAGCCGACGCTGGATTTATCCAGCAGGTTCAATACCTGCTCCAGGTTGTTCTGCTTGCCCTGCGCATACGCGGAGGCGGCCAGCAAGGCCGCCATGCTAATCGCGAGTATCAGCTTCCTCATACAATCTCTCTTCCAGTTCGAGACTTTTCAGACCGGCTTCTAGCGCCGAACCCACACATGATAACCCACCACGTTGCCTGTGCCATCCTGCTCGGGCGCCCAGCGCTTGATCTTCACATATCCGCTGATCGGCTCAATGATGCGCTGCAAATCAGCCTGTGTCTCGTCCGGCGTTGAGCCTTTCACATCGCGGGCATCCACACGGAAAATCAGGCCATTATCGCCATCGGGCATTACGAGCACGCTCTTGGCGCGCGGCAGCCGCTCGGCCGGCTTGTCTTTGTAATTCACGAAGTGCGGCGTCACAAAGATGAACAGCAGAATCAGCGTAACCATTACGTCGTAATGGAACGAGCCACGCTCATGCGTCCACCAGATGTAGCTCTTGATTGTTCCCCACACCTTATTCATTGTTCATCCAGTCTATTGCATATGCCGCGCGGCTGAAACTTCCACCATTTCAAAACAGCAATCAGCAAGTAGTACGCTACATCTTCCGGGCTTCAATCTTTTCCGCGCCAATGTAAGGCCGCAGCACCTCTGGAATCACCACGCTACCATCGGCCTGCTGATAATTCTCCACAATGGCGACCCACGTCCGGCCCACGGCTAACCCGCTGCCATTCAACGTGTGGACCAGCTCTGTTCCCTTCTTGCCTTCCGTCTTATAGCGGATGTTGGCCCGTCGCGCCTGGAAGCTTTCAAAGTTCGAGCACGAGCTGATCTCGCGGAACAGCCCCTGACCCGGCAGCCACACTTCCAGATCGTAAGTCTTCGCCGAGCTGAAGCCCATGTCGCCAGTGGAAAGAAGCATGCGGCGATAGTGCAATCCGAGCCGCTCCAAGACTTCTTCCGCGGCGCGAGTCAGCTTCTCGTGCTCCTCATAACTCTCCTCGGGCTTAGAGAATTTCACCAGCTCCACCTTCTGGAACTGATGCTGGCGGATGATGCCGCGCACGTCTTTGCCATACGACCCTGCTTCGCTGCGCCAGCACGGAGTGTAGGCCGTCAGCGAAATCGGCAGCCGCGATGCCTCCAGAGTCTCGCCCCGGAAGATGTTGGTCACTGGAACTTCAGCGGTCGGAATCAGGTAGAGGTTGCGGTCGTTCTGCGGAACCTTGAACAGGTCCTCTTCAAATTTGGGCAACTGTCCGGTGCCATACATGGACTCGGCATTTACAAGATAGGGCGGCAGAACCTCTGTGTAGCCGTGCTCACGCGTGTGCAGATCGAGCATGAAGTTCATCAGCGCACGTTCCAGCTTCGCACCAAGATCCCAATAGAGCGCAAAGCGCGCGCCCGTGATTTTGCTTGCCCGCTCCAGGTCGAGAATGCCCAACTGCTCGCCCAGTTCCCAATGCGGCTTCGGAGTGAAATCGAACTCGGGCTTCGTGCCCCAGCGCTTTACCTCGACGTTCGCCGACTCGTCGCGGCCCACCGGAACCGAATCATGCGGCAGGTTGGGAACTCCCGCCAGGATGTCGTAGAGCTCCTTGTCGGCCACTCGCGACTGCTCTTCCAGGGCCGGAATGCCTTCCTTCAGCTTGAGCACCTCGGCGCTCAGAATTTCCAGTTCGGCCTTCTGCTCGGCGGAGATCTTTCCCTTTTTCTCCGCGCCCATCAGTGGGCCAATCTTCTTGCTGAGTTCGTTGCGACGTGCCAGCGCTGTCTCCACTTCGTGGGTCAGCGCACGACGCTTCGCTTCGATCTCTCGAAAGTTGCCCAGCAGTAGTTCGGGGTTCGCGCCACGGCTGCGCAGCTTCTCTTCCACCACGGATAAGTGTTCGCGTACAAAGGCAAGATCAAGCATAAGAACACAGGATATCAAGAACCAGCGGGTGATTGCGAGCAACAACCGATCTGCTCCGAGTTCGCGAAAAGCCGTCCACACTTTCACGCGCCATTCACCTCTGCTGGACTACACTAATCTCCGTATGCCCCGCCAACTTCGTAACTTCATTGCTCTTCTCGTGCTCGGCCTGTGGGCCGTTGCCTCCTACGCCAGCGCTTATAACGCACAGCCCAAGCTTGTGGTCATCGTTGTGGTCGATCAACTTCGCGGCGATCTGCTGGAGCGCTATCACGACGACTTCACCGACGGCGGCTTCCGCCTGCTGATGGATCACGGGGCATGGTTTACCTCCTGCTACTACAACTATGCCGCCACCAAGACCGCGCCCGGCCACTCCACCATTGGCACCGGAACCTATGCGCTCGGCCACGGCATTTTTGCCAACGAGTGGTGGGACCCGCGCGAACGCCGCATCGTCACTAGTGTGGAGGATGAAAACACGAAACCGCTTGGCCTGCCGGAAGGCGCGGCCGGAGAGCGCTGGAGCGCTTCCCCGCACAACCTGCAGACCGACACCATCGGCGATGAACTCAAACTCGCCACCGGAGGCCGCGCCCGCGTATTTGGCGTGTCGCTGAAGGATCGAGCGGCTATACTTCCTGTCGGCTTCTCGGCCAACGCTGCGTTCTTTCTTGACCCGCAGTCTGGCGCATTCGTGACCTCCAGCTATTACATGCAGCAGGCCCCCGAATGGCTGATGAAGTTCAACGCCAGCGGCACTCGCGAGCAGTATCTGAACCGTGAAGTGAAAGATGCCGAGGGCAATGTGATTCGCACCACCTCGCCGCAAAAGAACTCCAAGGGCAAGGACGCGTCATTCTACGATCTTGTTGGTCCCACGCCGTGGGGCAATGATTACCTCGTCGATGTAGCAAAGCAGGTCATCGACAACGAAAAACTGGGCACCGGAGAAGTAACCGATCTGCTCTCCATCAGCTTCTCGTCACCCGATGTGCTGGGGCACAAAGTTGGTCCTGACGCACCGGAAGATAAGGCGATGCTGCTCGCGCTGGATCACACGCTGGCAGGCTTCTTTGCCTATCTAGACGCGAAGGTTGGCAAGGGAAATTGGGCGGTCGCGCTCAGTGCCGATCATGGCGTTGCACCCATGGCGGACTACGCCAGCAAGCTGCACATTCCAGCATTCAACTTCAGTCCTGAAGATTTGCAGACGCAGCTCAATCATATGCTGAGGCTGCAATATGCCAAGCAGCTTGCGCCCGCAAAAGCGACTGCGACAAAGACCAAAGCAGATGCTGCGAACGAGGACGCAACGAAGTTCGTGGTGTACATCGACTATCCCACCGTTCATCTCGACACGGAAGCGTTTGCCAAAGTGAATGTGAACGAAGCGGACGCAGAGAAAGCTGTCGGCGAAGTGATGTTCAAGCTCGGCTTCCGCAGCTACACGACGAAAACGCAGATGGCCGCCGGAGAAGTACGCAACTCGGTATTCCGCGCGCAGACCCTGAACGCATACTCACCGCTCGGCGGCTGGTACGTCACCGGACTCTATCCGCCATTCCAGGTTGGCTACGCTACCGGCACTGGACACGCACTGCCGTACAGCTATGACGCGCACGTGCCGCTCGCCTTCTACGGCACGTCCTTCCGCCCGGGCATTTACCGCGAGAGCGTGGAGCCTGTGGACTTGGCCGTGACCTTGAGTTCGCTGCTGCGCACCAACAAGCCCGCGAGCGCCGTGGGACGCGTGCTGCACGAGGCTTTTGCGGACAATCCCGCGGCGGGAGTCGCAGCCACGGCAGGCACGAAGTAGAATGTAAATATGAGTCCGAAGAACCCGAAACAGGCGGCGAAAACCGTGGTCTCGCCTACGGCAGCGCCAAAGGCGAGCACGACTTCCGCCGCCACTTCCGCACCTGCCGCGAGCACTGCAAAGCGTGGACCGCTCACGCTCGACATGAGTGTGAACGTCGCTGGCATCCTCTTGAAGAACCCGATTCTCGCGGCCTCCGGCACGTTTGGCTATGGCATCGAGTTCGAAGACATTGTGTCACTCGATAAGCTGGGCGGCTTTGTAGTAAAGGGACTCTCACGCGAACCGATGGCGGGCAATCCGCCGCCGCGGCTTTTTGAAACCGCCGCAGGAATGCTGAACGCAATCGGCTTGCAGAACATTGGCGCGCGCGCCTTTGTGGATGAGAAACTGCCGCAGTTGCGCAAGGTCAAAGATGCAGTGGTCATCGCCAACGTGTATGGATACAGCACGGATGAGTACGTGGAGACCATTCGCATACTGAACGACGGCGAAGGCATTGCGGCGTACGAGTTGAATGTTTCCTGCCCCAACGTGCGCTATGGCGGAATCACGTTTGGACAAGACCCATACCTGCTTTCGGAGGTGGTGAGCAGCGCGCGCGCGGCATCGAAGCGCCCGCTGATTGTGAAGCTCTCGCCCAACGTGACAAGCATTGCGAAGATGGCGCGGGCCGCTGAAGATGCGGGTGCGGACGCGGTCTCGCTGGTGAATACATTCCTCGCCATGGCGATTGATCCGGTCACGCGGCGGCCGCGCATTTCGAACGTGACGGCCGGACTGAGCGGTCCGGCGATCAAGCCGATCGCGGTGCGCATGGTGTATGAAGTGGCGCAAAGCGTGAAGATTCCCATCATCGGCATCGGCGGCATCAGCACTCCGGAAGATGTGGTGGAGTTTTTACTGGCGGGCGCGACAGCGGTGGAAGTGGGCACGGCAAACTTCTGGGATCCGAGGGCATGCGAACGGCTGGTAAACCAGCTGGAACGCTGGTGTTTAGAGCAACACATCGAAAGCGTGGCGAGTTTACGAGGCGGATTGATCGTCTGATCGTCCCGGAAAACGATTGGCAAGTAAGATAATCGTTTCAGAGCACAATGTTACTTTCCAGATAATCGTTGCGGCGGTTGCTCAAACGATTAACCAAACAGGAACCCCTCCGCGCGGAGGGGTTTTCTTATGATCAATCACTAACTGGTTAATCGTTAGACCGGAATCGCGGAAGGTTATATCTGGCGGCGATGACCGGGAACACATCAACTCTGAAAACGATCTAGTGGCCGGAGATGCGAAGGCGAAGTTCTTCCGGAAGACGGTCGCGGAGATTCTCCGGCAAGTGGTCGTGGAGTTTCAACGCTCCGCTCATGGCGGCGTCCTTGACGGCGAGCGGCGCGGGCGTGGAGACCGCCACGATCAACCAGACAAGAGCCGAGAAGGCGAAACCACCAAGCGAGCCAATCTCAAAAAGAAAGGCGTGCGGCGGGCTGAAGTGGTGAATGACCGCGAAGGCGAAGACGAAGACAATGGCCGAAACTGTAGCAAGGGCGATGAGGGTGACGTCGATGGTGCGATGCAGCTTTTGCCTTGAGCGGCAGTGGGTGCACTGGGCGAGATGAGCCTCATAGTCGCCGCTCATCTCCGGCGCGAGGCCGGTTATGTCATAGCGCCATCCTGCGAGGATGTTGCCGACGAATGGATCAATACATTCACTCATATCAATTTATAGCGTGAGACTTGCAAGGGACTCGTCTTGCGATGCGAGCAGCAGACGGTTTCCCCAGAGTCCCGGCCGCGCGCCCAAAGCCCGCTCGGCGGCAAGCCGTGCGAGGTCGGGGTGGTTGTTCTGCTCCGACAGGTGAGCCAAAATGAGGAACGCGGCTGTTCCATCATAGTCTGTTGTAAGGAATTCCGCGAGAGCGTCGTTGGAGAGATGGCCGACGCGCGACATGACGCGCTGCTTGACCGCCCAGGGATAAGGTCCAACGCGCAGCATTTCCAGATCATGGTTGGACTCGACGACGAGGCCGTCGCAACTGCGCAGGTTATCCCGGACATTCTGCGGCATGAAGCCAAGATCGGTGGCGTAGGCGACGCGCATGCCTTCGGCGAGAAAGCGGAAGCCGACCGGATCGGCTGCGTCATGCGGGATGGTGAAGGGCATGACATCGATGTCTCCGACACAAAAGCTCTTGCCGGATGAGAAGGTTTCGAGGCGCTCGGCATGAACGCGGTTGCCCTGTGAGTCCTTGTATTGGCGCTGCCAGGCACCGTGGGTAGCCTCGGTCATGTAGACGGGCAGGTGGAACTTCTTGGCCATCACATGCACGCCGGCAACGTGGTCCGAGTGCTCGTGGGTGATGAGGATGGCCGAGATCGACTGTGGGGAGATACCCTGCGCGAGAAGACGCCGGCAGGTTTCACGACAAGAAAGGCCACAGTCGATCAGCACGCTCGTTTGAGACGTTGCGAGAACCGTGCTGTTTCCCCGGCTGCCGGAGGCGAGAACTGTAACGGATACGGCCACGAGGGATAGCATAGCTGGAATTGGCGGGGAAGAGAACAGAGGGTTGCACAGGTTGTAAAGTTTCAAGGTTGCACAGGTCAGGCGAGTAAGACAACAACAAGGGCACGGGCAACTACCCCGCCCTAACCAAAGGAAGGTTAGGACGGGGCACCCTGTAAGGATTCCGAAGCAAGGCTCGTGCTCTGGATTCGGGGTATGATATCGGCTCGGAGGCGCGTATGTGCAGCAACTTTGGATTGAACCTGCATCCGGGCCGGAAGCCTGCCGCCCTGCAGTGGCAGTGGTACAACTTCGCCACGCGCACCTACGAGAGACTCCGCCGCCGCTTCTTTCCTCGAGCGTTGTACATGCAGCGAGTTGATAGCAGTCCCCGTCCAGCAGGTGCCAACACAGTGCGGCCTGATCACAAAGGGTAGCGGCCGCGATTCCCGAAGGTGCGAGAACAAGGCGATGACTGAGTCCGCGTGTTCCTGGGTCGGATTCTGAGTTATTCAGGCTGGCATAATTTGAGACGACGATTCATCGCATTATGAAGACGCGATGAAAAGAGCGCGAGAACCCGCAGGATGGGTTGCGCACGGGTTGCGCCGTAGCCGATGATTCCGATGTGAGATTTCCGCAAATCAAGATGGCGTGAGGTGGGAAGGATGAGGATGACCACGAGGCGGGGCGTTCTGCAGCTTACATTGATGCTGCTGTGCTGTTTAGCGCTGCCCGGGTGGGCGGCGGACGCTGGGGCGGCAAAGTTGTTGAGCGAGCCCGGCCCGACGTTCAAGCTTGCGGCTCCCAAAGGCGCGTGGACAGTGATTGCCTATGGTGACATGCGGTTCACCGATCCGACGAATACCAAGGTCACGAATCCGGTGGCTCGGCGGGCGCTTGTTAAGAAGATTGCCGAAGAGAAACCGGACGCGCTGCTGCTGAGCGGTGACGTGCCCTACAGCGGAGCCGAAGCCAACGATTACGTGGTGTTTCGCGAGGAGACGGCGGCATGGCGCGCGGCGGGCTTGCGCGTGTTTCCGGCGATGGGAAATCACGAGTTACACGGCGGCAATAGTCTGGAAAATTGGTGGAACGCGTTTCCGGAGTTGAAGGGGCGTCGCTGGTACTCGGTGGAGTTTGGGGACGCGTACTTTTTGACGGTGGACAGCAATTTGGACCTGACGGTGGGCAGCGAGCAGGAAGCATGGCTGGCAAAGCAATTGGCGGGGCTGCCGAAAGAGACACGGTACGTATTTGTTTCGCTTCACCATCCTCCGGTGGCGGATAGCATTGTGCTGAACCCTTCACACAATGTGCGTCCGAATGAAGAAGCGCTGGCAAAGCAGTTGGAAGATGCGGCAAAGCACACGACGGCAAAGATCATCGTGATCGCCGGACACATTCATGCCTACCAGCGTTTTGAGCGCAACGGCGTGGTGTATCTGGTGAGCGGCGGCGGCGGCGCAGCGCAGCACCTGATTGCGCGCACGCCTAACGATTTGTACCAGGACAACGTGTTTCCGAACTTCCACTATGTGAAGTTTGAGAGCGTGAAGGGCGCGCTGAAAGCGACGATGTATCGGCTGGATGCGCAGGGTTCGTTTGTGGTGGGAGACAGCTTTATGGTGCAGGGCGCGAAGTAGGGGCCGGGAATTGCATTGCAGAGCGAAAGCCCCACTCAAGCCAACAACAGGCTTGAATGGGCCACCCGCCGTCCATGTCCGGATTGCATTGTTGCCGATCGGTTCATTGCCGAGTCGAAAAGCAACCGCAAGAGGTAGATTCAACTGAAAGCCCCAGAGTTGGAAAAGAGCCAACTCTGGGCCACCCGCCCGCAGGCTTGAGCGGAGTAGGGGGCCTTCACTGCGTTCAGGATGACACTTCAAAGATAAGAGCAAAAGCAAAGAAGAATTCAAGAGCAACTACCCCACTCAAGCCAACAACGGGCTTGAATGGGGCACCCTCCCTACAACAGAAGCTAGTGCGAGGCGGTTCGTAGAACGGCGGTGCTGCGCTCGTCGTTGGCGATGATGCGATAGAACTTCTTCAACTCTGCGGCGCGGCTGGCTGGAACACTCAACTCCTTAATCTCAAAGGTGCGCGTATAGCGGATCTGATTTCCGTGTACCTCGGACTTGGAGTGATAGCTGGCGAAGCTGTAGTCGGCGTCTACCGCAGGCGGCAGGTCATCTACCTCGTAGCCCGGAGGCAGAGTGATCTCGAAGGTGTCCATGTCCTTGGCGGGGCCATCAAATTCTATGGCGAAGACGCGAGGCTCCTTGGTTTCAAGCAGGGCGCGAGACTTGACTCCGAGCACGCGGGGGCGCACAGCCAGCAGGTCTCCCACATGCTTGGCGTAGTTTTCAGCGGAAAACGAATAGTGATACTTGAATGTCTGGTCATAGACCTGGGCGTTGCCGACCGTGGCTTTGACAATCTCAAAGGTCGCAAGCGAGGTCGCAAGGGTGGACTCGATGGGCTTGATGCGATCTGAGTCGCGCGTCACCGAGCGCAGCCAGCCGCGATGCTCTGCGGCACGGTCACCGGAGCGAAACTCCTCAACCTCGCCCGTCAGCGTGCCAGAGGCGGAAAGAGTGAAGCTGCCCTTGCGCAGGACGCTATTCGCGGCAGTGGGCGACTGCGGCAGAAGAACCAGTTCGCCTCCAGAGGGCGCAACGAGCAAACCGTAGTTGGCTTGGAGATAGCCACCGATCTCGCCGAAAGGAATGACGTCATTGGTGGGATCAAAGAAGAGAATGCGCCCAAGCTTGGGATGCTGCATGGTGGCGGCCAGAGCGGGGAGGGATACACCGTCTGGCAGGCGAATGGCAATGACGGCGTGATCGAATCCGTGGGCGTAGGCGGGCGTGTCATTGGTCACCGAGCCGCGCACCGTGTTGATCACCACGTAATAGGAGTCCACGCCGATTTCATGCAGCATGGAACTCATAAGGGTTGCCTTGTCTTTGCAGTCGCCGTAACGGTGAGCGAAGATGTCAGCGGCAGGATGGGGCTGGAAGCCTCCGATGCCGAGCTGAATGGAGACGTAGCGAATGTCATGCTGCACAAACTTGGCGATGGCCTTCATCTTGTCGAGCGGCGAAGAACTGGAGGCTGTCAGTTCGGCGACCTTCTGCTTGATTGCCGGTGAGGCGTCACGGCGTCCGCTGGTCAGGTTGAGATACCAGTCTCCCATCTCCTTCCAGTTGGCGAAGGCTCCTGCGACGTGGCCGCCGGGAGGAAAGTAGGAGACGATCATGTGTCCGGCGACGCCTTCATAGGGCGGCATCTCCTCCTCGGCACGGAGACTTTTGACGTCTTTAACGACCCAGGATTGCTGATAGTTGCCTAGCTGGGCTGGCTTCACCTCGGGATAATTGATCCACGTAACTTTGTACTCCCAGCCGGGAGGAAGGCTGAGGGTGAAGCGCTTCTCGTGTGCTGGAGCGCCGCCCTGTACGATCCACCTATCCTGCAAGAACAGAGGACGCTCCTCAATCTGATACTCATAGCCGAGTATGTTGCCGGGTTCGGCAGCAGGGATCTCAAAGACCTTGTAGCGGACGTCGCTGACGAGTTCGCTACCGTCTATCTTCGGGAGGGAGACCTCGATCGAATTCTTCTCCTGCACCTCGTAATCTTTGCCGGATGCGGGAATGCACCAGCCGTGGAGTCCGCTGACTTTTTCCTGCGCATCGAACGGAATTCCGACGATCCCTGCGTCGCGGACGGGGCGCAGAATCTTGTAAGCCTCACGCACATGAGTGACCACCTTGTCAGAGGAGAGAACGGTCACGGTGTTCTCGGAATACAGGATGGCAATGCTGTCTTTTTCGTCGTGCGGAGGCAGCGGTGC
>Ga0181528_10000497_pt1 | contig 27576 bp, 15 predicted proteins | sample PEATcosm2014_Bin_47_FD_119742 | JGI IMG/M metagenome (GOLD analysis project Ga0181528, IMG submission 119742) | Peatland microbial communities from MTU Mesocosm Facility, Houghton, MI, USA - PEATcosm2014_Bin10_10_metaG | ecosystem: Environmental > Terrestrial > Soil > Wetlands > Peat | place...
AATTGGTTGTCTTGGGGAAACTAATGAAACAAACTGGCAGCCAAGAACAATGGCTGAATTATCTCGGTGACACAGAAATCAACCTCGGCTCCATTCGATACATTCTGCATCACGGAGACGATTCCACTCAGCTTGTCAAAGAAGGTCTTGCCACGTACAGGGATTTGGTGAAAAGCAATCAGGCTCCTTCAGAGATTCTCGACGCAGCGGCGCAAGACTTTCTCTATGCGGAGCCAGCCTCTCTGAAAGATCCGCAACTGGCTGTCTCGTGCGCCGAGCGCGCGGTTACGTTGAGCCATCGAAAGATGCCGTCCAGGCTGCTGACGCTGGCCCAGGCCTATCGCGCCACAGACCAAACCGCGAAGAGCCGCGCAACCGCAATCGAGGCGCTGGCGCTGCTGCCGGCTTGGCTGCCAGGAACTCCGAAGCCGAGGCTCCGCAAGCTGCTCGAAATCCAGGCGCAAACAGGCTTCTGACGGCCATGTCGCAAAGCAGGGCGAGCCGGATCGTGCTGCTCAAAACCGGTTCCACTCGCGCAACTCCGAAACGGCGGGAACTCCGAATTTCTTTTATTTCGTTTGGGCGGAGGCGTCGCTGGTATCGCTGAATGCCATCTCCGAGTAAGTAGAGTGGAGATATTTATATGGATTGACCGGAACCTTGTGGACCCGGACTTCATAGTGCAGATTGGGGCCGGTGGCCCGTCCGGACTGGCCGAGATTGCCGATCACCTGACCGCGAGTCACGTGCTCGCCGGGAACAACCGCAATTGCGGAGAGATGGGCGTAGAGTGTGACGACATCGTGGCCGTGGTCGATTCTGACCTGGCGGCCGTACCCGTTGCCCATATCCGCTTCGGTGACGTTTCCGTCGGCGGCGGCGCGGACTGGAGTGCCGAAGGGAGCGTCAATATCGATGCCGGAGTGAAAGGCGCCTTCGCCATTGATCGGGTCCTGGCGCTCACCGAAGCTGGACCCAATGCGTCCCTCGACGGGCCAAAGCGAGGGGGCATCGGCCAGTTCCGTCCAGTCGCCGGCAAAGTTGGGCGAGAGGCCGCTCTCCAGAGCGCGGGAGACGCGACCGGACATGGCCTGAGCGCGTAGCGCGTAAAACTGGTCCAGCGATAGCTTCAACTGCTGCTGATCGACGTCGTCGGCCAGAGCCAGAGATGCAGGGGCGGAACCAGCAGCGGCGCTGGCGGCGGGCGCGGTGCTGGCCAGCTTGTTTTGCCGAAGCCCGTAGAGCGCGGTCACTTCATTGGCCAGAGCGCCTAGCGAGGCTACCTGCACATTGCGATCATGCGCAATCTGCGCCATCTGCTTATAATCCTTGCGCAGCGTCTCCCGCTCCTGACGGACCTGATTGAAGCTTTCTGTTTTGAGCAGCATCCGGGTATAGGAGCCGGCCAGGCCTACAATCGTGAACGTTCCCACCAGCGCCGCAGCTACAAATCCATAGGCGTAATGAAGGGGCAGGGGAATCTTGCGAATCCGCCCGTCCTCATCTCGCGCGACGAATAGAATGTAGTAACGTTTACGCAGCATCTTCGCCTTTCATCCCTGCTGCCGACAGGGCCGCACTTCGCCGTGTACTTGACAAAAGCGCAAGGCATGGAGCCAGACAGCCTCCAAACAACAATTGCACCCCAACTGGGCGCACTCAACGGAACGTCAGACTAGGTTAGCAAAACGCCACAAGCCTGGTCAACGAAAATTCCTTCCAACGTTCCTGCGCGCAAAAGGGGCCTGTAAGGCGATTCATCGGCGCAAAGTTGCCATTCGAGAGCTTCGGCTGCCAAAATCCCCGGATACTTGTCCTATTCTCAATAGGTGCGGATGAAACAGCGTTTAATTCAAAGCCCCGGAGGTGAAATTGCCCTGCTCGACGAGATTCGCCAGCGGACATCGAGCCGGTCGCGCGGCGGTCTGAGTCTGGGCATCGGCGACGATTGCGCCCTCCTGATGCCGCGAAAGGACGAAGAACTGGCGGTGACGACCGATCTGTCGATCGACGGACGGCACTTTCGCCTTGACTGGCATCAGCCGGAGTCAGTCGGTCATCGCGCCCTGGCGCGTGGTTTGAGCGACTTGGCCGCGATGGGCGCAGCCCCTGTTGCAGCCTTTCTCTCACTCGGCCTGCCCTCTCCGCTTACGGTCGCTACGGGTGGCCGCCGCAGTTGGGTACAACGCTTTCTGGACGGCTTGCTGGCTCTGGCTGATGCCTATAATGTTCCGCTGGCCGGCGGCGATCTGGCTGAATCCCCTGTGGTTATGGCCGACATCGTTCTTACCGGATCGGTTCCGCGCGGACGTGCCCTGCTCCGCTCCGGCGCTCGTCCTGGCGATCTGCTATATCTCACCGGTGCGCTGGGGGGAGCTGCGGCTGGTCTTGCCCGGCTCGGCGAATTGGCCTCGGCTGCACGTTCTAGCCCGCCCAAGATTCCCAAAAAGCTGGCGGCGCAGTTGGCTCCGCATCTCTACCCGCAGCCGCGCATCGCCCAGGGGCTTTGGCTTCAGCGCCGCGGTCAAGCCACCGCCGCTCTCGACATCAGCGACGGCCTCTCGACCGATCTGGCTCATCTCTGTGAGGAGTCGGGCGTTGCTGCCGAGGTTGATAGCTCGCTTCTGCCGCTGCATCCGGCCTCCAATCTGGCGCAGGCGCTGCATGGCGGTGAGGATTATGAACTGCTGTTTACCGCCCCCGCCTCCTCCCGCTTTCCGCGCTCGATCGCCGGAGTTCCCGTGACAAGAATTGGCCGCATCGTCAAAGCCCGCAGAGACATACCAGCGATCACGTTGATCACGCCCGAAGGCGCACAGCCGCTTGAAGCGCGCGGCTGGCAGCATTTTGCCTGAATCAGATCGATTGGACAGACATATCGTTGTTCATACAAAGAGAGTTTGGGCAATAGGTGACACAGATCACTGTCGATCCTTTGCCTCAGAGCCAATCATTCATCCTGTACAGTGAGTGCCCGCGCGCGTGGAGGCGTTTCTTGAGCCGTTCCAGATTGCCGAGGATGCGCAGGATTTCGCAGATCGTCTTCCTGCTGCTTTTTCTTGCGCTGCTGCTGTTTACTTCATTGAACCTCTTTATCGGCGGCGCAACCGAGATTCAGTTGCGCGCGCCGGTCCGGCTCTTCTTCGAGTGGGATCCGCTGGTGGCGCTGGTCAATGCGCTGGCCGGCCATGCGCTGTATCGCGGCTTGATATGGAGCCTGCTGATCCTGGCGCCGACGCTTTTTCTGGGGCGCTTCTTTTGCGGCTGGATCTGTCCGATGGGCACGCTGCAACACTTCGCAGGCAATCTTCCGAGCGAGGCCAAACGGGGCAAGCAGCGGATTGAGTCGAACCGCTACAAGCGTTGGCAGACGGGCAAGTACGTTGTGTTGATTGCCGGTCTGGTGGCCGCACTCTTCGGTTCGGCTGCGCTGGGCTGGATTGATCCCTTCAGTTTGCTGGTGCGCTCCTTTGGGTTGTCGATATTGCCGGCGATCAATGCCGCCGCGCGCGCCCTGTTGACGCCGCTCGAAAGCAGTCACGTGGCGGCAATTCATGTGACCGGGAAGACGCTGCATACGATTCTTCATTACACGGTGCTCGATCTGCGACAGCCGCACTACGAGCAAGGACTGATCTTCGGCATACTTTTCATTGCCATCCTTGCGGCCAGCTTGCGCGTGACGCGGCTATGGTGCAGGGCGATCTGTCCACTGGGCGCGCTTCTGGGCGCACTCTCGCGCTGGTCGATTCTGGGGCTGCACAAAGACGCCGCGAGTTGCAATAACTGCAACCGCTGCCTGCTCAACTGCCAGGGCGGAGACGATCCCATCGGCGGCGTGCCCTGGCGCAAGGCCGAGTGCCTGATGTGTATGAACTGTGTGGGAAGCTGCCCGCACGAGAGCCTCAACTTCCGCTTCTTCCGCAAAGAGAATGAGGTTGTATCACCGGATCTGGGGCGGCGCAGAGCGCTTGCGGGCGTTGCCGCAGGTGCGGCGATTGTGCCCTTGATGCGCGCCAATACCGGCCTGGGAAAAGGCCGCAACGAAAAGTTGATCCGTCCGCCGGGATCGCTCGACGAGCCGGAGTTTCTCTCGCGCTGCATTCGCTGCGGCGAGTGCATGAAGGTCTGCCCGAATATCGCGCTGCATCCGACACTCGATCAGGCCGGCCTGGAAGGATTATGGACGCCGACGCTGGTGCCGCGCATCGGTTATTGCGAGCCGAGTTGCGTGCTCTGCTCGGAGGTTTGCCCCACCGGCGCCATCTGGCAGATTACGCCGAAGGAAAAGGGCTGGGTGGTGGGAGTGGACCAGCAGAGCCAGACGATTCGATTGGGGACGGCATTCTACGATCGTGGCCGCTGCCTTCCCTGGGCGATGGCCACCGAGTGCATTGTCTGCGAAGAGTGGTGCCCGGTCTCGCCCAAGGCGATTTATGTCGAGGAGGCGCAGGTGATCGACTCGGCGGGCAATACGAAGACGTTGAAGCAGCCGCGTATCGATCCCAGCCGCTGCGTGGGCTGCGGCGCCTGCGAGTTCGCCTGCCCGTTGCAGGATAAGCCTGCCGTCTATGTCACCAGCATCGGCGAGAGCCGCTCGCCCAGCAGTCAGATTTTGCTCAACAGAAAATAGGGAGAATGCATCGTGAAGTTCACTTCAAATGGTTGGATGTTGCCGGTTTGGTTCTCGTTGTTCGCAGCTTTTATGGGCATGATGGTCGCTGTCACTTCGACCACCGGTTGCAAGAAGAAGAGTGTCGATCCCTTTCCGGCGACAGGCGCGATTACTGGCTGGGATAAGACCAGCGAGACGCGCGTCTATGCGGCCAAGGATCTCTACCAGTACATTGACGGGGACGCCGAGCAGTACATCTCCGCCGGCGTTGTCTCCACATCGACCTCCGATTACAAGTACCAGGGGAAGTTGGAGGCGACGGTGGACGTGTACACGATGGGCGGCGCCGACGGTGCGCGCACGATTTTCGAAAAGGGGCAGACCAGGGACGCGCAGACGGTTCAACTGGGTGATGCGGGCATCGCCTATTCGCAAAGCGTCACCTTTCGCAAAGGGCCAGCGCTGGTGCGCATAACTGCTTATGAATCCACGCCGAATGCGCAGGCGGCGCTGCTTGCTTTGGCGCATGGCATCGAAGCAAAACTATAGCAAGAAGTTGCGAGGGCTGCGATGAAAAGCCGCAGAGATTTCTTGAAGACCGCAGCGGTGGGAGCCGCCGTGATTGGCTCGCGGAGCAATATCGGGCTGGCTGCGATGCTGGATGCGCACAGCTCAAGAGTCGTGATAGCGCGCGACGCGGCACTGTACTCCGCCGATGGGAGTGTCGACGAAAAGCGCATTGCCGATCTGCTCGACCGCGCGATCGCCGCGTATACGGGACGCGATAAACCCATCGAAGCGTGGAAGCGCATTGTTCCCGTGGGCAAGGTCATCGGGCTGAAGATCAACTCCGTGGGCGGCAAGGCCATCGCCACGCACCTGGCGCTGACACTGGCGATCTGCGAACGGTTGCAGCAGGCCGGCGTCAAGCCCGGCGAGATTGTTGTGTGGGAGTTCAGCAACAGCGCGATCGAGCGCGCGGGATATACGATTGCGACCGATCGCAATCGCATCCGCTGCATCGGCACGGATACGCCGGGATATGGCTACGAGGAGCAGCCGCAGGCCTGCGGCGCGGTCAACGTGCACCTATCGAAGATACTCACACGCGAGTGCGATTTCGTGATCAATCTTCCGGTTCCCAAAGATCACAATCTGGCGGGCGTTACCTTCTCGATGAAGAATCCCTTCGGCGCCGTCGAACACCCCAATGAACTGCACGCCAATGGCTGCAACCCCTCCGTCGCCGAATTGAATTCGCTGCCCGCCATTCGCAATAAAATTCGCTTTACCATCGGCGACGCGCTCTCGTCGATTTATCAAGGCGGTCCGCAGTTTCGTCCAGAGACATTGTGGCATCCCAACGCGCTGATCGTGGGCGAGGATCGTGTGGCGCTCGACTATACCGTGTGGCAGATGATTGAAGCCAAACGCGCGGAGATGGGCCTGCAAACGCTCGCGGCTGTGGGGCGTCCGACGACCTTTCTGACCACCGCCGCGCAGGCAAAGTACAACCTGGGAACCAACGATCCGAATCGGATTCAGCGGATGGAGATTTAGTCAGCTCAACAGCAAACGAGGTCCACGATGAAAAATCGCCGTGAGTTTCTGAAGGACGCAGCCGCCGGAGCCGTACTGATCGGCGCGCAGAGCAAGCTGGGATTGGCCGCGGCAGCAGCGGGCAAATCGAAGGTCGTGGTGGCGCGTGATGCGGCGCTGCATGACGCCAGCGGACAGTTGAACGAGAGACGCGTGCAAGCGCTGCTCGACCGCGCTATTGCCACCTATACCGGACGTGAAAGAGCCGTCGAAGCATGGAAGCGCATCGTGCCGGTGGGCAAGGTGATCGGACTGAAAGTCAACGGCCTGGGCGGCAAGGGCATCTCGACTCATGCCGCGCTGGTGATGGCAATTTGCGAGCGGCTACAGCAGGCGGGCGTGAAAGCGGGAGAGATCATCGTATGGGATCGCGGCGCGCGCGATCTGCAGGCTTGTGGCCTGACCATCTCCACAGACACCAGCCGCATTCGCGTCTTCGGCAACGATGTTGCGGGTTACGAGGATCAGCCGGTTGAATTTGGTTCGGCGGTGAATGTGAAGCTGGCGAAGATTCTCACCCGCGAGTGCGCGATGGTGATCAATCTTCCAATTCTCAAGGATCACGAGATGGCGGGCGTCACCTTCTCGATGAAGAATATGTACGGCGTTGTCCAGCGGCCCAATGAACTCCATGCGCACGGCTGCAATCCGGGCGTGGCCGATCTGAACTGCATCCCCGTGGTTCGTGAAAAAGTGCGCTTCACCATTGGCGATGCGATGAGTTCGGTCTATGACGGCGGGCCGGGCTTCCACCCGGAGCGCCTCTGGCAGCCCAACGCGCTCATTGTCGGCGAAGATCGCGTGGCCATCGATCACACCGCATGGCAGATGATCGAAGCCAAGCGCGCCGCGGTGGGGATGCCGGCGCTGGAAGCCGCGAACCGGCCACCGCGCTACATTGCCACTGCTGCCGACAACGCGCACAATCTGGGCACCAACGATCCGCAGCGCATTCACTTGATGGAAGTTTGACCACGAGGACGATCATGGCTGAAGAGACAGATCGCAAGCCGGAAGAGAGTGCGAACCAGCCGCAAGGCCTTACGCGCCGCGAAGCTATGCTGCAACTGCTGCGCGTGGGCGGAGCGGCGGCAGGTGCGGCAGGCGCTGCCGTCTGGCTGAGCGAGCATAGCTTCAAGCCGGTTCCTGCACAGGCCGTGCAAGCGCGCCGCGATCATCGCATCGCCTACGATTTCCAACTGCCTGCGATGACGGTTGTACAGGGCGGCGAGCCGAAGGCGTTGGTTGCTCAGGCCTTCGAGAATCTGGGCGGAATCAGCCGCTTTGTCAGCCGTCAGGATGTTGTGGTCATCAAGCCGAACATCGCCTGGGATCGTATTCCAGAGCAGGCCGCCAACACCAATCCCGATGTGGTTGCTGAAATCGTGAGCCAGTGCTGGCAGGCCGGGGCCAAGCGCGTCATTGTAACGGATGTCAGTTGCAATGAACCGCGCCGCTGCTTTCACCGCTCCGGCATCCAGGCAGCCGCGCTTGCCGAACACGCCGAGATTATTCTGCCCGATCCTGAGTTGTTCCGTGAAGTGGATATGGGCGGCGTGGTGCTCAAGACATGGCCGGTCTTCACACCTTTTCTCGAAGCCGACAAGATCATCAACGTGCCTGTCGCCAAACACCATGTACTGACCGGCGCAACGCTGGGAATGAAGAACTGGTATGGAATTTTGGGCGGCGAGCGCAATCGCCTGCATCAGCAGATTCACCAGAGCCTTGTGGATCTAGCCAACTTCATGCTGCCCACGCTCACGGTATTGGATTGCTACCGCGTTCTGCTGCGCAACGGACCCACGGGCGGAAATCTGGAAGATGTCGCGTTGAAGAAGACCCTGGTTGCCGGAACCGATCCGGTAGCCATCGACGCGTATGCGGCCAAAGCATATTGGAACCTCGATTCCGTGCAAATGCCATACCTGCAGATGTCGGCAGAACGCGGCCTGGGTACTGTGGAATTTGAAAAGTTGCAGGTGAAGTACAGCCAGCTGAGCTAACAGTTTGTCTCCTTCTGGCAGCCGGCGTCGTTATTGTCGCACGGACGAGGCGGAGATAGCTCTTCACAGGTATGATGGGTGTGCGGCCCTTCGTCGGCATAGGGTGCGCGGAAACCTTCATTCGACCGATCAAGATTGTAATCTGGGGCCAGATAGAAATGACTGCTCGTTTCTCTTGCAAACGAATCCTGTTGCTGTGGTTGCTTGCGGCTTTCGGCCTGCAGGGAGACGCATCGGCGGCCCAGGGTGCCGCTTATCCTGTCCGAGAGCGGATTCCGATGGATGCCGGATGGCGATTCGCGCTTGGCAATGCCCGCGATCCGCAGAAGGACTTTGACTTTGCGCAGGTTCCTTTTTTTATTGCCAAGGCCGGCTACGGAGACGGTCCGGCGTCGTCCAACTTCGACGACCAGGGTTGGCGCATGGTCGATCTGCCGCATGACTGGGCGGTGGAGCTGCCATTCGATCGACGCGGCAACGGCAATCATGGTTCAAAGGCGATTGGCGTCAACTTTCCCCAGAACAGCGTGGGCTGGTATCGCAAGAGCTTCACGATTCCCAAAGAGGATTGGGGCCGCCGCATCGGGATCGACTTCGAGGGAGTCTACCGGCACTCGCAGGTTTGGGTGAATGGCTTCTATCTCGGCACAGAAGACAGCGGCTACAGCAGCTTTCATTATGATCTAACCGATTACATCAACTACGGCGGTGTGAATGTGATTGTGGTGCGGGCCGACGCCACTCTCGAAGAGGGATGGTTCTACGAGGGCGCAGGAATTTACCGTTCTGTGTGGCTAACCAAGACCAGCCCGCTTCATGTGGCGCATGACGGAACCTTTGTCACGGCCAGGGTTGCGGAGCCTACGTCCGCTCATCCGCAAGCCCAGGTCACCGCGCAGGTCACGATCCAGAACGATGGCGAGAGCAGCGCGCGATTCGCGATTGGGGAAGAGATCGAAGATGCCAATGGACAGGTAGTAGCTCACTCCGTCCCCTTCGATGCCGCCGCTTCAGTCGCAGACAGTAGCGTTCATTCCAGCGTACTCGATGTGCATGACGCTCATCTCTGGTCGCTGGAAGATCCCTATCTCTACAAGCTGATTACCACCATCAGCAGTGAAGGCAAGGTGGTGGATCGTTACGAGACCGCTTTTGGCATTCGCACGGTTCGCTTCGATGCGGACCACGGCTTCTTTCTGAATGGAAAAAGGGTGGAGATCAAGGGCACCAACGACCATCAGGATCATGCCGGAGTTGGCGTTGCCGTGCCGGATGCTCTCAATATCTTCCGCATCGAACAGCTCAAGGCGATGGGTTCGAATGCAATACGCACCTCGCACAATCCTCCTTCGCCGGAGTTTCTGGATGCCTGCGACCGGTTGGGGATGCTGGTGCTTGATGAAAACCGGATGATGGGCACAACGCCGGAAGATGATGACCAGCTCAAGCGCACGATCGTCCGCGACCGCAATCATCCCAGCGTCATCCTCTGGTCGATCGGCAATGAGGAGTGGTCGCTGGAATGGTCGGAAATCGGAGAACGCATCACGCGTGATATGCAAGCCTATGGCCGGCGGCTTGATCCCACTCGCCGTTTCACGGTGGCGCTGAGCGGCTCTGGCGGAGGCAACTCGCTGACCACCGATGTGCTGGGATTCAACTATTATGTCCAGCACCATATCGATGAGATGCACGCCCGTTTCCCGGAGAAGCCTGTCGTCGGCACGGAGGAGTCGTCGTCGGAACATACGCGCGGCATCTACGCCGATGATCCCACTCATCAGCACTTGGTTGCATACGACTTTGAGGCAGACGGGCGCCACGCTTCGGTTGAAGACAGTTGGAACTACTATCTGGCGCGGCCCTACGCTGCCGGGCTTTTTTATTGGACGGGCTTCGATTACCGCGGAGAGACCACTCCATTCGACTGGCCGGCGATCAGTTCGCAATTTGGAATGCTCGACACCTGTGGCTTCTTCAAGGACAATGCCTATCTGTTGCAGTCCTGGTGGACGGATAAGCCGATGGTTCACCTTCTGCCTCACTGGAGCTGGCCGGGCCGTGAGGGCAAGCTCATCGATGTGCGGGTCTACAGCAATGCAGACGCGGTTGAATTATTTCTCAATGGCAAGAGCCTGGGGCGGAAGGCGATGCCGCGCAACTCGCATCTGCAATGGAAGGTTGCCTACGAACCGGGCAATCTTGTGGCGCGAGGCTATAACAGCGCCGGCATCGAAGTGGCGAGCGACCGCGAAGAGACCACAGGTCCGGCAGAGGCAATTCAACTGATTCCTAATGCGGCCAAGATTGCGGCGGATGGGAAGTCGGTTTCGGTCGTCACCGTGCGCGTCAACGATGCATCTGGACGCCTGGTGCCGGATGCCGGGAATCCCATCCTCTTCCGGCTGGACGGCCCCGGAAAAATCATCGGCGTCGGCAATGGCGATCCCTCCTCGCGTGAACCGGACAAATATATCGAGTCCATCCGTTCGCTTTCGCTTGGGGAATGGCGCGTGCGCGCGATCGATCAACGCATGGATGGACCGGAGACGGCTCCCAACTTTGATGACTCCTCCTGGGAGAAGGCACGCGATCCGCGCTGGGATGAGCATCGTGTTGATCCGCCGGCCAGCGTTTACCGCGGCGAGTTTATGCTCCCCGCCGATTCGGCGGATGCCGCCATCAAGCTGTTTGTACGCAGTGTGGGTGAGATACAGTCGATTTATCTGAATGGCCGCGCGCTCGGACGAATGCTGCCGCGCGATCCTTCCGGTTATGCCTACACTCTGGATCGCAGCGAATTATTGCCGGGGCGCAATGTGGTCACCATCTTTTCCACTCGCTTTGCCGACGAAAAATCGCAGTCATTTCACTGGAATAGCACAGGCCCCGCGGCGCTACAGATCGTGAAGCCGGCGCCGCAATGGAGGCGCAGCGTCTTTAACGGGCTGGCGCAAGTCATCGTGCAATCCACTGCCGAGGCGGGTGAGATCAAGCTGACGGCTGCATCTTCGGGGCTTACTTCGGCAGTGACGGAGATCGTCTCCCGCTGAGCGGCCTCGGAGGCTTTTCTCGATACGTCTGATCGTCTCAGCTGGAACTCCGCACAGAGGATTTTACAGAGCTATCCGTCAAGGATATAGAATGGGACGTCTTCTTTTCAGGAGTGAAGTGATGGTCAAGCATCTTGAAGATTCTGTGAGCTACTTGCAAAAATCGATCCGCATTTTCATCGTCGCCGCCATCGGTTGTGCGGCGGTTGCATATGGCCAGCAAATCCCCGCTCCCCACCTGGCCAAAGCCGGCGCTGCCACGCAGCTCATTGTTGCGGGAAAGCCCTATCTCGCGCTCGGCGGAGAATTGCATAACTCCAGCAGTTCGTCGCTGGATTATACGGAGCCGATATGGCCGCGTCTGGCCGCGGATCACGTGAATACGGTTCTTGCTTCAGTCACATGGGAGTTGATTGAGCCGTCGGAGGGAAACTTCGACTTCACGTTGGTGGATGGTCTGATCCATCAGGCGCGAAGCAATGGAGAGCATATCGTATTCCTTTGGTTCGCAAGCTGGAAGAATGGCGTTTCGACCTATCCTCCCGTCTGGGTAAAGACAGATGATGCGCGCTTCCCGCGTGCGCGCGATGAAAGCGGCCATGCTCTCGATATTCTCTCTACCTTCAGCGCGGCCAGCCGCGATGAGGACGCACGCGCCTTCGCCGCATTGATGCGGCACATCCGCGAGGTGGATGCGCGGGAGCAGACGGTGATCATGATCCAAGTGGAAAATGAATCGGGTGTGCTCGGCGATACCCGCGATTACTCCGCTGCTGCCAACGAGGCCTTCTCCAAACCTGTTCCGAAGGAACTGATGGAGTATTTAGTGGCGCATAAAAGCACGCTGATTCCGGAGTTTCGCAAGGCGTGGGAAGATGCAGGCGGAAAGACCTCCGGCACCTGGGAAGAGGTCTTTGGCAAGGGGAAACCGAAGGGGTTCGCGATTCCGGTCCGCACTTTGACTCCGCCTCTGACACAAGAGGAACATGAGACCGAATGGCGCAGCCTGCATTGGCCTGTGGATGAGATTTTCATGGCCTGGAACTACGCCCGCTATATCAACGCGGTCGTCGAGGCCGGCAAGGCGGAGTACAACATTCCGATGTATGTGAACGCGTGGCTACAGCAGCGCGATCATGCCTGGCCGGGAACCTATCCCAGCGGCGGGGCGCTGCCACAGGTGATGGATGTCTATCATGCCGGTGCTCCGGCGCTGGATATGCTGTCTCCCGATCTTTACGTGCCGGAGTTCGACGAACTTTGTGCGCGCTATACGCGGGAAGGCAATCCGCTCTTCATTCCTGAAAGCGCCGGGGATGCGCGCGGAGCGGCCAATCTCTTCACTGCCTTCGGAAGTTATAACGCCATCGGCTTCTCGCCCTTTGGCGTGGAGGATGCAGGCACATCGAAGGTGGACGGCCCGCTGGCGCAAGCTTACGAGTTTCTCTCGCAACTCACTCCGCTGATTCTGGCGCATCAGGCCAGCGGTACAATCGCCGGAGTAACGCTGGACCGGCAACATCCGACACGCAAGGTGGTTCTTGGCAAGTACACAATGGAGATGAGCTTTGCGCGGGGATGGGGTGCACCGGAAAATCCGGAGTATGCGGCCGCACTCATCGTGCAAACAGGCGATGACGAGTATCTGGTCGCTGGAAAGGGCCTCACCATCATCTTCTCGGCCACTGCGCCGGGGCCACTGACGACGGGGCTGGCGACTGTGGAGGAAGGAGTCATCTCCAACGGAAACTGGATTTCTGGCCGCAGGCTGAATGGAGATGAAATCATGTCGGGCGCGGGTTTGCGGCTGGCGGGAGATGCCTACTCCATGCAGAAGGTGAAGCTGTATCAATACCGCTGACGGCAGCATCTGTGCCGCGCAAGGCGTGAGAAATGGAGATCGAATCGATGAAAGTCTTCGTCGTTGCAACTGTTTTGGCGGCATCGAGCCTCGCGCTTGCTCAGCAGGCGCAGAGAATGGAGCGTCCGATTCCGAGCCTCGTGCAGAAGGATGGCCGCTATGCCTTGATCGTGGATGGCGCGCCATTCCTGATGCTGGGCGCGCAGTCGAACAACTCCAGCGATTGGCCGGGCACGCTGAACAAAGTATGGCCGGCTATCGAATATCTGCACGCTAACACGCTGGAGACTCCGATCTACTGGGAGCAGTTCGAGCCGAAGCAGGGAGTCTTCGATTACTCGGCAGTGGACACCATACTTGCTCAAGCTCGCCAGCATCGTGTCCGACTGGTTCTGCTCTGGTTTGGCACCTGGAAGAACGGCAGCCAGCACTATATGCCCGAATGGATGAAGCTGCGGCCTGAACTCTATTCTCATGTGACCAACCAAAAGGGAGAGCTGGTTGATTCGCCCTCACCGTTTGCTCAGGCCTCTCTCGATGAGGACAAACGCGCTTTTGCGGCATTCATGCAGCATCTCAAAGCCACCGATACCGATCGCACCGTACTGATGGTGCAGGTGGAGAACGAAACTGGAACATGGGGAACGCTGCGCGATTACTCGCCGGAAGCAAATCAGCTCTTTGAATCTCCAGTTCCTGCCGAAGTTCTGAAGGCAATGAACAAGGCGGCGGGAAGCTCCGCGCCAAACTGGCGCGAGGCCTTCGGTGATGAGGCTGAAGTCTGCTTCCATGCCTGGGCTGTCGCCAAATATGTTGGTCAGATTGCCGCTGCCGGCAAGGCCGCATACCCGCTTCCGCTTTATGTCAACGCCGCGTTGCGCGATCCGCTCAAGCCGGGTGCTCCGGGCAGCTACGAAAGCGGTGGTCCCACCGACAATGTGATTCCCATTTGGAAGGCCGAGGCTCCCGCGATCGACATTCTTGCGCCGGATAATTACACCAACGAGTGGGCGGGCTACATGAAGGTTCTGGATCTCTATCATCGCCCCGACAATGCTTTGTTTCTGCCGGAGACGATTCCCTTCAGCCCACAGGCCAGTTGGTTCTTTTCCGTTCTTGGCCGTCAGGCGATCGGCTACTCACCCTTCGGCCTGGACTACACTCGGTCGAATCATCCCGACAAGATGGTTGCGAATGAGCCGAATGCGTTTCTGGAGCCGACGGCTCAGAACTACCGGCTGGTTGCGCCGATGATGCGCGATATTGCTCGCCTGAACTTCGAGGGCAAGTTGCAGGCCGTCGCAGAGGAAAAAGGCCGGGCGAATGAGACGCTCCACTTCGGAAGCTGGGATGCAGTGATCTCCTATGGCGCGGAACGGGGCGGAGCCGGGAAAGGAAATCCGGAGCCTGTCGGTCGCGTCCTGATTGCTCAACTGAAGGAGAATCAGTTTTTGATCGCTGGATACTTTTGCCGCGTCGACTTCCGGCCTGCCGGGACCGAGAAGCAGCGAAGCTCGCAGCATTTTGAGATAGGAAGCGGACAGATACCATCGGCTCTGATCGACGGCAGATGGCAGCATCGCCAATTCCTACGCGTCGAAGAAGGCGCCTATGAAAACGGCGCCTTCAAGTTCATCCGCATTCTGAATGGCGACCAAACGGATTGGGGACTCAACTTCACTTCAGAACAGGAAGTGCTGCGCGTTTCGCTTTCCACCTATTAGTAACGGTTGAACGCAGACAAGCCAGCCGAACGGATCTCCGATTTTTAGGCGGTCAGTTCTTGGGGATCGCGCGCTTGGCTTTGGTCTTCTTCATCGCCTTCAACACCGAGCGATTCTTCTCGATCAGAGCGCATCGCTGCTCCACGCATGCATGGCTGCGCAACGGATCGCCCGGCGTGTTCAGCACGTAGTCCAGCAGCTTGGGAACTGTGCTGGTAGCCACATGAAGGCGCGTGTCCGATGATGCGTAGTAGATAAAGACATTGCCTTTCTTGTCTTCGATCCATCCATTGCTGAAGACGACGTTGGAGACATCGCCAATGCGCTCTTCTCCCTCAGGAGCGATGAAGTAACCCGCCGGCTTGTGCGTGACCACCCAGGGGCGCTCCAATTCGGTAAGCATCATATAAAGTACGTAGCGCAGGCCTGCGGCCGTGTTGCGCACGCCATGCGCCAGATGCAGCCAGCCCTTGGGTGTCTTGATCGGCGCGGGGCCGAGGCCGTTTTTCACCTCTTGAATAGTGTGGTACTCGCGGTTGTCGAGAATAATCTCCTCGTCGATCACGGCATTTTCGATGCTCGGCGACAATCCCCAGCCGATGCCTCCGCCCTTGCCGGCTTGAATGAAGTCGTCCTGTGGACGTGTATAGAAGGCGTACTTGCCATCGACAAACTCCGGATGCAGTACGACGTTGCGCTGCTGCGGAGATTTGGATTGAAGATCGGCCAGCCGTTCCCAGCTTTTCAGATCTTTTGTGCGCGCGATGCCGCACTGCGCGACTGCCGAGGATGTATCCCACTGCGGCATCTTGGGGTCTTTGCGCTCGGTGCAGAAGAGGCCGTAGATCCAGCCGTCCTCGTGTTTCACAAGCCGCATATCGTACACATTGGTGTCGGGATCGGCGGTTTCAGGCATCAGAATCGGATTATCCCAAAAGCGAAAGTGATCGATGCCATTCGGACTCTCGGCGACGGCGAAAAAAGATTTGCGGTCCGCGCCTTCAACGCGCGCCGCGACCAGGAATTTGCCTTCGTGCAGAATTGCGCCGGCATTGAAGACAGCGTTTACGCCGATCCGTTCCATGAGATATGGATTCGTCTTCTGATCGAGATCGTAGCGCCAGAGAATGGGCGCATGCGCAGCGGAGAGAACGGGAAACTCGTAGCGATCATAGATGCCGTTGCCTCCGGTCGCCTTGCGATTGCGGCGGGCCAGCAGCTTCTCCTGCTCTTTGAACAATCTCTGAATGCTCTTTCTGAAAACACTCCGATTCATCCTATTTCTCCGTTGCTACTTCCGCTCCGCGCAATGCGTCCACACGCTCGATCACTTCAAAGCAGGCGCGGCTATTGTGGTATGGGCATTTCCAGGGGCCAACCTTGTCATGCGTTGCACCGGGCACTCCCGACTCTGATACCAGCCAGAACCACTCGCCATGCTTGCGATCGACGATGAATTTCTCGATGAAAGCCCAGCTTCCTTCGGCGGCATCGAGAAAGTGCGGCTGGCCGGAAATCTGATATGCGTTGAGGAAGCCGACGACGGCCTCCGCCTGCGGCCACCAATGCCGGTCGGAATCAAAGTGGCCGTTGGATTCGCGTTCGTAGAGCAGTCCGCCATCGGTGTCGAGTCCCTGCTCATAGACTGCCTGTGCCATCTTCACCGCAATCTCACGCACGCGTTTCAGAAGAGCCTGATCGCCGAGAATCTCTGCGGCTTCACAGAGAAGCCAGCTTCCCTCAATGTCATGGCCAAACGATGTCTTCTCCGAGCGCGGACGCCACTGCTCATCGAAGAAGAGAATAAAATGAGATGTTGTGGGATCGATGATGCGGTCGAGAAAGATTTCGATCAGTTCACGCAGCCGGAGGCGCAAGGTTGCATCCTCACGGTAACGCAAGAGCGTAGCGTAGGCCTCCATCAGATGGAGGTGCGTATTCATGGATTTCTTCTCGTCCATGTCCGCATCACTCAGGCGCTGATCTTCGGCCAGCGTCCAGTCCCGCTCATAGATCTCAAAGTAGCCGCCGTGCGCTGCGTCATGGCCGGCGGACTCGATCTTCTCGACCAGATGCAACGCCTGTGCCAATACCTCGGCATCGCCGGTTGCGTAAAAATACTCGGCCAGAGCGTAGACGGTAAACGCCTGTCCATAGATTCGCTTCTTGGTGTCGATGGGAAGGCCCCGATAGTCGAGCATCCAATAGGCGCCGCCAAACTCGCGATCCCAGAAGTTGTGAATCAGATATTCATACTCGCGGCGAGCGGTTTCAAGATACACTGGGTTGCGATAAATGCTGAAGGCCTTCGAGAAGGTCCACAGGATGCGCGCGTTTAAGATAAGTCCCTTCGGTGCGTGTAGACAGATTGTCAACTCGTTCGATATTTGCCCGCGAAAGCCGCCGAATTCATTGTCGATGGTGTGCTCGAGCCAGAAGGGAAGTATGTTGGCGTGCAACTCCGCTTCCACCTTCTGTCGTAACTCTTGCACGGGACTCCTCTTCATCGGTAACTGCGGCTCATGCCGTCCATCTGTGCGGCAAATCGATGCGGTGTCCGGCATTGCGAGTGAACTGCCGGTACACCGCAGAACTGCGGATGATCGATCTACGACAAAATACCCTTGATCGTAACTTCCTTCCTTCCATCGGTAGGAGGAACTACGACATTACCCTTGACCGGCACGCCGTCCACGGTGAGTGCAACCTCGTTGCCTTCTCCCTTGCGCTCGATGCAAATCTTGTAACTCACGCCGCGGAAGACGCGCGTTGCCGAGAAGCCTGGCCAGTTCTTGGGAATCACGGGAGCAATCTCAAGCCCGTCGAGCGTAGTGCGGATGCCCAGAATCCACTGCACAATCGCGTAGTAGTTCCATGCCGCGGTGCCGGTGAGCCAGGAGTTCTTGGCCTCGCCGTGCGTGGGCGCATCCTTGCCGGCAATCATCTGCGCATAGACGTAAGGCTCGCAGCGATGCAGATCGCCGATCTCTTCGCGCGCCGAGGGATTGATGCGGCTGTAGTAATCGTGTGCCTGGTCGCCGTGGCCCAGTCGCGTCTCCGCGATGATGACCCAGGGATTGTTGTGGCAGAAGATGCCGGCGTTCTCCTTGTATCCCGGCGGATAGGAGGAGATTTCGCCGAGATTCAAGTAATACTTCGAGTAAGGAGGCTGCTGCAGGACGATGCCGTGCTTGGTAGCGAGATGCTTACGGGTCGACTCCAGAGCTGTGGCGGCCAGGCCGTCCTTGAGACCGATACCGGCCAGCACGCAGTAGCCATTGGACTCGATATAGATCTTGCCTTCTTCGCACTCCTTGGAGCCGACCTTGGCGCCGAAGTCGTCGTATGCGCGCAGGAACCACTCGCCATCCCAGCCATGCTTGCGGACGACCTGATCCATCTTCTCGACCTCGGCCAGATACTTGGCCGACTCGGCATCCAGGCCGCGGTGTTTGGCGATGGCCGCCAGCTCCTGTCCGGCATGAACGAACAAACCGGCGATGAAGACCGATTCGGCGACCTTGCCATCCTTATTAGTGGTGGTCTGGAAGCTCTGTCCGGGCGTGTCGGAGAAGCAGTTCAGGTTGAGGCAGTCATTCCAGTCGGCGCGGCCGATCAAGGGCAACCCATGCGGCCCCAGCCGCTCCAGGCTGTAGTGGAAGCTGCGCTGCAAGTGCTCGTAGAGCGGCTTCTCCGAGCCGGCCTCGTTGTCATAGGGAACCGGTTCGTCGAGAATGCTCCAGTCGCCGGTCTCCTTGATATAGGCCGAAACGCCGATGATGAGCCAATGCGGATCGTCGTTGAATCCGCTGCCAATATCGTTGTTGCCGCGCTTGGTAAGCGGCTGATACTGATGATAGGCGCCGCCGGTCGGCAATTGGGTCGCGGCCAGGTCCAGGATGCGCTCGCGGGCGCGGATGGGCGCCATGTGCACAAAGCCGAGAAGGTCCTGATTGGAGTCGCGGAAGCCGAGGCCGCGGCCAATGCCCGACTCATAGAACGACGCCGAACGCGACATATTGAAGGTCGCCATGCATTGGTAGGCATTCCAGATATTCACCATGCGATTGGTGTGAATGTCGGGCGTATTCACCTGGAAGATGCCGAGCAGGCTATCCCAGTATTGGCGCAACTGCTCGAAGGCCGCGTCGGCCTTTTTGGGATCGAGATACTTCGCAATGGTCGGCTTGACCAGCTTTTTGTTGATGATCTGTGAATTCGGAGGATCGAACTTTTCCGCAATGGGATTCTCATGGTAACCGAGCAAAAAGACGATCTGCCTGGTCTCTCCCGCTTCGAGTTCGAGCTTGACTTGATGAGCGCCGACCGGCGACCAGCCGTGCGCGATGGAGTTGGTAAGTTGTCCAGCTTCGACGGCTGTCGGCGAATCCCAACTGCGATAGCGGCCCAGAAAGGCGTCGCGCTGGGTATCGAAGCCGGCGAGAGGCTCCGAACAAGCGAAGTAGGCAAAGTGATCGCGGCGCTCGCGGTACTCGGTCTTGTGATAGATGACGCCGTCCTCGACCTCAACCTGGCCGGTATTGAAGTTGCGCTGGAAGTTGGTGGCGTCGTCCTGTGCATCCCACAAACAGAACTCGATTGAGGAGAAGGCGGAGATGGTTGCCTTGGTGGCGCGCTTGTTGGTCACCGTGAGCTGCCAGATTTCGAGGTTTTCGTCCAGCGGCACAAAGTAGCGGGTATGGGCCTCGATGCCGGCGAATTCCGAGCCGATCACGGTGTAGCCCATGCCGTGGCGGCAGGAGTAGTTCTGCAATTCGCGGCGCGTCGGCTGCCACGAAGGCGACCAGTACTGGCCCGATTCCTGGTCGCGCAGATAGACGTAGCGGCCGCCGAAATCGAAGGGCACGTTGTTGTAACGATAGCGAGTTAGCCGGCGCAGACGGGCATCGCGATAGAACGAATAACCCCCGGCTGTGTTGGAGATGATGCCAAAATACGCCTGGCAGCCCAGGTAGTTGATCCAGGGCAGCGGGGTATCCGGTTGCGTAATCACGTACTCGCGATTTTGATCGTCGAAATATCCGTACTTCATTGTTTGCGTCCCTCCAGGACTCGGCCGCGGCAGCGCGGCTCCCGGGTAAAAAAATCAATCAAACGATTTTGCAGAGTATTTTGCAACATAGAAAGACAAAACATGATTATACTTGGTGCAGCCCGGGAACGAGAGATTATCCCGCATGAAACCATTGCGTCTTAGCGGATAAGCTGGAATCCTGCACAGATTTGGGACAAAAGGGAGTGGTTTCGCAATTGAAATTACTTCCGTAGCCTCTGTCCGGCAAATAGGTAACGTTGCCGACTCCTTGTTTTGGCTACTTGTCGGCGTAGCATCTGTGGAATTACCTCCGGAGGCAGTGTTGCCTGGAGAGTTGTAACCAATTCTCCTGCACCGGTTTGCGAAGGCGTCCGCAGCAGGCGATGAAGATCGGATCGGTTTCCCGCCGTAGGCGGAGAGACAAAGCTCATGAGCACTGAGGAGTCGAATGCTGCACCTTCACGTGGTTGATATTGTCATTATTCTAGCCTACCTGCTTAGCACGGTTTTGATAGGCTACCTGGTCTCAAAACGCGCCTCCCAGAGTATGCAGAATTACTTTCTCGGAGGCAATACGATGCCCTGGTATATGCTGGGCATCTCCAACGCCTCGGGGATGTTCGACATCAGCGGCACCATGCTGCTGGTCTACTGGATGTTCGTTTATGGCTTGAAGAGCGTATGGATTCCCTGGCTCTGGCCGACCTTCAACCAGATATTCCTGATGGTCTATCTCTCCGCATGGCTGCGCCGCTCTAATGTGATGACGGGCGCGGAGTGGATCAAAACGCGTTTTGGCTCCGGCCGCGGCGCACAGCTTTCGCACATTATTGTGGTGGTTTACGCCTTTGTCAGCATCATCGGATTCTTTACCTACGGCTTCAAGGGCATCGGCAAGTTTGCCGCCGAGTTTCTGCCCTGGCACCTCTCGCCCAACCAGTATGCGCTGATCCTGATAGCCATTACCGCCATTTACGTGATCAAGGGCGGCATGGTCAGCGTGGTGATTACAGAGGTTGTCCAGTTCTTCATCCTGGCCATCGCCAGTTTCGCAGTGGGCGTGATCGCCATGATGAAGGTGGCGCCAGAGACTCTGCACAAAGTGGTGCCCGCGGGCTGGGACAATCTCTTCTTCGGCTGGCATCTGGGACTGGACTGGACAACTCTGCTACCCGCCGCGACAGCCAAGATTGCCGAAGACCGGTACGAGTTATTCGGCTTCTTTGTCATGATGCTGCTCTTCAAGGGGGTGCTGATTTCTTCGGCTGGCCCGGCGCCCAACTACGATATGCAGCGCGTGCTCTCCTCGAAGAATCCCCGCGAGGCTTCGATGATGAGCGCCTGGGTCAACATTGTGCTTACCCCGCCCCGCTACTTTCTCATCATTGGATTGACGGTGCTGGCGGCGGCCTTCTTCGGCCCGGATCTGCGCGCCATGGGGCCGCATCTGGATTTTGAAACCGTCTTGCCGATGGCGTTGGGCCGCTTTGTCCCCGCCGGTCTGCTGGGCTTTTTGATCGCAGGCCTGCTGGCCGCCTTCATGTCTAACTTTGCGGCTACGGTCAATGCCGCGCCGCCCTACTTCGTCAATGATATCTACAAGCGTTATATCAATCCCAATGCCAAGCCCAAGACCTATGTCCGCCTCGCGTATCTCAGCTCGTTTGTCGTCGTCGTGCTGGGAGTGCTGATCGGATGGAATGTGCCTTCGGTGAATTTTGTCGTGCTGTGGATTGTCTCCGGCCTGTGGGGAGGGTATATCGCCTCCAATTCATTGAAGTGGTATTGGTGGCGCTTCAACGGTTACGGCTATTTTTGGGGCATGGTTACAGGTATTCTCTTCTCCATCTTGATGATGCCGAGTGTGTTGGGAAGGATACCGGCGGTGCAGAGCCTTCTCGACAAGGTTCCCTTCAATCTGGAAGTAGCTGTCACATTTCCGCTGGTGTTTGTGGTCTCTCTGACCGGCTGCCTGCTGGGCACACTGCTGACCAAGCCCGAATCAGATGAGGTGTTGATGGACTTCTACCGCCGCGTGCGGCCCTGGGGCTTCTGGGGGCCGGTCCTGAAGAAGGTGCTGGCCGAGGATCCTAGCTTCCAGCGCAACAAGGACTTCTTCCGCGATATGTTCAATGTCGCCGTCGGCATCGTCTGGCAGGTCTCGCTGGTTGCTCTGCCTCTCTATGTCGTCATTCAGGAGTGGGATCGCGCCGCCATCACCGCAGGTGTCATTCTAGCGACCTCACTGATTCTCAAATTTACCTGGTACGATCATTTGTCCGTGCGCGAGATTGAATGCGAAGAGCCACAGTAGGAGAACAATTATCGCAATTGTTCTCCTAATATCCCGGCTAGCACATGAAGACAGCCGGTTTTTACACCTGCAGTTGCTTGTGGAGTTATACGGTTTTAGAAAGGTTCCACCGCTTGGATCGCCACCTGAAAGCTCGTGCCGCGCCGGTTTCGCCTGACTCTGATCGAGGGGGAGTGTCGGTCGAGCGCATCTGCTATCACGGCTGGACGGATAGTTATCTGATCGCCAACGGACGCGTGGAAGCTGCTGTTGTTCCGGCGATAGGCCGCGTGATGCAACTGCGGCTGGCTGGCGAGGGGGACGGGGCATTCTGGGAGAACCGGTCTTTGGATGGCCATTTGCACGACGCGGCCTCGAACGATTGGATCAACTTTGGCGGAGACAAGTGCTGGCCTGCTCCACAAGCTGTCTGGACCGGGCAGCAGGGGCGGGCGTGGCCGCCTCCAGCCGCCTTCGATGCGCGTCCCGCCGCAGCGGTCGTCAGTGAACGCGGCGTCATGGTTACATCGCCAATTGATCCAGGCTTTGGAATTCAGGTAGTGCGCCATATCGAGCTGGATGCTGAATTGCCGGTAATGCGGATCGGAACAGAGTATCGCAAGCTAGCTGGCGGAGCTGTCCGGGTTGGCATCTGGACGATCACGCAAATGAAGGAACCCGAACACATTTGCATCCAGCTTTCAGAAAAGTCGAAGTTTGCCAATGGCTATACTCAACTGCTGGCAACCGAGCCGGCCGACTTGAAGATTGAAGGTCGGCTGCTTTTGCTCGGTCGCCATCCCCGGCACCATGTGAAGGTTGGAACGGATGGGAACAGCATGGCGTGGGTGGGTTCCAATTGCATGGTTCGCATCGATGCGGAGAATGTTCCTGGCGAATATCCCGATGGCGGGTGCGTCACCGAGGTCTACACCAATCCCGATCCACTGAAGTACGTCGAGCTGGAGACCTTGGGGCCGTTGAAGACGATGAAGATCGGCGACCGGATCAAGCAGACTACGGTATACACTCTGATGCCGCGCTCAACACCCGATTTTAGATCAGAGGCGCGTAATGCCTTCTGCTGACGGCGCCGTTTTACAATTACTCGAAATCTGCTCATGCGTAGCGAAAGAACACGTACATAGTTGATTAAAAATGACTTATAGAATTGAAAACCATGCCACAATCCTGCGCTGAAAGCCTGCTATCCCTTCCGGAGAGGCCTGTCATCCGAGCACCAAAAACCTGCTTGACAACGGATTCACCGATCAGGTGTAATGTGCCGGGGTATAAAGAATCGTCGATTTTAGATGCTAAAACGTTTAACTTTTGAAATTGAATCGTTTTAGCAATTATTTGTCATCCTGGAAGCCTTGCACGCGTTTTTTGTGCGGTGGTGAATCGCCGGAATCAGTCGGCCCTGCGAGTTTCAGGATCGGTCGGAGATGGGCTCCGGCAATGAGCAAGAAATTCACACTTGACAACGGAATCCTTCAGGGCGTGTAATGTGCCCGGACCGGAATTTCAGTTTTTTTCTCAAAATGCTAAAACGTTTGATCTCCAAACTGAAACGTTTTACCGAAATTTCAACCTCGTGAAGATGCAGAGACAGATTTATCGAGCGGCGGTGAAAGATCGGGTCAGGCAGCATACTGACTTCCTGGTTTGGCCGGAAAGAAAGAACGACAAGAACAAAAACTTTGTACTTTGAGAACGGATCGATTCAGCGCAATTTCGCGCTTGATTGCCAGAAGGAGTGATTCTCTCGAAGGTAAAACGTTTGACTTCTATAAGTTAAACGTTTTACCAGGGATTGCCAAATCGCAAAGATGTGTTCGTAGCATCTTTCAGGCTGAAGAGTCGTGAGACAGATTCGTGGCTTGGCCAGGGCATTCAGCCCTGGAGGGATTGGCCGGGTAGGCGGGCAGGCTGAGAGGAAGGCCGCAGGGAAATGGGATCTTCTTCCAGTGTGCTGCTCGTTGCAGTTGAAGGGGCTTCAGTCCTGATTCGAAGAGAAATGGCTGAAGTGCGAGACAAAAACAGAAACAGAATTGAAAGGGATAGTCACAAGAGGTAAGCGAGATACACGTTATTCCTGCTGCCGTCGTTTTTGCTATTGGTGTGCGTGGGAGCATTTGTGCAGACCAATTCCACTCTGACGGGCATCGTCACAGAACAGACGGGAACTGCGATACCAGGAGCGTCAATCCTTTGAGCTGAAAGCGCACGGATACCGGCTTCATACCTGATTAAGGGGAAGCGATCTTAGTAAGTAGCAACTGACAGAAGCAAACTTGAATTGGAGGAAACATGAAGAAGAAAAAGCAACAGATTCCACCCGGCACGGGCCAGTGCACGAACATTTACCGGTCGGCGAGGATGTCCATCGTCCTGCTGGTTCTCCTGATCTTCGGTTTCAGTGGTGCGTATGCCCAGTTGACCACCGCCGACATCGTTGGAACCGTTACTGATCCCTCCGGGGCTCTGGTTTCCCAAGCGACCATCACGCTCGTGAACCTTGATACCCACGATCAGCGCGTAGATGTCAGCAATGAGAGCGGTGATTATCAATTCACGCTGCTTCCCGTCGGCCACTACTCGGTGACTGCTAAGAAGGTTGGCTTCAAGACCACGACCACGAATCTGGCCGTTGAAGCCGGCGATCGCGCCCGCGCTGACTTCCATCTGACAGCTGGCGGAGCCACTGAGACGGTTGTTGTGGAGTCCACAACTCCTCTGCTCCAGGCCGATAACGCAACCGTCAGTTCGACAGTTACGCAGATGGCCGTGCAGGATTTGCCCTTGAACGGACGCAACTTCGTTCAACTCGTTCAACTGGTTCCCGGAGCCAATGAAGGGCCCGGCAACGGCCTGACCAGCGGCGGACGCCCTGATGATCGCCGCACCACCAACGGTTTCTCCGTCAACGGCCAGGACGACACTCTGAACAACTATGTTGTCGACGGCATCGACGACAACGAGCGCGTCATCGGCAGCATTGGCGTCAAGCCCTCGGTCGAAGATATTCAAGAGATTACCGTTCAGACCAACAGCTATGCGGCTGAGGCAGGCCGTACGGCCGGTGGCGTTGTCAACCTGGTCACCAAGTCGGGCACCAACAAATTCCACGGGTCGTTGTTCGAGTTTCTCCGCAACGACAAGTTTGATGCCAGAAATACCCAGCAGACAACCGGCAAAGCGCCTGAACTGCGCCAGAATCAATTCGGCGGCAGCATCGGCGGTCCCATCATCCGCGACAAGACCTTCTTCTTCGGAACCTATGAAGGCTTCCGTCAGGTGGGTGGCGTCACTTATACATCCGCCGTACCCACGATTAACGAGTACAACGCGATCAACAGCCAAAACGGCTCGACGCCAGCTGATTTCGTAACAGCGAATGGCGTAGGCATTCCTGCCGCCACTCCGATCGATCCAGTGGCTCTTGCAATGCTGCAACTCTTTCCCGCGCCCAACAATGGCGTAACAGGACCAGGCGGGAACTATACCATCAGCCCCAACAAGACGCAGTTCAGCAATACCATTGACGCCCGCGTCGATCACGAAATCAATCAGAACAACCACCTCTTTGCCCGTTGGGACTACAACGCGGTCAACACCAACACTCCGGCAGCTATTGGGCCGGGCGCGAATCCTCTAGCGCCGTCGGCGCTCAAGGGAATCACTCCTGGTGGCGGTCGTTGGAACTTTGCCGGAGCGGCCAAAGATGACGCGCAGCAGCTTGCATTGGGATACACGCACCTCTTCTCGCAGAACCTGGTGGTTGATTTGCGCGCGGCCTATACGCGCATCAACAACTTCTCCCAGCCTCTCGACTACAATACCAATGCCGATACAACGGTGGGCTTTCCTTCCAATGGCTTGCTGACCACGGGCCTTACGCCCACTGGTATCAACGGCCTGAACGATCTGGGCGATGGCGCCTATGTTCCTTTGCAGGACATTGATGGCACCTACCAATATGGCGGCACCGTCAGCTATACGATTGGCAAACACACCACGAAGGCGGGAGCCAGTCTGATCCGCCGCCAGGCGCGCAACGTTCAGAGCGCCTTCCCCTTCGGCCAGTACTCGTTCGGCCTTGGCACGGACAGCACCCCAACCGCAACGGATGATCCAACCAACACTCCATGGACCGCTCAACAAAAACTGGACCATGTCCTTTCATCTACGCTGGTTGGAGCCTTCAGTTCATCCGCTTTCAATTTGGATCTGAATACGCCCGACTACCGCGGATGGGAGCCGAGTTTCTTCGTCCAAGATAGCTGGAAGGTCAGCCCGAAACTGACAGTCACTTATGGCATTCGCTACGACGTCTTCACGCCGTTCACCGAAGCTCATAATCACATCTCGAACTTCGACTTTACCGAAGCACTCGGTGACACAAGCGCAACGGTTGGTTCAGCACTCAAGCAAGCGGGCGTCAACGGCGTTTCCGCGACGGCTGGAATCGCGACCGCCTACAACAACTTTGCGCCTCGCATCGGCTTCTCTTATTCGCTTTCCCCCTCCACAGTCCTCCGCGGTGGTTATGGATTGAGCTACTTCCCCGGCAACTACACCTCCAATGCCGACTTGAAGAATGCTCCGTTCACCTCCGTCTACGGACCCAATTGCGAATCGGCTCTTGGCGTTACGATCCAGATGCATGCCGGGGCCGCTTCAACGAGCTACGCCCCAAGCTGTGCTGATGCGAGTGCAGGATTCGGCGGTGCCAGTTTCCAGTCAGTCTTCGACAAGGGCTTCCCAACTCCCACGGCACAGACCATCAATAGTGCGGGACTCTCGTTGGTTGCAGAGGACCCCAATTTCAAGCCGGCGATGATTCAGCAATTCAACTTGCAGGTCGAGCGCCAGTTTGGACCCAACGTCCTGACCGTTGGATATGTTGGCAACATTGGCCAGCATCTGGCGGAGACCATCAACGACATCAACGTGCCCACACCCGCTCAAGTCCTCACGGGACTCGATGCCGCGACTCCCTATAAGGCGCCGCGCCCCCTCGCTACCCTGTTGCCGAATCTCGGCGGCGTAAACTGGCTGCAGAGCGAAGGCGTCTCCAACTACAACGGCTTGCAGGCCTCCTTCCAGCGCCGCTTCGCCAAGGGCCTTGCCTTTGACGCCAACTATACCTGGGGTCATGCGTTGAGCGATCAAACCGGCTTCTCTGAAGAGGGAATGCAGGGATGGTCCGACGCTGATCCGACAAAAATCCGTGCCATCGATTACGGCAATGCAGAGAACGACATCCGCAATCGCTTCGCTCTTTCCATCAACTACGAATTGCCCGGCAAAAAATTCGAGGGTCCGGCGAAATACGCTCTCGGCGGCTGGCAGGTCAACTCGAT
>Ga0181528_10000498_pt1 | contig 27568 bp, 29 predicted proteins | sample PEATcosm2014_Bin_47_FD_119742 | JGI IMG/M metagenome (GOLD analysis project Ga0181528, IMG submission 119742) | Peatland microbial communities from MTU Mesocosm Facility, Houghton, MI, USA - PEATcosm2014_Bin10_10_metaG | ecosystem: Environmental > Terrestrial > Soil > Wetlands > Peat | place...
CCGGCACGAGTTGCGGCGCATCAACGGGATTGTGTCGCAGATGCTGCAGATCGGCGCGCCCGGCCCGGCCAGCTTCAAGACCGTGCGCGTCCACGAGGTGCTCGACCATTCGCTGCGCCTACTCCAGCCGCAAATCACCGTGAAGTTGATTGCGGTCGAAAAAAATTACCGCGCCGAGTTTGACGCCGTGCATGGCAATGACACGCAGCTGCAGCAGACGTTCATGAACCTGCTGCTCAACGCGGTCGAGGCAATGGGCACGAACGGCACGCTGACCGTCAGCACGGAAATCACGGGAAATGATAACGGCGCGCGTTTGCTGCAAATCCAAATTCAGGATACGGGCCGGGGCATTGCGCCGGAAAATCTGGCGCGCCTGTTTGAACCTTTTTTCACCACGAAGAAAAATGGCACGGGGCTGGGACTGGCGATTTCCCATCGAATCGTCCGCGAGCATCAAGGCTCCATCCGGGCGCACAGCGAAACCGGTAACAGCACAACCTTCAGCATTTCGTTGCCGGTATCCACGGTCAAAGATATTTCGCAATAATCGGCTTCAATTCAGCGATGGTTTTCTTCGGCCAGAATTTTCGGTCGGTCATGATGGCATTTTTCAACGCGGAGTGGCATGGCCAGTTCGGTGCGGCGGGAATCTGTGGAATAACTTTGGCGACGATGGTCTTGGCGGTCGCTGCGTTTTTCATCAGATTGGCAATCACCATTTCCACCGTGACGTGCGCCTCGTCCGCCTTCCAGCAATCGTAGTCGGTGATCATCGCCATCGTCGCGTAGGCAATCTCGGCTTCGCGCGCGCACTTGGCTTCGCCGAGATTCGTCATGCCGATGACGTCGTAACCGAGCCGGTGATTTGTGAGCGATTCCGCGCGCGTGCTGAACGCCGGACCTTCCATGTTCACATAAGTGCCGCCGTCATGGACTTTCGCCTTCAGGCCGCGCGCGGTTTTCAAAATAATTTTCCGCAGCTCTTCGCAAATTGGGTCGGCGAACGCGATGTGCCCGACGATGCCGCGCCCGAAAAACGTATGTTCAAAGTCGCGCTTGGTGCGGTCGAGAAACTGGTCGGGCAAAACGATGTCGCAGGGCCGGTATTTTTTCTGGAGCGAGCCGACGGCACTGACGCTGATGATCCACGCGACGCCTAACTTTTTCATGGCCCAGATGTTGGCGCGATGATTCAGCTCGCTCGGCAGGATGCGATGGCCGCGTCCGTGGCGCGGCAGAAAAACCACCTCGCGTCCGGCGAGCCGGCCGGTGAGAAAATCGTCCGACGGCGGGCCAAACGGCGTTTTGACCTTCACCCATTTCTGATCCGTGAAACCTTCAATGTGATACAGCCCGCTGCCGCCGATGATGCCGATTTTGTGTTTTGACATGGAAAATCTTTACCCGCCAAACACACGAAACACACGAAAAAAATCCGCGCGCATTCCCGGCTGGCGCAGGAAGGATAATCTGTTAGTTTTGCGGGCATGGAACTGTTTCATAAAATTCTCAAGATCGCCATTGATGGCGCCGCGTCGGACATCCACATCAAAGTCGGCACGCCCGTGATTTTCCGCATCAACCGGGAACTGGTCGCTGTCGAATGCCCGTTTCCCACCACGGAGTGGATGAACAAGGTTGTCCAAACCATCACTCCGATTCATCTAAAAAAACGGCTTGATGACGAGCGCGAGGTGGATTTTTCCTATTTTATCCCCGAAGTGGGCCGGTTCCGCACGAACCTGTTTCAACAGCGCGGTCAGTGGTGTCTGGCCATGCGCCACGTCAAGACGCATGTGGCGAGTTTTGAACAGCTCGGTTTGCTGGAGCAGATTAAAACCATAGCCGAGGCGCCGCGCGGCATCGTGCTCGTGGCGGGCGCGACCGGCTGCGGCAAGTCCACCACGCTCGCGGCCATGTTGGAGCACATCAACGGCAATTTCAAAAAACACGTCGTCACGCTCGAAGACCCGATTGAATTTGTGTTCGAGGACAACCAGTGCGTTATCGAGCAGCGCGAAGTCGGCCTCGACACCCAGTCGTTTCATCATGCGCTGCGCAACATCCTGCGGCAAGATCCGGACATCATCATGATCGGCGAAATGCGCGACGACATCAGCTTCGCAGCAGCCATGAGCGCGGCGGACACGGGGCATCTGGTGCTGTCCACGTTGCACACGACGAATGCGGCGCAATCCATCGTCCGCATCCTCGATTTTTTCAAGGCCGACGAGCGCGAGCAGGTCCGCCGCCAGCTTGCGGCCACGTTGCGCGGCGTCATCTGCCAGCGCATGGTCACCACGGTGCAAAACACGATGACACCCGCGCTGGAAATCCTGATCAACTCGCCGCTGGTCCGAAAAATGATCGAGGACAACCGGCTGGACAAGCTCGCCGCCGTCATCGAAACCAGCGCGGACGACGGCATGATCACCTTCAACCAGTCGCTGTTTAATCTCGTCAAATCCGGCCGCGTTTCCGAGAAGGAAGCCCTCGCCAAGGCCAGCAATCCGCAGGCGCTGGAGATGAATTTCAAGGGGATCTTCCTCAACGAAGGCGGTCGTATTGTCAGTTAGCAAAATATCGTGCGAATTATTCGGATAAAACTCTCATTGACTTAAATCTGACTGGATTTATCGTCTATAAGTCATGTGGGTTTCCAAGAAAACCGATTACGCGCTACGGGTTTTGTTCACACTGGTGGATCATCACGGCGGCACGCCGATTCCCATCCGTGAACTCGCCCGCCGCAATGACGTTCCCAAACGCTTCCTGGAACAAATCCTTCTCGAATGCAAAACGCGGGGCTGGGTGAGCAGCGAGGCGGGAATTCGCGGCGGCTATGTGCTCGCGAAAAATCCGGCCAAGATCACGATGGGCGAAGTAGTGCGCCATTTTGACGGCATTCTGGCACCGATTGATTGTGTCTCCGTCGCCGGCTACAAGCGCTGCTCGCAAGAACCGGTCTGCCGTTTTCGGCGCGTGTTTTTGGATGTGCGGAATTATGTCGCCGGCGTGATGGACCGCTCGACGTTGGCCGATGTCGCCAAAATCTCGCCGGTTTCCAAGCAGGAAATATCCGGCACTTTTGTTGGCGGAGAGGGCATCTAAAAAATTTCAAAAAGACAGTTGACAAATTTACCCGAACATGGATAATAACGATATATCAAGTCGTTATTAAAACGTAAGCTGAAATGAGAGTTTTGAGTTTGTTGGTCAGGCTCGGTCAGAAAATGAGCAGTAATTGACAACTTTTTATTTGGATTTAATAACGACACAAATAGTCGCAATTAAAAACATAAAATATGAGCGCGGTCACAATCAAGTCGGTCAACACCGGCAACGAAAAACCGGAATGGCTGGAAGTGGTCCGGCAGCAGGTCGGGTCGTTGAGCTATGGCGTGGTGCAGATCGTCATTCACGATTCGCAGGTGACGCAGATTGAAAAAACCGAACGCGTGCGGCTGGACAAGCCGCGCGCAAAGACAATTTAAACCGACCAGAAATCTGGAGGCAGAAAATCCTAAAAGCAAATTTGACCGCTGACCGAAAAATCGGAAGCGGCGTGAAACTGAAAACCATAAACTAACAATGAAATTGAACAAACTTTGGCTGGCGACCCTTCTAGGGGCGCAACTGGCCGTGAAATCCCTGGCTGCCGATAACACCGATACGAATCGGGATTCGGACATTGAGGCATTAAAGCAGCAAATCAACGCGCTCAGCCAGAGAGTCGAGGCGCTCGAAAATCAACAGACAGCGAATCAACAGGCCGCCACCAACGCCGCCACCGGCCAGATTCAGGCGCTGGACCAAAAGGTTCGGGTGCTGGCCCGTGAGCGGGAATTGGATCAGGAGGCAGCGGCGGCGACGGCGAAAGCGGCGCCGAAGTTGTCGGTCGGTTCGAGTGGTTTCATCGCAAGTTCAGCGGACTCGAATTTTGTGTTCCGGCTGGATGGCGTGATTCAGGTGGACAGCCGCACGTTTTTCAATGATTCGGCAATCAAGAGCAATGATGGATTCCTGTTGCGCCGGGTGCGTCCGATTTTCCAAGGCACGCTCTACCGCGATTTCGATTTCAAGTTCACACCCGATTTTGCGCCGTCTTCGGGGCCGACGATTTTTGACGCATATGGAAATTACCGCTACGAGCCGTGGCTGCAATTGCGCACGGGCAAATTCAAAACGCCGGAAGGCTTGGAACAGTTGCAGGAGGACGTGAACATCCAGTTCAACGAACGCTCGCTCGCCACCGACTTGGTGCCGAACCGTGACGTCGGCCTGCAGTTGTGGGGCGACATCGCCGGCGGTGTGTTGAGTTACGCGGCGGGCATTTTCAACGGCGTGGGCGACGAGCAAAATTCAAGCAATGCGGCTTTTGAAAACGAGGTTGAATTTGCCGGGCGCGCGTTCGCGCAGCCGTTTAAGAATTCGGACATCACGGCCTTACAAGGCTTCGGCTTCGGTGTGGCGGGAACTTCGGAAAATGGCACATCCGGAACGAAGGATTTGCCAAACACCACCGGCGGCACCTTGCCCGGATACACGACGGACGGCCAGCAGCAGTTTTTTGCTTATAGCGCTACCACCGTGGCGAACGGCGAGCATTGGCGGCTTTCGCCGCAGAGCTATTATTATTACGGGCCGTTGAGCCTGCTGGGCGAATATGCCATCTCCGATCAAGGTGTCCGCAACACCGCCACGGGGGCGGAAGCTTACCTGCATAACACGGCCTGGGAAGTTTCCGGCGGCTGGATTTTGACGGGCGAAAATGCCTCGTTCAACGGCGTGACGCCACTGCATCCATTTGATCCGCACAACGGCCAATGGGGCGCGTTCCAAGTCGTCGCGCGTTACGCGGAATTAGACATAGACGATGCGGCGTTCAACGGGTTCGCCAATCGCGCCACCTCGGCTTCCGCCGCGCAGGCCTGGTCAACCGGCCTGAACTGGTATCTCAACAAAAACATCCGTTTGAACGCGAGCTTCTCACACACGACGTTCACTGGCGGCGGCGGTGCGGGCACGACCGCGCCGGCCATCGTCACGCGCCAGCCGGAAAACGTCTTCTTCACACGCGTCCAACTGGCATTTTGACCGATGAACCTTAAAATCTAATCTCTGTGAAAACACTTTTGAAAATTCTGCTCGTGCTGGCGCTCGCCAGCGCGGCGCACTCGAAGGAAATCAGTCTGCTCAATGTTTCCTACGACCCGACGCGTGAGCTTTATACGGAATACAACGCGGCGTTCGCCAAATTCTGGAAAGGCAAAACCGGCGACGACGTGACCGTGCAGCAATCGCACGGCGGATCCGGCAAGCAGGCGCAGTCCGTCATCAACGGCCTCGAAGCCGACGTGGTGACGCTCGCGCTGGCCTACGACATTGACGCCATCTCGCAGCAGGCAAAATTGTTGCCCGCCGACTGGCAGAAGCGGCTGCCGAATGACAGCACGCCTTACACCTCAACAATCGTGTTCCTCGTCCGCAAAGGCAATTCGAAGAACATCAAAGACTGGAACGACCTCATAAAACCGGGCATCACTGTTGTAGTGCCGAATCCGAAAACTTCCGGCGGCGCGCGCTGGGCTTATCTTGCAGCTTACGCTTACGCGCTGGAAACCTTCGGCCACGATGACGCAAAGGCGAAAAGCTTCATCACGAAGCTCTACAAAAATGTTCCGATCCTGGATTCCGGCGCACGCGGCTCGACCATCACGTTTGCGCAGCGCGGTATTGGCGACGTGCTGCTGGCGTGGGAAAACGAGGCTCATCTCGCGTTGAAGGAATTCGGCGCAGACAAGTTTGAGATTGTCACGCCGCCGTTGAGCATTCTGGCCGAGCCGCCGGTCGCCGTTTTGGACAAAAATGCGAAGCGTCACGGCACAATGGAAGTTGCGAAGGCATATCTTGATTACCTTTATTCGGACGAGGGGCAGGAAATCGCGGCAAAAAAATTTTACCGGCCGCGCAACGAAACCGTCGCCACCAAATACGCCGCCAATTTCACGCCGTTGAAACTGGTTACGGTGGATCAGGAATTTGGCGGCTGGGCCAAGGCGCAGCAGACGCACTTTGCCGATGGCGGAACCTTTGACCAAATTTTTCAACCACAATAAGACCATGACAATCGCCGACGCTCCAATCAAAATCGCAACGCAATCGCCGCGCGTTCAACGCCGTTCCCTCGCCGACCTGCTCGCGCCGCTGGACAAAATCGCCGCGACCTCGCCGAACCTCGTCGCCAATCATGACGCGCGTTTTGAAGTGGATGACGAGCGCTACGATTTGCCGCGCTATTTGTTCGTCGGCCCGCGCGGCGGCGATACGCCGATCCGCGTCGGCATTTTTGCGTGCATTCACGGCGACGAGCCGGAAGGTGTCCACGCGCTCGTCCGGTTCATCAAGCTGCTCGAAGCCAGACCCGAACTCGCCGCCGGATATTATCTGTCGTTTTATCCGGTCTGCAATCCGACCGGCTTCGAGGACGGCACGCGGTTTTCGCGCGGCGGAAAAGATTTAAACCGCGAGTTCTGGAATAATTCCACCGAGCCGGAAGTCCGGCTGCTCCAGGCCGAACTGCAATCGCGCTCGTTCCAAGGAATCATCTCGCTGCACACCGACGACACAAGCGACGGGTTTTACGGGTTCGCCCACGGCGCCACATTGACAAAAAATCTGATTGAACCCGCGCTGCGCTCGGCGGAGGAATTTTTGCCACGCGACGGACGTCCGGTCATTGACGGATTCAATGCGCGTAACGGAGTCATCCGCGACAGCTATGATGGAATTCTGTCCGCGCCGCCCAAAGTCCGCCCGCGCCCGTTTGAAATCATTCTGGAAACGCCCATCACGCCGCCGGAGTATCTGAAGGAGTTGGCTTTTGTCGCCGCACTCCAGACAATTTTACTCGAATACCGCAAATTCATTGCCTACGCTCCCAACCTCTAATTGTTTTCATAAACCCAATTTTTGTGGCGACCAGACAACTCGGAGCAAAAAAATTGAGGGTGTTGCCGGGCTTCAAACTGACGCTCGGCTACACGCTGCTGTATCTTGGCCTCATCGTCCTGATTCCACTGGCGGCGGTGTTCATCAAGACGAGCACGCTGACGTGGGCGCAGTTTTCGCACACGGTTTTCTCGCCGCAGGCGCTTGCCGCGTATCGCCTGAGTTTCGGCGCGTCGCTGTTCGCTGCGCTGGTCAACGCTGTTTTCGGCCTGATCATCGCGTGGGTTTTGGTGCGCTATAACTTTTTCGGAAAAAAAATCGTGGACGCGCTCGTGGATCTGCCGTTCGCGCTGCCAACCGCCGTGGCGGGCATCACGCTGGCGACGATTTACTCGCCCAACGGCTGGATTGGCCAATTCTTCACTCCGTTAGGAATTAAAATTGCCTACACACAACTCGGTATTTTTGTTGCGCTCACGTTCATCGGTTTGCCGTTCATCGTCCGCACCGTCCAGCCCGTGCTGGAGGATTTTGATCCCGAACTGGAGGACGCCGCCGCGAGCCTTGGCGCGAACCGCTGGCAGGTTTTTTGGCGCGTCATTTTCCCGACACTGGCGCCCGCGCTGCTCACCGGCTTCGCGCTCGCCTTCGCCCGCGCACTCGGCGAATACGGCTCGGTGGTTTTCATTTCGAGCAACATCCCGATGAAGACGCAGATTGTGCCGTTGCTCATCATGAGCGAGCTGGACGGCTTTCAATATGCCAAGGCGACCGCGCTGGCCGTGGTGATGCTCGTGATTTCCTTTTTGATTTTGCTCGCCGTCAATGTGCTGCAATGGTGGAGCAACCGTTACAATACGAATAATCTCGCATGAGTGCCGTCGAAAAAATCAACGTGCCGCATCGCCGGACCGAGCCGCCGTTCGTGCGGCGGCTGCTCATCGGAACCGCGCTCGCATTCATGGCGTTGTTTCTTGTCGTGCCGCTCGTCTCCGTTTTTGCCGAGGCGTTGCGACAGGGCTGGGGCTTTTATTTTCAGACGCTCCGCGATCCGATGACCTTGAGTGCGATCAAGCTGACTTTGATCGCCGCCGCCATTTCGGTTCCGCTCAACTGCGTTTTTGGTGTCGCGGCGGCGTGGGCGATTGCAAAGTTTGATTTTCGCGGCAAAAACATTTTGCTCACGCTGATTGACCTGCCGTTTTCGATTTCACCCGTGATTTCCGGCCTGATTTACGTCCTGGTTTTCGGCACACAGGGCTGGTTCGGTTCGTGGTTCGTGGACCACGACATCAAAATCATTTTTGCCGTGCCGGGCATCGTGCTCGCGACAATTTTTGTCACGTTTCCATTTGTCGCGCGCGAATTGATTCCGCTGATGCAAGCGCAAGGCCGGACCGAAGAGGAAGCCGCGCGGGTTCTCGGCGCGAGCGGCTGGCAGACGTTCTGGCGGGTGACGATCCCGAACATCAAGTGGGGACTTATTTACGGCGTGATTTTGTGCAACGCGCGGGCGATGGGCGAATTCGGCGCGGTCTCCGTCGTCAGCGGCCATATCCAGGGCCGGACGAACACGATACCGCTGCACGTCCAGATTTTGTATGAAGGAAATAATTTCACCGGCGCGTTTGCCGTGGCGTCGCTGCTGACATTTCTGGCGCTGGTCACGCTGGTGCTGAAAACCTGGGTCGAACACAAAAACACCGCATTGCGCGGAACGGCATTCACGCCCGTGCCGGTGGTGAAAAAATCCGGTTAAACATTTTATGAGCGTCGAAGTCCGCAACATCATCAAGCAATTCGGCAGTTTCACCGCGCTCGACAACGTGAGCCTCAAGGTCGAGTCTGGCGAACTGGTCGCGCTGCTTGGCCCGTCCGGCTCCGGCAAGACCACGCTGCTGCGCACCATCGCCGGCCTGGAATTTCCCGACAACACTGGCAGCGCGCAGGTTTTGTTTTACGGCGAGGACGTAACGATGATTCCTGCGAGCGAGCGCAAGGCCGGCTTCGCGTTCCAGCATTACGCGCTATTCCGGCACATGACCGTGTTTGAAAATATCGCGTTCGGCCTGCGCGTCCGGCCCAAAACGACGCGGCCGCCGGAGGCGAAAATCCAGGAGCGTGTCGGCGAACTTTTGAAATTGATCCAGCTCGAACCGCTTGCGCAGCGGTTTCCCTCGCAGCTCTCCGGCGGACAACGCCAGCGCGTCGCGCTCGCCCGCGCGCTTGCGGTCGAGCCGAAAGTTTTGCTGCTCGACGAACCATTCGGCGCGCTCGACGCGAAGGTGCGGAAGGAACTGCGCCGCTGGCTGCGCAAACTGCACGACGAAATCCATATCACCACGCTGTTTGTCACGCACGACCAGGAAGAGGCGCTCGAAGTTGCCGACCGTGTGGCGATTTTGCGGGACGGGCGCATCGAACAGATCGGCACGCCGGACGAGATTTACGATCATCCGGCATCACCATTTGTTTACGATTTTCTCGGCAACGTGAATTTGTTCAGCGGCCGCGTGCGCGAAGGCTCGGTGGTCATAGGCGAGACGGAATTTGCCGTGGAGGAATCCGCCGGGGAAACGGAAACGGACGCCGTCGCGTTCGTGCGTCCGCACGACATCCGCATCACGCGCGAAGCCGGCGGGCAGAAAACTTTTCCCGCGCGAGTCGTCCGCTGCAACGCCGCCGGCCCGGTGGCGAACCTGGAACTGGAGCGGCTTGCCGGCGGCGGACAGTTCACCGCGCAACTGGGCAAGGAGGAATTCCAGCAGTTGCAATTGAAGGTTGGCGAGCAGGTTTTTGTGGAGCTGAAGAACGTAAAGGTTTTCCCGGAGGACTTTTCGATTTAGTTTTGTTACAGAATGCTTTAGTTTTTCGCATGGCCGAAAAACATTATCGCAGTCTCGCCAAGGCGGTTTCGTGGCCACTCACGGGCAGCCTGGACACGCTGTTCATCACCTTCCTCGTCACCGGAAAACTGAAGTGGGCGTTTTACATCAGCGGCGTGGAGCTGTTCACGAAAATCTTCCTGTATTACTGCCACGAGCGCGTCTGGCACAAAATCGCCTGGGGCCAGGTTGAAAAGCGGCCGAACTACGAAATCTGAACCTACGCCGTCATTCGCCGGATCATTACGGTGGAAGCCAGACGGAGGAGCGGTTTGGAGCGGACACCAGCCGGCGCAAAATATGTTCAGGTTTTGGTAAAAGATGGTTGGTTCCAAAACCCGGTTTTGACCGACAATTATCGTTGATAACAACAATAATTAATGTCGCAAAAGCCACCAAAACCAGGCGCCGCATCCGCTGCGCTGGATGATTCAAGCCGGAGCTGCTTCCATTGCGGCGAGCCGTGCGTGGACGGCTCTTTTTTGCTGGATGACAAATCGTTTTGTTGTTTCGGCTGCCAGACGGTTTTCAGCCTGCTGCATGAGAATGGGCTGGAACAATTTTATCAGTTGCAAGCCGCGCCCGGCACGCGCATCCGCGCGGCGTCCGCCGCCGCCAAATGGGCGTTCCTCGACGATCCGGTGGTGGCGGAAGAGCTCCTGGATTATGCGGACAAAACGCAGGCGAAAGTCACACTGCAACTGCCGGCCATCCACTGTGTCGCGTGCGTTTGGCTGCTGGAAAATCTCTTCAAGCTGCATCCGGGCGTCGGCCATTCGCAGGTGAATTTTTCACGGCGCGAAGCCGCCATCACTTTCGCGCCGGACAAGATTAAATTCAGCGAACTGGTTGCGCTGCTTACCTCCATCGGTTACGAACCGGAACTGACGTTTGGCGAAACGGAGAAAACCAAGCCGTCGCCGTGGCGGAAAAAAGCGTGGCTGCAAATCGGCGTCGCCGGCTTTGCGTTTGGCAACATCATGCTGATGTCGCTGCCGTTTTATTTTGGCCTCGATTCGTTCAACGGTCCGTGGTTCAAACTCGTTGCCGGCTGGCTCGGTCTCGCATTTGCGCTGCCGGTCGTCACATTCAGCGCATCGGATTTCTGGCGCGCGGCGTGGTCCAGCCTGCGACAGCGCACCTTGACGCTCGAAGTGCCGATCGTGATGGGCCTCGCGGCAATTTACCTTTCGAGCGTCCTTGAAGTTCTCGCGCAACGCGGTCCCGGTTATTGTGATTCGCTTTGCGGCCTGATTTTTTTTCTGTTGTGCGGCCGGTTGTTCCAGAAAAAAACCTACGACCGGCTCACGTTTGACCGCGATTACAAAGGGTTTTTCCCGCTGTCGGTCGTCCGCAAAAATTCCGGCGGCGAAGTGAGCGTCGCCATCTCCCAGCTCCAGACCGGCGACCATCTGATTCTGCGGAACGGCGAACTGCTGCCGGCGGATGCGAGGCTCGTCAACGGTGAAGCCTTCATTGATTACAGTTTCGTCACCGGCGAATCGGAACCAGTGGCGTGCGAATCCGGCAAACACCTTTTTGCCGGCGGCCGGCAGGTCGGCGGCGCGATTGAAGTCGAAACCGTGAAGCCCGTCGCGCAGAGCTATCTGGCGACGCTCTGGAACAACGAGGCGTTTCGCAAAAACCGTGACCATGACCTCGATTCGCTGACCAACCGTTACAGCCGGCGTTTCACGAAGCTGGTCATCGGCGTGGCGCTGGCGGCGGCGGTGTTCTGGATTTTCGAAGACGCGACGAAGGCGCTGAAAGCCTTCACGTCCGTTTTGATCGTCGCGTGTCCGTGTGCGCTGGCGCTGGCGGCACCGTTCACGCACGGCACGGCACAACGGATTCTGGCGGAGTTGAAAATTTTTTTGAAAAACGCGCTGGTCGTTGAGCGTCTGGCGGCAGTGGATACCATCGTTCTCGACAAAACGGGAACGCTGACGACCGGGGCTGCGGGTGGCGTGGAATTTGTAAACGCCGAAGCAGGATTGTCAGTTGAAGAAAACGACTGGATTGCTTCGCTGGCGCGGCACTCGACCCATCCGAATTCCGTGCGGATCGCAAAGGCGCTGGGCGCAGCAGTGCTGCCGGTGGCCCGATTCAAGGAGACACCAGGTTGTGGCATCGCTGGGGAAATTGCCGGGCATAAAATTTTGCTTGGTTCGCGGGCGTGGCTGGAAAAGTGCGGTGTTGCGGCGGGTGAGGGCAGCCGTTCCTCTGGCGGCGGCGCTGTTTGCGTGGCGATTGATGGAAAACTTCGCGGTGCGTTCGCGTTTGAAAATTCCCTGCGGCCGGAAGTGGAAAAACTCATTACCCAGCTTGGCGGGAAATTTGAGCTGGCGTTGTTGAGCGGCGACAATGAGCGCGAAGCGGCGCGATTCAAAAAACTTTTCGGCGCGCGTGCGACATTGAAGTTCAACCAAAGCCCGGCAGACAAATTGAATTTCATCCGCGAACTCCAGTCTCGCGGGCGCAAGGTGATGATGGTCGGCGACGGATTGAACGACGCCGGGGCGCTGAAGCAGGCGGAGGTCGGCGTGGCCGTCGTTGAACAGATCGGGATTTTCTCACCGGCAAGCGACGTGATTCTGGATGCGGCGGAACTGCCGCGCTTGGCGCGCGTTTTGGCGCTTTCGCGGCACGCGGCCAGAGTGGTGCGCGCCGGATTTGTCATCTCAGCGATTTACAATCTGCTCGGCGTGAGCATCGCGGCGGCGGGACTGTTGTCGCCGATTGTCTGCGCGATTTTGATGCCATTAAGTTCGGCAACAGTGGTGGCTTTTTCCTGCGGCGCGACGGCATGGCTTAGCAGAAAGTTGGAGGTTGAAAAGTTGCAAGTAACAAGTTTAAGCCGCGCGAACCTTCAACCTTCAACCTTCAACCTTCAACCCCTCGCGAAGGAGGCTGCATGAGCGTCGTCATCATCTTAATCGTCGCGAGCCTGGCGGTGGCGCTGTTGTTTTTGGCGGGCTTCATCTGGGCGGTGCGCAGCGGGCAATACGAGGACACGCTGACACCGTCGCTGCGCGTGCTGGCGGAAGACGATTTTATCAGGGCAGGGAACAAAGCCGTTCCAGTTCCGGCCTTGCATCAAACACCGGAACGGCATCAACCGAAATAACATGAAAACATCCATCAAAATGGCAGGACAGGCCGCCGTGCTGACCGCAGCGCTGGCGGTTCGGGCAAACGCGGCGGACACGAATCAGGTGAGCTGGCTGGACGACACGATTTCACCCGTCGCCAACCCGATCTACTTTGAAGATCCGAACGTGACGAGTGAAGTGCGGCCGCTCTACATGTATCACTCCCTGCCGAATACGTTTCATTATGCCGGCGGCAGCGTGCCGCTGGGCGGCGAAGTGCAGGTGACAGCGTTGCAAATCCGTTATGCACTGACTGACCGCCTCGGTTTGATTGCGTCGAAGGACGGCTACATTGAATTTCAGCCGAAGAACACGCTGGCTCACGAGTATGGCTGGGCCGACCTCGCGGCGGGTTTGAAATATGAATTGATCAAGGACGAGAAAAACCAATTCATCCTGACGCCGGGTTTCACGTTCACGATTCCAACCGGCAGCCGCGATGTGTATCAGGGCGACGGCTCGGGCGAATGGAATCTGTTCTGCTCGGCCGAAAAGGGCTTTGACCAATTGCACCTCACGGCGAACACCGGCTTCATCATCCCGAACAATTTCGCCGAAAACACCTCGCAGCTCCATTTCAGCGGCCAGGTGGATTATCACGTCTGCCAGTATTTCATCCCGTTCGCCGTGGCCAATGGCTACACGATCCTGTCGAACGGAAATCACAACGAGCTGCCGGTGCCGCTCAACACGGAAGGCTACGACCTCATCAACTTCGGCAGCACGGACGCATCCGGCACCACACAGTTCTCGGTCGGCGGCGGCGCGCGCTCGCGGATTGTGAAGAACGTGGACGTGGGTGTTTCCTACGAAGTCGGCGTGGGCAACTCGGTCGGAATTTTCCACACCCGCATCACGGCGGATTTGATCTGGCGGTTTTAACCTCAGAAAAATGGCAGTGCGGCCGGGTGGCCGCACCGCAGGCGGATGAACCTGAAAATTAAGCAGTGAAAAAATTATGAATGTAGAAACCTTCAAATATGACAACCGGATCGTGCGCGCGTTTGCGATTGCAACCGTCGTCTGGGGCATCGTCGGCATGCTCGTCGGCATCCTGGCGGCGGTGGAATTATTTTTCCCCGGCGCCAACCTGAACCTCCAGTTCATCACCTTCGGCCGCATCCGGCCGCTGCATACGAACGCGGTGATTTTTGCGTTCGTCGGCAACGGCATGTTCATGGGCATCTACTATTCGCTGCAACGGCTGTGCAAAGCGCGCATGTTCAGCGACTGGCTGAGCTGGTTCAATTTCTGGGGCTGGCAGACCATCATCGTCGCGGCGGCGGTGACGCTGCCGCTCGGTTTAACAACGAGCAAGGAATACGCGGAACTCGAATGGCCGATCAAAATCGCCATCACCATCGTCTGGGTGGCGTTTGCGGTGAACCTGTTCGGCACCATCGTCAAGCGGCGCGAAAAACACATGTATGTGGCGATCTGGTTTTACATCGCCACGGTGGTCACGGTCGCGGTGCTGCATATCACGAACTCGATGACGATGCCGGCGGGCTGGTTCAAAAGCTATTCGATGTATGCCGGCGTGCAGGACGCGCTCGTGCAATGGTGGTATGGCCACAACGCCGTCGCATTCTTCCTCACGACGCCGTATCTCGGTCTGATGTATTATTTCCTGCCGAAGGCAGCGAACCGGCCGGTGTTCAGCTATCGGCTTTCGATCATTCATTTTTGGGCGCTGGTGTTTCTCTACATCTGGGCCGGGCCGCATCATCTGCTTTATTCCGCGCTGCCGGATTGGGCGCAGTCGCTCGGCATGGTGTTCTCGCTGATGCTCATCGCGCCAAGCTGGGGCGGCATGTTGAATGGACTGCTCACTTTGCGCGGCGCATGGGACAAGGTGCGGCAGGATCCGGTGCTGAAATTCATGGTCGTCGCCATCACGGCCTACGGTATGGCAACGCTCGAAGGCCCGCTGCTCTCCATCAAGACGGTCAACTCGCTGTCGCATTACACGGACTGGACCATCGCGCACGTTCACGTCGGCGCGATGGGCTGGAACGGTTTTCTGACCTTCTCGATGCTTTATTATTTGTTCCCGCGACTTTACAAAACGCAATTGTGGTCCACGAAAATGGCGAACTATCACTTCTGGATCGGGCTGCTCGGCATGATGTTTTATTGCATCCCGATTTACGTTGCGGGCGTAACGGAAGGGCTGATGTGGAAGCAGTTCAACAAAGACGGCTTCCTCCAATACCCGAACTTCCTCGAAACCATTTTGCAGGTCGTGCCGATGTTCCGGCTCCGCGCAATTGGCGGGACGCTCTATCTCGCCGGTGCCTTCATGATGGCTTACAATCTGTATCGCACGGCGAAGGCCGGACAGTTTGAGCCGGACACCGAAGCACAGGCCGCGCCGCTGGAAAAAACTGTTGCGCCGCATGGCAAGCCAAGCTGGCATCGTCTGCTCGAAGGCAAGCCGCTGTTCTTCACCGTGCTCGCCACGGTTTCGATTCTCGTAGGCGGACTCGTCGAGATTGTCCCGATGTTTCTCGTCCAGGCAAATGTTCCGACCATTGCCAGCGTGCATCCTTACACGCCGCTGGAAGTTTTGGGCCGTGATATTTACATTCGCGAAGGATGCCTCGGCTGCCATTCACAGATGATCCGCCCGTTCCGCTCCGAGACTGAGCGTTACGGCGAATATTCCAAGGCCGGTGAATTCGTCTATGACCATCCGTTCCTCTGGGGTTCCGAGCGCAAAGGTCCCGACCTTGCCCGCGAAGGCGGCAAATATCCCGATGCGTGGCATTTCACCCACATGGATGATCCGCGCAGCACTTCGCCCGGCTCCATCATGCCGCGCTATTCGTGGTTGCTGACGCAGAAAATTGAAGTGGACACCCTGCCGTCGCACCTGATCGCGCTGCGCCGCATCGGCGTGCCGTATCCGGCCGGTTACGAAAACGGCCCGGCGCAAAAGGACTTGCAGGCGCAGGCGGAAAAAATCGTCGCGAACCTCAAGCAGGGTTCCATCACCGCCGATCCGGACAAGGAAATCGTCGCGCTCATCGCGTATCTGCAACGGCTCGGCATGGACATCAAATCCGCGCCGGTCGCCACCGCCGCCAAATAAACGAGAGGAAATATGATATACAACATTGTTCATTCCATCCTGCGGGAGGCGGAAAACATCAATGGCTACGGCCTGTTTTCTTTCATCCTGTTCTTCGGATTCTTCATCGGCGTGCTCGTCTGGGCCTTCCTGCTGAAGAAAAATTATCTGAGTCACATGGGCGATCTGCCGCTTGACGGCGGCGAGAAAAATTCAACCGACAAAATTCAATCCGACAAATTATGAGCAACGATCCCAAAGAACCTTTGCTGCTCGACCACAACTACGACGGCATTCAGGAACTCGACAACAACCTCCCGCGCTGGTGGGTGTGGCTGTTTTACATTACCATCATCTTCGCAGCGGGCTATCTGATCTATTATCACGTCGCCCGTGCCGGCGATTTGCAGGCCGCCGAATACGCCAAGGAAATGAAGGCCGGCGAACAGCTCAAAAGTGCGGCGATGGGCAAGTTTGAGGCGTCCATCGCAACCCTCCAACCGTCATCAGACGCCGCCGTGCAGGAAGACGGCCGCCAAACCTATGCCAAATACTGTGCGCCGTGTCATCGCGCAGACGGGGGCGGTCTCGTCGGTCCGAACCTGACGGATGACTACTGGATCCACGGGAGCAACTACGTTGACACGGTGAACGTCATCTGGAACGGCGTGCCCGCCAAGGGCATGATTACCTGGAAAACGGTCTTGAAGCCGGATCAAATCCAGGCCGTGGCCAGCTACATCTACACGTTGCGTGGCTCAAAGCTGCTGACGCCTGGCAAGCTGCCGGAAAATCAGCTGCCAGCCAAGCCCGCCGGGCCAAGCTCGTTTGAATAAAATTAAAATTCCGGCGCGTCGCCGAATAGGCGCCGGGAAAAATTTCCTTTGATCACTCCAACACCAAAAGAGAAACCCGAATCCTCCGTCAAGGATGTGGACTGGTCCGACTTCCGCGACCACATCGCCACTGCCGAGCGCGACGGTCGGCGCAAGTGGATTTACCCGCGCAAGGTCAGCGGCCGGTTTTACCGCTGGCGCACCTGGTTCAGCTGGCTGCTGCTGGTGATCATGTTCGCCGGGCCGTTCGTCACCATCCACGGCAATCCGCTGTTGTTGCTGAACATCGGTGAGCGCAAGTTCGTCGTGCTGGGCCAGATTTTCTGGCCGCAGGACATGATTATCTTTGCCATCGCCGCGCTGGTCGGTCTTACCAGCATCATCATCTTCACCGCCGCATTCGGCCGCGTGTGGTGCGGCTGGGCCTGTCCGCAGACGGTGATGATGGAAATGGTCTTCCGCAAAATCGAATACGCCATCGAAGGCGATGCGCACCAGCAACGCGCCTTGAACGCCGCGCCTTGGAACGCCGAAAAAATTCTACAGAAAATTTTCAAGCATGGCATCTTCCTCGCGCTTTCATTTCTCGTGGGCAACGTGCTGTTGAGCTACTTCATCGGCTGGCAGCAGCTTTGTCAGATCATCGTTGACCCGCCGGCGCGGCACTTGGTCGGGCTGTCGTTCATGGTCGCATTTTCACTGCTGTTTTACGGCATCTTTGCGCGGTTCCGCGAGCAGGCCTGCACCTTCATCTGTCCCTACGGCCGTTTGCAATCCGTGTTGCTCGACGAAAATTCCATTGTGGTCGCCTACGATCACAAGCGCGGTGAAAAGCGCAGCCTGCTCCAGCAAAAATCCCACGAGCGCGTCATCGCCGGCCTGGGCGATTGCGTGGCTTGCAACCACTGCGTCGCCGTCTGCCCGACCGGCATTGACATCCGCGACGGCACGCAAATGGAATGCGTCCATTGCACCGCCTGCATGGACGCCTGCGACGCCGTGATGACGAAGATTGGCAGTCCGCGCGGCCTCATCCGCTATGCCTCGCTCAACGGCATCGAACGCGGCGAACGTCTGCGCCTCACGCCGCGGCTCATCGGTTATTGCGTGGTGCTGGCCGCGCTGGTGTCGCTGCTGGCGGTGATGATTTTCACCCGCGCCGACGCGGAGGCCACGCTGCTGCGGGCGCCGGGTTCGCTCTTCCAGCAGATGCCCGACGGCCATTACAGCAACCTTTACACGGTGCGCGTCGTCAACAAAACTTCGCGCGAACTGCAGGTGGAACTGCGGCTGGAATCGCCCGCCGGTTCATTGCAGGTCATGGGCGGAACACTCGTCGTCCCGCCGCAAAAGCTGTTGGAAAATTCCCTGCTCGTGGAGCTCGATCCGGCCGCGATGAAATCCGGCACCACACCAATCGTCGTCGGCGTCTATTCCGGCGGCAAAAAAATTCAAACGCTCAAGACGGCCTTCATCGGCCCGCGAAATTAAATTATGAATACCAACCGCAACCTGTGGCCGCTGGGAATTTTCGTGACGTTCGGCCTGTTTTTCGCCGGCATGGCCAGCGTCGTCGTCATCGCCGCGACGCACCGCGAACATCTGGTCAACGACAATTACTACGAGCAGGAATTAAAATACCAGGATCAGATTGACAGCGTGGATCGCACCCAGAAATCCGGTGCGGCCATCGCCTACGATGTCGACACCGGAGTCGTCGCCATCACGCTGCCGGTGGCTCACCTCGCGCAACATTTTTCCGGCACGATTCAGCTCTACCGCCCATCCGAACCTGCGCTGGACCGGACGCTGCCGTTGGAACCCAAGGCCGGCGGCACGCAGGCGCTCGATGTTTCCAAGCTGGCCGGCGGCCCGTGGAGCGTCCGTGTCAAATGGGTGGCCGGCGGGGAAAATTATTTTCTCGAACAAAAAATCACCGTCACTGGAAAATAAAATGGATTTTGGAATCGCCTTCGCGCTCGGCCTGCTCGGCAGCCTGCATTGCGCCGCCATGTGCGGACCGCTGATGCTCGCGCTGCCCGTGCCGCCCGGCGGCCCGGCGCGATTTGTCGCTGGTCGGATCATTTATCAGCTTGGCCGCGTGGCGGCTTACTGTCTGCTTGGCGTCGTTGCCGGCCTCGTCGGCAAATCCATTTTTCTGGCCGGACTGCAACGCTCGCTGTCCATCGGTCTCGGCGTGGCGATCCTGCTCGGCTTGCTCATTTCCAAAAAAATTTCCCTGTCCGCGCCCGTCGTCCGGCTCGTTGTCACATTGAAAGCGGCGATGTCTGCGCAGTTGCAACGACGCAGCCTCCGCTCGCTCGCATTGCTGGGAATGTTGAACGGCTTGCTGCCCTGCGGCTTGGTTTATGTGGCGATGGCCGGAGCCGTGGCGCGCGGCACGTTGCCAGAAGGAATTCTTTTCATGGCTTGGTTCGGACTCGGCACGCTGCCGACGATGCTCGGCATCAGTCTTTCGGGGAAATTGTTTCCGCTTTCGCTCCGCCTGAAACTGCGCCGCGCAATTCCGTTTGGCGTTTGCCTGCTTGCCGGGTTGTTGATTTTGCGTGGCCTGGCCTTGCGTATTCCTTACGTAAGCCCGGTTCTGAATTCGTCCGCACCCGGCTGCTGCTCGCGCTGAACTTGATTAGCCGAAAGGCTGCCGTCACGATGTTGCGAAATCCACGTTCGGCACTTCCTGCACCGACGGCGGCACGCTGAAGAAATCTCCTTCTGATTTGAAACCGAACACTTTCGCCACGAGGTTGCTCGGAAACGTTTCGCACTTGTTCCGGTAGTCGCGCACGTTGCCGTTGTAAAACCGGCGCGCCGCCTGGATGCGGTCCTCGGTGTTCACCAGTTCCTTCTGCAAGGAGAGGAAATTCTGGTCGGCCTTGAGCTGCGGATAATTTTCCACCACCGCCAGCAGTTGCTTGAGCGAATCCACAAGTTGCTTCTCGTCCACAGCCTGCTCGGCCGGCGAGCCGTTGTTGGCGACGCAGCGGTTGCGCAGCTCGGTTACGCGCTCCAGCACGGTGCGTTCGTGCGCGGCGTAGCCCTTGACTGCGGCGACGAGGTTCGGGATGAGGTCGTAGCGGCGCTTTAGCTCGGTGTCCACGTTGCTCCACGATTCGCGGATGTAATTTTTCAGCGCGACCAATGCGTTGTATTGCGCGACGACAAAAATCACCGGCAACAAACTGACGACGGCAATGACGATGAGCGGAATGAGCGTTGCTGGATTCATGTATTGAAAAGGTATTCCGGCAAGCGCGCGCGGATTTCCACGAGCCGTTGCAGGTTGGTTTCGATTTGTTCCGGCGACAGTCGCGTGGTGAACGCGAGTGCGAGGACGTTGCTTTCGATTTCGATGCTGAAGTCGCGGTTGGTGAGCAGGTATTCAATCATCTTCGCGTTGCAGACGTCGTAGGCGAACTTTTTGTCCGGCGAGCGCACGCAGAAGGTTTTCGAGAATTCGGCGGACTCAAATTTGATGTCCTGATAGCCGAACACCTCGGCGACCTTCGTGAAAAAATTTTCGCGCCGGATGGTCAGGTCGGAAAAAAACGCCGGCAGCGTGAGGATGAAAAAGGAAAACCAGTGGTGTTCCGTATGCGTGCCGTTTTTGTCATGGGTCTGGGTTTCATAGTGGTAATCGAAGGCGAGCACCTCATATTGCTGATAGGTTCCCGACAGAACATTCGTGGCGTAGCGGTTTGAGCCCTGGTCAAGCTGCTTCAAAAATTCGTAGCGGTCGGGATGCCGTAATTTTCCATGGCACTGAAGCCGAGGTTGAGCTGGCGCGACAGGTCAATCAATCCTTCCTGCCGTTTCTGCGTCTGGATTGAATTGTAAATGGCACCAACGACTGCAATGACACCAACCGCGGCTATAATTAGGAGCGGCATCAATTCGTGCATCCGGCATTTCTAAACCAAAGCCACGCGACGGGCCATTACAATTTACCGGAGTTTTTACCGGCATATTTTACTTTTCCTATTTTTCGTTCGCCTGCATCTTGATGGCGTGAAATCGTGCATGAAACAAACCATTCCGCCGTGGGCGCCGTGAGCGCGGCCAGCCGGGGGCTGGCCCGAAATTCGCTTAGTTGGAATTGATTTATGATGTTGTGGTGGAAATATCAGCAGCTCCGGTCCAGCAACCTGAACACGCGGCTGGCGACCATTGCTGAATTGGCGGCCGCCAAGAACGCGGACTCGGTCGGGCCGCTGCTGTTCGCCTTGAAGGATGCGACGAAGGAGATCCGCAGCGCGGCGGCGCTGGCGCTGGGACAGTTTCAGGACAAGCAGGTGGTCGGGCCGCTGATCAATATGCTGGCCGATCCCACCCCGCTGGCTCGGGCCACGGCCGCCGAAGCGCTGGGACAACTGCAAAATCCGGACGCGATCACTCCGCTGATCCCCTTGCTGTGTGATGCCGATGCCACCGTGCGGGCGCGCGCCTCCCACAGTCTGGAACGACTCGGCTGGCAGCCGGAAACGGACAAGGAGCGGACCTGGCACATCGTGGCCACCGGCAATCTGAACAAGGTGGCTGAACTCGGTTCGGACGGGGTGGAAGTGCTGGCCGAGATGATGCGAAACGGCCCGCCGGAAAAGCAGTTGTCTGCCGCCAAGGCGCTGGCCGAGATTGAAGATCCACGCGTTCCCAAGCTCATGGTGGAGGCGCTTAAAAAACCCAATGTCCTGATGCGGCTTGCCGCGCTTGAGTTTCTGGAACAATCGGGGGACAAATCCCATTATGAGGTGGTGGAACGCCTGCTCAAAGACAAGGCGTCGAACATCCGGGCGGCGGCCGTCGCGGCCGCCATTCATTGCGGCGGCAACCGCGCCGTGCCGGTGCTCATCGGCATGTTGAAGGATGGCTCTTGGGAAGTCCGGCGCGAAGCCATCAAGGCCCTCGGCAAGCTGGGCGATCCGTCGGCCATTGACCGGCTGGCCCAGGCGTTGCAGGATCGCGATCATGACGTGCGGGAAAATGCCGCAGTGGCTTTGGGCCGGATCGGCGATGCGCGATCCATCCGCCCGCTGGTGCTGGCACTTTTGGACACCGAAAGTTTTGTGCGCAACGCCGCACACAACTCGCTCATCGAGATCGATCCGAATTGGGAAAAAACGGAGGCGACGCGCAGCGCCCTGCCGCAAATCCAGGCTGCCCGAAAAAGCCGGGAATACTGGATCAGTCACAGCGCCGCGCTCCTGCTCGAAATGATTCCGGCAGAGGGTGCCAGCGGCGGAGCGGTGGCGGAAAAACGCCCGGCTCCGGCTTCATTTCCGGTTCCGGAATCCGAACCCGCCCCACCGGTGGAAATCCCCGCGACCCTGCCAGCGGCGGCTTTTGATATCCTTGCGGATCTGCTGGGCGACCGTGATCGCGACCTGCGCCTGGCGGCGGCGGAAGCCTTCATCTGCCTGCACGAAAAACGCGCAACCTCCATCCTCGCCAACGCCGTTCACGATGCCGATGCTTTTGTGCGGCAGGCGGCCGAACGGGCGCTGATGGCATTGACTTGAAACCCGCCGTTGAATCCTCGGTTTATCGCCGGACATTTTTCATCGGCACTTGATTTCCAAACGTGTAGACAATGAGTGACAAATCTGTCCATTCATTGTCCCAAAACTGGAAAATCGTGCCTCATTTATGTCAAAAATCCGGCGGCCGGCTGATTCCCAGCTTGTATATTCGTATATCGCTTTGGCACAGCCAGTGCTAGTAAATAAATGTGCATTAAATGCAATACCTAAAACCATAAAGCAAGTTTATGTCAGCGGTCAAAACCATACTTTATTGTGAAGACGACCCGGTGGTGCGGCACGTCTATAAAAAGCGCATGGAACAGGCGGGCTTCCACGTCCTTTATGCGGAAGACGGCTTGGAAGCTTTAAAGTGCCTGCACAAGCTGGTGCCGGATCTGGTGGTGCTTGATCTGATGATGCCCAAATTCAGCGGCGAAGAGGTTTTGAAATACGTCTGCAACGAACCCCGCCTGCATGAGGTTCCGCTGGTCATTTTGTCCTCCAACCCCGATGTGGATGAAGGATACCGGCAGATTTCCGGCCGCGCCGACAAATACCTTGTCAAATACCATTGCACGCCGGACAAATTGCTGGCGGCGATTCACGAGATATTCAATCCGGCCCAGGCAACGTTGGCCGACCTCGGTGAAGATTCGGACACGATCATGTTCGAGAAAATCAGGCAACTGGTCGGCGGCAAATCGGCGGCTTGACTTGTTTTCCGTCGGGATCGGTGGCAATCTCCGGGAGGTTCGATGCGGCAATCTCGCCGCGCAGCCGAAGGGAACAGTGACGACGCCGGCGAAACAGCAGCATATTTTGTTCGTGGACGACGAGACTAATTTTCTCGACACGATCCGCGCCCTGTTCACGGCCTGGAGCAAAAGCAGCTGGCAGATCGAATGCGCCACCTCCGCCGACCAGGCGCTCGAAATCCTCAAAACCCGGTCCTTCGATTTGATCGTGGTGGACGTGAACATGCCGGTGCTCGACGGCGAGCAGTTGCTCCGCATCCTCGCCCGCCGTTATCCCGATCTCAAAAAGGCGGTCATCACCGGTCACGCGACCGAGCAGCGGCGTTCCGCCTGCCTGGCCAACGGGGCCGAGCTGTTCATTGAAAAGCCGCGCTCGGCGGAAGGCCTGAAATCCGTTTTCACGATGCTCGACGAACTGGTCACTTGGAAACAGCAGGCCGGTTTTCAAGGCATGTTGCGGCGGGTCGGCCTGCAGGATGTCATCCAGATGGAATGTCTCGGCCGCAATTCGTCCATCCTCGAAGTCGCAGACCGGAATTTGACCGGGCGAATTTATATTGAAGACGGCCGGATCATCCATGCCGTCGTGGGCGAGATGACGGGCGAAGCGGCTTTTCAGAAACTGCTGGCGCTGCCCGGCGGCTCGTTTGAATTGCAGCATTTCGAGGCGCCAAACGAACGCACCATCGAGGGCCAGTGGGAATTTTTGCTGATGGAGGCCGCGCGTGTTCAAGATGAACGCACTCCGGAACCGCCGCCCGCCACCGGACCGGTTGTGGCACCGGAACCGCCGCCCGTTGCGGAAACTCCGGCAGGGCCAACGAGCATTTCTCCACGCGTGGCGGAAATGCTGATTTGTTCCGGCCAGGGTGCGCCGCTTTATGAATGGCAATGTGCTGATGTGAAAACCCGCGTGGCACTCATGGTGGAAATCACCCAGCAGGCCAGGCGGGTCGGACAATTGCTGTCGCTGGGAAGATTCGACCGGCTGGAAATCCAGCTTCCGGCCGGCCGGGCGGTGGCGCAGATAAAACCCGACCGCATGGTCTTCGTGCAGGTGGCCACGGGAACCGAAAACTCCTGACCGGACACCATGAATAATTCGATCGAACAATGGTTCGCCAGTTGCGCCGTGGTGCCGGGCATTCTCGGCTGCGGCGTGCGCCAACCGGACGGCACCTGCGTCAGCCAGCGTTTTCACGACTCCTGTTCGCGCGAACGCCTCGATCAGGCCCTGCAAAATCTTGGCGATTCGCTGTCCTCTTATTCTGCCCACGGGCTGGCTCCGCGCTGGCTGACCTGGACGTTTGAGCAGGGCCAGTTGCGCCTGGTTTTGCGCCCGGATGGACGCATGCTCGCCCTTGCCATCCAGCCCAACACTCCGGCCGCTGAAAATCTGGACCTGCTCACCGGGGAATTTCTGGCGTTGAATCTTGCGGGCTAAATTTTCGACCGGCTGCCAACGCGTTCCGCTATGTTCACGCCGGAAACCATGGAATCGCCCAGCGAAACGCCGTCGCGGTAATGCCCGGCGAAAAACAGGTTTGGATTTTTCGCTTCAAGCTCGTTCAGCAAGTCACGGTATTTGCCGTAGCCGACATTGTATTGCGGAATCGCCTTTGGCCAAAACGCCGTGTGGACAAATGTTGGTTTGCCTCTCACACCCAGCAGCGTTCTTAAATCCGCCAGCACAACCTCGACAAGTTTATCCTGCGGCAGCGAGGCGAGTTCAGGATAGCGCGCACCGCCGATGTAGCTCGTCAAATTCAGATGCCCCGTCGGCGCGCGGTTGGGAAACAGCGCCGAGGAAAAAATCGTGCCAAGAATTTTAAAACCCTCGATCTTCGGAATCAGCATTCCGAAACCCTGACATGAATGCGCGACGTCTTCGCTGCGAAATCCCAGCACCACGCTGGCGACCGGCGGATAGTTGATTTCAGAAAACGCCGACAAATCCAGCAGTTGTTGTGATTCGACATTCAGCTCTGCCAACCGGTAAGCCGTGCCGCAATAAATCAACGCACCAAATTCAGCTTCGCCGCCCGCCGTGGTCACGCGCCAGCCGTCTTTCGTTTGAGTGAGCTTCGTCACCGGCGTATTCAGTTTCACCGAATCGCCAAGCCGCGCCGCGAGCGTGTCCGGCAAAACCTGCAAGCCCTCGTCGAAGGAAAATTTCGCCGCGCGGTCTTTCGCCACTTCCCCGGATTTCTTCCGATCACGCGCGCCAAAAATCTGGCCTTTGATCATCGAGCCGTAATTATCTTCCAGCGCCTTGAGCTTGGGAAACGCGTGCGGCAGCGAAAGCTTGTTCGGATCGCCGGCGTAAATGCCCGCGACGAGCGCATCAATCGCGTGATCGAGAAATTCCTGGTTGAACCGGCGCATGACAAATTGCGCGATGCTTTCTTCCACGCCGTCGCGGCGCGGCTTGATGAACGGCTCGCGCAACACGGCAAGCTTGGCCTTGGCGGTGAACAGCGTCGTCGTGATAAATCCCAGCGGCGAGCCGGGCATCTCAATCGGCCGACCGTAGCGCACGACGTAGCGCGCCTCGGCGTTCGGGTCGGTGGCGAGCGTGCGCGATTCGAGGCCGGCGTCGCGGACGAGCTGCGCGATTTTCGGCGACGTTTCGAGAATCGTGTTCGGTCCGAACTCGGCCAGAAAGCCGTTCTTGCGGATGGATTGAATCACGCCGCCGACACGCCCGCTGGCTTCAAAAACCGTGACCGGCACACCTTGGCGTTTCAGATAAAACGCCGCAGTCAATCCCGTGATGCCTGCGCCGATGATCGCGACGGATTTCATTTGCCCAATCAAATCGTCTTGGAATGTCTCCTCTCATTCGCCGCGCCGAGCGTGTTGTCGAAACACATCGCGATGTTGCGGATGAAGAGGCGGCCGGCGTCGGTCACTTCGAGGCCGCCGGGCTTGAGTTTCACGAGGCCGTCGGCGGCAAACGGCGCGAGCGCGGCGAGTTCCTTTTCAAAATGCTGCTCGAAGTTAATGCCGAGTTTCGCGCTCATCGCGGCGAAGTCGAGCGAGAGGTCGCACATCGTCCGCATGATGGTTTCGCGGCGGATTTTATCCTCGTCGCTCACGATGTAAGCCTTGTGCAGCGGCACTTTGCCGGCGTCCACGGCGGCCTGCCATTTCGGCAGTTCCTTCTCATTTTGCCAATAGACATCGGGTGTTTGTGACACGGCGCTCATGCCGAATGCGTAGATGTCCGAGCCGGCGCGCGTGCTGTAACCCTGAAAATTCCGCTGCAACTTTTTCTCTCGCTGCGAAATCGTCAACTCATCATTCGGCTTCGCAAAATGATCCATTCCGATATAGACATATTGTTCGTCAGCGGTGAGCCGTTCGATGACGAGCTTGAGCACTTCCAATTTCGATTCCGGCGTGGGCAAAACTTTTTGCTCCAGAATCTTTTGCGACGGCTTGATCCACGGCACATGCGCGTAGCTGAACACCGCGAGCCGGTCGGGCTTCATCTCCAAAACCGTGTCGAGCGTTTCGTTGAACGACTCCGGTGTCTGGTGCGGCAGGCCGTAAATCAAATCAAGATTGATCGAACCGTAGCCGAGTTCGCGCATCCAATCCATCGCCTGCTGCGTCATCTCGCGCGGCTGGATGCGGTGAATGGCCTCCTGCACAATGGGATTAAAATCCTGCACGCCCATCGAGGCGCGGTTGAAACCAATTTCGCGCAGCGCCACCATGTGCTCGCGCGTGAGCCGGCGCGGGTCAACTTCCACGCTTGCCTCGATATCGGGCGAAAAAGTGAAATGCTTGTGGATAATTTCGCCGAGGCGACGAATTTCATCGGGCCGCAGAAACGTGGGCGAACCGCCGCCGAAATGGAGTTGAACCGCCTTGCGATCTTTGTTCAGCATTGGCGCGAGCCGGGCGACTTCACGGCCAAGATAATCAATGTAATCGCGGCCTTTGTCGTGGTTGAGCGTGATGACCGTGGTGCAGCCGCAGAACCAGCAGAGCGTTTCGCAAAACGGGATATGAAAATAAACCGAGAGGTCATGCGGCGTGCGGTTGTTGTCCTCGATCTTCGTGGAAAGCTGATCCCAAGTCACGGCATCGGTGAACTTGGTCGCAGGCGGATAGCTGGTGTAACGTGGCCCAGCCACGTTGTATTTTTTCACCAGCTCAAGATCTACGTTCAACGTTTTCATTTGAAACTCTTAACAGTCTCCACCAAAGCGGCGATGTTTTCCAGCTTGGCTCCGGGCGTGAGGCCGTGGCCGAGGTTGAAAATGTGTCCGGGCCGGCCGCGCATGGCTTCGAGAATTTTTTTGGTTTCCGTCGCAACCACATCCGGCGTGGACTCGGCGATGTGCACCGGCGAAAGATTTCCCTGC
>Ga0181528_10000499_pt1 | contig 27567 bp, 23 predicted proteins | sample PEATcosm2014_Bin_47_FD_119742 | JGI IMG/M metagenome (GOLD analysis project Ga0181528, IMG submission 119742) | Peatland microbial communities from MTU Mesocosm Facility, Houghton, MI, USA - PEATcosm2014_Bin10_10_metaG | ecosystem: Environmental > Terrestrial > Soil > Wetlands > Peat | place...
GACGTTCCAGCAAAAGGAAGAGGCGACGGCGAAGGTGCAGCGGGCGAAGCTCGGCTCGTGCCAGTTGCCGACCTATTTCACCGGCTACTCGGAGTGGAAGCGGCTGCGCGCGCTGGCCGAGCAAAAACAGGGCAAGGACTTCAAGGCGGGCGCCTTCAACGAGCGGGCGCTGCGCGAAGGAGCGTTGCCGATGAAGACGCTCGGGGCGCTGCTGGGGCTGCAGTAGGTATCGGTGATCGTTCGTGACGGTCGCGGCTCCGTTTCAGGGGCGCTCGAAGCACGCTTTGGGACGCCGCCACCACAGGCAGAAGACCGTTTTCAGAATGATCCATCCGGCGCGCAGGCTGGCTCTCAGGTTGCCAGAGACCTTGTTGACGCCCGCGGCGCGCTTCCGGTAGGAGACCGGGACTTCCACAACGCGCAGGCCCTGCTCCAGTGCACGCACCTGCATTTCGACCGTCCAGCCGTAGTTGCGGTCTTGCATCCGCAGCCGTTCGAGAGCGTCGCGGCGTATTGCGCGGAAGGCGCACAGATCGGTGTAGCGGTGGCCGTAAAGCAGGCGGATGAGCGTGGTCGCAAGCCAGTTGCCGAAGGCCTGGTGCGGTAACAACGCTCCCTTCTCCGCACGGCCTAGCAAGCGCGAACCGAGGACCAGATCGGCTTCGTCGCGCTCGATCGGGCCGAGCAAGGCCGTCACCTCCGACGGGTCTTCGCTCAAGTCCGCTTGCAGGAATACGACCGCGCCAATGTCCGGAGGCAGCGCCGCCAGGGCACGCAGACACGCTGCGCCATAGCCCCGCTCAGGCTCGATGACAACCGTTGCAGCGCACGCGCGCGCGACCTCCGCAGTGCGATCCGTGGAGCCGTTGTCCGCCACGATGACCAGGCGGAAAACGTCCGGCGGGATGGCGCGGAGGGTGGCCGCGATGACGGGCTCCTCGTTCAGGGCGGGGATGATCAGAGCGGCGCTCAGCATGCCTGGGTCACTCACAATCCATCCCCTGCAGCCGCGGCGTCCCGGCAGCCGCGGAGACGGCGCGAGGGTGCAACGCTTGATCGCGTGCCTGGGAGCATGCTTCAATCATGGCAGTTGGATGCACCCCACGATTTGGAAACATGCCGGGCGCTTGCTCCGCGAACTGGCTATCGCCCTGATCCTCGCCGCGGCGATCATTTTCTTCGTCTATCAGCCGGTGAAGGTGGAAGGCACCAGTATGATGCCGGGCCTGGTGGATGACGAACGGATCTTCATCAACAAGTTCGTGTACCGGATGGGCGTGAGTGGCGTGCAGCGCGGCGACACCGTAGTCTTCCTGTTCCCGCAGGATCCCCGGCGCAGCTACATCAAGCGCGTGATCGGGACTCCCGGCGACACCGTGGAGATCCGCGAAGGACGGGTCTGGTTGAACGGCGGCGAACTCAACGAGCCGTATGTTCCCGAAGAGTACCGCGACCCTTCGAACATGGCGCCGTTTCGCGTTCCCGCGGGCCACTATTTCGTGATGGGCGACCATCGCAGCGCGTCGAACGACAGCCGGGCGTGGGGACCGGTGCCAGTGCAGGCCATCTACGGCAAGGCCGTTTTCGTTTACTGGCCGCTGGAGCGGATCGGGACTCTACGGTAGACGTCAGGGCGAGGTCGCGGGACTGCCGTTGCCATGCCACGATGGCCAGTGGCTAGCGACGTCGGGAAAGCAGCGAAATCAGCGAGAATACGATGCTCAGCAGCAGGCAGGTGCCGAGCGGGAAGTAAAGCGTAGCGCTCTTACCGCGCCACACGAAATCTCCCGGCAGGCGGCCCGCGCGGAACGGCAGGCGGGGACCGAATGTGATCAGGAGGCCCGCGGCAAGCAGCAGGCATCCCAGCAGCATCAGAGTCTTCCCGAGCGGCGCCATCTCAGAAACGATCTTCGCTCGCGCGGCGCGATTCCGCAATCGGCGGGCGCCCCGTCCTGCGTTTCAGGCCTGATCGCGCGAGTGGGCCTACACGCCGCCGCGTACAGCCGGAACATGGTGGGGTGCGCACGTTTTATGCACAGCAAAGTCACACCACGCGCCTTGTAACATACTGAAAACAAGCCAAATAAATCATCTGCAAAACAGTCGTCGAATCGAATTATTCTTTTGACTTGGAGCGCCGAATAGCGCATCCTGAATTCGGTTCCAAGAGGTTCACGGAATCAGCGAGCCGGACGGAACGGCGCAGATCCTGGAACGATGATCTGTTGGCGGGTTATCACTAAGCCGCTAGCGGGGAGCGAAGGGAAAACGGTCGCGCCCGTCAGGCAAGTTACCGGGACGCTCGACTGGCTGGGTGCTTTGATCCAAAGGGGCGAAAACCCCGATGGGGAGCGACAGTCGGATCGGATGCGGCCTGGAACGGCAGGAGTTCATGAGGCAACGGGTTTTCTCCGTTGATCTCCCGGAAGCGGAAACGCCGAGGGGAGGGAGGAGAGAGCGGACCGGGCCAAGCGAGTTCAGGTCGGGGAAGCGAAGATTCAGGGCGGGAGCTATGAGCCCTTTGAGGCGGTCCGGCAACGGATGCGGTCTCTGGGGGGGAGCGAAAGTCCGAATCGAGTTTCCGGCTTCGCGAGGTCAAAAGACCGTCGCAAGCGTCGAGCATCGAACCGTAGCGTGCAAATCGCGCTGCGGGGAGCAAAACGCACGTGCGGCGGCAAGACCAAAGCGCCACGCTCAAGCCGAGCATGCCGGCTGGAGAGCAAGCTGTGAACGAGGGTCACTTGGAACCATATTTATTGAACGGCGCGCCCCGCGAGAACGGGGCGCGCCGTTCGCATTTCAGGGCCGATGGTCCGGGCCCGGACCATCGCGCCGGCAGAGGTGGCGCCTTCAGACCAGACTGCCGCGCGCATCAGGCGATTCCTCCGATACGACGCGGTCGGCCGGCCGGACGTACTTCTCTTTTCGCGGCCTCATACTGACAAAATTACAGCGGCACACATCACAGCGCCAGCGGCGGGCGCCCAGGAGCATTTGCAAGCGCATCCAGTTACTCGCGCGATAATGCTTCAAGTCCCACGTGGAAAGATCCTGCCGCAGGCAGCGGGGGCACTTCGCGTAAAGGACGGAGCGCAATCCTCCTCCGCGCACGTGAAAGCGGGCGGAACAATCCTCGCATCGCGCGGGAAATTCCCCCCAGAAGAGACGCAGATATCCGAGCAGCGACCGCACCTGCCCAACCCGAATGCGCGGGGAATCGCAGACCGGACATTGCTGAGTGTTACCCATAAAACGTCAATTGCTGAACAGGCGGTAGTGGCTCCCAGTCGAAGAATCAGGACTCTTGGCCACTAGTATGAGAATCCTAAGATAGTATACCCTCGGATAGGGTCTGGGATGTTCATCAAATATGATCAAGAAGTCCTTAAATCGTAATTTCGCCGACACGTGCGCGTCTCACCGCCCCGGCAACGTAGTTCGATTCCCACACAGTGAAGGCGTGTTCCAAGGCGTGCCGGACACGCGCCTCACGGCGGATGGACAGCCCCTCGACCTCGCGCACGCCGAGCAGGTCGCGAGTCGATGAGGTGATGAAGAGACCGTCGGCGGACTCCAGGTCGCCGAGGGTGAGCGGTTTCTCGACGACCTCGACACCGGGGACGCGGATGGCTTCGAGCAGCAACTCGCGGGTGACGCCAGGCAGGCATCCGGAATTCAGCGGCGGCGTGACGACGCGGTCGCCGGAGACAGCAAACACGTTCGCCGACGTGCATTCACTTACCTCGCCCCGCTCGTTGAGCAAGAGCACTTCGTCCAGACCGCGCAGATGCGCTTCCTCGTACCAGGCGAGATTCGAGGCCCAGGAGAGCACTTTCGTGCCGGCGAACGGGCTGGCCGCGAAGCGGCCGTTCGGGACGATGCCCAACCGAACTTCTTCGCCCCAGTCGTTGCGATCCGCCGTGAACCCCACCAGGTCAACGTCCAACTTCTGGTTGGGGCCTTCCCAGATGCCACCCTTGTTGCGGATGACCGCGACGCGCAGGGTTGCGTTGTAGGCCTGATTGGCCTCCACCAGCGAGAGCAGCGCCGATTCCAGTTCCGCGGGTTTCCAGGGAAAGGGAACGCGCATCAGATCCGAGTCCCGGCGCATCCTCGCCCAGTGGCGATCGAACGCAAACAGCACTCCATTGACAACCTTGATGGTCGAGAAGACGCCCCACCCGTTCATCACTCCGACCTGGCCGGGAGAAAACGCAAGATCGGCCGAAGGCTGGATGTGACCGTTGTGGAGCAGCAGCGAATGTATCACTTCTCCATCTTATCGCCGTCCGGCGGCGGACTCATCTTCGCGACCAGGCCGCTACCTGGCGCAGCTCTTCCAGGCAGGGAAGCAGGAGGGCCGCGCCACAGCCGACGTCTCGATCAGATCGGAGACCAGCCGGCGGCGGCGGTAAAGCTGTTCGACGAGGCGCTCTACCGGCTCGTCGTCGCCGTCCGGCAGCCACTGCCGGGGCAGGTCCCGCAGGATGCCGTCGAAGAGTTCGGAGGGCGCTTCCCGGATGCGCGTCAGCCAGGGCTCAAAATCGTCCAGGTTGCGGACTTCCTGGTACACCATAGGGCGAAAGTAGAAGCCCTGCATGGGGCTGTCGGCGAACTCCCAGTGAGGCCCATCGAAGGCATAGCCGTGATCGATCATGAGGGCCACAAAGCCCTTAGCCAGCGGCGACAGGTTGCCGGGAGCCACATCGGGGTCGTCGAGCCATTCCCTGATCCGCTGGCGAACGAAGATCGATTGGCGGGAGTCGGAGTTGGCCGTCCATTTGTCGAACGCAAATACGCCCAGGAAATGCCGCAGATTCTGGACCTGCGCGAGCAGGCTGTCCGGCAGGTAGTCGTAGACGGCGTCCCGGTCGGGATGGCCTGGGAAGCGGGATCCGAAATGCCACCCCGCGGAAACCGGCATCTCCTTGGCGACCAGCCGGATTTTCACGTCGTGCTCTCTGGATAGGAATGACTCGTCCAATTCCACGATCGCAACCTTGGGAGCGGCGATTCTGAGGTATTCGAGCAGACGGGCGGCGATCCACTCATTGACGAGGATCCGGACATGTTGCGGGTTGTCGCGGAACTTCGTGACATAAAAGTACCCATCCCCGCCTTCGAGCAGGTGGGCCTGCGCGCCGCCGCGCATGTGACGAAGAAACCGAGTTGCGTGGACCGGCATATACGCCTGCGCTAATCTGGTTGATGCCTAAGCAAGGAGCCTTTCCGAGCTAGAGCAAACCCTACGCCCAGGAGTCGTACATTCCGATGGAAGAACAAGACAAGAAGACGGCCGCCACGACAGGCGATGAGGTTGCTCTCGAATTGATGAAATTCATTGCGACTTCCACAGGATACGGCAAAGGCGTGCAGCAAGTGGGCTTCTCCAGCACGGGAACGCGCACCCCGGAAGAGCAGGCCGACGCGTTGCTCGACCTGTTCAGGAAATGCCGCACGGTCGTTCGGGAAAACGGAGACGCTTCCAAGAGCTAGAGCCTGGCACGTGAAATAGCCCTTCCGCGAACTGCGGCGAGGCGATTTTATGTTTGTGCCGGACTCTGCGTTCAACCCGGAACGGCAGGCCCAAGAGAACGGGCGCCCTAGCGGGCGCCCCATTGAACATCAACCGTATTTTATTTGAGCCCGGTTCACGCCCGAAAGCGCGCCGAGTCTCTGTCCGGCCACTACTTTTTCTTTGCGGGGGCCTTTTTAGCCGGCGCTTTCTTGGCGGGTGCAGCAGCCTTCTTAGCCGGCGCGACAGCTTTCTTCGGCGCGGCGGCTTTCTTCGGAGCGGGCTTCACAGCCTTTTTAGCCACGGCCTTCTTGACCGCTTTCTTTACAACGACCGCCTTCTTGGTAGCCGCCGTTTTTGGCGCAGCCTTCTTTGTTGCAGCTTTCACGGGTTTCTTTGTCACCTTTCCAACGACGGACTTTACCGCCTTTTTCCCAGCCGGTTTAGCGGCTGGCTTACCTGCCTTGGGGGCAGGAACTCGTACAGAGGTTTTGGCCGCGACTTTCTTTGCGGCCTTCTTTGCCAGTTTCTTTACTTGCTTCTTTGCAGGCGCGGGCGCAGCGGCCTTCTTCACGGACTTGGCCGGCTGTGGCGCCGGTTTTGACTTCGGCTTGGACACGCTAGCCGCGCGCTTCTTGACCGGCTTCGCTGCCTGCGCCCGATCGGGGAGCGGCACGCTTTCTGGTGCGGGTTCAGAAACCTCAATGACCTCGATTGTGAAGACTTCGGAAATAATGGAAGGGGCTTGCTGTTCCTCTTCCGGTTCTCCGTCGAAATCGTCATCCACGTCGCTAACTCCGTCGTCTTTGACCACGGAATCAAAATCGCCTTCGCCCTCATCGAAGGAATCGAAGGGACTCATCTCCCAAGACACCATGAACAAGGCCTCCTTTTCCAGGATTAAAACAAAAGTACCATGTCTTGTAATTGGTTACAAGGCTGGACTTTCTGAGCGAAAAGTTCAGCCGGCGTGACGGCTCCGGGCTTCCCGCGCTAGCGGTTGGAGGTCCGGCGCGCTCTGGCGTGTGTGGCGGAGGCGAGTTGGACAGCGTGGGAAGCGGTCCGGGAATGAAGAGTGGGCTTGCCGCCAGCGTGAGCAACGGCCGATCCGCGCGCGCCTTGCTTCCTCTGTCCTGCTGCCGCCCGCACCGACTTATGAATGGGCTCGGGCCTGGGGGCCGCCGGAATCAGGACAAACTCACCCTCCCGGGGCTGCTCGAACCACAGCGCATCCAATGCCGGATTGGCCGACAGAATCGAGGCTGGTTGAATCCCAAAGCGGCGCGCGATCACGGGAAGGCTGTCGCCCGAGCTAACCCGATGCAGCCTCCAGGAAAGGCGCTTCGCATCCGGTACTGCTTCCAATGCGGTAAGAACCACTGGCCCCCTGCCCTTCGGAACACGAACGTCCGAGCCGGGCGGGGCTGCATTCTTGAGAATGGACGGGTTCAGGTCGCGGAGGTCGGATACCGGGGCGTCGGCCGCGTCAGCGAGCAGAGCAAGGCTGGTGGGTGCGGTCAAGTGCACTGAATCAAACGAGAGCTCCGGATCCTGTTCAATGGCGGGCAAGCCATATGCGGAAGGGTCTTTGGCGATAATCGCCATGGCGAGGATGGCGGGAACGTAGTTTCTCGTCTCTTTGGGCAGCGCGTTGCGGCGGTAAAGCTCCCAGAAATCGGCGTATCCGGTGCGCTGCACGGCTCGCTCCGGGCAGAGTGGACCGCAGTCGTATCCGGCCATGGCCAGATACCAGTCGCCCGTCTGCCTGTAAAGGTCGTGCAAGTGGCGCGCAGCGGCCCGAGTGGCCTTTTCGGGATCGAGCCGATCGTCCTTGTCCACACCCGCATTCAGGCCGTACATGCTTCCGGTAAACCGGGAGAATTGCCACATCCCCGCGCAAGCCTTGTTGGAGAGCGCACGGGGCATGAAGCCCGACTCGGCCTGCGCCAGATGGATCAGTTCAGCCGGCAACCCCTCTTCCCGGAGCACTCTTTCGATCATGGGGCGGTAGCGCCCGGCGCGTTTCCAACCGAACATGAAGACTTTCTGACCGCGCGGGCTGCTGAAGTAGTTGATGTAGGACAGCACCGCGTCGTTGACCACAAGCGGCAACTCCGAAGAAGAGGCCCGGACGCTCTCCAACACCTTGTCCTTCAACTTCGGATCGACAGGGAAAGTCAAATCGAGAATGCTGTCGAGGGGCGACTGCGTGAAGCTCAGGCCCTCGGGCGACTCGCCCGCACCCAGACTTTCCAGGTCATACTTGTGTATCTCCCGGATGAACTCCTCGGCACGGCGTTCAAGCACTGCCCGGTCCGGCAGGTTGTCGGGCACATCCATCAACGCATCGACCGCCAGATCGAACTCGTGGCGCGCCTCACTGACTTGCTGGTTGGCGAGAAACGTCTTACCGGATTGGAAATGCTGGTCACACTCGCGCAAAGCCCGCTGCACGCGCGACTGAAGCGAGGAGCTGTCATCAGGCAACGTTGCGTTGTCCCGCCGGTCACGCGAGGAGCGGGGCGGATTCTGCCGCACGATTCCGTTCGACCCGTTGTCGGCCGTCTCAATCGTGACTGCGTCGGATTGGGGCGCTTGATCTGCCGTTCCGCCCACCGCCGGTAACACCGGCACCGGGAGAAGAATGAAAGAAAGCGCGAAGAAAGTTATGTTTACGGGCAAAGCCATTCGGTACTTCGTATGAAGAAACGATTACATGACCGCGAACTTAAAACTCTATCCGAGTTTTTCAGCGCGGTCAACCCTTCATTTTAGCCAGATCGCACTCGCGATGCGCTTCAGATTCAAAGATTTGCAGGGCGGTGTCCGGCGCAGTACCGACAAGTCGCGGCGCGCCGGCCGGCGAGTCTGTCAAGCCTCGGGGACGCCGCCTTGGGACCAGCACGTGGGACGAATGCGCGCCGTTCCATTTAAGCCCTGCGCAGGAACCGCATTGCCCGCTTGGGAGGATGCCCGCCTACCGCCGGAGCGGGCATTCCTGCACTCATGCCGGTTTCCCACGCGGTATTGGCGTTCACACCGCGCAGCCGGCAAGTAAAGGACTTAACCCCGAAGTTCTAAGACCGTTCATGCGAGTTCAGCCGCATCTCCTCAAGCGCTACACGCCGGGCCGGCATCCCGCCATGACAAGCCAGTGGTTGGGTTGGCTGTATGACGAGGCCTCGATTCCGGCCGGAGGTTGATGCCTCCTCACTGGCAGTGGGTATCTGCGGAATTCCTCGCCAGTTTTCGGCCCACGCGAGCGCTAATAGCCGGAAACCACACCGCCGGATGGATCCGCCGAAACCGGGGGCGGACCTGCATCGTCCTTCATTCAACTGTGTACGGGTTTTAATCAGAAGGGATTAACGGATTGCAACTAACTGCTGGTGCTCGCGTCGGCAATGCGCTTTATGAGGAGCGCGTCAACCCACAATGGGTCAAGCTCCTGAATGTCTTGCAAATGAATGTCCGCTACAGCCGGTGCATCGGCGCGGAATTGTTCCTTGAGGAGGGTGGACGCATTCTGGACTTCCTGTCCGGATACTGTGTCCACAATGTGGGACACAATCATCCGGCGGTGATCGAGGCGATCAAGGACGAATTGGACCGCAAAGGTCCGGCCATGCTGCAGAGCCACGTGCCGGAACTGGCCGGTGAGCTTGCGCAGAGCCTTTGCCGCCGCGCCGGCGGCGATGTAAGGAAAGTCTTCTTCCCCAGCTCCGGCAGTGAGGGCGTTGAGGCGGCCATCAAGTTTTCGCGGGCGCACACGAAGCGCCCCGGGTTGTTGTACGCCGATGGCGCATTCCATGGCTTGACTTGCGGCGCGCTGTCACTGATGGGCGATCCGTTCTGGCGCGAAGGCTTCGGCCCGATGCTGAGCGACACCGTGGCTGTGCCTTTCGGCGATATCGAGGCGCTGGAGAAGCAACTGGCCACCAGGAAGTTCGCCGCTTTCATCGTGGAGCCAGTGCAGGCCGAGGCCGGCATCCGCTTACCCGGCGCGGAGTATTTCAAAACAGTCCAGCAGCTCTGCCGCCGCTACGGAACGCTATTCGTGCTGGATGAAGTTCAGACGGGCATGCACCGCACGGGGCCGTTCCTCGCGGGGCAGCATTTCGGAGTCTCGCCCGACATGATCATCATGGCCAAGGCGCTGAGCGGCGGCTTGATGCCGGTCGGAGCGGTATTGATGACCGACGAGATATATGCGTCGACTTACGGCTCTTTCAAGCGCTCGATCGTGCACACTTCCACATTCAGCGAAAACAGCCTTTCGATGCGGGCTGCGCTCGCGACCCTGGATGTACTGGACAGGGAGGAGCTCGGAGCGCGGTCGGCCAGTCTGGGCGAGTACTTGCGGGAGCGATTGAGCAGTTCCCTGGCCGGCTACGAGATGGTGAAAGAGGTGCGGGGCCTGGGGCTGCTGAACGGCATCGAGTTCCGGGCGCCCCGGAGCCTCGCGTTGCGCCTGCCCTTTGAAGCCTTCATGGCGATCCACAAAGGCATGTTCGGCCAGATTGTGGTGATGCGCCTGTTCCGCGACAAGCACATGCTTACGCAGATCTGCGGCAACAACTTCATGGTGCTGAAGGTCGCGCCGCCGCTGGTGGCGAGTGAGGGGCAACTCGACGAGTTCGTGGCGGCGATCACCGAGGTGGTGGACCTGATGCACAACTCCCCGTCGTTCTGGACCGAGGCGCTGGGACTGGCAAAGCGCGTGATCCACAACGTGTAGCGAACGGTTGCGGCAGACCTCGCACGGATGAACCGGGGCACTCGACTCCGGGCTTGAAGAACGAATGAGGAGATTCGCATGAGCGTCGATTTCGATCTGTTTGTGGTCGGCGGAGGACCCGCGGGGCTGGCCACGGCCATCGCCGCCGCTGGACAGGGCTTCTCTGTCGCGGTGGCGGATGCCTGGGGGCCGGGCATCGGCAAGGCCTGCGGCGAAGGTCTCATGCCCGACTCTGTCCAGGCGTTGAGCGCGCTCGGCGTGAGCGTGCCCGCGGAGTGCGGCCGGGCTTTCGAGGGCATTCGCTTCCTGGGTTGCGGAGTTACGGCCGATGCGCGTTTCCCCTTCGGGCAGGGGCTCGGCGTGAGGCGCACGGTGCTGCACGAACTGCTCAGCGCGGAAGCGGCGCGGCGCGGAGTGTCGCTGCTTTGGGGCGCGCGCGTCACGGGTCTGACCGCACACGGCGTGGAATGTGAGGGCCGGGTCATCCGTTCGCGCTGGACCGTGGGCGCGGACGGCGGGCAATCGTCCGTGCGCCGTTGGGCAGGGCTCGACGCCTGCCACCGCGATGAACACCGCTATGGCTTCCGCCGGCATTACCGGATCGCCCCGTGGAGCGAATTCATGGAGCTTTACTGGGGAGAAGAGAAGCAGACCGAGGCGTGCCAGATCTACGTGACGCCGGTTGGGCCGGAAGAAGTTTGCGTCGCTCTGATCTCGCGCAATCCGCAACTGCGGCTCGATCAGGCGCTGCCGATGTTCCCGGAACTTGCCGGGCGCTTGCGCGACGCCGAGGCGTCGAGCCTGGAGCGGGGCGCGGTGACCGCTTCGCGCCAGTTGAAGAGGGTCTGCACGAACCGAGTTGCTCTGGTGGGCGATGCCTCGGGCTCCGTGGATGCAATTACGGGTGAAGGCCTGTGCCTGACATTCCATCAAGCCCGTGCGCTGGCGCGCTGCCTCGATCCCGAGTTGGACACCCGGGGCGAGGCCGGGAGCCTGGCGGGCTACGCGGAGGAACACGGCCGGCTGCGCAGGCGGCCGGCGCTCATGGCCGACTTGCTGTTGATGATGGATCAGCGCGCGTGGCTCCGCCGGCGCGCACTCCATGCGCTTTCGGCCCGGCAGGGCACATTCTCCGGCATGGTGGCAATGCACGTCGGCGCATTGCGGCCCGCCGAATTCGCCGCCCACTTCCTGGCTTTGGGCTGGGGCTTGCTCACCTGCGCCTGATGGGCTTCCGGGTGGATTGCACTTGATTTACCGAGGGAGATTCGGATGAACGTGATCGACAACTTCTGTTCGCGCCGAGGGCCGCATTTGCTCGTCGCGTTACTGGCTTTGGCGGCTGCGCCGTTGACTGCTGCCGAAATGGCGTGGAACTTCGAACCGTCACAGACCAGCGTGCATTGGACGCTCGACACGGCGTTGCACACCGTCCATGGCACATTTCAATTGAAGAGTGGCACGATCCGGTTCGACCCGGCCACGGGCTCGGCGAGCGGCGCGCTGATCGTCAGCGCCGCGAGCGGGGAAAGCGGCAGCGAGGCCCGCGACAAGCGCATGCACTCGAGTATTATCGAGAGCAGGAAATATGCGGAGATCGTGTTCAGTCCGGAGCGCGTAGAAGGCGCAATAGCTCCCCAGGGCGTCTCGAACGTGAAAGTGCATGGCAAGTTCAAACTGATGAACGTAGACCACGAGCTGACATTGCCCGTGACAATCGACGCGAGCTCCGGCCACCTCGTCGCGACGGCTAAATTCACCGTGCCTTACATCCAATGGGGGCTGAAGAATCCGAGCCTCCTATTCCTGCGCGTCAACGACCACGTCGATATCGATCTTCGCGCCGCGGGTTCCGCCGCCCACTGAGTCTTGATACCAAACTTGAGGTCCAACGGCAAAAATGCGGGGTGCGGCTCCAGACTCCGGTCTGATTTCTGACGATGCATCCCGGGCCCCCGTGAGGGCAAGAGAGCATCGAGTGGCCGTTTTCTCTGCTTTCGTTCCTTTAGAATCATTTACTTAGGTCTGAAAAGAGCAACTCCGTTGCTCTTTTGGCCTTCGGATCGCAACTGCGCGCGATGATTTTGGGGCGCAGTGGCATCAGGCAATCACTCCTGAATTGCAAGGGCTTCGATACCAGTTGAACGCGATCCCGTATGAATCTCCCGATTTGCCGCAGTCAAGAAAGCCGACCTGCCCGCATCTCAGTTCACGCGCCGCGCCGGCACGGGCGTGTGCCGCATGCAGCTTCCGCACAGCTTGGCCTGAGGAGTGCGCAAAGGCTTGTGGCAGAAGTAGCACGGTGGGCCATACAATGCCAGCCTGTGGTGGTACAGAACCGGGAATTGCGTCTCGTAATCGCCCGTGATTTGGCGGTATGCGGCCAGGGCATTGCTCTGCCGCTCGCCGAAGGGCACGCCGGACTCGGCGGCGAGGAAGGACATCACAAACTGGAACTCTTCCTCCGACAGCATCGGAATCTCCCGGCGGCAACGCCAGCAATACAGCACGTGCATTTTTCCACCCGCCGCAATCCTATTGAAAGTCCGGGAAGAGTTCAAGCGGATTAACCGGCCTCCGGGCGGGCGGGAATGGAAAAGCCCGGAACCGCATTGTGCGGCTCCGGGCTTTCCGTCTATGAGTGTACCGGGCGGAGGGCTATTCCTCTTCCTCTTCTTCGCCCGTCATAAGAGCCTTCGCGGCGGAAATGATCTTGTCGGCCTGCAACGCCGGCACGAAATCGTAATGGCTGAACTCCATGGAGAACGAGGCCCGGCCTTGCGTCATGGATGTCAGATCGTTCTGGTAGGTGAGCATTTCGGACATCGGCACCATCGCGTGCACGATCTGCGTGCCACCCTTGGAGTCCATGCCGCTGATCCGGCCGCGGCGGCCATTCATGTCGCCCATCAGGTCGCCCGCGTATTCCACGGGGCCGACGACCTCGACTTTCATGATCGGTTCCAGGAGGGTCGCCTTGCCCTCCTCCATGGCGAGCTTGAAGGCTTTGCGGGCAGCCATCTTGAACGACATTTCCGACGAGTCGACGTCGTGGTACTGCCCGTCGTACAACGTCACCTTGAAGTCGACCATGGGGTACCCGGCGAGGTAGCCACGCGCGGCGGCCTCGACGAAGCCCTTCTCGACGGCGGGGATGAAGTTCTTCGGGACCGCACCGCCGAAGACGCTGTTGACGAATTTGAATCCTTCGCCCCGTTCCAGCGGGTCCACCTTGACCTTGATGTCGCCGAACTGTCCGTGACCGCCGGTCTGTTTCTTATGCCGGCCATGCACGTCAGCGTGACCGCGAATGGTCTCGCGATAGGGGATCTTCGGTGCGCGCAACTCGACATCGACGTTGTAGCGCCGCTTCAACCGGCTGACGACGATCTCGACATGTTGCCCGCCGCTGCCGCCGAGCAGGAAGTCCTTGGTCTGCGGATCGCGATAGAAACGCAGCCCCGGATCTTCTTCCAGGATTCGCTGCAGGGCGTTGCCCATGCGGTCTTCGTCGTTGCGGCTCTTGGCGCCGATGGCATAGGCAATCGACGGCTCGGGGACACTCACCTTGGGGAATGAGATGGTGTCGCCCTTCTCGCATAACGTGTCGCCGGTGAGCACGTCCTTCAACTTGGCGACGATTCCGATGTCGCCCGCGTGCAGTTCGTTCACGGGGAGCTGCTGCTTGCCCTGAGGGACACTCAAATGCGCCAGCCGTTCCAGGCTGCCGGAACGAATTGAGATCAGCGAGGCATCGTTCTTCAACACGCCGGAACAGACCTTGAAGAACGAAAGCCGTCCGGCGAAGGGGTCGGCCACCGTCTTAAAAACGTAGGCCGTGACGTGCTCTTTGTCGGTGATCGGACGCTCGACGACTTCGTTGCCCGTCATCGCTTTCAACGCCGGGTGCTCGGTCGGATTCGGAGCGAACTCGAGCAGGAAATCCATCACGAGGTCAGTGCCGATGTTGCGCAGAGCCGAGCCGCAAAGGATCGGGAAGAGCTTGTCTTCCTTGAGCAGTTCGTGCAGCCCGGCGTAGATCTTCTCGGCCGGCAGCGTACCGGTCTCGAAGAACTCTTCCATCAGTTCGTCTCTGCCTTCAGCGATGCTCTCGATGAGCGCTTCGTGCAAAGACAGCGCGCGGTCGGCCAAGTCGTCGGGAACAGGAATCTCCCGGCCTTTTCCGTCGCCGTCGGGCGTGTAGGCGTAAGCCTTCATGTGGATGATATCCACTACGCCCTTGAACTCCTTCTCGGCTCCGATCGGGATTGCCACCGGGACCGCGTGCCGCCCGAAGGACTCCTGGATACTGTTCACGGACCGGTCGAAATCGCTGCGTTCGCGATCCAGTTTATTGACAAAGAAGGCGCGCGGCAGGTTGAATTCTTCCGCAAACTGCCAGACTCGCTCGGTCTGCACCTCGACGCCGGAAACGCCGTCTATCATCACGAGAACCGCATCGGCCGCCGCCATCGCCATCTTCGTGTCGTACATGAAGAGGTTGAAGCCGGGCGTATCGAGCAGATTCAGCTTCATCTTCTTCCACTCGGCCGCGACAAGGGCCGTGGAGATCGTGATCTTCCGGCTGATTTCTTCGTCGTCGTAGTCGGTGGTGGTGTTGCCCTCGTCCACCCGGGTCAGGCGGTTGGTCACGCCGCTGGCGTAAAGCATGCCCGCCGCCAACGACGTCTTCCCGCTGTTCCCGTGGCCGACGAGGGCCACGTTTCGGACTTCGGTGCTTTCGTAAACCTTCACGTGTATCGCTCCCCAGGATCTTCTCGAACGCTCAAAACGGGACTATGCAGTCCGCTAAAACATAGAGACTATCACAATGGGATTACAGCCTGAGCCAGAGGGCATCCCAGCGGGAATACTGGTGCCGGGCGCCTTGTTTCGGTCCATCATGGCGGACGGTTGGGGCCAGGTGTGGCGCTTACCGCCGGAGGAATTCCAGCGCCGCGTTCAGCGTTACGGAACTTCGTCGGAGGGGATCGGCATGGGTTCAGCGCCGCCGGAGGTCCGGACGTCGGGGCCCGGCCGGGGCCGACCCCGGTTTTTCAAATTTTCTTCCTTCCCGCCGATATGTCCTGGTAGCAGCGCATGCCGGCCGGACGGATCGCGCCTGCCAATTGGAGGAGGTAGTCCCAAGTGTTGTGCCCTTCTTACAGCGAACGTATGACGGCGGCGCGGACCTTCGCGGACCCCGTGGCGGCGAATCCCGCCATGGATGGAGAATCGGCTGAACGGGAGCTGGATCTGCCCACTATGGAACGCGCCCTGGCCGAGGTTCTGGATCGGTTCGGGCTGTCCGATAGCGCGCCGGAGATGCTGCAGGGGCTGGCAGAGAAGGATCCGCACCTGTTCTTCACCGCAGGCATCGCGCGGCTCGGACTCGAAGGCGGGTCTCCCGGCCACAGGAGACGGAGTCTGCGCCTATTTGACGCGCCAGTGTTTCTGCTGGAACTCATTCGTTCGCACTCGTTCAGCGATACGGAATTGAAGGAGTTCTGCGCGAAATATGTCCGCGAAGACTCGCTTCTGGATGTAAAGCTGGCCCGTTTAATGCCCGGGCGCGGGTCAGACGATTGCCACCTCGAAACGAGCTTCATCCTACGGATCCTGGATGTCCTGGACGAGATCTCGCCCGGACCGCGCTTGCTCATGATCATCGGTCACTTGACGGGCTACGCGGAGCAGCGGGTGGCCTCGAAGGCTGCATTGCTGGTAGGAAGACGGCTGCAAAGCCGCGAGTGGGTCGAGCGCCACCTCTCCTCGCCGGATCCCAGGATTCGAGCCAACGTGGTCGAGGCTCTTTGGGGCGTAAACTCAGCGCTCGCCGCGCGGACGCTCCGCAAGTGTCTCCAGGATGAGAACAACCGGGTGCAGGGCAACGTGATCATCGGTCTGCACATGCTGGGCGATCAAAGCGTCGACTGGCGCATCCGCCAGCTAACGCAAGATTCTCGTCCTGCGTATCGCCAAACTGCCGCTTGGGTGATTGGAAGGGTGAAAGACCCGGAGTTTACGCCGCTCCTCGAAGGCTTGCTGACGGATCCAAGTGAGGGCGTGCGCCAGTCAGCGAAGAAGGCACTGGAGCGGCTGCGCGGAGCGGCGCTGACTGAGGCCGCGCCGGAATCCATCGCCGACCCTGACCCGGCCGCGGCTCCAGGGTGCGCGACGGTGGAAGATACACCTCTTGAGCCTGCCGTGGAGGACGATCCGGCAACAACAAAACCGGACAACATCGCTGCGTCGCCCGGCAATCCCGGGAAAGACACCATTCCCTCGGCCGCGCTGGATTCGGACGCGCAGGCATTCAATCTCCGGCTTGACGGCCGCTACGTGACCGGCGACTGATCGTTCAAGTGCCGCTTCAGCCGTTCATCTGCGCTTCGACATCCACGGGCGGAGCGTCGATAAACAGGATCCGGCGGCAATTCTCGCAGGCTAGAATCTCAGAGCCGAGCTTCAAGTCAGCCAGGTATTGAGGGCGAATCGTAATGTTGCAGCCCATACAGGTGCTATCCGCCACCTTCGCCACTACCCGGCCGTCGTGCATTCGCTTATGGAGCCGCTCATAGGTCGCCAGCAGCGGCTTAGAGATGGATGTCGCCAGCGCGGCCCTCTCGGCGACGAGGCGGCCGAGTTCCGCTTTGGCACGATCTGCCTGAACGGCGACCTCTTTTTTCCGCCCATCAACGCTACGCTTCTCTTCGGCCAGCGCCGACTCGTCGGCACTGACGTTCTTAGAGAGAGCGTCGGCTTCCTCCATCAACTGCAGCCCGCGATCGTCGCATTTGCGAATCTCAGTCTCGCAGTACTCGATCTCCTTCTGAAAGGCACGGTACTGCTCGTTGGTTTTTGCCCCGAGCGCCTGGTCTTTCAACTTGCTGATTTTCTGTTGGTGATCTTTGGCCTCACCTTCCAGCTTCTTTCGGTTGTGCTGATTGGCTGCGAATACGCCTTTGCCGACCTCCAGCTTTTTCAAATGGCTGCCTAGGGCCTTCTCGATTTCTGCGATGTGTTTGGGAAACGAGGCAATTTCCCTTCGGAGATCGGAGATTGTCCGGTCCAGTTCCTGCAAATGCAGGGCCTTTCCCACGTCAGGGTGCATTACACCCCAAGTTTAGCAGCCAAGGCGGGGAACCGACGCAGAATCGGTTCTCCCAGCGCGCGGGTAGCCATCGCGAGTTCTTCCACACGCATCAGCCGGCAGAGCGCATAGATGACAGCCGCGCCGGCCGGGACGGCGATTCCGATATCGCACAGGCGGGCCACGCCCACCCGTTCAAACAGTGCATGGAACCCTCTACTGAGCGTCCAAACGGTCAGCGCCATTGCCGCGGAGGCGACGCTCACTTTCCACACGACGCCCCGCAACCTGCGTCCATAGACTCCGCCGATGCGGCTGCGCATTAACAGGAAGAGCGCGAGGAAACTGACATTCGCCACGCAGGCGGTCGCCAGCGCCAACCCGGCCTGGCCCATTTCCCAACGGAAGGCGAAAAGCCAGCACAGCCCGGCGTTGACGGCGATCGAGGCGAGACTCGTGTACATCGGCGTGCGTGCATCCCCGAGCGCGTAAAAAGCCGGGCTGAGGATCTTAATCGCCGAGTAACCCGCCAGTCCGAGTGCGTAATAACTCAGCGCGAGTGTCGTCTGGCTGGTGTCGTACGCCTTGAAATTCACTCCTTCATAGATCAGCCCGATCATCGAGCGTCCCAGGAGGATCAGTCCCACCGAGGACGGGACGGTCAGCAGGAAAGTCAACCCCAGGCTGCGAGCCAGGGTTTCGCGGAATTCACCCGTGTCGCCCGAGGCCGCGCTTCTTCCGATGGCCGGCAACGTGGCCGTCGCGATGGCTACGCCGAAGAGACCGAGCGGCAATTGCATGAAGCGGAATGCGTATCCGAGCCACGCGACGGGTCCATCGAGGCCGCGGATCGGATCGTGGATTGTCGTAGCCAGGATTGTGGTAACCACGACATTGATCTGCACCGAAGCATTCCCGATAATCCCGGGCCCCATGAGCGCCAGAATGCGGCGCAGGCCGGGGTCGTGGAAGTCGAAAGCAAACCGGAACCGGATGCCCTCTTTCCACAGGCTGGGCGCCTGCCACAGTAGTTGCAGCGCGCCGCCGATCACAACGCCGATGGCCATACCGTCGATCGGAGACAGGCCGATCCGCGGCCCCATCCAGAATCCCAGGACAACGCCGCTGAGCACACTGCCGACGTTGAACACCGCCGACGAAAAGGCCGGGACCGCGAATTGATTCAGCGCGTTGAGGATGCCCATGGCCTGCGCGGCCAGAGCGACCAGCAGCAGAAACGGGAGCATGATCTGGGTCAGCGTGACGGCCTGCGCGTACTTCTGCGGCGCCGCGTGGACCCAGCCGCTGGTGAGGATCCTCACCAGCCAGGGGCTAAGGAGCATCCCAAGCGCGCACAGTCCGCCGATGCCCAGGATGATCGCTGTGGCCACAAGATTGGCCAGATGCGCGGCTTCCTTCTTGTCCCTGTTGTGAAGGTACTCGACGAAGATCGGCACAAACGCCGCCGAGAGCGCTCCCTCGGCAAACAGATCCCGAGCCAAATTCGGGATTCGGAACCCGATCAGAAAGGCGTCATAGGCGGAACTGGCGCCGAACAGACGCGCCATCGTCCCCTCGCGTACCAAGCCGCTGACGCGCGAGGTGAGCACGGCCGCGCTCGCCACGCCGGCGCTGCGAAAAACCTCTTCGGATTGCGACTGCGGCGGGTAGGAAGACACGGATTCTTGCGATACCTGACTCACTCGGGCGTGGAACGGGCTTGTCCGCACTTCGAAATGCCAGGAATCCGGATGAGTTCTTTCAGCTCTTCGAGGAATCGCTCCTCGTCTTGTTTGACGAACCGGTCGACGGCCTGAGACATGAGAACCTCTCTTCGGGAGGACCCTCCAATTATACGGTTCGCGTTGTCTCGTGGCTGCTCTAATACCTCGGGAAACCTACCCGTAGGGAGTGGTACAGAACTCCCGTGTGGTCGCGGTAGCCAGCGGAGAGGGACCTTCAGGAGGGAATCCTGGCGAGGAAGTCGGAACGTGGGCGGTCGCCCGGTTGAGCCCTAGACCCGTTCTTCCTGCCGGATGCGCACTTTGGCTGGACGAATCGCCGCATCCAGGTGTGGGCCGCCAATCTTAGACAGCCGTGCGGACAAGGCGGCCAGATCGCAACTGGCGGCAATATTGGAAAAGAGCAGCTTGGAGCACTGCCGGCGCCGCTCGCGCCGTGCGCTATCAAGGAGATGCATGATGTACCAGGCCAGGCCGACCATGAGCACTTGCTGCACGGCGATGACGGTAATGTATCCGAACGGGTTTGCGAACATTGCTGTTTCTCTGTGACTCCTCTTCCGCACCTCACTGCCTCTCAGGGCGCGTCCTTGGTCCAAGCTTGTGTGGCTCCTGTCATGAGCCTTGCCGGCCGATCGTTGCAGCGGCAGCTTCAGGCACATTCCCTTTATCGGCGTTTCGCGGCTGTTCTTTAGGCCTCTTGTTGCTTTCGCAGCCGGCTTAAGACGCAGAACCCCGGCCGTTGTATCGAGTGTCTGCAACCGTACAGTTCCGCGCTCCGTCCGCGGCGCCCGGCTCTTCGCCAGTTCATTGGCCAAGGCAAGCATTCAGAGCGCACGAGCGGGTTGAGTGACGCCAAAGCGCGAACCGTAGTAGCATGGCTTTTTCGTGATTCTCAGAGATCAAAGCGGATGGTGAGGACCGAAATCCAAATGCAACCAAAGATAGAAGTTGTCGGCGGCAGGGTCGTCTCGCTGGACATTTTTCGGGGATTGACGATGCTTGTGATGATCTTCGTCAACGATCTGGCGGACGTCCACGGGCTGCCCTGGTGGAATTACCATATGCCCCCCCACGTGAACGGCATGACTTACGTGGACGTCGTATTTCCTTCGTTTCTGTTCATCCTTGGCATGGCCATCCCGTTGGCGGTTCGGAAGCGGCTGGAGGCGGGGGATTCCATGCTGCGCCTCTGGAGCCATATCCTCATCCGGACGTTCAGTCTGGTCGTTCTCGGCCTCGTGCTCGCCAACGCCAGCAAAGTGGACCCGAAGCTGACTGGACTGCAGCCGGGCCTGTGGGCCACGCTTGCGCTGGTTGGGGCGATTCTGCTGTGGGTCGTCTATCCGAAGACAGACGGACGGCAACTGCTTTACAGGATTCTGAAATACGCGGGACTGATCCTGCTGGTCGCCATGCTCGCCGTCTTCCGCAGAACGGCCAGAGATGGGCATACGGCCTGGCTGGACTTCCGCTATTGGGAGATCCTCGGGCTCATCGCCCGGGCGTACCTGGCGGCGTGCATTCTCTACATTCCGTTACGGCGCAAGCCCTGGGCTCCGATGGCTCTGTTAGTGGGGCTGACGGCGCTGAACGTCATTTCCCGGCTGGGATGGGTCAGCTTCCTGCGCCATATCCCGTACGTTATCTGGCCGTTTGATGCCGGCGAACTGCCTTCCATCGTGATGGCGGGCATCGTTGCGTCAACGATCTTCCTCGACTCGAGCCTGGCCCGGAGTTTCAAGGAAAAGGCGCTGTGGGCGCTGGGCTATGCGGCGATTCTGCTGGGCGCGGGTTGGATCTTCCTGCCATTCGGCGTATCGAAGAATGCGGCCACGCCCTCCTGGTGCCTGTTCTGCTCGGGAATCAGCGTGCTGCTCTTCCTGGCGCTGTACTGGCTGGCCGATGTGCGCCGCATTACCGGCTGGGCGGCGATCCTGAAGCCCGCTGGCTCGAACACGCTGCTCACCTACCTGCTGCCGGATCTGTTCTATTTCGCATGCGGCGCCGCGCTGGCCCCATTCCTGTGGAACAGCGGGCTGCCTGGGCTGGCGCGATCTGTGCTCTTCACTTTCGCCATCCTGGGCGTCGCCGGAGTGCTGACGAAGCTGCGAGTCCGAATGCAGCTCTAGCGCCGGGATCGCCGATCTCCAGATCGGCTCTGCTCGCCGCGTGGGCTGCGGATCGATGCAGCCCCGTCATCCGCGTCCACGCTGGCACAACGACAACCACAGTTGTGTCGAGGTCGATGTCAGACTTTCTTGCGCGTTCGCGCGCCCAGAGCCGTCTCGTTGTTTGTTGGCGTAAAGTAAGGTGAGTTGCGTCGAACGGAGCCGATCTGGAGATCGGCGATCCCAGGGTTACGGGCGCCGCTCCGATTCGGAGCGTGGGCGCACCAGCCACAGGTTCAGCATCACGACAATCGCGCCGCACGTGATTGCCGAGTCGGCCAGGTTGAAGACGGGAAAGTGCGCCGGGCCCCAGTAAAAGTCCAGGAAGTCCGTCACGCTGCCGAAGACCAGGCGATCGTATAGGTTGCCCGCGGCGCCTCCGAGAATCAGGCCCAGCGCCAGCCGGAAGCTCCAGTGGCCGTGTTCGGAATCAGCGCCGCCCGAGCGGATCGACTGCCAGAGCACCCATGCCACCACGCCCATGACGGCAATCGTGAAAGCGACCAGCAGCGGGCTGGTGCGTCCCTCGCCCGAGTTCTCGAACAGGCTGAATGCCATTCCGGTGTTGCGTGCCGAAACAATCTGGAAACAGCCCGGGATCACGTGCACGGTGTCCCACGCCGAGAAGGTGGTCTCTACGACGTGTTTCGTGGCCCGGTCGAGCAGTATGATCGCGGCGGACAAGGCGTAAGGCCAGTAGCGCACCTGGATTCAGGCTCCTTACCGGCTGGCGACAATCTCTCGCACGGCCTCCGCGCACGGGGCGCAGACGCCCGGCAACTCGGGATCCGAGCCGACGTCCTGGGTGTACTTCCAGCAGCGCCCGCATTTGACGCCTGTGCTGCGCAGCACGGTCACGCGCAGCGGGCCAACGTCCGCCGCCTTCAACTCCACCTCCGAGGTGATGAACAGCGCCGGCAACTCGGACTCGTAACGCCGCAACAGGGCAAGCTGCTCGCCGGAGGCCTCCAGAATCAACTTGGCCTCCAGCGGCGCTCCGATCTGCTTGGAGTTGCGGGCCTCTTCCAGGCTCTTCAATACCTCGGTGCGGATGAGAAGCAACTGGTCCCAGGTTTTCGAAAGCTCAGCCCCATCCTCGGCGAGACCGGCTGTCAGGTCCGAGGGCTGCGGGAATTCGGCGATGTGGATGCTCTCGGACGAGCCCGCGGGCCGGCGCGTCTCCGCCCAAACTTCTTCGGTCGTGAAGGCGATGATCGGCGCGGCGAGCCGCACGAACGCGCAGTGCATGCGGTGCATGGCCGTCTGCGCGCTGCGGCGTGCTTTGGAACGCGGCGCGGTGGTGTACAGCCGGTCCTTCAGCACGTCGAAGTAGACCGAGCTGAGTTCCGTGGCGAAGCTGTAGAGCGCTTGGTAGGCCCGGTGGAAGGCGTAGCCCTTGTAATGCGCCAGGCAGCGTTCCACCAGATCGGCGGTGCGATACAACATCCAGCGGTCGATTTCCAGCAGTTCGGAGGCGGGTAGTGCGTCCGCGGCCGGGTCGAAATCGTGCAGATTCCCCAGCGTGTACTTGAACGTATTGCGGAACTTGCGATAGGCGTCGGTCATGCGGTCCAGGATCACCTGCGAGAGGCGCACGTCCTCGGTGTACTCCACGGAGGCCACCCACAGCCGCAGGACGTCCGCGCCGTACTTCTTGATGATCTCCTCGGGTGCGATCACGTTGCCGAGCGACTTCGACATCGCGCGGCCTTCGCCGTCCAAGGCCCAACCGTTGGTCGCGCATTCCTTGTACGGCGCCTGTCCGCGCAAGCCGACGCCGACCAGCAGCGACGAGTGGAACCAGCCGCGATACTGGTCGCCGCCTTCCAGATACATGTCCGCGGGCCAGGGCAGCCCGTTGGCTTCCGTCAGCACGGCCAGGTGGCTCGAACCGGAGTCGAACCAGACGTCCAGAATGTCGTTTTCCTTGCGGAATTCGTGCCCGCCGCACTTGGCGCAGGCCACATCCGGACCCAGCAATTCCGCGGCGCTGCTGGAGTACCACACGTCGGCGGTATGCTCGGCAAACTGGCGCACGATCGGATCGAGATACTTGCGGTCGGTGAGCGTTTCGCCGCACTGCTCGCAGTAGAAAACGGTGATCGGGACGCCCCAGACCCGCTGGCGTGAGATGCACCAGTCCGGGCGCGCGGCGTACATGTTGGAGATGCGTTCCTGACCCCATTCGGGGTGCCACTTGACGTGCTTGACGGCTTCGAGCGCCTTGGCGCGCAGGTCGTTCAGCTCCATCCCGATGAACCATTGCTCGGTGGCGCGGAAGATGGTCGGATGGTGGCAGCGCCAGCAATGCGGATAGCTGTGTTCGATCTTCTTCTCGCCCAGCAGCGCGCCGCTCTCGCGGAGGATCCGCGAGACGATCGGGTTGCCCTCCCACACCGTCTTGCCGATGAGTTCTTCGGGCAATGTCCCCGCCGCGCCCTCGGCGTGGAAGAACCGGCCGCGCGCGTCGATCGGACAATAGATCGGCAGGCCGTACTGCATGCCGGCCACGTAGTCCTCCTGGCCGTGCCCCGGAGCGGTGTGGACCGCGCCGGTGCCTTGTTCGAGCGTCACGTAGTCTTCGACGATACCGAGCGAGTCGCGTTCGAGGAACGGGTGGCGGAAAACGGAACGGTCGAGCGCGGCGCCCTCGAAGCGGGCATGCTCGACGATTTCCTTCCCGGTCCAGCCGCAGTTGGCGATGGTCGCTTCCAGCAAACCGGCGGCGACGATGTAGACCGCGCCTTCGACTTCGACCGCAACGTACTCGAATTTAGGATGAAACGCGATGCCGACATTCGCCGGGATCGTCCAGGGCGTGGTGGTCCAGATGAGGCCATAGACCTGCCGGCCCGCGAGCGCCGGGTGAACCTTCGACGGATCGCTGGTCATCTTGAAGCGGACCCAGATCGACGGGCTTGAATGGTTCTCGTATTCGACCTCGGCTTCGGCCAGAGCGGTGCGGCAGTGAATACACCAGTGCACGGGCTTCAGCCCCTTATAAACCGAGCCCTGGCTGAGGAAGTCCACGAATGCGCCCGCGATGACGGACTCGTACTCAGCGCTCATCGTCAGGTACGGCTTCTCCCAACGTCCGAAAACGCCAAGCCGTTGGAACGACTTGCTTTGCAGATCGACGTATTTCTGGGCGTACTTGCGGCACTCGGCACGGATCTGGGACACGCTCATGGTTGCCTTTTTCGCGCCCAGTTGGCTGTCCACTTTGATTTCGATCGGCAGACCATGGCAATCCCAGCCGGGGACGTAGGGCGAGTCGAAGCCCGCCATGGTCTTCGACTTGACGATGAAGTCCTTCAGGATCTTGTTGAAAGCGTGACCCAGGTGGATGTTGCCGTTGGCATACGGCGGACCGTCGTGCAGCACGTACATCGGCCGGCCCGCGCGGCTGGCCCGAATCTGGGCATACAGGCCCATTTGCGCCCACTTTTCGAGCCATTTGGGCTCGGTCGTGGGCAGGTTTGCCTTCATCGGGAATGCGGTCGAAGGCAAATTGACCGTCTTTTTCAAATCTAAACTGCTGAAATCCATTGCGCCCTGATCTAACCATCGTACAAAATCGGGCGAAACCAGCCATGCGAAACTGTCGTCCCATCAACGGAATGAAGTGTATCGGCGTGGCCATGTTATGCACGATTCCGCTTCTTGCGGAGCCCGTTTTGCTGATCCAGGACCCTGCGGGCAAACTCTTGCGGCATGCCCCGGCGGTCGTGCGGCCTGAGGGCAAGGTGCTGGCGCCGCGAGAGGCTCTTTACGGTGCGGCGTCGGCGGTCCTGTTCGACGACCAGGGCGGTATGCACCAGGTCCTCGGCGTGACGGCCGAGGACCGCGACTCGGGCGTCGTCGAGCTGTTTGTAGGCCGGCAGGTGCCCCCCGGGCCGGCTACGGCTTCAGAAGTTGCCACGACCGTGAGCAGCGGTGGCCACTCGGCGCGGGCCGGAGAATACCGCGACTCAGGAGGGTTTGGCCTGGTGGCCCGGCTGAGTTGCTCGGGGATTGGCGAAGTCAGCGGGCCGCTTTACAACGAGCACGGGTTCCTGGCCGGTTGGCACTCCGTGCGGACGGTGAATGGTCAGCCGGTGACCTTCGCGATTCCAATGGAGCGCGTGTCCTCCGGATTAACTCCGATCCAACCCGTGGGGCTGGCGGCCTGGGATGGACAGCGCAAAGCCGAAGCCGACGAGATCTACTCCAAAGCGCTGGCCTACATGTGGGCCGGCGACTATGAAGGAGCGGCTTTCTATTGGCGCAAGGCGCGCGAAGCCGAACCTGGGAACGCGCGCACCTGGTATCACCTGGCCTTCGCGGAAGGCAAGACGGGCCACTCGCGCGAGAAGACCCGCTGTTTCCGCAAGGCGATTGAGCTGCAGCCGCGCTTCGCGGCGGCCCATTACGACTTAGGTATCGGTCTGGCGCTCTCGGGCGACCGCGACGGAGCCATGAATGAAGTGAAGGCTCTGAGACCCATCGACGAAGGATTGTCGAAGCGTCTGGAAGGCTTCCTCGGCATAATGCACACCGACGAACTGCCGGCGAAGAAGCCTCCCGTCCGTCGGACGTCGGTTTAAACGCGACATGCGGGCCGCATTTTCTCGCGTTGCCCTCTGCGTGCATCACATCGCATGCAGGGAGCCGCGCCGTTGCGGAATGTTTTCACGGCGCTCTGCTTTGATATGCTGATGGCCCAGGAAGATGTCTAACCTGCCCATTGATCTCTCCGCTGAGGTTGTATTGCGTTGGGATGCGCCAGCACCCGAACACGTTCCTCTGTTCACCGAAGGCGGGATTACAGTCCTCTGGCTGGCGAAACGCGACGGCCGCATGGACAAGGCCTGCGCCGCGGCGGGCATCCGGGTGCTCGGCCCCGGCGACGTACGCTTGCTCAAGCCCGATCAACTGGAGAGTGCCGGGGATCGATCCGCGGTGGTTGTAAAGGACGGCGTCTGGTCGGGAGCGGGGGACCTGCCGAGGGAAGAGGCCGTCACCGCCGGCGCGACCGCGCGGCCGTGGGTGGAGGCCAACGGGTTCCGCGTCGGCTATCTGCGCGCTCTCTATCCCGAAATGCGGCCCGTGTTGGGCTACCGGATCGATGCGGAGGCCGGTGTGAAGCCCGGCAAGCCGCCGGCCCTCTCCAGCTTGGAACTGGCGCTGGTTGACGCCTGGGCCGCCGGGGGCAACTACGTGCTTTCTCTCACTGCGGAGCACCAGCGAGAGCTGATCAGCGGCCGGCCGGAAGCTCGCGCGGCGTGGCGCGCCTTCGGCCGGACCGCGCGCTGGCTGCGCGCGAACGTCGCCCTGTTCCGCCAGCCGGCATTCCCGAACATCACAATGCTGGTGGAGAGCGGTGAGACGACGGCGGAGCTCGCGAGCCTGATGTACCGGCAGAATGCGTCTCCCCGGCTGGTTCGTCCGGTGGACTTGACTGCACCTGATCCTCAGAGCTGCCGGGTACTCGTCACGGCGGGCATTCGGCCACCCTCGGCGGAGGTGCGCGCCCGGATCCTCGCGCATGCCGAGGCGGGCGCAACCGTCGTTACCGACGCTTACGGCGAGAAGGCGTGGTGGAGCGGCAGCCCGTGCAAGCTGGCGCGCGCTTTTGAAGACCGGGAATTCTACACTCTAGGCGGCGGCCGTCTGGTCGCTTACAAGGAAGCGATCCAGGATCCTGGCGATTTCGCGTTCGACATGATCGATCTGGCGGGGCCGGAACGCGCGATGCGCTTGTGGGACTATGGCACCGTGATAGCGCTGGCCACCTCGGCGCCCGGCGGCGGGCCGGCCAAGGCGGTGTTGTGCGCGGTCAACTACGGTCATCCCTTCCCGTGGGATCTGGTGGCGCAAATCAACGGGCAGTTCTCAGAAGCAACGTTGCTCCGGCCGGACGGGAAACCACTGGCGCTGAAGGTCGCGCGCCGCGGCCCCAATTCGGAGGTGGTGTTGCCCGCGTTGAAGCTTCTCGCGGTGGTTGCGTTCAGGTAGGCCTGGAGCGCCACGACAACCCGCAGCGACGCAATTCCCGGTTGAAGACGCTGCGGGTTGCTTCAGGAATACCCGGAATGCGCTTTGTTATTTGAGCTAAGTAGTGTAAAACTCGGGATACGAGGGTGACGGAGCGGTAAGCGGGATGCGGCTGGGAACCACCGTTTTCTGACAGTCATGGCTCCGTCTCGAAATGGACAGGAGGTGGGCATGGAGTTCACCAGAAGGAATTTCGTCCGCACGAGCCTAGGCGCGGCGGGCGCGGCGTGCTGGGCTCGAGGGGCTGAGCCCGCGCGCGTGGCGCAGCCGTA
>Ga0181528_10000500_pt1 | contig 27475 bp, 20 predicted proteins | sample PEATcosm2014_Bin_47_FD_119742 | JGI IMG/M metagenome (GOLD analysis project Ga0181528, IMG submission 119742) | Peatland microbial communities from MTU Mesocosm Facility, Houghton, MI, USA - PEATcosm2014_Bin10_10_metaG | ecosystem: Environmental > Terrestrial > Soil > Wetlands > Peat | place...
AGCTCGACGCGCTCCATGGAGTCCAAGCCGAGATCAAGCTCCAGATTGTTGTCGGGGTGAATCCCTTCCCTGCGGTTCTTGCCAGCAGCTTCATCAATCACCGCCATGGCAGCCTGTACTTCGGGAATTGCCAGCCAATTGCGATCATCTTCCGAGAACACCCGCGCTTTAGGCGTGATCTCTTTGACCTTTCCGCTGGCGTAGAGCGCCAGCAGTTTCTTCTCAATTTCATGGCGGCGCAGCTTGCGGGTTGTGGTCCGCGGCAGATCGTCTTGCCAGATGTCGTAGGAGAGAATTCTCTTGGTGGCCGGCAAAGTGGCTGAAATGCTTTCCACGTCGTAGCGAATGACCTCGCGGATATTTACGACCTTGTGCTCGCGCAATACTTCGAAGTTGGGCACGATTACGCCGTGCAAGCGTTCACTAAGAGGCTCGCCCGGTTTACGGTTCTCCAGCCCAAGCACGCAAAGTTCCTTGATCCACGGCGAACGCAGGTAGTAACTTTCGATCTCTTCAGGATAGATATTCTTGCCCGAGCTAAGGACAATCACATCCTTGGCTCGGCCCGTGATGAAGTAATTTCCCTTCGCGTCCTTGTAGCCGAGATCGCCGGTGTAGAGCCACCCATCCCGCAGAACTTCAGCAGTCGCCTCCGGGCGGTTGTAATAACCCTTCATGATGGTTGGACCGGAGAGCGCAATTTCGCCGACCATGTGCCCGTTCTCGTCCGCCTTGGGATCCACTATCCTGGCCTGTAATCCTGCCAGCGGGGGTCCAATGGAGCCGATCACGTTGTTATCGGGCGGCGTACAGAAGCAACCGCTGGTAGTCTCCGTCATGCCGAAGGCTTGCAGCATGGGGAAGCCGAGAGCTTGAATGTCACGGCCAATCTGGGCGTCAAAGCGCGACCCGCCAGTAACAAATATGCGGATGTCAGGCCCTAATTGCGCGTGGACCTTCTTGAACAGTACCTTGCCCAAGTTGAAACCAATTTTCTGCGATACCGTACTCAATGATCGCATCACGCCAAAGACGGCCTCAGCTACGCGGCCCTTCTTAGCGACTTCTCCGAAGATCCGTTCGTGAATAAGGTAGAAGAACTGCGGAACGCAACAGAAGACGGTGATACCGCGCTCGCGCAACCCCGTCATCAACTCCTGGGTGTTCAGCGAATCGAGAAAAACGACCTTGCCGCCATTGCCCAGCGGCAGAAAAATGTTGACCATCTGCGCCAGCACATGGAACAGGGGCAACACTCCGAGGAAACCGTCTCCCGGTCCAAGCTTGATAAACTCGTGGACGCATTCCAGTTCAGCGGTCAAGTTGCCGTCCGTGAGCATAACGCCCTTGGGGTCGCTGGTCGTTCCCGAGGTGTAGATAATGGACGAGACATGGTCGGGCTGCACCGTGACCGGAACAAAGCCCGGCTGCGACGCGAGCACCATTTCCTCAACGCATGGGAGTCCCGAGCAAAGCACCTCCAAGGTGACAAGCTGAACATCCCGGCCTGCGATGGCTTCCTTGCCTATGGCAAAGCTGCGCTCGTCCACAATCAGCAGGGTAGCGCCGCAGTCATCCAGTAATTTTCCGACTTGGTATGGGGTAAAGGCCGTGTCCAGAGGGACTGCCGTATTGCCGCTGGCAATGATACCGAGATAGGTGGCAACCCAACCCGGGCTGTTGAAGGCAAGGATGGCGCAACGCGTACCTCCTGCTATGCCAGCCCCGACACCGGCGCGCACCAGCCACTGTCCCACGCCGTCGGAGTAAAGGCGTAGCTGCTCATAAGTGAAACTTTCGATGGTGTGGCCGTCGGCGGCGGTGGTGAAGCTGGACAGAGGCGAGTGCCGGGTAGGCGCTCCGGGTTGCCGCTGAATCTCTACTGCGGGGGCTGTTGGCCAGCGCTCCACACTCTCCAGAAAGCAGCTATAAAACATAGGGTCTCTCTACAAAAAGGATACAGGCCGTACCGCACCTACGACACAGAGTTTACCGCACGACCGGCGAAACAGCTCTCGAAGAATCCTCGCCTGGTTTCTGCCCCTTATCGTGAGGGCGCATCCGGCTTCGAAGGCAGCTTGCGGTACGCCGCAATCTCAGAGAGTCGCTCAAGATAACCGGCAATCGCAAAACAAAAATGCCTCCGCAACATATTTTCCGTGGAATATCTGCTCATGAACGATAGAATCTGATCCCGGATGGGTTCATTTAGAACACATTCTGGAATGGCGCGTCGACTTGGCAGTTATACCAGGGGATGACATCATTCCAGCGCAACACTAATTTTACAGGAGATCCTTTTCCATGAAGCGTTTTACGATTGTTCTAGCCGCTCTGGCGATGATGATGTCTACCGCTGCGTTTGCTGCTGAAGATGGCGCGGCTATTTTTAAGGCGAAGTGCGCAATGTGCCATGGCGCGGCAGGCGAAGGTAAGTCCGCCCCGGCCATCAAGGGTAAGGCCAATGTTGTAGCAGTGGTTACAAAGGGCGGATTGGCGAAGGCTCCCCACGTCAAGGCTGTTGCTGGCGTGACCGAAGATCAGGCGAAGGCAATCGCCGCGTTCTTGAAAAAGTAATTCTCGGGCCAAAATGGAAAGACCGATGCCTGCGGGCGTCGGTCTTTTCGTCCTCGCTTTAGCCGCCTAAATTCTCGATGTAGGCGAGCCTTCGGCAAGTTCGCGAACGCTATCAAAGATGGTAAATTCCCCGACTGGTTGTTTCAGTATCTCATGGAGAGAGAATGTTACCGAGAAGTGAGGCGTGCGTGACTGGAAGGAAACTGCCAAAAAGTCAAACTCCCGCGTGGAGACTGCGGTAGTCATTCGACTGGAAATTTCAGGCTCCCATTCCGGCTGCGTGGAAATAAAAATGGAAGCGACACTCTGGGTTGGCCAATCGCCTGTGCCTCGCGTCCATCGCCGGGTAAGTCCGGTCCACCGGGTCCGGCCAATTTCCATGCTGTGCCGTGGCGGGTATGCAAGATTGGCTTCAAAAGTCAGCGTTTCCTGACACCGGCGCCACTGCCAAAGCGCCCACTTAACTGGCTTCTCGCGAGGAGCAAACCGCGCATCCAGAGAGGGCTGGCGGAGGCCGCCTCCGGGCAGGTGCAGGCGGGCGCGGAAGTGCGACTGGCTGACCCACTCAACGCCGCCGATTTGGCCATGCGTAGCAATTGCATCCTCCAGCCAACGCAGCACAAGTACTGCGCGACGACGGGTAAAGCGCACAAAAATGCAATACCAGGCAGCAAGAATCAAGATCGCAACGCTAACGCCGATGAACGCAAACTGTAACATATAGTTGGTTTGGATGCAGCAAAAGGCTCTGCGAGATGCTATTTCTAGTACAGGTTATGGCAAGACCGGCGATTGCTGCACTGGCCTAGAACCTCTCAACGTGAATGCCGCGCTCAACCAGCAACTGCCGAACCTGGCGGCTGAACCGAAGCAAAGCGTTAACAAATCAGGAGTAAACATCTTCTCAATGGAGGTTGTACGAGAGGCGGAACAGATGTAAAAGTTAGCCGGCCGGGCCAAGCACAACATGCGCGAAGATTGATCGCCCAGACAATCCGTGTCAGGGTGCATAATTAGAACTGCTAGGTGCTCTAAGTTGTTGATCTCATGTTTACCGCATGGTATAAATTTCATTTCCTGGAGAATAGTGAATTTTGGCGACTTTCCGGAAACGGAGCGCCTCGCAAGTAGTTTCTTGTAACACCCAACGCGGCCAAACCTCAACATTTCTTGAAGTGGAAGCGCGTTTCGGGTTTAGCTGGTGCCAGGAATCGTACGGGTGTGGCTCCACCACACCGGTTTTTTGTGCGCAGCTACTTAGTTGGATGATCTCAACCCGCAATGCGTATAACTCGGAGGAATCGTATGAATGTGTGGCTCTTGCAGAGCCTCAATTACCTGGGCCGGATGAGCAAGATTAGTTCGCTTCGTCGCGGTATTTCCTTGATGGCCCTCACCCTTCTCAGTTCCATAACGGCACTGGCCGAACCGGCTGGCGGTGAAGCCGCACTCAAACTGCCCGACCTGAGCAGCGTCAGCTTCTTTAATGGCGCAATTAATGGCCATGCGCTTCTGCTGATCGGCATCCTGTTCAGCGCGTTTGGGCTTTTGTTTGGTCTGGCGATCTATACCCACCTGAAGAACCTGCCAGTACATCGCGCCATGCTCGAGATTTCGGAGCTGATTTACGAAACCTGCAAGACATACCTGGTGACTCAGGGAAAATTCATCCTGGTCCTCTGGGCGTTTATTGCCGTGGTCATTGCCGCCTACTTCGGATGGCTGGCCCCGGTACCGGGCAAGTCCATCGCCGTCACCCTTCCGATTATTCTGGGCTTCAGCCTGGTGGGTATCGCGGGAAGCTACGGAGTGGCCTGGTTCGGCATTCGCGTAAACACCTTTGCCAACTCGCGCACGGCATTTGCCGGCCTGGCTGGCAAACCCTTCCCTTGCTACGACATTCCGCTCAAAGCGGGCATGAGCATTGGCATGATGCTGATCAGCGTCGAGTTGCTGATCATGCTCTGCATTCTGCTCTTCATTCCCGGCGACTATGCCGGTCCATGCTTCATCGGCTTCGCCATTGGCGAATCGCTAGGCGCGGCTGCCTTGCGTATTGCAGGCGGCATCTTCACCAAAATCGCCGACATCGGCTCCGATCTGATGAAAATCGTCTTCAAAATTAAGGAAGACGATGCGCGCAATCCTGGCGTTATCGCCGATTGCACGGGAGACAACGCAGGCGACTCGGTTGGCCCTTCGGCTGACGGATTTGAAACCTACGGCGTCACCGGCGTCGCGCTGATTACCTTCATCCTGCTTGGCGTACACGACCCGATCATACAGGTGCAATTACTGGTCTGGATCTTCGTCATGCGCGTCATGATGCTGGTCGCCAGCGCGGGTTCCTACTTCCTGAACAATGCATTCGCAAAGGCAAAGTACGGCAACAGCGACACCATGAACTTCGAAGCGCCGTTGACTTCGCTGGTCTGGCTCACTTCTATCATTTCCATCGCCATGACTTATGTCGTCAGCTACCTGATGATTCCCGCTCTTGGCGGCGATTCCAGTCTGTGGTGGAAGCTGGCTTCGATCATCAGCTGCGGAACCTTGGCCGGCGCGGTGATTCCAGAGCTTGTCAAGGCTTTCACTTCGACGTCAAGCGCCCATGTGAAAGAGGTTGTTACCTCGTCTCGCGAGGGTGGCGCGTCGCTGAATATCCTCTCCGGCTTCGTGTGCGGCAACTTCTCCGCCTATTGGCTTGGTCTGGCGATGGTTGGCCTGATGTCAATAGCCTACTTCTTTAGCCTGCAGGGGCTCGATCCGCTGATGCTGGTTCCGGCGGTCTTTGCCTTCGGCCTCGTGGCCTTCGGCTTCCTTGGAATGGGCCCGGTTACAATCGCGGTTGATTCCTACGGCCCGGTTACCGACAACGCTCAATCGGTCTACGAACTTTCGCTGATCGAGCAAGTTCCCAACGTCGAAGCCGAGATCAAGAAGGACTTCGGCATCACCGTGAATTTCGAACGCGCCAAGGACTTGCTGGAAGAAAACGATGGTGCGGGCAACACCTTCAAGGCAACCGCCAAACCGGTGCTCATCGGCACCGCTGTAGTCGGCGCAACCACCATGATCTTCTCCATCATCATGGGACTGACGGCAGTGGACGGAAAATTCATTGCTGAAAAAGTGGCAAATCTTTCCCTGCTGCACGCGCCCTTCGTGCTCGGCCTCATCACCGGTGGTGCCATGATCTATTGGTTCACCGGCGCTGCCACCCAGGCGGTATCCACTGGCGCCTACCGCGCGGTTGAGTTCATCAAAGACAACATCAAGCTGGAAGGCGTCGAAAAGGCCAGCGTCGAAGACTCCAAGAAGGTCGTTGAGATCTGCACCCAGTACGCGCAGAAAGGCATGTTCAACATCTTCCTCGCCGTCTTCTTTGGAACTCTTGCCTTTGCTTTCCTCGATCCGTTCTTCTTCATTGGCTACCTGTTCTCCATCGCGATCTTCGGCTTGTACCAGGCTATTTTCATGGCCAATGCCGGCGGCGCATGGGACAACGCCAAGAAGATCGTCGAGACCGAACTCAAAGCCAAAGGCACTCCGCTGCACGATGCTTGCGTCGTTGGCGATACCGTGGGCGATCCGTTCAAGGACACGTCTTCGGTAGCCATGAATCCGGTGATCAAGTTCACCACGCTGTTTGGATTGCTGGCAGTGCCCCTCGCCGTGACGCTGAGTTTGAGAAGCCCCCTGCTGGTTCACGTCCTCGCAGTGTGCTTCTGGCTGGTTTCAGCCACGTTCGTATGGCGCAGCTTCTACAAAATGCGCATCGAAAAAACGATCACTGCAGACGAGCCAGAAACGGCTCTGGCAGCTAAGTAGACAAAGCAATTTACACGGGAGCGCCACCCTCTCCGGGTGGCGTTTCTGTTTTGCGCGTAATGGCTCCTGTTATTCTGATGTCATGAACCCAGTACGGCTGACCCGTCAGCTCATCGACATTGAATCTGTCACCGGCAAAGAGGGCGCGGCAGCCACATTTCTCGCCGGATACCTTGAGGAACTCGGCTACCGCGTCGAACGTATGCCGGTTGAGGGAGATCGCTTCAACGTTTTCGCCAAACCTGCAAATGTAGATCAACCGGCCCTAGTCTTCTCGACGCATATCGACTGTGTTCCCCCATTCCTGCCTTCGAGCGAGGACGCCGACAACATCTACGGGCGCGGCGCTTGCGATGCCAAGGGAATCATCGCCGCCCAGCTCGCTGCCTGCGAGCGGCTTCGTGCCAGCGGAAAATCCGTGGGAATGCTTTTCGTCGTCGGTGAGGAGCGCGACTCGCTGGGCGCTACCGTGGCGAACCACAACCCGCGCGGCTCGCAATTTCTGGTAAACGGAGAGCCCACCGAGAGCCGCGTTGCGCTGGCCTCCAAGGGCGCGCTTCGTGTGGAAGTCACTGCCCACGGACGCATGGCGCACTCGGCCTATCCGGAGTTGGGCGAGTCAGCCATCGACAAGTTGCTGGACGCACTGCAAGCCCTGCGTGCGATGAAACTGCCCTACAACCCCGATATTGGCCCAAGCACAATAAACATTGGGATCATCGAGGGCGGCTGCGCCACCAACGTCATTTCGGACTTTGCCAAGGCGCAGTTGCTCTACCGCTTGGTCGCACCATCCGAGGAACTCCGTGCTTCCATCGTCTCCGCCGTGGGCTCATTGGCAGAGGTCGCGTTCGTTCTCGACATTCCGTACATGCGGTTCATCACCGTTCCGGGTATTCCAACCATGACCGCGTCCTTCACCACGGACATTCCTAAGCTCTCAGCTTGGGGCCAACCAATGCTGATGGGACCGGGCTCGATTCTGGTGGCGCATACGGATCGGGAGTTTCTCGCCAAGGCTGAACTGATGCAAGCCATCGAGTTGTATGTGCAGATCGGGACATTTCTGCTGAGCTGATTGAACTCCGCTCAGTCAACTTCAATTCCCAGCGTTTCTTTTGCTTTGGAGTCCACGAAACCTTCCCAGCTTCGCGATACACTTGTCGGCATGAGTACGAGCCAGACCAACTCCCTCGTCCACGCCTCGTCAGCTTATCTTCGTTCTGCTATGAACCAGCCTACCCAGTGGCACGAGTGGGGAGCGGAAGCGTTCGCGCTCGCTAAGGCCGAGGACAAACCAATCCTGCTCGACATCGGCGCCGTATGGTGCCATTGGTGCCACGTCATGGACCGCGAGTCCTACGAGTCTGCCGAGATCGCAGCAATCCTCAACGCTCACTTCATTGCCGTGAAGGTTGACCGCGACGAACGGCCTGACGTTGACGCTCGCTATCAGACGGCAGTTGCGGCGATCAGCGGACAAGGTGGATGGCCGCTGACTGTGTTTCTCACGCCGGAGGGTAAACCGTTTTTTGGCGGCACCTACTTCCCTCCCCAGGACGCTTATGGACGTCCAAGCTTTCAGCGTATTCTGCTGGCGATTGCGCAAGCCTTCCGCGAAAAGCGCGATGAGGTGGAGAAGGAAGGCGACGGACTCATGCACGCGCTCGCACACTCCGAAGGCATGGCAGGCCACCGTGGCGACTTCTCCCCGAGGATCGTGGAGCAGATGGTGCAGTCGGCGCTTGGCGCTTTCGACCGCGTAAACGGCGGATTCAGTAATGCCCCCAAATTTCCCCATCCACCGGTGGTCGATTTGCTGATCGACTGGTACGCCCGCACCGGCGAAGAACAGGTCGGGAAGGTTGTAACTACTACCCTCGAAAAGATGGCGCGCGGCGGAGTCTATGACCAGCTTGCCGGAGGCTTCCATCGCTACTCGGTGGATGAGCGGTGGTGCGTCCCGCACTTCGAGAAGATGGCTTATGACAATTCCGAGCTGCTAACGAACTATGTACACGCATGGCAAGCCACCGATAATCCGTTTTTTGCAGACGTGGCCCGAGACATTCTGCGCTGGTTGCGTGAGTGGCTCAGCGACCGCGACCGTGGTGGTTACTACGGCTCGCAGGATGCCGATATCAATCTCCACGACGACGGAGACTATTTCACATGGACAAGGGAAGAGGCTCGCGCCGCATTGAGTCCCGACGAATTCGCCGTCGCCGCAGCGCATTACGATATTAGCGAGCGCGGCGAGATGCATCACGATCCCGCGAAGAACGTGCTCTGGGTGAGTGAGTCCGTTGAGCAGATTGCAGCGAGCCAGAATCGCACTCTGGAGTCAACTGCGGAACTGTTGGCATCCGCGAAGAAAAAGCTTTATGCCGCGCGGCTCCAAAGGCCAATGCCCTTTATCGACCGCACGCTTTACACCAACTGGAATGCGCTCTGCATCTCAGCCGTGTTGCAAGCTGCGCGCGTGCTCGGCGACATCGAGGAGCAGAAATTTGCGCTCCGCTCTCTCGACCGTTTGCTGGCCGAGGCATATCAACCTGAGCTTGGGTTATTCCACGTTATCGCCTATGCCGAGGGGGGCGCGAGTCAGCGTCCCGCAGGGGTGCTCGACGACTACGCATTTACAGTGCTGGCCTGCCTCGATGCCTATGAGACGACCAGTGATTTGTGCTATTTCGCCAGCGCTGAAGAATTGGCAGGGCGCATGATTTCGGGCTTCTACGACGAGACCGGCGGCGGTTTCTTCGATCTCGACACTGCACCGGATGCGGAATCTGTGGGCGCATTGACCTCGCGGCGAAAACCGTTCCAGGATTCGCCAACTCCCGCAGGCGATTCGGCGGCAGCCTTGGCTTTGCTGCGTCTCCACGCGCTCAACGGAGATACGCGACTGCACGAACGTGCCGAGGACACGCTCGAAGTTTTTGCCGGAGTCGCCGAACAGTTCGGCATCTTCGCGGGCACCTACGGATTAGCCTCCGTTTGGATGGCACGCGCCCACACCCAGGTAGTGGTGATTGGCGAAGGCACCGAGGCAGATGCCCTCTACTCGGAGGCAATCGCTCCCTTCGCTTCGAACAAGATTGTGCTGCGAGTGAGAGATGCAGCGCACGTTTGCTCTGCGCTGCCACCGGCGCTGGCGGATACCTTTTCCGCCATTCCCGGATTGCGGGAAGGCCTTGCGGTCGCCGTGCTCTGCAGCGGCTTCGCCTGCCAACCTCCGATCTACACGGCGGAGGAGTTACGGCAAGCTTTACGAGAGGCAATTTCGCGGGTATGAACCTATCATGAGTGGAAAGGAGGCATATTTACGTGAATGAATGCTCCCAGACGAGCCAGTTCCGCCTGGGTTAATCGCAACGGTTGACGACAGAAAAGCGTCTGTCCATTCGACGCGCAGCGCAGCTTCGCGCTAGAGTGAGAACATGCCCACAACTCCGAAGAAACTCAAAAAGACCGCTGCAACCAAGAAAGTGGCGAAAAAGATCCTAAAGAAAATACCAGCCCTGGCCAAAACCTCGACTCCGAAATCAACCGCGAATGGCTTTCATCCCGGGACCTACATCGTGCCGCGCGGACATGTGAGTCTTGCAGTGCCGACTTTCTGGAGTCTGCGCCAGACCAATGACGATATCCAAGTGGAATCAGAGGCCAGCGAGACCACAGTCATCGTGACCGCATACCAGCGTAATCCTGACGTAAAGGCGCTGGATGCCCGCGATTACCTGAAACATTTCCTCGATACCGCCCCCGTGGCCGGACGCCTGCAGACCGGCGACAGCAGCAAGCAGCGAGCCAGCGCGCGCTTCCGCGACGAAGAGGGCGACAACTGGTTTGTCCGCTTCATCTCCAACGGACAAACGCTACTGCTGGCAACCTGCCATTCGAATCGGCCTTTGACCTCGCGCGAAGGCAAAACCGGAGTCGCGGTGCTGGACTCGATCAAGTTGAAGGGCCGGGGGTGAGTTTGCAACACGGCAGCATTGAATCGTTCTTTCTGGAGGGCGAAGCCGGAAGGCTCGAAGCAATGCTGAACCTTGGCCTTCACGGTGCGCAATATGCGTGCTTGGTCTGCCATCCGCATCCACTCTTTGGTGGCACCATGCACAACAAGGTCGTCTTCCACGCGATGAAAGCGCTGAACGCATTCGGTTTTCCGGTGCTGCGCTTCAATTTCCGGGGAGCAGGAACCAGCGCGGGCGAGCATGATAACGGGCGCGGCGAGGTCGCAGATGTGCAGGTGGCACTCGACTATCTTGCGAAGCGATTTCCCGTGCCCATCATCTTTGCCGGGTTTTCTTTTGGCGCGGCCATCGGTTTGCGTGCTGCGGTACCGTATCCGCCGGTGCAAGCGCTGATCGCGTTGGGCCTTCCGGTCGAGGCCGACCGGCGGGAATACACCTATGCGTTTCTGCAGGAGAGCAGGAAGCCCAAGTTATTCCTCAGCGGAGGCAATGACCAGTTCGCAAGCCCGGAACAACTGACGCAAATATGCGCCAGCGCAAGCGATCCCAAGCGGCTCGTGATCATCCCTGGAGCCGATCACTTTTTTGCCGGACACCTGGACGAAATGCGCGCTGCCCTCAGCGGCTGGGTTCGAGAAGCTATGGGGCCAGCGGAGATTCCTGCCGCATAATTTTACGCGATGTTCGAGTACGGCTGGCCGGGTAGCAGCCCCTAGAAGAACTCTGCGACGCCCTCTTCGAGCACATGCACGCGATCTTCTATGCCGAGACGCCGTGCGCCGGACAACAAGCGTTTTACCGGTTCGTCGATGGGCTCCTGCGAGAGCTTGAAAGTCCCAAAGTGCATGGGGATCATGTGCTGCGCGCCCATATCCACAAATCCGCGTAGAGCGTCTTCCGGGCTGGTGTGGACGGCGCGGAAGTTATCGGGAGAATAGGCTCCGATCGGGAGCAGCGCTACCTTGGGATGGAGCCGCTCTCCAATTTCGGCAAAGCCCCCGAAGTAGGCAGTGTCTCCCGAGTGGTAGATGGAGTGACCGCCACCCTTGAGCACGTATCCGCCGTACCCACGCTGCACGTCGCGGATCACGCGCGCGCCCCAGTGCTTGGCGGGTGTCGCGGTAATGTTGATTCTTCCGAGCTGAAACTCCTCCCACCAATTCAACTCCACGATGCGCTTAAAGCCGAGATCAAACACGAGGTCCGTACAATTGGCAGGCACAATGAGCACGGGTGTACGGCCAGTCTTGATCAGGTTGGCGCGCGCAATCGCCCGCAGCGAGGGACGATGCAGGTGGTCGAAATGCGCGTGAGTTACAAGTACGGCGTCGAGCGGAGGAAGATCCTGGATGCGAAGCCCAGGTCTGCGAAGCCGCTTGAGAACGAAGAGCCAAGGAGCGAAGATCGGATCGACGACAACCTTTGCACCACCGATCTGCAGGAAGAACGAAGAATGTCCAATGAACGTAATCCCTAACTGGCCCTTGGCGGTGAGCTCAGGCCGATAGGTACGCCCGGTGCGCTTGGTCATTGCGGACTGACGGAGCAACCTGCCAAGCTGGCCAGCTTTTTTTCTAATGCTTATATTGAGCATCCCATCCTATTGGACGTTGAATCCACCGCTCACGATTCCATATCGTTCGCGGCTCAAAGCTGACACAGCCGCAGGTGTTCGTTTTCAGAGACTTAGAAGAGAACAACGACCAGACTCCGATTGTAGGGAGTCTGGCTGTCGAATGAAAAATACTTCTACTGGTTGCCGAGATACTGCACGTGTACGTATGTTCCGAGGCGGACGTTGTAGGCTAGGTACCAGCCTTCGTGATCCGGATCATCGTAGATTACGATCTGATCGCCGTCCCAATTCCAATCAGTGGCGTAGCCATAGTCGTAGGGCGCTAACCCGAAGTAGAATCCGTTGAACCAGAAGCGGTCCGGACCTCCTCCACCCAGAAGCCAAACGTGTCCGCGGCCAATTCCACCAGTAAAGTGTCCGTGCGCCCAAGGATGGTCAAGATGGTAGTTGACGTCGCCTCGTCCCGTGTTATGGCCAATCCACTTGTCGCCCTTCGCGTGAACGTGCGGAGCTTCGGGATGGCCCTTCTTGTCACTGTATGTAGCCCGGTTACCTGCGGGAGCGCCGTGGTCGCCACCACCACCGCGATTCGCGGCGGGCGGCGCATTTTGCTTCGCAGGCGCAGGGCCGTGCGCGGGGATGTGGCCGCCACCTACTCCGTGACTACCGCCCTGCGCTCCCCCCCGGCCCTTTTCCTGGGCGAAAGCAACGACGGAACAGATTAGCAATACGGCAAACAAACCAGCATAATTTTTCATATTCCTCTTCCTCTTTCTCATTCCTCTCCTGCTCACAACTTGCGTTCCTTTATTTGGATCGGTTTGTAAGCTTCCAAGAGGTCTTCCCACGCAGTTCGCAGGAAGCAAATTCACCAGTTGTACAAACACCGGAGGGGCGGGATAAGTTGCGTTGAGGTCTAACGGCGACTCAATTCGCGAGTCTCCCGCTTCATGCGCTTGCTGCGGCTCATTAGGCTGAATGCGTAGACGCAGTGAATGACCCAGACCACGATGTAGGCGGCGTAGAGATAGGCGTTGTTATTGGCTGCACCGTTCATTGCGCGCCCTCCGTTTCGGTTTCCGAATCATAGTCGAGCGATGCTTGCGCGTGCGCTTCTTCCAAAGCTTGCTCGGCGAGCGCCTGCTTGTAACGTATCCAGACGAACATCAGCGCCAGCATGGCAAAGGCCGCGAGGTTCCAGAGTACGGCGTGCCACATGGCGGGATCGAGTCCCGAACCCTCGCCACCGCCGATCACCGGCTGCGGATGCTGGGTACGGAACCAGCGAATTGCCATGTACACAATGGGAACATCGAGAAATCCGAATATACCGAGCGCCGCAGCCAGTACCGGGATCTGTCCTCCCGTCGCGTAATGGCGCAGCACAAGGTAGCTCACATAGATGAGCCACAGCACCAGCGTGCTGGTGAGCCGCGCATCCCAGGTCCACCAGATACCCCAGATAGGCCGCGCCCAGATGGGTCCGGTGATCAGCACAATCGTACAGAAGGAGACGCCCACCTCAGCCGAGGCCAGAGCCAATGCATCGCCACCGTTGGTGCGGCGGATCAGGTACCAGACCGAGGCCAGAAAGTTGACGAAGAACAGCAGGAACGCTATCCACGCCGAAGGTAAATGGTAGTAGAAGATTCGCTGCACGTCGCCCATCGTCGCTTCCGTGGGCGCGATGTACATGGCCTGGCAGAAGCCATAGCCAAGCAACAGGGCCGTACAAACTGCAAAAACATTGAATAGAGTTTTCATTCCGCGTTCAGCACCGGTTCAAACAGGATTAGGCTGACGGTGGTGAAGACCAGATCGTACACCGCCAGCAGGCGTATCCAGAACATCGGCGAGCTATCGCCCGTAAGGATCGACGTAGTGGCATCGACCATGGCGAGCAGCGCCGGTATGGAAATAGGAAACAGGATGAGCGGCAGCATGATTTCACGGCTGCGGGTACGGATGGAGAGCGCCGCAAAAAAAGTCCCGTTGACAACCAACGCCCAGGTGGCGAGCACGGCGACCACCAGCAACTGCCACAAGGGCCCCACGGAGCGCAGATTGTAGAAGACGACAAAGAGCGGAACCATGAGAACTTCGAGAATGGTAACGAAGATGAAGTTCCCGACTGTCTTGGCAAGAAAGAGCGCCATGGGAGGCGCAGGCGAGAGCCGATAGGCATCGAGCACCTGGTTGCGCAGTTCGCGCGTCCAGGTTTGATTGAGTGCTACTACGGTGGCGAAGAGAATGGCTACCCACAGCAGGCCGCCGGCGATTTTGCGCGACTCCTCCGCCGTGGGATCGAAACCAAAACTAAAGATAACAACTACGAGTAATGCGAAGAACAACATGCTGTTGATGGCGTCTTTGGATCGCCATTCCAGACGAAGATCTTTTGCAAGCGAGCGGCGGGTGATAGCCCAGAGGCCGGGAGCAGTGTTCATGGCTCGACCTCCCCGGCGTTTCCCTGCAGTGTGTGGCGGCGAAGCGCGGCACTCTCTTCGGCTAAGTAAGGCGTGAGTAGGCGAGCGGGTATTCCCTTCTCCCGAGCTATGAGTCGTCCGGCATCGAGGACGATACATTCGTCGGCGACAGGTTCCATGAGCGCGGCCTGGTGGGTGACGACGAAGATAGTGGTTCCGGCATCGCGCATTCTGGCCAGCAACGTGGTCATCTGCTTGGCGGAGCGCACATCCACATTGGAGAACGGTTCGTCGAGAAACAATAACTCGGGCCCATGCACAATTGCGCGGGCGAGCGAGATGCGCTGGCGCATGCCTTGCGAATATTGGCCGACGCGACGCTCCAAAGCTGGGTCAAGGCCAACCGTGCGGATGGCTTCCTCGCAACGCGCGTGGTCCTCGATTCCGTAGAGCGCGGAAAAGTATTCCAGATTTTCCAGGGCTGACATTTCCTCGTAAAGCAGCGGAGCGTGCCCCATATAGCCGAAGCGAGTGGCGACCTCGCGGATGTTTTCGGAGCCGAGAACGCGGACGCTGCCACGGGAAGGAGCAAGCAGTCCAGCGATGACGCGCAGCAGAGTGCTCTTGCCCGCACCGTTTTCACCAAGCAGAACGTAGAGCTGCCCGGGAGCGAACTCGGCAGAGATTCCGCGCAAGGCTGCGAAGCGTCCGAAGTGGCGAACCACATCGCGGACGGAGACGGCCGATTGGATCTCACATCCGCCAACTACGGACGGATGTGGGTCGCCCATCGACGACCGTGGACCATTCGCGGAGACAGCAGGTTGTTGTTCAGTGTTATCAGTCACGCGTAGTGGAAGTGTAACGCGTCCTCTCCGGGTTGGCTCGGCGGATGAATCCGGCCGGCTGAAAATTGTAGTTCTAATGCCCAATGGAAGGCGGCGAAACCTGGGCTTTTTCCGGAGGGGCTGCTTGCGGAGGGCCAGCTTGACCAGGTTGCCCGGGCTGCGCTGGACCATATTTTGAAGCACACTTGGCCTGGAGTTGCTTGGCGTGGAATACGCCATCGCGTCCGTAACTGCCTTCGGCGAGCGCCTGCGCATTATCCTTGAAAGTGTCCGGCGGGGCTTCCGTGCCAACATAGACGACGCTGAGCGTGCGTCCCTGCTCGGCGAGCGTGAACTGAACGTGGGTGCCCTGACGGTGGATTGACCCAGGCTGCACGTTTCCAGCGACGCGCAAGCGCTTGCTGAAAACGCCATCGCCCATTTCACTCATCTCTTTGATGGTAACGTAATAGCTCTTGCTTTCCTGTATGCCGCTAACGGCCAGGTACGAGAGGCCGCAAACGATCACAAGGATTGGCACGCCGAACTTCAGATACTTATTCATTTTCCACCCAATAGGAAATCAGCCAGTCACACAACCGTCTTCCCGCTCCCCAGTGCTATGAGCGTACTTCCAGGCGACCGCCCGGTCAAGGCGCAGAAGCCCTTTTCATTCGATGCAGAGAACAGTTGCGGGACTCACATTCCTCACTCGCGTCGTCGAACGAGCGGTCGAGACCCGAGGCTCTAGTTTTGGTCCGAGTAGCTGTCGTCATCGGCAAGCTGGAGGTGCTACCAATGGTCTCCCCAGCGCCAGCGCTTGGAATCGACGCCTATCTGCTCCATTTGCGCTTCGGCGACTTTCCTGCCTTCGCCGGACCCGCTCTCGGTGGCGACAATGTGAATCAGGAAAAGGTGGTCGCCCGCGAGGCCGGACATGCACCACACATCGTGGCAGCCATCGATGGGCGCGGCAATTTCGTCGGCCAGCGCGCGCAACAAATCCAAGCGATGGGCTGACCACTCGAAATCCCCGTCGCCGGCACGTTGCAACCAGGCGCGCAATGCCAGCTCCGGGGATTCGCCAAAGGCCTGGTGGACATACGTCCCCCCCAGGATTTCAATCACGAACGTGTAACGGGTCTTTCTGCCTCTCATTGTCGGCTTTCTGTCAGCAATATGGGGCCACGCGTTACTTTGCTTCCGTCAGGCAACAACTACTTCTGCCTCTTCCAACTCTATCGGCGCGCCTTGATCCAGAACACGCCTCAGTTTTTCATGGTCGAGACTCTTGCACCAGTGTCCAACCACGATAGTTGCCACACCGTTGCCGATCAGATTGGTCAGCGCACGCGCCTCGGACATGAAGCGGTCGATACCCAGAACAAGCGCAACACCCGCCACTGGCACCGTTCCGGTTGCCGCCAGAGTTGCGGCCAGCACGATAAAGCCGCTACCGGTGACGCCCGCCGCTCCCTTCGAAGTCAACATCAGCACCGCCAGCAAGCCGAGCTGCTGGTAGAGCGAAAGATGCGTGTTGGTCGCCTGCGAGATAAAAATGGCCGTCATCGTGAGGTAAATCGACGTGCCGTCCAGGTTAAATGAGTAACCTGCCGGGATGACCAATCCAACCACGGACTTGGTCACTCCAAGACCTTCCATCTTCATCATCATGCGAGGCAGGGCAGCTTCGGACGATGACGTTCCCAACACGATGAACAGTTCCTCACTGATGTACTTTAGATACTTCCAAATGCTGAAGCCGGTCAGCTTGGCCACTACCCCCAGAACGACAAAGATGAAGATCAGGCAGGTTGCATAGAAGCAGGCCATCAGCTTGCCTAGAGAGAAAAGCGAGCCCAGCCCATACTTGCCGATAGTGAAAGCCATCGCGCCAAAAGCTCCAATTGGAGCGACGCGCATAATGACGCCCACGATGCGGAACAGGACATGCGAGAACTGCTCGATGACGTTGTAGACCATCTTGCCCTTGGCCCCGACCATGTGCAGGGCGAAGCCGAACAGGACCGCGAAGAACAGGACTGATAGGATATCGCCTTTAGCAAAGGCACCCACGATCGTGTCGGGAATAATATCCATCAGGAACCCGGTCGTGGTCTGCATTTTGCCCGGGCCGGTAAAGGCTGCCACGGACTTTGCATCCAGACTCGCCGCAGTCACGTTCATGCCAAATCCGGGCCGCACAACATCAACGATAATCAAGCCGATGACCAGCGAGACCGTGCTCAGCACCTCAAAGTAGAGGATCGCCAATGCCCCGGTCTTGCCGACCGCTTTCATATCTTCCATGCCGGAGATGCCGAGCACCACCGTACAGAAGATAATCGGAGCAATCATCATCTTGATAAGCTTGATGAAACCATCGCCCAATGGCTTCATTGCGGCACCTGTATTCGGGTGCAGGTAGCCAAGAAAAATGCCGATCACAATTGCGACCAGCACTTGAAAATAGAGATTGTTATAGAACGCCTTTCCGGTGAGCTTTGTCATTTACTGTTTATCCTGATTGGGAGTCGGTCGGGCACACGCATTACCGGCGAACCAACCTTGGCTCACCGGCAACGCGAGTACAGTTGCTGCACATTATCTCACCGAATCGCCCAATTCGGGACTACTTACCGCACGTTATCGTGCGTTCGTGGCTTCCCTCAGTTTCATCTCTGCGTAGGCCGTGGCTTCTTTCTCTCCTACTTCGTCCAGATCGAGATGCTTGGTTTCAGGCGAGAACAACAGACTGACGAACGTCATGATTGCGCCAATCGTCAAAATCACGGCTGGCGACAGCCACATGTCCTGCTTTTCGATGTTGCTGATGAACGGGATTTTGTGAGCCATCAGGACATAAATGTTGAACCATGCGCCAAGCAACGCGCCCGCGGAATAACCAAACCCCACTCCGGTAGCTCGCGTCTTGGTGGGGAAGCGCTCACACAGATAGGCCGGAAGCATACCCCAAGCCAGTTTCAGCATACCCGCCATACAACACCCGAGGAGCGCCATTCCCACATTGCGCGCAACTGCTGCATGATAGAGAACGTAATAAACCGGAACTGCGAATATGACGAGGAAAACGCAATAGAAGAGCGTCAGTTTCTTTCGTCCAGTCTTGTCAGACAACCAGCCATAAAAGTTGTAACCCAGGAACGATAGGAACAGGGCAAAACCGTACATCAGGCTGAAGGTTGTAGTGTCGAAACCCCGCCCGTTCAAGGTCAAGATGCTGGGCAGGAATCCGTAGACCGAGTAGTCGGTTAGGAACAGGCCGGTCATAAAGAAAAAGACCTGTAAAAAGGCCCAAAGTTGAGGTGGCCTGAAAAGAGTGAGGAACGGCGCCTTTTCGATATTGCCGCTTGCCTTGGCCTTCTCGAACTCAGGAGACTCATGGAGAGTTGAGCGAATCCAGAGCGCTAGGAAGACCGGAATCACGCCGGACATGAAGGCGATGCGCCAACCCCACCGAAGCATCCCCGCGGGGCCGAAATATGCAGACAAACCGGCCACTACGAGTGCGGCAAGGACATAACCGAGAGGAAAGCCCGACTGCACGAAGCCAGCGATTGCGCCACGCCGGTCCTTAGGAGCGAACTCAATCGCAAAGGTATGGCCCACTGCATATTCCCCACCGAAGAAGCACCCCATCAAGAATCGTAGGAAGCTGAAGATGAGGTAAGCCCAACCGCCCACCTGGGCATATGTGGGCAAAAAGCCAGCCATAAAGGACATGATACCTACGCCGCCGATGGTAAAAATCAACAACCAGCGCCTGCCGATTTTGTCCGCATATTGGCCGAAAAAGGCCGAGCCCACTGGCCTGGCCGCCATTGTGATCGAATACAGCAGGAGAACCTTGGTGTATTGCCAGGCCACGCTTCCACCCGGTGCAATGAACAACTTCGTGAGGATGGGGGCAAGAACCACCACCATCGCCATATCGTAGGCATCCAACCCGAATCCGAGGAACTGAGAGAACATCGCCTTCTTGGTGTCATTTGAGAGCGGCCGCTGTACCATTTCTCCACCTTCCGTAAAGGGATTGTCATCCTCCGCCCAGGCGTCTCAGGGTGCAGGATTGATTCGATCGATGATTTCTTGAATGTAAGTCGCGTCGAAACGCGCCGTTGAGGAGTATTACCATTCCTGATGCATAAATGCACGTAATTTCTGACGCACGCACGCAATAAGTTCCCCAATCAGGTTACAGGGATGATTCCAGCAGCGCCGCTGCCCGCTTCAGAGCAGCGGTCAATTCATCAAGCGACTCTGCCACCCCGGTTGGATCATTCCGATCCATGGATTCGTTGACGCCAGGTATGACGACTGGAGCGTAGCCCGTGTATTCTCCAGGTGCATAGACGGTGTGGCGAAACCAAGGGCGATGGGGCAGGCCGTTGCCAAGCATGGCGCGCTCGGCCCCAAACAAGGCCGCGTTGAGGCGGGAAAGCCCGGGTCCAGTAGCGTTCGCCGCAGCTAAATGTACGGCATGTCCGGCAACCGCCAGGCGGTCGGCCGCATTCAGGGACGCGGTAAAATCGGGGTGCTTCTTCCAACCCAGTTCCTCCGCCCGCAATCGGGCATTCTCCAGATGCTTGCGTACCTCCGCGCCATAGTGCTCATAGTCGAATGGCAGGGCATCTGCCTGGGCCATCCGAAGCACTTCCAGTCCAAAAATGCGGGCCATCTGCTGCTCATATAAGAAGGCAGGATCGGCAAACTTAGTGAACCATGCGAAGTTATCGAAGACGGAGTGATAGACGCCGAATGGTCCGCCGGAGCCTATATCTGTGGAAGGAACGCCGAGGTGCTGCAGGAAGGCCGAGTAATCCGACCCGCTGCCAAGATCGCCGACATGCGCCTCTCCGCGATCAGCGACCCCGCGGAGTTCTGCAAATGAGCTTGGATCGACGCTTTCACGGCGGCGACGCAAGCTCTCATCTTGAAGTTTCCAAGCGTCATAGACGGTGCCGCCCTTTGGGCTGGGAACTCCACGGGCTACATCGCGCAGAAACGCCTTGAGGCTGGGCACGCTGGAAGCTCCGAAATTCGGACCGGAGACACCTATATCCATATTGAAATACGCTACGGCGTTCCGCAACAATTTGGCGTACTGTTCGGCGTATTCCGTGGAACCAATTAATCCCTGCTCCTCGGCATCCCAACTACCAAAGATTATGCTGCGCCGGGGACGCCAGCCCCCTTTAAGTAATTCGCCGAAGCCATGCACCGCCTCGAGCATGGCAGCCGTGCCGCTGCCAGGATCGCTAGCGCCATAGACCCAGGCATCGCGATGATTCCCGGCAACTACAAGCAAGTCCGGCTGGGTGGTACCGCAGATAATCCCGATCACATTCCAGATGGTGGTGTAGCTGTACTCCTGAACCAGTTTCAGGTGGACACGTACTGGCCCGGGTCCGAGGTGATAGGTGAAAGGCAGCGCGCCCTGCCACTCGCGCGGGGTCTCCAGCCCACTGAGTTTCTCCAGCAGCGGACCGGCATCGGCGTAGGAGAGTGGGGTCACTGGAATCTTCGGGAGATTCCCCGCCATGCTTGGAACGAGGCGCTGCGACAGTGGAAGATCCGGTGTCGAGGCAATTCCAGGGGTGGTCGGATCTCCCGGATACTCAAAGGTCAGTTGCACCGATCCGCGCTGAACCCCGGTCGCCGGACGATATGGCCCCTTGGGGTAGACGTCGCCGCGGAAGTACCCATCGTCGATGGGGTCCGAATAAACGATAAGTGCCGCGGCGCCGGCTTGCTGGGCTAAAAGTGCCTTGACCCCCCGGAAGTTCTGGCCAAAGCGCGCGATCACAATCTTGCCCGGAACATCGATGCCCATTTGCCTTAGCCTGCTGAAATCCTCGGGGCGGGCATAGTTGGCATAAACAACCTCGGCTTCGACATCGCCCGAGGGCGAACTTCCGCAGAACGGCGTTACAACTCGTGGGTCGTCTTGAAAGGCATCGCCCTCGACCCGTTCACGGGTCGGGCCATGCATCTGGAGACCGGCGGGGGCGGTAGCTTCCACCAGAATCTCTCGTGGCAGATTGAGCCACACCCTGTACTCGTCAATACGGGTTTCAAGGCCAGCCTCGCGAAATTTTTCGGCGACGTATTCAGCCGTTTTGCGATCCTCGGGCGAGCCCGCGATGTGCGGCACGGCAGTCAGAATTCGAAGGTGCTCGCGCGCCTTGGCGGGGTCGGGGACTGAGAGAAACTTTTCCTCCAGTTTCTGCTCCGCGATGGCATCGCGGAATCCAGCAATGGCAGCCTTGCTGGACGCTTGCTGAGCGAAGGTGGAAGTTACCAGGGAGAGAAATATCGTCAATGCCCGCAGCGTATTGATCATCGTCGGAAATTCTCTACCTGGCTTGAAGTTGCGAAGATCAGCAGGGTGAAAAAGGCAGAATATCACTCGCGTGAATCCGCCGTGTGCGGTGTCGTCAAATTCGGTTCACTCTCTCGTGAAAGATGCAGGTTGGCCGTTACTAGGTACCTTGGTGCAATCGGTAAGGTAAATAGCCCATCGTATTGCGTGCCCCAGCGACTAGTATATGAGTGGGCCAATACTTTAAGTTGTAATGTTCCGCCCTATTAGCGGATCGTCCCGAAGGATAGGGCAGAGCGCTGCTGGACCGATGAAACTAGAACTCGCAGAAATAAAAAGCCCAGCGAAGGACACGCCCACCCCCCGGAGTGACGACTCCGCCACGTCGGGCACGGTAGAGCTGCAGTCACGGTCTGAAAGCCGAGGCAGGGGTTCCGTCGGCTTCTTGCTTGCATCTCTCGTTCTTGCTTGCGTACTGCCGGTGTGGATTGCCGCCGGATTCCTTGTCTATTACAACTACCAGAGCAGGCGGGCACTTACCGAACAGCGCCTGCAGGAAACGTCGCGCGCACTCAGCGCCGTAGTTGACCGCGAACTGGCCAGCATTGAGGGCGGCTTGAGCGTTCTCGCTACTTCTTCATCGCTCACTTCTGGCGACCTGAATGGTTTTTACCGCGAGGCGCAGCTTGTTTTGGAAAGTTACCCCGGTTCCCACATCAACCTTTCGGACGCATCCGGTCAAGAATTCGTCAATACATCGCGCCCATTTGGCACGCCCTTGCCCAGGCGCAACGTCTCGCCGGAAACGACTCGCAAGATCTTCACGGGGCATCCGTACGTCGCCAACCTTTTCATGGGTGCCGTAAATAGCAGGTTTGCTATCAGCGTGGACGTGCCAGTGTTCCATAACGGTAAGGTCGTTTACGACTTAGCCATGGTTGTTTTCCCTGATCGCTTCGCCACGATTCTCTCGCAGCAGCAGCTCCCGCCAGACTGGCTTGGAACCATGTTTGACGGCAATCAGGTCATTGTTGCCAGAACTCGAGCGGCGGACCAACTTGTCGGGCGGAAGGGTAGCCTTGCCCTGCTAGAGCAGATGAGTAACAAGACAGAAGGCAGAGCAGAGTTCGTAAACCTCGAGGGTGTCCGGATGTTCGACAGCTTTAGCCGGTCGAAGACCTCCGGTTGGACCGTCGCGATCGGCGTGCCCAAGACAATTATGATGGCCGGAATCTGGCACTGGATGGCGTGGACCGTGGTTTGCACGGCTCTGTTTTCCTTGGCTGGAATTGTGCTGGCACTGCTGTTGGCAAAGCGTATCGCCGACTCGATTCAGGGTCTAATTGCGCCTGCCCTCGCCTTGGGACGCGGCGAACCGATTGCAATCCGCCATCTAGGACTCGCAGAAACTAACGAGGTAGGCGAGTCGTTGATGAAGGCTTCGAAGTTAATTCAGGAACGCGCCGCGCAGCATCAGCGTGAGGAAGCGGCTCGGCACGAGACCGAACAACTCAAACTTCTCAACGCGGAACTGGAGCATAGCGAAGCTGCGGCCCGTGCCTTGGCTACCGAACTGGCCGCCATCATGGATGCTGTACCGGCGGTCATTTTGATTGCCCACGATGCCGAATGTAGGAAGATAACAAGCAATCGCGCTGGCTATGAGCTGCTTCAAATGCCGAACGGCAGCAACCTCTCCCAGTCCGCGCCGGGAGCTAGCCGTCCAACGCATTACCGCCTGCTGAGAGATGGACATGAGCTTCTCCCCGAAGAAATGCCGATACAGGCGGCTGGCGCAGGACATGAGATCCGAGACTATGCGTACACGATTGTGTTTGATGACGGTAGCTCACGAGAGATGTTCGGCAACGCCGTGCAGCTCTTGGACGAGAACAGGAGAGGCCGCGGGGCGGTAAGCGCGTTCATTGATATTACCGAGCGCAAGAGCGTGGAAAAGCAACTGCGGACCGCGGCCGAGAGGCTCCAGGCAATTCTGGAATGTGCGCCGGTGGGGATCGTGTTGAACGATCAGGAAGGCCGCTTGCTTGAAACGAATGCAGCGTACCAACGGATGTGCGGGTACTCGTCCGAAGAGCTGAAGAGCACGAAGTTCATGGACTACACACACCCGGACGATGTTGCTCGGAACCTGAAATTATATGAGCAGCTCAAGAGGAATAAGCTGCAGACCTTCGAAATAGAAAAGCGCTATATCCGCAAGGACGGCAAGATCATCTGGGTCCATCTTGTCGCTTCCAGGCTTAACGAAGAGACCAGCATTGGAATCGCAGAAGACATTACGGCGAGAAAGCAAGCGGAGTGGGAACTGCAATCCACGACCGAGAGGCTGAAGGCAATTCTGGATAACGCGCCGGTGGGGATCGTCACGGCAAACCAGCAGAATCGCTTCGAGCAGACGAACCCTGCCTTTCAGCGAATGACCGGCTATTCCGCTGAAGAGCTGTTACAAATGGAATGGACAGCCTTGACTCATCCCGATGACATGGACCGCAATATCGATCTCGTGGATGGGCTGCTGCATGGAAATAGGAAGAACTACGACTTCGAGAAGCGCTACGTTCTCAAGGATGGCAAGATAATCTGGGTGCGGGTCGTCGGATCGCGCCTGGACGATGACCACAAGATGTCGATCATCGAAGACATTACCGCGCGCAAGCGGACTGAGCAGGCACTGCTCGCAAGCGAACAACAACTCCGCCAAGCTCAAAAGATGGAAGCCGTAGGCCGACTTGCCGGCGGCATTGCCCACGACTTCAATAATCTTCTCATGGTCATACTGAGCTACACCGAGATGCTGCAAGACAGCCTTCCTGTCCACGGCGCGCTCCGCAAACATACGCGGGAGATCATGAGAGCCGCCGAGCGTGCTGCCAGCCTAACTGGCCAGATGTTGGCGTTCAGCCGCAAGCAAATCATCTCCCCGGTGGTGCTCAATCTGAATTCCGCGATCGACAACACGACCAAAATGTTAACTCGGCTGATCGGCGAGGATATTGAATTTAGAGTTGATACTGCCAAGTCAGTCTGGGCAGTTGAAGCTGACCCGGACCAGCTCGCCCAGGTCTTGATGAACCTTTGCGTAAATTCCCGCGATGCTATGCCCCAAGGTGGCACCCTCACGATCACAACTGGAAATGTGACAGTGGGCACCGGCGGTCTTACCGATCATCCGGACGTTTCCCCCGGCGATTATGTGATGCTTTCGGTCGCTGACACCGGAACCGGCATCGGCAAGAACGTCATGGACCAGATCTTCGACCCCTTCTTTACAACCAAGGAAGTGGGCAAGGGCACGGGGCTCGGGCTCGCCATGGTTTACGGCATGGTGAGGCAAAGCGGCGGCCATGTGTGGGTCGACAGCGAAGTTGGGATGGGCACCTGTTTCACCATCTATCTTCCCAAGGTAATGGGGTTGGTTGACTCTGAGATGTCGGTCAATGCCGAAAAGCACCCGCGAGGTGAGGGAACCCTCCTGGTCGTCGAGGATGAAGATGCCCTGAGGGAAGCGATGTGCGACTATTTGCGAAGTTTGGGATATGTGGTTTTAGAAGCCAATTCTGGCTCCCAAGCACTTGTAATCGCGGCCCAACAGGGCGAAATCGATCTGCTGATTACCGATGTCGTAATGCCCAAGATGAGCGGTCGGGAGTTATCGCAAACAATGGAAAGCCTGCGCCCTGGCATGAAAACGATCCATATGTCCGGGTACACGGACGATGCCGTATTGCGGCATGGCATTTCAGAGGGCGCATCCTTCCTGCAGAAGCCGTTCAGCCTGGGAACGCTCGCCCGCAAAGTGCATGACGCTCTGTTCTCGCATAAATCCGCGCACTGAGCCCACGCCCACAGCATCTCCCATCATGGCGCACTCCGGCGCAAATAAATGCAGAGGCTACTGGGAGGCTTCCACCACCAGGCCAACATCAAGCCAGCCGGAGAGGTCGACATGTCCGGCCAAGGTGTCGCGAGTTTTTCCCTCCACCAGAAAACGCACGCGAGTAAGTTGCGGGAGTTGAGCCTTCAAGGTGCGTACCATTGAAAAAATCGTGAGCTGTTCTATCTCAATGCCGCTGCGGTGAGTCTCTGCAAACGCAGCATTGAGATTGACAACCGCGGAAGCCGGATCGAGCAAATACACGTCATGCACGTCGGCTCCAGTTCCAAGGGGATGGGTGGAGTCCTTTTGCAGGTAGCGTGCAATGAGGGTATGCAACGCAAGGCGTCCACGTTCGCCTGGGTCGCTGGGGAGCGCCGAAGAGATCGTGATGGGGCGCAGGGAATCGTCGCCGTCATTAGCCAGATACAGCGTCAGCTCTTGCGCGGGGCCGCTGACGGGAGCTATCAGCGCCTCAGGCGCCGGTCCGGCACCGATCAATTCCGCTTTGCGCTTGAGATGGACGAGATAGAAACCCATGGCCAAAATGGCCAGCACCAGCGCTGCGACAATGAACTGTAACTTGCGGGATATCACTGGCCGCCCTCCAGTTTTCCGCGCAAGGCGGCTATGCCCGAAGCAATCGCGGCGGCTACTTTTCGCTGGTACTGAGCGGTATTCAACTCGTCGGCAGAACTGCCGAGCGGCGCAACTTCAATCGCAACTGCCGCAAGCGTGACAGAATTCAATGGGCGCAATGGAGCGGACGAACTGCGCACCGGCAATCCGCTGGCCATGCATTCTGCCGCAAGCGCGGAGGCCGCCACGCCGGATTGCTGCAGGAATGGCGACTGGGCCAGTTCCCAGGGCAGAAAGCTGTGATTGGTTTGGCCGGGCTGAGGAGAAGGAATCATCGATGTATACACTCGCACCCCGTGTCCGCTGCTGGAGGAATGGAGCGCAACATAGAGCACGGCATGTGAGGTATTGGCCGAAACCGCTCGCTGATCCCAGGTAAGCATATTGTCGGCAATACGGGTGAGCACCACGGGAATTCCGCGGGCCTCTAACTCTTTTTGCAGACGGCGAGCCAAGGCGAGGTTGACCGTTTTCTCCATCAGCTCCGGCGAGAATACCGCTCCCGTTTCGGAGCCTCCGTGCGCGGCATCCAGAATGACAAATGGCCGGACGCGCGTCACTGCGGGATGTGTCTGGCTTTCTGCTGCTGAAGGCGCAGCAGGCTGCGGTGCCGCCACCGGGGGCGCGGTGGCCGTAATGGTCACCGTACGTCCGCCATCGCCGATGGAAACCGTTGCAGGTTGCGAAAGATTGGCAACGAACTCAGCGCCGCCAGGAGTTTCAGCAAAATTCGTGCTACGCAGAAATTGATCGTTGTAGGCGATCGTGTCAGCTCCGTTGCCGACCACAGGCTCGCGGCGGAAGAGCAGGCGCACGCGGTCCCGCTCAATCAGCGTGGAGGGATTGACCGGAGCGGGAAAGCTCAACACCAGCCGGGATGGACCATGCCGAAGTTCGGCTGAATACTTATATTGCGTCGAGCCCACAAACAAACGCCGAGGCCCGGCGTGAAATTCCGCCGGCTGATCCGTAATACGCGGCAGAAGTTGCGCAATGGAGTTCACCGGGATGTAGCCGCGCCCATCGACCAGAAGAAAATTCGCGAGCAGCTCCGGCCTGGTATTCGATCGCGTTCGATACTGCCGCCTGCCGTCCTGGAACTCAGCGGCTGCCCCATTGAAGATGAGAATGAGCTTCTTGCCCTCGGGGCGTGACTCGAGACGTCCGAGAGGTTCGAGCAGATCGGTCAGGCCGACGTAATCCGCTCCATCACGCACCAGGATGTCAACCTGGTAACTAACCTGCGGCGCATAGACGGTGATTTTGCGCGCCTCGGTGGCAAATCCCGCCGCCAAGAGGAACAGCAGGAGAAGCGTGACTCGAACGGAGATGAAGTAATCTTTCAGCATCGGGTCGCGGGAGAAGACTCGTGACTTAA
>Ga0181528_10000501_pt1 | contig 27424 bp, 19 predicted proteins | sample PEATcosm2014_Bin_47_FD_119742 | JGI IMG/M metagenome (GOLD analysis project Ga0181528, IMG submission 119742) | Peatland microbial communities from MTU Mesocosm Facility, Houghton, MI, USA - PEATcosm2014_Bin10_10_metaG | ecosystem: Environmental > Terrestrial > Soil > Wetlands > Peat | place...
CATCTTCTTGATGGTGGCCCACGCCTTCTACAAGGGGCTCTTGTTCCTCGGGGCCGGCTCGGTGATCCACGGCCTGGAGGACGAGCAGGACATGAAACGGATGGGCGCCCTGCGCAAGTGGATGCCGTGGACCTTCGGCACGTTCCTCTTCGCCTGGCTGGCCATCGCCGCCGTGCCGCCCTTCTCGGGTTTCTGGGCCAAGGGCGACGTGCTCGACAACACCTGGGCCGCCCACCCCGGCCTGTGGGTGGTCGGCATCGTCACCGCCGCCCTGACCGCCTACTACATGAGTCGTCTCACCGGCCTGGCCTTCTTCGGCACGGACCGCTGGGCCGGCACGGACACCGTCCCCGAGCTCGACGCCGCCCACGCCCACCACGCCGACGGGGCCGTCTCCGAGCCCCACGAGTCGCCGTGGATCATGACGGTGCCGCTGTGGATCCTGGCGTTCTTCGCCGCCGTGGCCGGCGTCATGGCCATCTCGGGCAGCCGCTTCTCGCTGGCCAACTGGGTGGACCCGGTCTTCGGCAGCAACCTCTTCCACAACAACCTGTCGACGACGGCCGAGTGGGTCCTCGCCATCATCGACGCCGTGGTGGCGATCGTCTTCGTCCTCATCGGGGTGCGCCTCTGGTCGACCAGGTCGGACCGTCCGGCCCTCGAAGCCGCGTTCCTGCGGGGGGCGTGGTACATCAACGAGCTCTACGACACCGTCTTCGGGAGGCCGAGCGAACGGCTGGCCGCCTTCTGCGCGGACGTGGTCGACCCCAAGATCATCGACGGCGCCGTCAACGGCGTGGCCGGTGCCTTCCGCGGCTCGGGTTCCCTGCTCCGGCGCACCCAGACCGGGTTCGTCCGCAACTACCTCGTCGGGATCATGTTCGGGGCCGTCGTGATCCTCGGGTTCATGCTCACGAGGATGTGGTGGGGCTCATGACCGCCGTGACCTTCCCCTACCTGACCACCCTGGTCCTCCTGCCCGCCGTCGGCGCCGCCGTGGTGGCGGTCGTGCCGAAGCGGGCCGTCGCCACCTGGTTCCACGAGGCCCTCGGCATCGTCGTGACGGTGCTCACGCTGGCCGTGGCCGCCGCCGTGCTCTTCGCCTTCAAGGCCGGGGTCGGCACCTACCAGATGGTGAGCGACCACTCCTGGGCCAACGGGCTCGGGATCCACTGGTCGCTGGGCATCGACGGGATCTCGCTGTTCCTGGTCGTCCTGACGGCCGTGCTGTTCCCGCTCACCATGCTCGGTGCCCGGGCGCGCCGTGACACCCGGTCGTTCGTCGCCTGGGTGCTGCTGCTCGAGGCGGCGTGCATGGGCAGCTTCGTCTCCCTCGACCTGATCCTGTTCTTCCTGTTCTTCGAGCTCACCCTGGTGCCGTCGTACTTCATCATCGGCGGCTGGGGCTTCGCCCGGCGCGGCTACGCGGCGATCAAGTTCTTCGTGTACACGTTCGCCGGGTCGGCCTTCCTGCTGGTCGGCATCGTGGCCATCGCCTTCATCCACCAGTCCCAGACCGGCGTCCTGACCTTCGAGCTGCCGGCCCTGATGCACACCCACCTCTCGGGCACCGAGGGCGTGCTGCTGTTCTGCGCCTTCACCGCCGCGTTCGCCGTGAAGGCCCCGATCTTCCCCTTCCACACGTGGTCGCCCGACGCGTACGCGGAGTCCCCGACGGCCGGTGCCATCCTGCTGGTGGCCATCATGGCCAAGCTCGGCACCTACGGGATCATCCGGTTCGACCTCAACCTCTTCCCCCAGGCCAGCCGGACCCTGGCGCCGGTGCTGTTGACCCTGGCCACCATCGGGATCCTCTACGGCGCGCTGGTGGCCTGCGCCCAACGGGACCTCAAGCGGCTGCTCGCCTACTCCTCGCTGGCCCAGATCGGCTTCATCGCCCTCGGCACCTTCGCCCTCAACAGCCAGGGCCTCAGCGGCGGTGTCCTCCAGATGGTGAACCACGGGCTCGTCATCGCCACCCTGTTCATCCTGGTGGGCTGGATCTACGAGCGTCGTCGCACGTGGCAGGTCAACTCGCTGAAGGGCCTCCAGTCGCCGGCCCCGGTGCTGGCGGGCGTCTTCACCCTGGCCATGATGGCGTCCATCGGCGTGCCCGGGCTCAACGGCTTCGTGGGTGAGTTCCTGATCCTCATCGGCACCTTCGTGGCCCACCGCTGGTGGGCCGTGGTGGCCACGGCGGGTGTGGTGATCGCCGCCGTCTACCTGCTGTGGGCCTACCAGCAGGTGTTCCACGGCGAGCCGACCGAGGAGGACACGGCCACGGCCGACCTCACCGTGAACCAGCGGCTCATCGTGGCCCCCCTCATCGTGCTCATCGTGCTGCTCGGCGTGTTCCCGAAGCCGGTCCTCGACCGGATCACCCCGTCGGTCGACCGGCTGGTCGTCCACGTGGACGAGGTCACCCGGACGCCTCTGCCGGCCGACCTGCGGCCCGGCGCCACGGTCGCCGTGCGGGTGACGAAGGGGTCGACCGGGGCCCGGACGGCCGCCCCGGCCGCCCGCGGGACGGAGGGCTCCAAGTGATGACGCTCGCCACCTCGGCCGCCCCCACCATCCACGTGCCGCACATCGACTACCTGAGCATCCTGCCCATGCTCATCATGCTGGGCGGCGCGCTGGCGCTGATGCTCGTCTCCTCGCTGCTGAAGCAGATCATGGACGCGCGGGCCGGCACCATCGTGGCGTCCGTGGTGTCCGTCGCCGCCCTCGTGGCCGGTCTGGTGCAGTGGGACCACGTGGCCACCCACGGCCCGTCGGTCACCATCGCCGGGGCCATCGCCTTCGACGGCTTCGACGTGTTCGTCCAGATCACCGTGGCCATCGCCATGCTGCTGACCGCCCTGGTCGGGGACGGCTACCTCCGGCGCGAGGGGATCGACGGTCCCGAGTACCACGTGCTCGCCATGGTGTCGGCGTCGGGCGCCATGATGATGGGCGCGGCCAACGACCTGATCGTGGTCTTCCTCGGCCTCGAGATCCTCTCCATCGCCCTGTACGTCCTGGCCGCCTTCAACCACAAGCGGGCCGAGTCGGGCGAGGCGGCGCTCAAGTACTTCGTGCTCGGCGGCTTCTCCTCGGCCATCTTCGTCTACGGCATCGCCCTCACCTACGGCGCCACGGGCACCACCAACCTCACCCAGATCGCCGACTACCTGTCCCGCAACGTGATCACCCACAACGGGGTCCTGCTCGGCGGCCTGGCCCTGCTGCTCATCGGCTTCGGCTTCAAGATCGCCTCGGTGCCGTTCCACATGTGGTCGCCCGACGTCTACGAGGGCTCGCCGTCCCCGGTGGCCGGCTTCATGGCGGCCGTGGCCAAGGCCGGTGCCTTTGCCGCGCTGCTGCGGGTGTTCGTCACCTCGTTCCCGACGGTCCGGGCCGACTGGCAGCCGATCGTCTGGGTGCTCGCCTTCCTCAGCCTGGTGCTCGGCGCCGTCGTGGCCCTGACCCAGCGCGACGTCAAGCGGATGATGGCGTACTCGTCGATCAACCACGTCGGCTTCATCCTGCTGGGCGTCGAGGCGTGCACCGCCCGGGGCGTGTCGGCCTCGCTGTACTACGTCTTCACCTACACGTTCCTGGTGATCGGCTCCTTCGCGGTCATCAGCGTGGTCGCCGGTCCCGGTGACACCCGCTCGCAGATCACCGACTACCGGGGCCTGGCCAAGCGCCAACCCCTGCTCGCCCTGGCCTTCGCCGTGCTCCTGCTCGGGCAGGCCGGCGCACCGTTCACCACCGGGTTCCTGGCCAAGCTGGGGGTGGTCGAGGCCTCGGTGTCGGTCCAGGGGTACACGCTGGCCGCCGTGGCCATGGCGTCGGCGGCCGTGGCCGCCTTCTTCTACCTCCGCCTGGCCGTGACGATGTACTCGCCCGTCGGCAGCGTCGGCGACCCGCTCGACGGGAACCTGCCCGAGGGCGGGTCCGCGGGGGCGGCCGGGGCCGGACCGGGCGCGTCGGCCCCGTCGGTGACCGACCGGACCGACGGGGTCCAACCGGTGACCGCCTTGCAGGTCCTGACCGACGGCGCCCCCTCGGCCGAGGTCGAGGCCCGGGGCCGGGTCCCGGTGCCGGGACTCACCGCGGTGGCCATCGGCACGTGCGTCGCCTTCACCGTGGTCTTCGGCATCATCCCCGGGCCGATCGTCGACTTCGCCCACCAGGCCACCCTGCTCCTGCTCCGCTGATCCCCGGGGGGACCCGGTCGACCGGGTGGCCGCGGGCGCCCGGGGCCGCGGTCCGGGGGACGGCCCCGGTCGGGGAGTACTGTCGTGGCGACGACCCCGAGGAGTGCGGTATGGCGACACCACCCGAGCAGACCGGGAAGACGAAGGCCCGCAAGCGGGACAACAAGGAGATCGTCCGCCTGGTGGGCTTCGGGATCGCCCTCGTGCTGCTGATCGCCTTCGTGATCGGCAACTCGGCGACGGTCCGGGTCGACTTCATCTTCTTCCACACCAACGCCAGCCTCGTCTGGGTGATCCTGCTGTCGGCCGCGCTGGGGGTCCTCGTCGACCGGCTGGTCATCGTGCTGGGGCGCCGGCGCAAGAAGCGCGCGTAGGCCGGGAACCGGCCCCGGTCGGGTCGCCCCGCTCCCGTCAGGTCGTCGCCGGGCGTGTCCACGGGCGGCGGTCGGGCGCGATGATGGTCGCATGACGATCGCCACCCCCACGGAACGGGCCGCCCACGGACGCAAGGCGCGGGAGATCGTGCCCCGAACGAAGCACGGCGAGTGGAAGGCCCCCGCCGACCGCACCGACCCGCTCGAGATCCTGGCCCTGCAGGCCACCACCCGGCTGCCCGACCTGGTCCCCATCCGCTACGGCCGCATGGCCGCGTCGCCGTTCGCCTTCTTCCGCGGCGCCGCCGCCGTGATGGCGGCCGACCTCGCCCACGAGGTCCACTCCCACCTCGACGTGCAGCTCTGCGGCGACGCCCACCTGGTCAACTTCGGTGGCTTCGCCACCCCGGAGCGGGACATGATCTTCGACGTCAACGACTTCGACGAGACGCTGCCCGGGCCGTTCGAGTGGGACCTCAAGCGGCTGGCGGCGAGCATCGAGGTGGCCGCCCGGAGCCGTGGCTTCGACGAGACCGTGTGCCGGAAGCTCGTGGCGCTGTCCTCCTGCGGCTACCGCCAGGCCATCCGCTCGTTCGGCGAGAAGCGCAACCTCGAGCTGTGGTACGAACGGCTCGACGCCGACACCCTGCTCGCCACCTGGGGCTCGACGGTAACGGGCAAGATCATCCAGTCCTTCCAGGAGCGGGTGCAGAAGGCCCGCACGAAGGACCACCTGAAGGCCACGGCGAAACTGACCGAGCAGGTCGACGGCGCCCTCCGGTTCCGGTCCGACCCGCCGTTGCTGACGCCGATCCGCGAGCTCTTCGACAGCGAGCACGAGTCGGACACCGTCCAGCACCTGCTCGACGCGCTCGACCAGTACCGGGTCACCCTGGCCCCCTACCGCCGCCACCTCCTCGACACCTACCACTTCGTCGACATGGCACGGAAGGTGGTGGGGGTCGGCTCGGTCGGCACCCGCTGCTGGGTGGCGCTCTTCGTCGGCCGCGACGAGGGCGACCCGCTCGTGCTGCAGGTCAAGGAGGCGGAGCATTCGGTGGCCGAGCCGTTCCTGGCCCCCAGCCAGTACACGAACATGGGCCAGCGGGTGGTGGCGGGCCAGCGGCTGGTACAGAGTGCCAGCGACATCTTCCTCGGCTGGGACACCGCCACCGGGATCGACGGCGTCCAACGCGACTTCTACTTCCGCCAGCTGTGGGACTGGAAGCTGTCCCCCGACGTCGACACCATGGAGCCGGACGTCTTCGAGGTGTACGCGCAGATGTGCGGCTGGGTCCTGGCCCTCGGCCACGCCCGCTCGGGCGACGCCATCGCCATCGGCTCCTACCTGGGGGCGGGTACCCGGTTCGACGAGGCCATGGCCCGGTTCGCCTCCGCGTACGCCGACCAGAACGAGAAGGACCACCAGGCCCTCAAGTTCGCCATCGCCACCAACAAGGTGCACGCCATCTCCGACGTCTGAGCGGACCCGGACGCGGGCCCGTTCCGGGCCCGGCGGCGCCGGGCGCGGATGCGTACACTCGCGTCCATGCCTCTGCACAAGCACGAATCCATCCGCGACGAACTGCTGGACTCCGTCTACGCCGGCAAGGACCTGTTCACCTCGCTGCCGTCCCACCGCTTCCCCCAGGGCGAGATGCGCAAGGAGGACGCCTTCCAGTGCATCTCCGACGAATTGCTGCTCGACGGCAACGCGCGCCAGAACCTGGCCACCTTCTGCCAGACGTGGGAGGAGGACGAGGTCCACCAGCTGATGGACCTGTCGATCAACAAGAACATGATCGACAAGGACGAGTACCCCCAGACCGCCGAGATCGAGCGCCGCTGCGTCCAGCTGCTCGCCGACCTGTGGAACGCGCCCGACGAGGGCGGCGCCGTCGGGTGCTCGGCCATCGGCTCGTCGGAGGCCTGCATGCTCGGCGGCATGGCCGCCCTGTGGCGGTGGCGGGCCAGGCGGGCGGCCGAGGGGAAGTCGACCGACACCCCCAACTTCGTCTGCGGTCCGGTGCAGGTCGTGTGGCACAAGTTCGCCCGCTACTGGAACGTGGAGATCCGCGAGATCCCGATGTCGCCCGGCAAGTACTGCATGGACGTCGAGCAGATGCTGGCCCAGGTCGACGAAAACACCATCTTCGTGGTCCCGACCTTCGGGGTGACCTACACCGGTGCCTACGAGCCCGTGGCCGAGCTGGCGGCGGCCCTCGACAAGCTGGCCGAGGAGAAGGGCCTCGACATCGACATCCACGTGGACGGGGCCTCGGGCGCGTTCCTCGCCCCGTTCAGCGCCCCCGACGTGGTGTGGGACTTCCGCATCCCCCGGGTGAAGTCGATCTCGACCTCCGGGCACAAGTTCGGCCTCGCCCCGCTCGGCGTCGGGTGGGTCCTGTGGCGCCACGCCGACGAGCTCCCCGACGACCTGGTCTTCCACGTCACCTACCTCGGCGGAGACATGCCCGTCTTCCAGATCAACTTCTCCCGGCCGGCGGGCCAGATCGTGGCCCAGTACTACAACTTCGTCCGGCTCGGCCGGGAGGGCTACCAGGCCGTCCAGGACACCTGCTACAAGACCAGCCAGTTCCTGGCCGAGGAGATCGTGAAGCTCGGTCCCTTCGAGCTGCTCTGCGACGGCAACCCGCTGACCGGGATCCCCACCGTGGCGTGGCGGATCAAGGAGGGCGAGGATCCGGGCTACACGCTCTACGACGTGGCCGACCGGCTCCGGGTGAAGGGCTGGCAGGTGCCGGCCTATCCGTTGACCGGCTCGGTGGCGGACATCTCGATCCAGCGGATCCTGGTGCGCCAGGGGGTCAGCCGCGACCTGGCCTTCCTGCTGCTCGACGACATGCGCGAAGCCATCGCCCACTTCGACAAGCACCCGGTGACGGTGGCCATGACCGCCCAGGAGTCAGGGGGCTTCAGCCACCTGTAGGTCCGGAGGCCTCCGCCGTCGGGAGGGTCAGGCGCGCTCGGCCCGCTCGACCGCCACCGGCGGGTGCAGGGTCCAGTCGACCCGGAGCGGCCGCTTGGTGACCAGGCGGGGCCGTCCCACCCGGGCCGGCCGGTCGGTGGTCCACGGCGCGGGGGTGGCCTGGGTCAGGCCGGCCAGGCCGCGCACCGCCCGGTCGTAGGAGGAGCGCACCCAGGCGAACCGGTGCCACGCCGCGTCGCGGTCCCCCGGGGCCACCGGCACGATGTGGCCCAGCCGGTCGAGGGCGGCCTCGAACTCCTCCCGGGTCACCGAGATCTCGGGCGGCGGATGGGAGGTGTCGGGTAGCAGGTGGATCAGGGGCACCGGCGCGTCGATGGGCAGGCCCGCCGCCCGTCCGATCTCGACCAGGCTCGGCACACCGTGGGCCAGGACCAGCATCGGCCCCTGGTGGGCCCGGTCGGTGTCGCCGGACAGGTCGAGCGGCGTGCCCGAGAGCAGCAGGGCACCGGTGTCGAGGAGGGCCCCGACCGAGGCCACCCAGGAGTTCACGTCCGAGTTCTCGGGGAAGTAGCAGAGCGCCGGAAACGAGCTGTGGGTCTGGGCGAGCTCGATCAACCACTGGCTGGCCGACTGCCAGAGGTCGGGGTTGTCGAGGGCGTCGTAGCCGGTGAGCGTGGTGAGCAGCATCACGCCGCCCGGGGGTGTGCCGGTGAAGGGCCGGAGGGTGGTGATGCCCTTCTCCCGGTCGTGGTGGGCGGCGTAGATCGTCGGGAGGTAGCTGATCAGCAGCGCCACGAGCCCGAGGCCGATGATGGCCTCGACGAACGTGATCCACGTCCGGACACTGCCCTCGGGCGCGGCGAACCCGAGCGTGGTGACCGAGGACCCGCTGATGTCGAACGAGTGCGACAGCGACCCCGAGTCGACCCCCCAGAAGATGAGGGTGAACCCGACGATGACGGTCAACATCCACACCATCGGCAGGCTCACCAGCGCGACGGGTCCGTAGAGGGCACGCAGGTTGTCGGCCCGGGCCCCCGTCCGCCGGCGGTGGATGAGGATCCGGTCGATGACCGCGAACGTGACGCGGGTGAGCCGGGTGAACGTGTTGCGCGGCAGGACCACCGTCTCGACGGCCGACACCAGCACCGCGGCCACCACGACCACCCCGAAGACGACGGCCACGAACTTCAGCCAGTCGGACGACGCCGCCGCGTACAACGCGGGGGTGGGGACGGTGGTCACCCCGTTCAGGCCGCCGGCGCGACCGGGTCCGGGGTGCCCGTCGCCCGGCCGGTCGTGCCGCCCCGCTTCAGTTCGGCCGGTGTCTGGGGGAGCCGGGCGCTGAGCACGTAGGCCACCACCACGGCCACGATGACCAGAGGGGTGACGCTCAGCCCGTCGGAGGCGAACAGCAGGACGGCCAGCAGCGTCGAGGTCAGGGGCAGTTTGAGCATGACGGTGGCCAACGCCCCGATCCCCATGGCCACCGACGGGACGAGGACCATGCCGGGCAGGTGGGAGGCGGCCTCACCGAGGGCGGCGCCGATGAACATGGACGGGAAGACGGGGCCACCCCGGAAGCCCGAGAGCGAGAAGGCGTAGGCGACGGACTTGGCGATGATGAGCACGACCAACGCCCCCACGGTCCAGGTGCCGGCCTGCAGCACGAGGCCGGGGAGTTGGTTCTGGCCGGAGAACAGCACGTTCTCGCTGCCCTTGCCGGTGATCTCGAAGAAGATGACGGCGCAGGCGGCCACCACCAGGCCGGCGGCCGGGGTGAGCACGAGGCGCTTCTTGTCGACCACGGCCTGCAGGGCCAGTCCGCTCAGCCGGATGGCGGTGCCGACGAACGCCGCCACCACGCCGATGGCCAGCGCCCAGCCGAACATGGCCACCGTCGGGTGGCTGAACACCGGCAGCCCGGGGATGGCCAGCGAGAACGTACCGAGGCCGGTGAGGCTGTCGAGGCCGATGAAGATCAGGGTCCCGATGCCGGCGGCCAGGAGCCCCGGCACCAGCACGAGGCCGAGCAGGGGACCGCCGAGGCCGGCCGCCTCCATCAGCAGGAAGGCCCCGACGAACGGTGAGCCGAGCAGGGTGCTGATCGCCGCGAAGCTGCCGGCGGCGGCCATGACGGTGGCGGCCATGGGCGGTGCGTCCCGGGCCGCCAGGTTGACGGCCAGGACCCCGAGTCCGCCGCCGATGGCGATGAGCGGCGCCTCGGGCCCGAGCACGGCACCGAGGGACAGGGTGGCCAGGGCGGCCAGGAACACGCCGATCAGGTCGATCGGCCGGGGCGTCCCGCCGGTCTTGAGTCCCTCGGCGGGGAGGTGGCCCGACGTGCCGGGCAGGTACCGGATCGAGAGGCTGACCAGGATGCCCGCCACCAGCAGCAGGGGGAACGGCCACCACACCGGGGTGCCGTGGAACCCGAGGGAGGACGGGATCGACGTGTAGAACCAGTGCTGCAGGTGGCCGACGAGGGCGAGGAACCCGTAGGCGACGGCCGAGACCGGGACGCCGATGACCGCCGCCAGCACCAGGAGTTGGAGATAGCTCCTGGACTTGAGGATCTCCATCGGGTCCGCCGCGGCCGGGGGCCCGGCGGCCGGCGCGGCCGGTGGTGACGCCGCAGCGTCGGCCGATGCCGGGGGAGGGGCCGCCGGAGGACCGGCGTCCGCGTCACTCATCGTCGGGCCACTTGTTCCGTTGGCTCCACTTCATGAAGAAGGCGACCACCAGCACCACGGCCAGTCCTCCGAAGATGATGATGTAGAACACGGGACTCCTCCGCCGGTGGGAACAGAAGAGGAGATTAGGCGTTCCCGCGTCCGTCGGTGGGGAGTCGGGTCCGATCGGGCACGGGTCGCCCGGGTCACCGTCGCGTCACCCGGGGCCGGTTAGGGTGAATGCCGCCTGCGGTCCACCGCACGGCGATCAAGACCGCGTAAGGAGCGATACCGATGACCCTGGCCTACAACTATCCGATCCTCGACCTCATCTGGACGATGTTCATGTTCTTCGTGTTCATCCTCTGGATCTGGCTGCTCATCGCCGTCTTCATGGACATCTTCCGGAGCCACGACCTGGGTGGCTGGGCCAAGGCCATCTGGGTGTTCTTCATCATCATCCTCCCGTTCCTCGGCGTCCTCGTCTACCTGATCGCCCGGGGCGGCAAGATGCACGAACGGGCGGCGGAGCAGGCGGCGCAGCAGCAGAAGGCCTTCGACGCCTACGTCAAGCAGACCGCCAGCTCGGGCAGCACGGCCGACGACCTGGCCAAGCTGGCCGACCTCAAGCAGCAGGGCGTGATCACCGACGCGGAGTTCGAGGCCCAGAAGGCCAAGATCCTCGCCTGACGTCACCACGATCTGACGGCCCGGTGGCCGCCTCCCGCGTCGGTGGCGCGGAGGGCGGCCACCGTCGCGTCCGGGCCCGGCGATCCCCGGTCGCGACGGGGGGTGCCGGTACAGTGTCGGCGTGACCCCCGACCCCACGCCGGACGATCCGACCGGCGCGCACGCCGAGCCAGCCGGGACCGGCGCCCCCCCGCCCGCCGTCGGATCCGAGCCCGCCGTGGAGGAGCTCGAGCACGAGAACGAGGAGCTCGAGCGTCAGAACGAGGCGCTCCGCTCGGAGCTGGCGACCACGAAGACCCGCAAGAAGCGGGGCCGCACCATCGGGGCGTGGGTCCTGCTGGTGCTGGCCTGCCTGCTGGCCGTGCTCTCGGTCGTGGTCGTCTACGCCCGCAACGAGCTGCTGAACACCGACACCTTCGTGTCGACACTCGCCCCGTTGGCCAAGGACCACGCCGTCCAGACGGCCGTCGCCAACCGGGTGAGCGAGAGCCTGGTGAGCCAGACGGACCTGGAGCAGCGGGTGAAGAACGCGCTGCCCCCACGGGCCGACTTCCTGGCGTCGCCGATCACGTCGGCGGTCCAGTCGACCACCCACACCATCGTCCTCAAGCTGACGCAGAGCTCGCAGTTCCAGACCTTGTGGGAACAGGCGCTGCGCCGATCCCACGAGCAGGTCGACAACCTGCTGACCGGCCAGAAGGTGGGGGCCCTGCAGGCGACGAACGGGGAGGTCACGGTCGACCTCACGCAGGTGGAGACCAAGGCCAAGCAGGTGCTGGCGAGCAAGGGGCTGTCGGTCTTCGACAAGGTGCCGCAGTACAGCGGGGCCCCCTTCGTCATCTTCCAGTCCGACCAGTTGGCCAAGCTGCAGCGGTGGGTGCGGTTCCTCGACCGCCTCGCCCTGGTGCTCCCGATCGTGGCACTGGTCCTCTTCGCCCTCTCCGTCCTGCTGGCCAAGGACCGCCGACGCGGACTCGTGCACGCGGCCGCCGGACTGGCGGTCTCGATGGCGCTGCTGCTGGTGGCGGCCAACGTCGGACGCAACCAGTACCTGCAGTCGTTGCGGCCCGGACAGTCCAAGCCGGCGACCGCCGCCGTGATCGACACCGTCGACGCGTCGCTGCTCGACTCGGTCCGGACGGTGCTCATCGTCGCCTTCGTGGTCGCCCTCGTGGCTTTCGTGGTCGGGCTCGGCCCCGTCCGGCGGGCGATGGCCCGTCGCGAGCTCCCCCGGTGGCTCACCACCGGCCGCGTCCACGACACCGTCGCCGCCCACCGCCGGGCGTTCCAGTGGCTCGTGGTCGTGGTCGGCCTGGTCGTGCTCGTACTGTGGAGCCAGCCCACGGTCAAGGTGGCCGTGATCGTGGTCCTGGTGACCTTCTTCTTCGTCATCCTGGTGGGCCTCTACGGGCGCACCGTGCCGGCCACCGGGTCCGGCTCCCCACCCGACGGTGGCGGGCCGACGACCGGGACCCCGTCACCCGCCGCCCCCGCCGGCGACGCCACCGCCCCGGACGCGGCCCTGCCGTCGGGTGCCGCCCCGGTGTGAGCCGGTGACGGGCGCATGAGCGTCACGCGGGCCCGCCGGTGGTGGCTGGCCTTCGAGCCGGTGCACGCCGTCGTCTACTTCGACCCCGAGTGCCTGGCCGCCGTCGACGGCCTCGGCTTCCGTGGCTTCTGGATGGGCTACTTCGCCGGGCGGGCGGCCCCGTTCGGGGCGACCGGCCCCGAACTGGTCACGGCGACCTTCTTCAACTTCCACCCCGACCGGGCCGGCCGGGTGCTGCCCGAGGCGTGGTCGCTGGCCGCACCGGGCGACGTGTGGGTCACCCGGACGCGCACGGCCGCCTCGGCGCTGCGGCGGATGGACCCGGCGGTGGAGGACCGGGCCCGTCGCCTCGTGCCCTCCCTACGTGCCCTGCTCGACGGGGTCCCCGACGCCGGACGGCCGCTCTTTGCCGCCACCCGGGCGACGGGGGAGCCGGACGATCCGGTCGCGGCCCTCTGGTACTGGTGCACCTGCCTGCGCGAGCACCGGGGTGACGGCCACGTGGCCGCGCTGACCGCCGCCGGTCTCGACGGCTGCGAGGCGCTGGTGCTCTTCGCGGCCGACGACGGCCCGCCCGTCGACCTGCTGCAGCGCTCCCGGGGCTGGACCGGGGACCAGTGGGCGTACGCCCGCGACCGCCTGGCCCGACGGGGACTGGTGGACGCGGACGGGATCACCGGGGCGGGGCGGGACCTGCGGCAGTGGGTCGAGTCGACGACCGACGGCCTGGCGGCCATGGTCTCCGGCCGGGCGGAAGGACCCGGGGGCGACGCCCTCCTGGCCGGACTGGAGGAGGTGGCGGCGTCGGTGCACGCGGCCGGGGTCATCCACTACCCGAACCCGATGGGCCTGCCGGCCCCCGACGCCGGCTGACCTCGGGGAGATCAGGCCCGGGTCGGGTCGGTGGGCGCGTCCGTCGTCGCGTCCGGGGCGGGGGCGGCCGCCGGATCGGCCGGGGGCGCGGCGCCCGGGACGTGCATACCGTCCTCGTCCCACGGCACGATCGACGCCAGGAACTCGTCGGTGTCCCGCTGGGCGGCCACCATCCGCTTCTCGGCGCCGGCGGCGAGCAGTCGCCCGAGCACCGGAATCTCCCACAGCGACTCGGCCCGCAGGATGGCCATGACCACGGGGACGAGGTGCTCGGCCGTGTCGAACACCACGTAGCGCGGCAGCCACTCCGGCTCGTACTTGGCGTTGAACTTCCACAGCGACTCGATCTGGCCGAAGTTCGACAGCCGCTTGAGGAACCAGCGTTCGGCCCGTTGCATGGTGCCGTCACCCTTCTCGCCGGCGAGGGTCGAGCGCATGGCGGCGAAGTTGAGGCTCAGGCCGTCGAAGCCACGTGTCGCCAGGTGCTCGATGGTGGCGCACAGCGCGAAGTCGAGCAGTCCGTTCGGGTGGTCGCCGGGGTCGCGGCGCATCAGGTCGAGCGAGTACCCGTTGATGCCGGTGGAGGGCACGAACTGGCACATGGCCGCCGCCGCGCCGTCGGGGGTGCGGACCACGGTCATCAGCAGCCCGGTGTCGCGGGGGTCGAAGATCCGGCCCAGCATCATGGAGAAGCCCCGTTCGTGCTCCCCCTGGCGGGACAGCCGCATGAGGTCCATCAGCTCCCCGGTGAGGGCGGGCTCGATCCGGGAAGGATCGTGGAACGTGGCCGTGTAGCCGTACTTCCGGATCCGGTGGTGGGCCTGGCGGAGCCCCTTCATGTGCTTGCCGGCCAGGCTGAACTCCTGGAGCTTCACGACGGCTTCGTCGCCCAGGTAGATGTTGTGCATGCCCGAGTCGCGGTAGGTCGGGAGCCAGTCCTCCCCGGCCCCCATGACCGCCGTCGTCCAGCCGTGGGTGTCGGCGAAGGCCCGGAAGGCGCCCCAGACCTGCTCGCGCTCGTTGCGCGGTCCGATGGGGTCGGGGGAGATCAGGCAGACGCCGCCGTAGACGGCATAGGCCACCAGGCTGTCGCGGTGGAAGAACCACTTCTTGTCCGAGCGGAGGGCGAAGTAGTCGAGGGTCGACGCGCCGTGGCGCCGCACGATGTCGCGGGCCCGGAACTCGGCCGCCCGCCCCGAGCCCAGTCGGCGGTCGACGACCGGCCGGGTCAGCAGGTAGAGGGTCACGGCCACCAGGCAGAGGCCGATGGCCAGGAGGGCGGGGGTCAGGAACTGGTCGGCGCGGTGGGGGAGCGGGACGGTGGTGATCCCGACGAACCGTTCGGACACCGCCCAGAAGGTGCGGGGCCAGGACAGGTCGTAGTGGTGGTGGTGGCGCCCGATGTGGGTGGCGAGTTCGATGGAGACCGTGGCCACCACGGCCACCCCGACGGCCACCACGCCCAGGGTGATGAGGGCCGACCGGAGTGACGTGGCGTCCGAGGCCGCCTGGAACTCCTTGCGGTTGACCAGGAGGAATGCCAGGGCGGCCCCGGCGATGACCGACTCCTCGAAGTCGGCGCCCGCCACCAGGTGGAGCAGGACGGTGCCGGCCAGCAGTACCACGGCCACCCGCCAGGCGCGGCGCTGGCCGCGCAGGATGCCCCGGCCGAGGGCGATGAGGGCCAGGCCGGCCACGGCCACCAGGGCGCCGGCGGCCTCGCTGGCCCGGACGGGCAGGAACTGCTCGACGGTGTGCAGGCGGCCGCGCAGCGGAGGGGTGATCGAGTCGAGCAGGTCGATGATGCCGGTGGCGAGGATGACGGTGGCTCCCCAGCGGCGGACCCGACGCGTGTGGCGGTGGGCCTGGCGCAGGTCGGCGGCGGGCGGCCACGAGTCGCCCACGGGGTAGGAGGCCACGAGCGACGGATGGAGGGAGCCCCCGATGCGGCCGCGGGTGACGAGCCGCTCGAGGCGGCTCGGCGATGCGAGCTCGTTGTGGGCCAGGAGGAGGCGCACGTGCAGCTCCGCGCCCGACTCGATCTCCACCCAGCTGACCCACTGGCTGTGCAGGAAGACGGGCGGCAGCCCGAACCGCCCGCGGTGCTCGGCCACCACCTCGGCCGTGGCGCCCACGTTGGCGTAGAAGCCGGTGCCGAGGTTGGTCAGCTCGGACCGGAAGGTGGCCGCGGTGATGAGTCCCGCGTAGCCCCGCCCGACGAGGCGGCGGGCGTCGTCCCGGGCGGTGTCGTTGGCGGCGGCCTCGGTGCGCACCTCCTCCAGGGCCCCGCCTCCGAGGATCGACCACATGCGGCGGCTGAGGAGCCCGAGCACGACGGCCAGGACGAGGAGCACGACGAGGGCGACGGCCAGGGCCACCACCAGCTGGTCGTTGAGGTCGGCGGTGTGGGCGTGGCGGATGGCCCGGCCCGGCAGACTGTTGCCCAGGTGGCCGAGGAGCCACGGCGTGACCGCCACCCGCAGCAGGATCGCCACCGCGAAGGGGACGAGGAGCCACCAGGCGTAGCGGCCGAACCGGCGGTAGAGCGTGCGGGAGACGACGAAGCGGGTGAGGGCCGAGGGGTCGCTCAGCTGGTCGACGCCCTGCAGCCACGGCGCGTCCTCGGGCGACTGCTGGACCGGCATCCGCCAGTGGTGGCCCTTCGGTGGCTCCATCCCCGGCTTGGCGTCGGCGGTGGGCGACCCGCCCGGGGACGTGCCGTAGACGTGGATGCCCGGTTCGACCCGGACGACGCGCTCGCCGGTACCGGTCTGGACGTGCAGGTCGATCGCCCCGAGGTGCTCGACCCCGGCCGCCGCCAGGCTGGCCACCACCTCGGACGAGTCGGGTCGGGCCCGGGGCCCCTCGACGATGCCCTCGGGCTCGTGGGTGCCCCGCTGACGGAGGATGCGGCGCTCGTCCACCTGCAGGAAGCGCAGGAAGGACCGGGCCAGGGCGGGATGGGCGTCGATGGCCCGGGCGGCGGTGTCGAGCGGGTCCTCGCAGCCGGTCAGGTCGAACAGGTTGCCGGCGATGACCAGGATGCCCGGCCCGTCCCAGGTGTCGAGGGCCTGGGCCAGCTCACCGGTGAGGGCGACGCTGGAGGAGGTGGCGTCGGGGGTGAGGAGCAGGTCGCTCACGACCATGATGCGACGCCCGAGGGGGACGTCCACGCGCGTCCCCCCGGGATCGGGGGCGAAGGCCTGCGCCGGCGCGCCGGCGACGGGGCCCGCGTCGGCTCCCGCCGCGTCCTCGGTGTCGGTGGTCGCGGTCACTGCCCCTCAGTCTACGGCCAGCTCGGCGGTAGGCTGGGGCGGTCAGGAGTCGTGGGCGGTACGCCCCGGACCTGGGGCGACGTCCGTTCCGGGCCCCCGGGCCGTGGCCCCCAGCACACCTGTGCCGACCAGCACCCGAGGGGGAGCAGTGCCCGAAGAGACCAGCCACGAGCCGACCATCGAGGACTACTTCACCGAGGAGCGGGTCTTCCCCCCGCCGGCCGCATTCGCGGAGCGGGCGGCGGTCGTCGACCCGGGGGTCTACGACCGGGCGGCCGCCCTCGGACCCGACTTCTGGGCCGAGCAGGCCGGCGCCCTCGACTGGTTCCGTCCGTGGGACACGGTGCTCTCCTGGGACCTGCCGTTCGCCCGCTGGTTCGACGGTGGGACCCTCAACGTCTCCTACAACTGCCTCGACCGTCACGTCGCCGCCGGCCGGGGCGACAGGGTGGCCTTCCACTGGGAGGGCGAGCCCGGTGACACCCGCACCATCAGCTACGCGGACCTGCTGCTCGAGGTCTGCCGGTTCGCCAACGTGCTGCGCGGACTCGGTGTGGCCCGGGGTGACCGGGTGGCCGTCTACATGCCGATGGTGCCCGAGCTGGCCGTGACCATGCTGGCCTGCGCGCGCATCGGGGCCGTGCACTCGGTGGTGTTCGGGGGGTTCTCCTCGGACGCCCTGCGGGACCGGATCCTCGACGCCGAGGCCCGGGTGGTGGTCACCGCCGACGGCGGTTGGCGTCGCGGCCAGGGCGTGGGGTTGAAGGGCAACGTGGACGTGGCGGTGGCCGAGACGCCCTGCGTCGACCACGTGGTCGTGGTGGAGCGCACCGCCGCCGACACGGTGGGCGGGCCCGTGGCGATGACCGAGGGCCGGGACCACTGGTGGCACGAGCTGATGACGGGCGAGGACGCGGCGGCCGGCGGGGCACCCGACGAGACGTGCGAGCCCGAGGCCATGGAGGCCGAGGACCTGCTCTTCATCCTGTACACGTCGGGCACCACGGCCGCCCCCAAGGGGATCATGCACACGACCGGCGGCTACCTGACCCAGGTGGCCTACACCCACCGGGTGGTCTTCGACCTCCGTCCCGACGAGGACGTCTACTGGGCGGCGGCCGACATCGGCTGGGTCACCGGGCACAGCTACATCGTCTACGGCCCCCTGGCCAACGGCGCCACGTCGGTGATGTACGAGGGGACCCCCGACACGCCCGGCCGGGACCGCTGGTGGTCGATCGTCGAGCGCTACGGCGTCACCACCCTCTACTGTGCGCCGACGGCCATCCGGACCTTCATGAAGTGGGGGGCCGAGGAGCCGGCCAAGCACGACCTGTCCAGCCTCCGGCTGCTGGGGTCGGTCGGTGAGCCCATCAATCCGGAGGCGTGGATGTGGTACGCCGAACACATCGGCGGGGGCCGCTGCCCGGTGGTCGACACCTGGTGGCAGACCGAGACCGGCGCCATCATGATCAGCCCGCTGCCCGGACTGACCACCACCAAGCCGGGGTCGGCCACCTTCCCGCTGCCGGGGATCGGGGTGGAGGTGGTCGACGAGGAGGGCATGGCCATCGAGCGCGGCGGCGGCTACCTGACCCTGACCACGCCCTGGCCGGCGATGCTGCGCGGTATCTACGGCGACCCCGAACGCTACCGGGACACCTACTGGAGCCGCTTCGAGGGCCGCTACTTCGCGGGGGACGGCGCCAAGATCGACGACGACGGCTACCTGTGGCTGCTCGGCCGGGTCGACGACGTCATGAACGTGTCCGGCCACCGGATCTCGACCACCGAGGTGGAGTCGGCCCTGGTCGACCACCACCTGGTCGCCGAGTCGGCGGTGGTGGGCGCCATCGACCCGACGACGGGTCAGTCGATCGTGGCGTTCGTGACCCTGGTGGCGGACGCCGGCGAGGCGTCCGACGAGCGGGGCCAGGAGCTGCGGGCCCATGTCGCCACCAAGATCGGGCCCATCGCGCGGCCCAAGACGGTCATCTTCACCGACGAGCTGCCGAAGACCCGCAGCGGAAAGATCATGCGGCGCCTGCTGCGCGACGTGGCCGAGGGCCGGTCGCTCGGTGACACCACCACGCTGGCCGACCCGGCCGTGGTGGAGGAGATCCGGCGGCTCTCGGCGGCCTCCCCGGGCGAGGAGTAGGGGTGGGCGACCCGGGGAACTGGGCCTGGCACCACGGACGGATCGAGCAACCCGGCGAGGCGGTCGTCTTCGACATGGACGGTGTGCTGTCCGATGCCGTGGGGCGCCAGCACTTCATCGAGCAGGGCCGGCGCAACTGGGACGCCTTCTTCGACGCCTGTGGCGAGGACGCCGTCATCGACGAGCTGGCCCGGGTCCTCGAGCTGCTCGACCCGAAGCTGCAGATCGTGCTGCTGACGGGTCGGCCGATGCGGGTGCAGCCCCAGACGTTGGCCTGGCTGGAGCGCTACGACCTGCGGTGGGACCTGCTCGTGATGCGGGCCCGGGGGGACTACTCGCAGGTGACCTGGTACAAGCGGGACTCGGTGGACGAACTCCGCCACTTCGGCTTCGACCTCCGCCTCGCCTTCGAGGACGACCCCAACAACTTCGCCATGTTCCACGCCATGGGCATCCCCTGCGTGTACATCCACTCCGGCTACTACGAGTAGGGGCCGGACCCGCCGGACCCACCCGACGCCTGGCGACGGCGCGGACGGACCGCCACCCACCAGCCGGCGAGCAGGGCCAGGGCCGCCACGACGAGCACCGGGGTGTCACCCCAGCGGACGTAGACCGTCCAGCCCGTCCGCAGGTCGAGCGTGGCGGGCACGATCTGGCGGGCCCCGAGCACCGAGCGGGTGACCAGCACGCCCCGGTTCGTCACCCAGGCCGAGTACCCGGTGGGCGCCGACTGCAGGAGGTCGCGCCCCTGCTGGACGGCCTGGACCTCGCTCGCCGCGATCTCCTGGGTCGGCACCTGGGCGGTGGCGTAGGACGACGTGTTGGTCGGGACGATGAGCACCTCGGCGCCGGCGCGGACCGCCGACCGGCCCCGGTCGGCGTAGAAGACCTCGTAGGAGATCATCGCCCCCAGCTCTCCGGCCGGCGTGACGAGCAGTCCCGAGCCGTGGCCGGGCACGGCGTCGAGGGGCACCGACGACAGGCTGGCCAGGTGCGCGAAGAACGAGCGGTAGGGGACGTACTCACCGAAGGGGACCCGGTGCACCTTCTCGTAGCGGGCCACCAACGAGCCGTCGGGGCCGAACGCCACCACCTCGTTGCGGAACGCCGTGGCCGACACCGTCTCGGTCACGCCGACGACCAGGGTGGCGTGCAGGGTCACGGCCAGGTGGGACAGCACCCCCTCCTCGGGGTCGTCCTGGAGCGGATCGGACAGCGACACGACGTCCTCGGGCCACAGCACCAACCGGGGCGGCGTGGTGCCGGGCCGGGTCTCGAGCCCATCGGTGGCCTCCATGGCGGCGCGCAGCACGGTGGCCGGGTCGACCTGGGACTTGGAGAAGCCACGGACGCCTCCGCCCTGCACGGCCGCCGCCGTCACGGTGCCGACCGGTCGCCCGCCGTCGGGGGCGTGGGCCCCCGCCAGGGCGGCGACCACGACCAGGGCCAGGGCGACCCCGGCGGTGCCGGCCAGGGTCCCGAGCCCGGCGGTCGACCGCCGCCAGCGCGGGCCCGCGTCCGGTCGGGGTTGGGACCGGTCGAAGGCGACGACCCGGCGCCGCCCCCGCCACGTCCGCACGCCGGCCGTGACCGCCGCGCCGACGGCCACCCCGCCGACGTAGACGACGGCCGTCAGACCGAGGGGCCCGCCCAGGCGGGCCACGCCCAGGACGGGACCGTCGGCCTGGCCGAGGAAGACGCCGCCGATGGGCAGGCCCCCGAACGGCCACGTCTGGCGCACGGCCTCGGCCAGGGTCATGGCGGCCGGGAAGGCCAACGCCCGGGCCACCACCGGACCGCGGGGGACGGCGAGGCAGGCCAGACCCACGAACACCGCCTCCAGGGCGATCAGCACGACGGCTCCGGCCAGGGTGAACGACCGGGTCCACATCAGGCCGGGCACATAGCACCCGAGGCCCGCCAGCCAGCCGGCCCACAGTCTGGTCCGCGGCGCCAGGCCACCGAGCCGCCACCAGAGCAGGCCCGCCGCCGGGAAGGCCAGCACCCAGAAGCCCCAGGGCGGGAGGGAGAGGGCGAGGCCGACGCCCGAGACCAGGGCGGGGACCGCCACCCGGCCGCGCCCCGGAGTCACCCGGTCCGGATCGCGCCTGCGCATGCGCAGCCGGGACGGGCGCCACGGCGCGGCGTCGGGTGCGGTGGTGTCCTGCTCCCCTCCGGTCGTCGGAGCCGGGGCCGGGGCGGCGAGGCCCTCCGGCCCGGCGGTCATGCCCCGCTTCGGGCCGGCGCGGTCCCGTCGAGCGCGCGCAGCACGCGGGTGGCCGCCGTCCGTCCCGAGCCCACCACCGCCGGGATGCCGACGCCGCGGTAGGCGCAGCCCGCCACCGCCACGCCCGGCAACCCGGCCACGGCCTCCTCGACCTCCTGGGTGCGGGCCAGGTGGCCCACCCGGTACTGCGGGAACGCACCGTCCCACCGCGTGACCATCGACGCCCGGGGCGCGCCGGCCACGTCGAGCACGGCCGACAGCTCGGCGACGACCGCCGCCGTGAGCTCGTCGTCGTCGAGGGTGTCGGGTCGGGTGTCGCCGAAGCGGCCGACCGACAGCCGGATGAGCTCGTCCTCGGGACGGGCCAGGCCCGGCCACTTGCGGGAGAGGTAGGTGCCACCGGTGATGAGCGGGGTCCGACCGTCGATCGTCGAGGTGCGCGGGACGAGGAACCCGGTACCGACCAGTGGGCTCCGGACGACCCCGGCCGGCATCGACAGGGTGATGACGGTGACCGAGGCGTGTTCCACGGCGGCGAGGATCGACGCCGCCCGGGGGGCGTGGTCGCCCAGGAGCCCGGCGGCCTGACCGGCCGGCACCGCCAGCACGACGGCGTCCACGTCCAGCGTGCGCGCGTTGTCGGAGGACCCCACGGCCCCGGCCACCGGGCCGGCGTCCCCGGTGAGGACCAACCGCCAGGTGGCCTCGTCGTCGGCGGGCAGCCGGTCCATGGACTCGACGGCCACCCCGGTGTGCACGGCCACCCCCCGCCCGGACAGCGTGGCGGCGAGTTCGGCGGGGAGGCGGGCGTTGCCCCCCGCCAACGACCAGAAGACGGGGGGTGGTGGTCCTCCGGTGGGCGCCGGGGCCGCACCGCCACCGGCCGGGGCCGGCGGCTGGCGGAGGGCCCGGATCAGGCTCCCGGAGCGGCGGGCGGCGGCCAGCAGCGGTGGGAAGGTGGCCTCCGCGCTCAGGTCGTCGACGCCGCCCGCGTGGATCCCGCCGACCAGCGGGTCGACGAGGCGCTCGACCACCTCGGGGCCCAGGCGCGACCCGACGATGTCCCCCACCGACCGGTCGGCGGTGTCGTCCGGATCGGCGCGGTGGGGGCGGACGAGGTCGAGTCCGGCCCGCACCAGGCCCCCCGGGCCGAGGAGGCCGGACCGCACCATGGGCCACGCCCGGGTGGGTACCCCGAGGTTGACCCCGTCGGGCATGAGGCGCAGGCGACCGCGTACCCACAGCGACGCACCGCTGGCGCCCGGGGCGACCAGGGCGTCGCCCAGCCCGAGCTCGTCGCAGAGCCGGGTGGCCTCGGGCCGGCGGGCCAGGAACGCGTCGGCGGCCACGTCGACGGTGCGCCCGCAGAACTCCGTGGAGCGGACCTTGCCGCCCGCCCGGCCGCCGGCCTCCAGGATCACGATGCGGGGGGACGGTCCCCCGGCCGCGCCCCCCGACAGCTCCCAGGCGGCGGCCAGGCCGGCCATGCCGCCGCCGACCACGGCGACCGTCGGACGCCCGGGGGCGCCGTCGGGGGTCATGCCGGGTCGGCCGCGGCGCGGACGACGTCGGCCAGCAGGGCCAGGAAGTCCGGGTCGTCGTTGAGCGACGGTGTCCGGGCGAACGCGATCCCCAGGACGTCGGCCCGGTCCCGGGCCTCGATGTCGAGGTCGTAGAGGACCTCCAGGTGGTCGGAGACGAACCCGACCGGGCACACGACGACCGCGGTCGCCCCTCCGGCCGCGACCCGGTCCATCTCGACGAGGAGGTCGGGCCCGATCCACGGATCGGCCGTGCGGCCCGCGCTCTGCCACGCCGTGCCCCAGGTGACGGTCGGATCGGCGTCGAGGTCGAGGAGTGCCGCGATGTGGGCGCCGGACGCGGCCACCTGGTCGGGATACGGGTCGCCCTCGGCCACGACCCGCTGGGGGAGGCTGTGGGCCGTGAAGAAGACGGCCGTCCGCGCCCGCGCCGCCGGCTCCAGGCCGTCGAGGACGTGGCGGGTCCGGAGCGCCAGGATCTCGTCGAGGCCCGGCGCCCGGTACCAGGACGGCACTTCGGCGAGGTCGAGGGGAGGGACCGCGCCCGCGGCCGCGGTGCGGGCCCGCTCGAAGTACTCGCCGGACCCCATCGTCGACTGGTGCGGCGTCAGCACGACGCCCACGACGCGTTCCACGCCCAGGGAGGAGAGGTCGGCCACGGCCTCCTCGATGGTGGGCTGCACGTACTTGGTGCCGAGGCGGACGGTGAAGCGGCCGGGAGCCGCCGCCTCGAGGGCCGCGCCCAGGCCGTCGACCTGGGCCCGGGTGCGCATCGTCAGGGGGGACGTGCCGCCGATCGCCTCGTAGCGGCCCGTCAGCTCGGCCAGCAGCTCGGGCGTGGGCGGACGTCCCCGCCGGATGCGGGTGTAGAAGGCCTCGATCCCCTCGGGGGTGTCCGGGGTCCCGTGGGCCATCACCAGCACGCCGATGCTCATCGTCCGGCCCCGGTCGTGGTCGTGCTCATGCCGGGGCCACGCCGGCCCGGCCCTCGGCGTGCACGAGGTCCGCCACCTGCTCGAGGATGCCCGGATCCGTCTCGGGCAGGACCCCGTGACCGAGGTTGAAGACGTGACCGGGGGCGGTGCCGGCCCGCTCGAGCACCTCGCGGGTCTCGGCGGCCGCCACGTCCCAACCGGCGAGGCAGAGGGCCGGGTCGAGGTTGCCCTGGACCGCGGTCCCCGGACCCACGCGCGCTCGGGCCTCGTCGAGCGGCACCCGCCAGTCGACGCCGACCACCGAGGTGCCGGCCGTCGCCATCAGGGCGAGCAGCTCGCCGGTGCCCACGCCGAAGAGGATGGTCGGGGTGCCCGGGTGGGAGGCCTCGAGGTCGGCGAAGAGCCGCCGGGTGGCGGGCAGCACGAGCTCGGCGTAGTGCCGGGGGGTGAGGATGCCGGCCCAGCTGTCGAAGACCTGGACGGCGGAGGCGCCGGCGTCGAGCTGCGACCGGAGGGAGGCCAGCGCCATGTCGGTCAACCGGTCCACCAGGGCCTGCCAGAGGTCGGGCTCGGTGTGCATGAGGGACTTCACCTTGGCGAAGTTCTTGGACGGCCCGCCCTCGACGAGGTAGCTGGCCACCGTGAAGGGACCCCCGGCGAAGCCGATGAGCGGCACCTCGAGGGTCTTGGCCAGCTGCCGCACGGCCTCGACGACGTACGGGGTGTCGGTCTCGGGTTCGAGCGGCCGGAGACGGGTCAGGTCGGCGGCCGAGCGGAAGGGCTCGGGCACGACGGGTCCGGTGCCGGGGGCGATGTCGACGCCGAAGCCGACGGCGGCGGCGGGCACGACGATGTCACTGAAGAAGATGGCGGCGTCGGTCCCGTAGCGGTCGACGGGCTGACACGTCAGCTCGGCCACCAGGTCGGGCTGGTGGATGGCGTCCAGGATGCTGCCCGGGCCCCGGGCGGCGCGGTACTCCGGCAGCGCCCGACCCGCCTGGCGCATGAACCACACCGGCACGTGGGGTACCGGCTCGCCGCGGCAGGCCCGGATGAACGGTGCGTCGTCGAATCGGCCGGGCGCAGGGACCCCGCCGGGCGCGCGGGGCGCTGCAGTGGACATGCGCCGAGTCTAGATACCGGGGGGCCCACCCCCGCAGCGGCCGCCGGCGCCGGCGCGTGTCCGGCGCCGGGCGCCTACAATCGAGGGTTCCCCTGAGCCGGTGGTGGAGCCGGGGGGCCGGGCGGGGAAGGCCCGCGGAGCAGACAGGAGGTGGGGCGTGGAGTCGGAGCTGGAGGCCGAGCAGGAGTTCGTCGATCTCGCCTACGCCCGCCTGGACGCCATGCGGGGCGACGCCAACTCCATGCTCGAGGGCGTCCTCGACCTGGGCAAGGGCGGCACCTTCCAGTCCCGGACCGAGCGGGACGTGATCGTCCGGACGAGCCTCGCCCGACTCGAGCAGCTCGACATCGGCGACCAGGCCCTGACCTTCGGGCGCATCGACCGCGCCGTCGACGAGGGCCCCGACGGGGCCGCCACCGACGGGGCCGACGGGGCCGACGACGGCGCGACCGAGACCTTCCACATCGGGCGTCTGGCGATCCACGGCCCCGACCACGAGCCCCTCGTCGTCGACTGGCGGGCCCCGGTGGCCGAGCCCTTCTACCGGGCGACCGGCCGGGACCCGCTCGGCCTCGTGCTCCGGCGCCACCTGGCCCTCCAGGGCCGCACCGTCGTCAGCGTGGAGGACGAGCGGTTCCGCTCCGCGGGGGTCCCGACGGACACCGTGGAGGGCGCCGACGGGGTGGCCCGGGCGGCCGACCCCGGGGGCGAGCTCATCGAGGGCGACCTCCCCATCGGCGGCCCCGCGGCGCTCCTGGCGGCCCTCGACCGGGCCCGTTCGGGCCGCATGACGGACATCGTCTCGACCATCCAGGCCGAGCAGGACGAGATCATCCGATCGCCGCTGAGCGGTGTGCTGGTCGTCCAGGGCGGGCCCGGGACCGGCAAGACGGCGGTGGCGCTGCACCGGGCCGCCTACCTCCTCTACACCCACCGCTTCCCGCTCGAGCGCCAGGGCGTGCTGGTGGTCGGGCCCAACCCCCTCTTCCTCCGCTACATCGAGCAGGTGCTGCCCTCGCTGGGGGAGACCGGCGTGACCCTGTCGACGGTCGCCGGCCTCGTGCCCGAGATCAGGATCAAGGAGAACGGACCGGCCGACGTGGCCCGCCTCAAGGGTGACGTCCGCATGGCCAAGGTGGTGGCCCGGGCCGTGCGCACCCGCCAGCGCCCCCTGGCCGACGACCTGGTCGTGCCCTACGGAGCCCTCCTGCTGCGTCTGACCGCCGCCGACACCCGCACCATCGTGGACGGCGCCCGCCGTCGGCCGGGCACCCACAACGCCCGCCGCCGCCTCGTCGAGCAGTCGGTGGCCCAGGTGCTGGCCGACCGGGCCCGCCAGACCCAGCAGCGCCTCGGGATGGGCGCCACGTCCGTGACCGCCTTCCCCGGGTACGAGGACCCGTCGGAGCTCGACGACGACGAGTTCGACTTCGACGACTTCTCGCGCAAGGTGCGACGGGTGCCGGAGTTGGCCGAAGCGCTCGACCGCATGTGGCCGCGCCTGTCACCCCACGAGCTGCTGCACGACCTCTACGGGGCCCCGCCCCTCATCGCCGCCGCGTCCCGAGGAGTGCTGACCGGCGAGGAGCAGGCGCTGCTGCGCCGGCCGAGGTCGTCGTCGTTCGACGAGGTGGCCTGGACCCCGGCCGACGCCGCTCTCGTCGACGAGGCCCGGCACCTGCTCGGCTCCCGCAACGGGGGCTCCGACGAGGCACTGCGCAAGTACGGGCACATCGTGATCGACGAGGTCCAGGACCTCTCGCCCATGCAGCTGCGCATGCTGACCCGTCGGTCGCTGGCCGGGTCGATGACCGTGGTCGGCGACATCGCCCAGGCGACGGCCCCGTGGGCACCGGCCTCCTGGGACGACATCGTGGCCCACCTGCCCGCGCGCCGTCCGGCCCGCACCGTCGAGTTGACCGTGAGCTACCGCACCCCCGCCGAGGTCCTGGCCGTGGCGGCGCGCGTCCTGGCGGTGGCCGCACCGGAGCTCACGCCGCCGAAGCCGGTCCGCCGCTCCGGCGTGGAGCCGAGGATGCTGCAGGTCACCTCCGACACGGGTCCCGCCACCCCGGGTGACCTGGCCCGGGCCGTGGCCCGCGCCGCCATAGAGGAGGTCGACGCCGTCCGACCGGGCCGGGTGGCGGTCATCGCCCCCGACTCGCTGCGGGAGGTGCTGGCCGACGCCCTCGAGGAGGCCGGATCGCCGGTCGTCGACGCCCGGGACATGCGCAGGGGCGGCCTGTCCGAGCCGCTGGTGCTGCTCGCGGCCGACTCGGCCAACGGGCTCGAGTTCGACTCGGTGGTCGTCGTCGAGCCGGCGGTCATCGCCGGGGAGACGGCCCGGGGGCTGCGTACGCTCTACGTGGCACTGACGCGGCCCACCCAGCGGCTCACGGTGGTGTCGCTGACCACCCCACCGGCCGCCCTGGCGGCCCCGGACTGAGCCGGCGACACCCCGGTTGCGGGCCCTGAACACCCAGGTCGGCGACGTCGCCCGGGACCCCGTCCGTGAGTTGGCCCCCCGAGCGTCGGATCGGCTAAAACGTACGCCGTGACCCAGGCCCTTGCCGCCGATCCGGCCATCAGCGCCCATCCGCCTCGCCACCTCCCCGACCGTCCGCCGATGCTGGCGGTGGGGGTCATCATCTGGCTGGGCTCCGAGGTGATGTTCTTCAGCTCGATCTTCGCGGCCTTCTTCACCCTGCGGGCCCACGCCGCCGTCTGGCCGCCCCCCGGCGCCCACCTCGACACGATCCGGGCCGGCATCTTCACCATCATCCTGGTGTCGTCGAGCTTCACGATGCAGAAGGCCGTGTTCGACCAGGAGCGGGGCGAGCGCAAGAGCG
>Ga0181528_10000505_pt1 | contig 27289 bp, 27 predicted proteins | sample PEATcosm2014_Bin_47_FD_119742 | JGI IMG/M metagenome (GOLD analysis project Ga0181528, IMG submission 119742) | Peatland microbial communities from MTU Mesocosm Facility, Houghton, MI, USA - PEATcosm2014_Bin10_10_metaG | ecosystem: Environmental > Terrestrial > Soil > Wetlands > Peat | place...
GTCCCCCAGGACCCGCTTCCGGACGGCGTCACAGAGGCCGCGCCGAGGCAAGACGACCAAACGGCCGACGTGGGCGTCGGCCCCCATTTCCGGAGGTGGCCTGGGGGTCCGCCCCACCACGAACATGGGCGTTAAAATAAGGCCCCAACTGGCCGATTTCGTACCCCTCAAATGCACGCCAATTGAAACATTTCCGCTGGGAAATGCTCTTAATTTAACGCCTATGCCCCACCACGAATCACGCCCTCACGTCAGGTTCCGGCGGCTTCAGCCGCAACCCGGCTTTCAGTCGGAACCCAACCCACCGCCTTATAGGCGGTGGTTGTTTAGTCCAGATAGAACCTTCGTGCGCCGCGGCCTTTTGCGCCAATATCCACCGCTTACTCACGGGGCGGCTCCGTTCCGGAGCGGCGATACCTGGCATTGACTGCGCTCTTCGTTTGCGGCTCAGTGCTGTTGGCGCGTGCAAGCGATTCGTGGGGTTCAGTCTTCGATGGTGAATTTCGGCGCGTGCTTGACGCCGCCGGCGCCGCAACTCTCAACGACGCGTCGGGCAATCTCGTAGAAGGGCGCGGACTGCGGGTCGTCCGGGCCGAGCAGGGCGACCGGGCGGCCGGTGTCTCCGCCGATGCGCACGCGCGGGTCGAGGGGCAGGCTGCCGAGGAAGGGAACGTCCATCGCCTCGGCGGTCCGCTTGCCGCCACCTTCGCCGAAGACGTCCATCTTCTGCCCGGTCTCGGGGATCAGCAGATAACTCATGTTCTCGACAAGTCCAATCAATTCCACCTTCACCTGGCGGAACATCAGAATGGCTTTGCGACCGTCTTCGAGCGAGACTTCCGACGGCGTGGTCACGATGATCGAGCCGGTGATGGGCGCCGACTGGATCAGGCTCAGCGCGACGTCGCCGGTACCCGGCGGCAGGTCCACCAGGAGGAAATCCAGTTCGCCCCAGTCCACCTGGCGGACGAACTGCTGCATCACGCTGTGCAGCATGGGCCCGCGCCAGATCAGCGGTTTGTCGCCGGGGTTGACGAAGCCCATCGACATCAGTTTGACGCCGTATTGCTCCAGCGGGACGATGCGTCCCTCCACGGCGTAAGGCGTGTCGCGGATGCCCATCATCAGCGGCACGTTGGGTCCGTAGACATCGGCGTCCAGCAGTCCGACCTTGTGGCCCAGACGGGCCAGAGCGATGGCCAGATTGACGCTGACGGTGGTCTTGCCGACGCCGCCTTTGCCGCTTCCGATCGTGAGCAGGTTCTTCACGCCCTCGATCGGCAGCTTCGGGGGATCCGTTTGTGGAGGCGTAGACATACGAAGCTCAGTGTATCAGGGCGTCCCAGAGCAGGCCGCATCGTTCCAGAACATAGGTACGGTCACGGTCCAGAATGAAGTGCTGGGCGGCCAAAGCATCGACCACGGAGGCGACGCGCTGCATGTAGTCGGCACGGTCGGCATAGCGCTCTTCAATCGACAGGCGGCTGTCGTGCGTGCGCAAGCGCTCGGCTTTGGTGCGTGGGAAGGCAAGGAAGGAGCCGACAAACGACGCCATCTGGGCCGGTGCGCCCGATCCGGGAGCGCGCAGGTTCCATCCCGTGAAAGTGCCCAGCGGTACAGCCACCTCCGGCAACTTGACGCCGCCCAAGTCGTTACCGTCGCGGTCGACCTGCGGCACCAGCAGCGGGAAGGCGCCGCGCACCTTGGGCGGCTCCTGGGTCGAATATCCTTTCGACAGAAACTCAGGACCGAAGTCCAGGCGCCGCGCGAGCCTGGGATGTCTGGGAGGCGTGACTCCCGGAATGAGAGGGAAATGTAGCCCGTCCAAAGGCGTCAGTTCGCCTTTGATGAGCCGCGGGATGACGCTCGGCGGCGGCTGGAGATTGTCCTTCACCCACGATTCGAGCGACCGCAGTAGGGCGCGCTGGAAGGGCCGCTGGTCCGTCGGGTTGCTATCGTAGCGGGCGCCCGCCTTTGAAAGCGGCAGGCTGCGCGGGTAATGCTGCGTGCCGGAGAAGAAGTAAGCTCGGACGTCAGGCGGGAGGGGCGCGTCCGCGAGGCCGTCGGGACGCGTGTGCGTGAGCGCGGCGGCGCGTCCCCAATACTCGTAGGAACTGCTGGTCAAAAAGAGCTTGGGCACGACATTCGCTTGCGTGGCACTGTCCAGTAGGCCGTCCACGCGGCCAGTGCCCGGATCTTTTTCCGGGAATTCCCCGAACGGGAACACATCAGTGGGATAAAAAACGTTCGACCAGGGGTTGCCGTCGCGGGATGCCTGCGCATAGCGGAAGTTAAAGCTGCCGCGCCCCGCGCCTCCCGCGTCGGCCCAAATGCCGTCGAATACCTTTCTACCTTGTTCGTCGAGGTTGAATCCCTCGTAAAGGAAGGTCCGCAGGAATCGCCCGCTCTGGGAAATGCCAAAGCCCAGGGAGTGTTTCAGGTAGCGGCTTTGGTCATTCAGCAGGGAGACGTCATCGCCGCCGCCGTGCTTGAGGTAGGTGGCAATGTCGCGTACGGCGGCAAGGCCGAGTCCCGTGACCACCGGCGAAGCGCCCTCATACACGAATTCATAAAGCCGGCCGGGCTGGAATCCCTCCGGCATCTCGACCGTGGCGGAGTTCTCCGAGAGCATCCACTTTGGCGCGGGTATTTCCACCGGGAGGGAATCGGCGCTGTCGCGGACCAGGAGGCGAATGGGTTTCCCCACGGGGATAGGAGTATGGCCGCGGTCGCCCAACGGCATCCTGTTGGTGGCGTGCTCGGGGATGAATTCGGAGCGGACAAGTCCGGGGGTAGGGACATCGGCTCGAAGCGGCGCCGGCTCCAGGCGCAAGAAGCCGGGCCGGTTGGGCACGTCCCATTGCCACCCTACCCACACCAGGGTGTAGCCCTCATCGAGCAGCCACTTGTCGCCGAAGTCCTCGTCCTTTGTCGGGTCATGCGAGGTGCGGGCAAAACAGAAGCGGTTCAGCATGCCTTTCCCGCCCCGGTTAGGCACTTCCAGCAGAAGGGTGCCGTTGCCCTTGGACGGGTCGCGAGGCTTCAAAACGTAAACGTCCGCGGAAAACTCTACCAGGCCATCGGCATTGGTGACCGCCAGGTCGAGATCGCGTATGATCCGGTTGACCGGCAGCTTGGGATCTAAAGTGAACCAGGCGCGGGCGACGATCTTCTCGTAGGGACCGGACTTGGCGAAGGACCGGCCGTCGAGCACATCGGCTCTTTCGACGACGTGCACGGTGCGGACGGCCGCCTGCGAGGAGGCCGCTGCGACGAGCAGAGCGATCCCGGCGAGCGCAATTCGTCCCATGGCCCTATTCGACTTCCCGCGGGCACTTCCCGTCAAGCCACGGGCCGGCGCCGGTTTGTCCGTCGAGTCGCAAGTGTGAGAGGGGCTCATGATTAGGCGAGTGTCAGATTGGCCTGGGCGCGGAGGCTGAGGTCCGCGAACTCTCCGCGTTCGAACTTGGGCCAGGCCGCGGCGCCGATCATGGCCGCATTGTCGGTGGAGAGTCCCGGCGCGGCGAATCGAACGGGGCATCCGATGCGAGCTTCGGTGGCCGCCCGCCGCAGGCCCGTGTTACAGGCTACGCCGCCGGCGATGACCACGCCCCTGGCGCCCGTTTCCTCCACGGCTGCCTGGAGCCGCTTCAGCATCTCCTCAATGACCAACCGTTGAAACGCGGCGATTGCGTCGAGCGTCGGTTGAGGTGTGACCGCAAGCCATTGCTCGACGCTGGGACGGAGGCAGAGCCTCTGTAACGCCCGGCGAGAGGCGATCTCGTCCTGTAGCGCGTGCGACTGCGACCAGCGCAACATCGCGGTTTTCACGCCGCTAAAGCTAAAATCCAGCACGTTCCCTTTCATTTTAGACTGTGTCAGCCGCAAGCCTTGGGGATCCCCATGAGGCGCCAGGGCGTCGAGCACCGGTCCGCCCGGGTAACCAAAGCCCAGGAGTTTCGCCACTTTGTCGTAAGCTTCGCCCGCGGCGTCGTCACGGGTTTTTCCCATTAAACGATACTGCGCGGGATGGAGCATTTCGAACAAATGCGTGTGGCCCCCGCTGGCGACCAGGGCCAGCGCAGGGTACTGGACGGGGTCTCCCGCCAGTTCCGCTTCCAGAAAGACGGCTTGGAGGTGGCCCTCTAGATGATTTACCCCAACCAGGGGAACGTTTCGTACAATGCAAATAGACTTCGCGTAGGTAAGGCCAACGAGAAGGGAGCCGACGAGCCCTGGGCCAACCGTGGCCGCAACGGCTCGGACAGACTCCCAATCGCAGCCCGACCTTGCGATGGCTTCGCGCACGACCGGGACAATCGCTCGCAGGTGTTCCCTGGAGGCGAGTTCCGGGACGACCCCGCCGTATTTGGCGTGGACGTCAATCTGTGATGAAACAATGCTCGACAGGATTATCCTGTTTGAGGAGACCACAGCGGCGGCCGTTTCATCACACGAAGTTTCTAGCGCGAGTATGCAGGAAGATGGCATCGAATGGGTGTACTCGAAGGCAATAGGTTACGAGAGACGGGGTAATGAAGCTCTCTGAATTTGATTATGAACTGCCGGGAGAACTGGTCGCACAAGAACCGCTCCCGGAGCGTGATGCATCTCGCATGTTGGTGGTCGATCGGGCTACGGGGACGTGGACGGATCGCATGTTTCGCGATCTGCCGACGCTGTTGGGCCCAGGCGACTGCCTGATTGTCAATGACTCCAAGGTATTCCCTTCGCGCCTGTTTGGGCGCAAGGAAGGATATGCCCGCGAGGTCGAAATTTTTCTGGCGCGTCCACTGGACGTCGAGCGCCGCTATTGGAGCGCATTAGTACGCCCCGGGCGTCATCTCCACTCCGGCGTGCACGTGGAGATCACTCCACGGCTCAGTGCCCAGATCCTGGAAACCGGCATTCGCGGCGAACGCCGGATTCGTCTGGAATGGAAAGGCGACCTGGACGAAGAGCTACTCCGCGTCGGGCATGTACCACTGCCGCCTTACATCCACCGGTTGGATACCCCGGAGGACCGGGACAGGTACCAGACGGTCTTCGCAGAGAACAGGGGCTCGGTGGCGGCGCCTACGGCGGGCCTTCATTTCACGCCTCAGGTGATTCAAGCCTGCGAGGCAGCCGGGGCCGAGTTTGCCCGGGTGACGCTCCATGTCGGGCTCGGGACATTTCAGCCGTTAACGAACGAAACGGTCGAAGAGAACCAGCTCCATTCGGAAACGTGGGCGATTCCTCAGGCGGCCGCCGAAGCGATTCAGCGCTCGAAGCGGCGGGTCGCTGTCGGCACGACGAGCGTCCGCACCATCGAGACGGCCGCGCATGACGGCGGAATCTCCGCCCGCACCGGCGAGACGAACCTTTTCATCTATCCGGGCTTCGAGTTTCTGGCGACAAACACGCTGCTCACGAACTTCCACTTGCCTAAGTCCAGCCTGCTGATGCTGGCTTGCTCCTTCGCCGGACGGGAATTAATGCTCGAGGCCTACCGTCATGCGGCGCAGGAAAAGTACCGATTCTTCAGCTACGGCGACTGTATGCTGATTTTATAATGCGATTATTTTTTATCGCCGTGGCCCTGCTGCTCCCGGCAGGGTGCATTCTGGCTTTGGCTCAGGGTTCTGGGGCCGAGGGAGAAATCCGCGGCGTTCTTGCCGCACAGGAGGCGGCGTGGAATCGCGCGGACGTCGCCGCCTTCATGGAGGGCTACGAGAAGTCTCCGGAACTGACGTTTTCCGGCGCGAGCGGCGTGACTCGCGGCTGGCAGAACGTGCTGGAACGTTACAGCAAGCGCTATCCGGGGGCGGAAGCCATGGGCAAGCTCCAGTTCAGCGAGATTGAGGTCCGCCTGGTCGGATCCGAAGCCGCGCTGGTCCTGGGGCGGTTTCATCTCACGAGGGCAGAAGCGGCCGGAGGCGATGCTTCCGGCCGCTTCAGTCTCGTTTTCCGCAAAACGCCCGCCGGCTGGCGGATCATTCACGACCACACGAGTTGAATTTAGACCAGGCGGCGCCTCGTAGCGCCGCCGACAGGAACGGTCCTTTACAACCACTCCCTTACGGTCGTGGCTCTGTTTCGAGTGGGGATCAGGCGAGGCTCAGTTCCAGGATCTTTTCCACCGCTTCCGGCGTCACTTCCTGGCGCTCTCCGAGCCCGGTCATCCCATTGGCTGTGAGCCTGTGGGCGACGATGTCGGGCGTATCGGCCTTGACCTGGTCGTAAGCCTTCAACCGCGTCGGCACGCCCAACGACTCGAAGAACTTTTCCGTTGCTGCGATGCCGGCTTCCATTCGCTGTTCGGGTGAGCCCTCGCGAACGCCCCAGATACGCTCTGCATACTGCAGGAGTTTTTCGGCTTTATTCTTAGATTGCACGCGCAATAGGTCCGGCAAAACGCAGGCGAGGGTCCGGGCGTGGTCAATGCCGTATAACGCAGTCAACTCGTGGCCGATCATGTGCGTCGACCAATCCTGGGGGACCCCTTGGCCGATCAGGCCGTTGAGGGCCATGGTCGCCGCCCAGACAAAATTCGCCCTCAAATCGTAGTCCGTGGGCCTGGCGAGCGTTTGCGGCCCGACCTCAATCAGCGTCTGGAGGATCGACTCGGCAAAGCGATCCTGCAAGCGAGCGCCAACCGGGAATGTGAGGTACTGCTCGATAGTGTGAACAAAGGCGTCCACTACGCCGTTGGCGACCTGTCGCGGCGGTAGGGAGTAGGTGACCTCGGGGTCGAGTACGGAAAACACCGGGTAGCCGAACGTGGAGGAGAATGCGAGCTTCCGGCCCGTCTCCGCGCGGCTGATTACGGCGAACGAATTCGACTCCGATCCGGTGGCCGGCAACGTAAGGACGGCCGCCAGGGGGACGGCGGTTGTCACGGGGGCGTGCTTGCTCAGGATTTCCCACGGCTCTCCCTCGAAGGGGATGGCGGCGCCGATGAACTTGGTGCCGTCGAGCACCGAACCGCCCCCGGCGGCCAGCAGCAGATCGACCTTCTCCCGGCGGCCGATGTCCACGGCCTTCATCAGGGTCTTGTACTCGGGATTGGGTTCGATGCCTCCAAACTCGACTACGGTGTGGCCGGCGAGCGCTTTCCGGATCTGCTCGTAGACGCCATTGCGGTGGATACTGCCGCCGCCATAGGTCAACAGGAGTTTGGCGCCAGCCGGGATTTCGGCCGGGATATTGGCGATCTGTCCCTTGCCGAAGAGGATTTTGGTCGGATTCTGGTAGGTGAAATTCAGCATAAGAGTGCCTTGCACTTATCAGGATGCTCCAGTGGCAGGCCGGGTGTCAGCGGTTGGCTGGAATTGCGACAGGGCTCACGGCGCTAGCGGGTGGCAGCCTGTTGGCTGCTATACTGGTCAATGCTGCCTTAGCAGTCGTGTGTCCCGCGGACAGATCCCTCGCGCTGGGAGGGTTAAGAAGGTTGGGACCGCACCCTCACTCAAATGTTTGATTCATTGAGCGACAAGCTACAGCGGGTTTTCAAGAACCTGCGCGGCGAAGGCAAATTGACGGCCGAGAATATGGAGGCCGCCTTAAAGGAGATCCGTGTCGCTCTTCTTGAGGCCGACGTCCATTTCAAAGTAGTCAAGGCCTTCATTGAGGGTGTGCGCGTGAAAGCCATGGGCCAGGAGGTGCTTTCCTCCTTCAGCCCAGCGCAGCAGGTTATTAAAATCGTTCGGGACGAGCTGATCACCGTTCTGGGCCAGCATGCCAGCCGTATCCGTACCTCCAACACTCCGCCCACGGTCATCATGATTGTGGGGCTGCAGGGCTCCGGCAAGACGACGTCGACCGGCAAACTGGCGCGGTATCTTTCGAAGAATGGGCATCGGCCGTTGGTGGTTTCCGTGGACGTCTACCGCCCGGCGGCGCGCGAACAGCTCGCCGTAGTTGCCAAGGGCGTGGAAGTCCCGTGCTTCGCCGGAGAATCCGGGCAGCGGCCGATGGAGCTCGCCAAAGGCGCTAAGCACGAGGCCGAGTTGAGCGGGCGCGACATCGTATTGATCGACACGGCAGGCCGTCTACACATCGACGACGACCTGATGGTGGAGCTAGAGCAGTTGAAGGCGGCCCTGAATCCCACTGAGCTGCTGTTCGTCGCCGACGCGATGACCGGCCAGGACGCGGTGAAGAGCGCTGAAGAGTTTCACAAGCGGTTGGGAATCACCGGGGTGATTCTCACGAAGATGGACGGCGATGCCCGTGGCGGCGCGGCGCTGTCCATTCGCCACATCACCGGCCAGCCGCTGAAGTTTGTGGGTACGGGCGAGAAGAGCGATGCGTTCGAGCCCTTCCATCCCGACCGCGTGGCGTCCCGGATTCTCGGCATGGGCGACGTGCTGAGCTTCATCGAAAAGGTGGAGCAGAATGTCGATACCAAACAAGCCGAGGAGATGCAGCGCAAGCTGCTCGAAGACGACTTCACGTTGGAGGATTTCCGCGATCAGTTGAAACAGCTCAGCAAGTTGGGCCCGCTCGAATCGTTGCTCGGGATGATGCCGGGCGTTGGTGCGCTAAAAGAGCTGAAGAACGTTAAGATTGATCCGAAAGAGATTGGCCGCACCGTGGCGATCATCAATTCGATGACTCCCAAGGAGCGCGCCAACCACATGATTATCAACGGCGTGCGCCGGCGGCGGATTGCCAAGGGCAGCGGCACGTCGGTGAACGATGTCAATAATCTTCTCAAGCAGTACGGGCAGGCCCGTAAGATGATGAAGTCGATGTCCGGCGGCCTGCTGGGCAAAAAGATGGGTAAGTTCAAATTGCCGTTTCCCGGTGACCTCGGTAGCCTGTTCGGGCGCTGAGCGGGGGCGGCCTGGCTGCAATCGCTGACGATTTACTTTAACGCTACAGTGAGCTGAGAATAACGAAGATGCTGATGATTAGACTGGCCCGTTTTGGAGCCAAGAAAAAGCCGACCTACCGTGTGGTGGTAATCCAGAAGGAACGCTCGCGCGACAGCAGTGCGCTGGAAGTGGTGGGGCACTATGACCCCGTCGCGGATCCGGCCGTCGCCGTGCTCAACTACGAACGGATCGAACACTGGAACAAAGACGGCGCCCGGCTGTCTCCTACGGTGGCGAGGCTTCTCAAGAAGTTCCCGGCCCCGGCTCCGCAGGTGGAACAGCCCGTCGCTTAGGCCGTTCGGGCCGTCGTGACCAACGCCTGTCGTGATCCACGGCGGCGAACCAGCGACTGGCCCAGGGTTGGGAGGCTGGGAATATGGCCGAAGTCAAAGAGATGATTGAAGAGATCGCTCGCGCTCTCGTGGACGCTCCCGACACCGTGGAGGTGCGCGAGACGAAGGGCGAACATGCGACGGTCTACGAGCTGAAGGTGGCCCCCGGGGACATCGGCAAGGTGATCGGCAAGCAGGGCCGCACGGCTCGCTCGATCCGGACCTTGCTGGGCGCAGTCGGTATCAAGCTCAACCGGCGCTTCTCGCTGGAGATCCTCGAATAACGGGGAAGCTTGAATCGTGGACGACAGCGAGTGGCTTGAGATTGCCCGGCTGGGGCGCGTTCGGGGATTGCGAGGTGAGCTTTTCGCCAAGGGCGAACAGACCCCCGAGTGGTACGCAGCTCTTCCGGAGGTTCGGATCCGGCTGGCGGGCGGTGGTTGGTTCGGAGCCGCGGCGGACGGACAGGTCACAGGCCTGAGGATTGCCGAAGCGCGGTTGTATTCCGGGCGGTTGGCCATCCGATTCGCAGGCATCGCGTCCGCGAACGAGGCCGAGCCGCTGGTGAATGGTTGTGTGTACGTCAGCCGCGATGCAAGACCTGCGGCGCCTGAGGGCGAGGTCTGGTTGTCCGAGTTGGTCGGTTGTGCAGTCGAAGACGTCCACAACGGCCGGCTTCTGGGGCGTGTGACTGGTTGGCAGGATTACGGGAGCCCGTTTGTTACCCTGGAGGTGACTGCGGAATCTGGCGGTGAGCCGGCACTGGTTCCTTTCGTTAAGGCGATCTGCGTCGAAGTGGATCTGGGCGGAAGGAAGATACGGATCGATCCGCCCGAAGGGTTACTCGATCTGAACGCGGGGCCAGGCGGAGATCCGGCGGCGGAGCGGGAATGAAGTTCCACCTGCTCACGATCTTCCCTGAGTTCTTTCGGGGGCCGTTGGACTTCGGGGTTGTGGCGCGGGGTGTGGCCACGGGGTTGTTGGATGTGCAGATCCACAATCTTCGCGACTGGACTTACGACATCCACAAGAGCGTGGACGATCGGCCATTTGGCGGCGGGGAAGGTATGGTTTTGAAGCCCCAGCCGCTGTTCGAGGCTGTAGAGGCTATCCTGCCGGAGCGGGATCCGGACAGGCACCGGGTGGTGTTGTTGTCGGCGCATGGTCCGCTATTCGATCAGCGGACGGCCCGGCGGCTGCTAGAGTTTAAAGAGGTGCTGCTCATCTGCGGCCGCTACGAAGGCGTGGATGAGCGGGTGAGTGAGCATCTTGCCGACGAGGAAATCTCGATCGGGAATTTTGTTTTGAGCGGCGGTGAATTGGGCGCCGCGGTGATAGTGGATTCGGTCTCCCGGTTGATTCCGGGGGTGCTCGGCAACCAGGACTCTTCGCTCCACGAGTCGTTCAGCGACATGGAAGAGGGCGGCGAGTTTCTGCTGGATTGTCCTCACTACACGCGGCCTGCCGTTTTTCGAGGTTGGAGCGCGCCGGATGTGCTACTGGGCGGGAACCATAAGGAAATCCGCAAGTGGCGCAAGAATGCCGCGTTCGAAAAGATGAGCCGGCTCCGTCCGGATCTGCTGCGCCGTTTGGCGGCGGACCGGGAGCCCGGTGAAGAGATATTGAAAGGAACGGAGTCAGGCCATGATGAACCCCATTCTGCAGAAGATCCTCAACAAGAGTAAGCGTACCGACCTTCCGGCATTCCGGATCGGCGACACGATCCGTGTTCACGTGAAGATTAGGGAAGGCGACAAGGAACGGCTGCAGGCCTTTGAAGGCACGGTCATCTGCCGCAACAACACTGGCATCGGCGAGACCATCACGGTGCGCAAGACCAGCTTCGGCACCGGCGTCGAACGTATCTTCCCGACTAACGCGCCGGTGATCGATCACATCGATGTCGTGCGTACGGGCCGTGTGCGCCGCTCCAAGCTCTACTACCTCCGCGGGCTGAAGGGCAAGGCCGCTCGTTTGAAGGAGCGCGCGCGCGAATAGGCGCGTTGGCGCCCCCACAATTGCTGCCTTGCGCCTGGCATCGAGCGAACCTAAGTGTGTATCCTGCTTTGCATGCCGCTGGAAACGACGTCTGACGTCCCGGCGCCTGGTCGTGGGGTGCCATCTGCTCGTTTTGTGTCCACCCAGGGCCATACCCGGGAAAGACGCTGCAGCTCCGTTTGCGGCGTCTGCCCATGTCCGGTGCTCCGATGCGGAATAATTCCAGAGGAGATTCGGAGCTAGACTCCACTCGCTTCATGCGCTGTACCAGCGAGCAAGAGGATGCACTCCGGGGAGAGGGATACTCTCTCGTCGCGGGCGTCGATGAAGCCGGGCGGGGAGCACTGTTCGGGCCTGTCTACGCTGCGGCGGTCATCCTGGATCCGGCCCGCCGCGTTCATGGTCTGGCCGACTCAAAGGTCCTCTCGCCTGCGCGCAGGGAGGAACTGGCAGCCGTGGTTCGCGCGAACGCCGTCTGCTGGGCAATTGGAACCGCCGATGCCGCTGAGATCGACCGGGTCAACATCTACCAGGCCTCGCGGCTGGCCATGAAACGCGCCGTCGAGGCGCTCCTTCCGGCGCCGGATTACCTGCTGATCGATGCGCTGACCATCGATTGGCCCGCCCCGCAACGCGGCATCATCAAGGGCGACGCGCAGGTGGAGTGCATCGCGGCGGCCTCGATCCTGGCCAAGACGAGCAGGGACGATTGCATGCGTGAGATGGATCGGCGCTACCCCGGTTACGGTCTGGCCCGCCACAAGGGCTATCCTACGCGGGAACATCAGGAAGCGCTGCGCAGGCTCGGAGTGACGGACCTGCACCGGCAGTCCTACGCTCCGGTCGCGGCGGCCGCGCAGGTGGCGCGATGAGCGATAACGGATCTTCGCCGCTCCCCCGCGTGCCTGCACCTTCGGAACCTGTTCCGCCTCCGCCGCCTCCGGCGCAGATTGCGAAGCCGGTTCGCCGGCGCTGGTATCAGTATCTTGGCCCGGGAGTTTTCGCGCTCTTCTGCATCGAACTTGGCGTCTTACTCGTGCTGGCTCCCTGGCTTGAGATCTATGAACGGAACGTGTATCAGTTCATTCCGCTCTCCTGGCAACCCATCCTGCTGAGCCATCACCTGCGGGGAGCATTGAGCGCGTTGGGGTTCCTCAACTTCCTGATCGCCCTCAACGAACTGATCGACCTCGTGCGCCCGTCCGCCGGCAAGCCCTGACGACCGGCCGGATGGGAAGGCTGGTCTGGATTCCCGTCAGGCTGCCCTCTCCATGGCTACGAACTCCAGCGCGCCGCGCCGCCCGCCAGTGTCCACGCGGACCGTCGATCCGGCCGGAATCGCTCTCCCGTTCAACTGCCGGGCCAGCGGTTGCATGAGCAGCCGGTGAATCGCCCGCTTCAATTCACGCGCCCCATATTCCGCGCTGGTGCCTTCGCTGAGCAGCAATTTGCGAGCCCGGCTGGAGAGTTCCAGGTCGAAGCCGGCGGGACCAAGTCTGGAGCGGACATGATCCCTCAGGACGGCTAGTTGGAGCGTCAGGATGCCTTCGAGGGCCTTGCGGTCGAGCGGCTGGTAGGTGACCACTTCGTCGATCCGGTTGACGAACTCGGGCGAAAACCGCCTGCGAACCTCATTCAACGCGATCCTGCTCAACTTGCCCTGCCTCGCTTCGGGCGGCTGTGCCTGTGCGGCTGAGAAGCCGAAGCCGCCAGAGAGCTCCGACATCATGCCGCGGGCTCCGAGGTTGGACGTCAGGAAAATCAGACTGTTTTCGAAGCTGACGCTCGTGTTGTCGCCGAGCTTCAGCGTCGCCCGGTCCAGCACTCCCAACAGCAGGCGGTTGAAGGAAGGCGCTGCTTTTTCAATCTCGTCGAACAGAACCAGGCTGAGCGGCGACTGTTCGCTGGTAACCGCATTGACCTTCTGTTGCGACAGCATGGGATGCGTCTCCCGATGGCCCAGGTAACCAGGCGGCGCGCCGATCAGCTTCGCCACCTCATGGTCGAGTTGGAACTCGCCGCAGTCGATGCGCAGGACATGCCGGTCGCTGCCGTGCAGCACCTGCGCCAACGCCTCCACCGTGCGCGTCTTGCCGGTTCCGGTAGGTCCGAGCAGCAGGAAGACGCCGGCCGGCCGGCCTTCCGGGGCAAGCCCGGCCATGGAAAGCTCTACATACGGCGCAATGGTCTCAATCGCGTTCTCCTGCCCAAGGATCACCTCGCGCATTCCGGCGGAAATGTCGATCGGGCGCCGCGCCTCGCGGCAAACGCTCTGCGGGCGAATGGACGGCAGTGGTTCCAGGGCCAACGGGTTGTACCTCCGCCCGAATTATAGGCGTTCGCCGCAAGCGGTTCTGTGCTCGAAAGGTGCAACTGGAGGGGCGGAAACAGCCGCGTGGTGAGGACTGATTCCTCTGAAGAATGAGACAGTTGCATCCGCAATCAGGCGGCAGGCCTGGCCACGCCCAAAAGGATTGTGAACGGATGTCATCGCACGCCGCGCGGGCTCGCAATCGAGCAGCCTTGAGGCTTCGCCGAAAATGACATCGGGGTTCGTGCCCACCAAGATGGCGGTACCGGCCTCGATCGCCTCCTGCCGCTCCGTGGATTCGCGCAGAACCAGCACCGGTTTGCCCAGCGCGGGCGCTTCTTCCTGGATGCCGCCCGAATCGGTCAGAATCAGGTCGGAACGACGCATCAGGTCGACGAAGGAGACGTATTCCAGCGGTTCGATGAGGTGAATCCCGCGCACCTTTCCCAGACGCCTCTTCACGTGTTCACGAATCCTGGGGTTCGGGTGAACCGGGTAGACCACGTTGCAGTCTCCGCGAGCGGCGAGGCGCAGCAATGCCGTGCAGATGCCATCGAGTCCGGCGCCAAAGTTCTCCCTGCGATGTGCGGTCACCAGGATCAGGTGTTTCCCACTCTGCTTGGCCGGTCCGTCGTAGCCGGGCAGTTGCCCGGCCAGCAAGCGTGCGCGAACCCACAACAGCGCGTCGATTCCCGTGTTACCAGTGACGCGCAAGGCAGATTCCGGCAGCCCCTCCCGGCGGAGATTGCAGGCAGCGCGTTCAGTTGGCGCGAAGTGCAAGGCGCATAGCCTTCCGGTCAGAACCCGGTTGATCTCCTCGGGAAATGGCGACGTAAGATCGCCGGTCCGGAGCCCGGCCTCGACATGCGCAACGGGGATTCGACGGTAGAACGCGCCGAGTGCACCGGCCAGGGTGGAGGTCGTATCGCCCTGCACGTAAACGATGTCAGGGCTTTCGGCTGCCAGGACGGGGTCGAGACGGCTCAAAACGCGCGAGGTCACCTCCGCCAGCGTCTGAGCGTCCGACATGATATCTAAATCGTAGTCTGGGAGGATGCCGAAGGTGGCCAGCGCGCTGTCCAGGAGGTCGCGATGCTGCGCCGTGACACACACCCGCACCTGACAAAAGGCTGGATGTTCCCTCAAATGGAGAGCGAGCGGGCAGAGCTTTAGAGCTTCAGGTCGCGTCCCGAAGACCAGCATCGCCTTGATGGGCATTCAAAAGATAGTGCCCACTCGTGCGCAAAAATCTCATGAATGTTCGAAGCCTGCCACGCAGCGTGCGGCAAGGCCCCGCGGAAAGGCCGCGCTTTCGCGGTTGAGAGCGGCTAACTATTTGTGACGATAGGTGATGCGGCCCTTGGTGAGATCATAGGGTGACATCTCGATGGTGACCCTGTCACCGGCCAATACACGGATACGATTCCTGCGGAGCTTGCCGGCCAAGTGGGCGAGCACAATCCGTTCCTGGTCGATTTGGACGCTGAATAGACCGCTAGGGAATTTCTCCACCACGGTCCCGGTCATCTCAATACAATCTTCCTTGCTCATCTTCCTCCCGTAGCATTAGTTCGACAGCCGCCCGGCTGGGCAGCGCAACCCAGACTCAGTATAGCCCAGCGGACCCTTGAATTCGCGGCGGCCTGCCGCGGCAACTGTAGTCCAGGCGATTTCTGGCCCCTTAGTCCTCAACCATGCTCAAGCGGCTGATGGAACCTGCCGATAGAAGAGGCAGGAGGCTCTGCGGTGGCCGGAATCGTTTCGTTGAAGGCAAGTATCGAGGCATGGGATCGGGTCGATGCTCTATTGCGGCAATCGCTCGAAACCTATGCCCGGACGCTAGGACATATCGAACAGCACCTCTCCCGGCCCGCGGCTGGGCGATTCAAAATGGAAGGGCTTGACTTCGCACCTCAACGGGCCGCGCTGGGCAAGGCAGGTGAATCGCCCGGCTTCGGACTGCCTGTGCTCGAATCGGTGAGTCGCGAAGTCGAATCGGAATTGCGCACGTTCAACGAGCGGCTATGCGAGCATGCCTGCTCATCGCAGGACTTGCTGGACGTGGCCACCGCCCTGAATCAGGCTATCGCCGGGATCCTGGATATAGGTGGTAAGCATGAGCACGTCATGCGAACTACAGCAGGGAAGCTACGGACTGCGAGCGAATCGGATAACGTGACCACTCTGCGCCTTTTGGTGCGCCTCCAGGCCGCGGAACTCGCACGGCTGGCCGACGAAACCAATCGTGAACATGAAGCTCTTGCAGCTTCGCTCAGGGGCCAGGTGGCAGACCTCACAGACGGTTTGCGCATTGCCAGCCAGGAGGCTCGCCAGGACACTTTGACGGGTCTGCTCAATCGCCGTGCTCTCGAAGAGCTGATGGCCGAATTCGAGAAGAGGGAGACGCCGCGTTGCCTGATCCTTCTGGACCTGGACCGATTCAAGGCTATCAACGACAAGTTCGGGTATCTGGCCGGGGACGAATTGCTCCGTCAGGTCGCGTTGCGCATCCAGTCCGCGCTCCTTCCCAACTGCGCCGCCGCGCGCTGGGGCGGGGATGAATTCGTCGTTATCGTCGACGGCTCACTTTCGGCGGGAATGTCGATCGCTCAGAAACTGGACCAGCAACTGCGGAGCCGCTACAGGCTCGGGGAAGGAAAGCTGGCGGAAGTGTTTGCGCAGGCGTCCGTGGGTCTTTCGGATTGGAAGCGCGGAGAGAGCGCCGACACGGTGATTCAACGGGCCGACCTGGGGTTGAAGTCCAGAAAACGCAGCGCGGGGCCCGGCGCGAGCGAACCCGCCCGATAGCGTCTCGTTGCACCGGCGCTCCTGATACCATTTGGACAGGATTGTGATCCTGTGCGTGGTTTAAAAGACAAAAGCATACTCATCACCGGCGCCGGCCGAGGCATCGGGAAACGGCTTGCTCTGGGCTTTGCCCAGGCAGGAGCCCGCGTCGGGTTGTTGGCCCGGACGAAAGCGGAACTGGATCTGGCCCATCTCGAAATCGAACATAGCGGCGGCGTCGCTATGCGATTGCGCGCCGACGTTCGTGACTACGAGCAGATGGCGGGCGCTGTGGAGTGCATGTCTATCCAGTTCGGCCCACCCAGTGTACTTGTCTGTGCGGCAGGAGTTCTGGGACCCGTTGGCCCGTTGGCTGACTCCGATCCCACAGCCTGGCGTGAGGCGGTCGAGACGAACCTGCTCGGCGCTTTCCACGCTTGCCGGGCCGTCTTGCCGTCAATGCGGGACCGCCGGGCGGGCAAGATCCTGCTGCTGGTGGACACTGGCGCGGAAACGGGGCGGCCGACGCTGGCTGCGTATGCCGCTACAAAGACAGCCTTGGTTCGCATGGCCGAGTCGCTGGCTGAAGAGGTGCGCGCGGATAACATCCAGGTGAACTGCATGAATCCCGGGGCCGCCTACACCAGCATGACCGACGAGATCCTCTCGGCCAGCGGCAGTAGTGATCGCGACCGGGCCGAGGCTTTGCAGGTGCGCACCAACGGCGGCGCCTCGCCCGAGAAGCAGATTCAGCTCGCGGTTTTTTTGGCCTCGGACCGTTCCAATCACATCAGCGGCAAGTTGATCCACATCGGCGACGATTGGAAACGTCTCGAATCGGCCGCGCTGTCGCACGAAGCGTTTGCCCTGCGCCGGCTGACGCGAGGCTGAAGCATGCACTGCGCTGGTGCAGTGCGTCCAGAATACTGTCGATTATCGAGATCGTGTGGGGCAGGATGGCCTCCTGCGCGGCGGTTGGCAACCGCCGCCGTTATGCCCGGAAAACGCATCAGGCCGATTGGCAATCGGCCGCAGCTTACCAAGCTGCCCCACACATGGCAGCGTTGAGCGCCAGGAATAATCGTCATTCTGCATGACGCAGTACGCTAGGAAGCCAGTTCCAGCCGCAGCAGGTTGAGCGCCGACTGGACGGCAAAGGCCCGAATGCGGATGCGGTCGCCCGGAAAGCGGAACAACTGCGCACTCGCTCCGGCCGGTCCTGCCACACCAATCCAGATCGTGCCCGGCGCGGGTCCTCCGGGCGATGGCTCCGGACCCGCTTCACCGGTCACGGAAAGTCCCCAGGTAGCGCCGGTTCGCTCACGCGCGGCTTGGGCCATGGCTGTGGCAACCGCTTCGCTCACTACACCGTGTTCCTTCACCAGCGCCGGGTCCAGGCCCAACAGGCGGGTCTTCATGTCCGTCTGGTAAACCTGCAGACCGCCCACGAACCACGCCGACGAGCCCGCGATTTCCGTGACGCGGCCGCCCAGCAACCCGGCCGTGCAACTCTCGGCGACGGCCAGTGTCTCGCCGCGTTGTTTCAGGCACGCGCCAATGACCTGCTCCAACGGTGATCCGTCTCTGGAATAGATGCGCTCCCCGAGTGCCGCCTCGATCTTGGAACCTAATTCCTGCACGAGCGCTTCGGCTGCCTCCGGCGAATCGGCCTGAGCGCGGAGATGAATCTGAATATCGCCTGCCGCGGCGAGTATGGTTGTGACCGGGTTCGAATATGGCGTGTAGAGAGGCGCGATCAACTGGTCGAGATCGGACTCGCCCATGCCCGCCACGCGGTAGAAGCGCGTCCGGATAAAGAGCGGCGGCACGCGTTCCTTAAGCCGTGCGAGGCAGCGCTCCTCGAACATCGGTTTCATCTCGTGCGGCGGGCCGGGCAGCAGGACAATCATCGCGCCGGGCAAGTCGATCCACTGCCCCGGCGCCGTTCCGTTCGGGTTCTCCAGTTTTTCGGCGCCATCGACCAGGAAGGCCTGGCGCTTATTGATCTCCGCCATTTTGCGGCCGAAGCGCGCGAACCTGGTCTGAATCCACTGGTAGATCTCTTCCGAATAGACGAGCTTTCTGGAAAGCGCCCCGGCCACGGCATCGCGTGTCACGTCATCCTCGGTGGGCCCGAGCCCGCCGGTCAGGATCAGAATCTGCGCTCTGCCGAGCGCGGCGCGAATTGCCGCGGCCAGGCGTTCGCGGTCGTCACCGACGATCGTCTTCTGCGTCACCTCGACGCCTAAAGCGTTCAACTGGCCCGTGAGCCACAACGAGTTCGTGTCCACCCGCGAGGCGGTGAGCAACTCGCTGCCGATTGCGATAATCTCAGCGTTCATGGAAATTGTGCGAGGGGGCTAAAAACGGCGGAGCCCTTCTACTCCTACGGCGACGCTGTACAGGGCGTTCGTGGTGGTAATGGCGAGGTTCCCGCCTGGCACAAAGGCCAGACCGACGATGTTCGGGCCCGCCAGGAAGAGCGACGCTTCGCGCTCCGGCGTGATGCGAACGACGCCCTTGCGCCCGTTCAGGGAAGCGGCGGCGTACAGGTTGCCGTCTCGGTCGAAATCCATTCCCTGCGGCCGCCCCAGCCCGCGATAAAAAACGTCCACTTCGCCCGCTTGCGTGATGCGGTGGATGGCGTCATAACTCGACGTGGTGGGACCGGTCACGTACAGCGAATCGTCCGGACCGAAGCTCAGGTGGTAGGCCGAAATCGAGGCTTCGATCGTCGCGAAGACATAGATCTGGCGCTCGGGGCTGATCTTGAAGATGGTCCCGGCACGGTCGCCGACATAGAGGTTCTCTTTCGTGTCAAATGCGATTCCAGTAGCGACGCCCATCCCTTCGACGTACACCGAGAGCACGCCGCCGGCGGTGACCTGGTAGACCACGCCGTCGAAGCGCGAAGAAACATGCAGCGTGTCGAAACGGTCGAACGCCAGGCCCGTGGCATTCATCAGCTCGGAGACGAGCGGAGTCAGCACGCCCGCGGGATCAACTCTGTAAACCGCGACCGCGGTCTTCTGGCCGCGTGGGCCGCTGAAAGTAGTAAAGACATTACCCAGGCGATCGACAGCCGGACTCGCTACCGGATGCAGGTTGTCAGCGACCAGCGAGGCCACCGAAAGACCCACCGGCTCGCTGGTTGCTTCGCCATTGCTCACCGTGAGTTGACCTTTGCCCAATGTGTCGGGGACGCGGGCCACAATGAACTGGTCCGAACCGACCACGAGCGAAGCGTCTACTCCACCGATACTCACATGAGGTCTCGGATCCTGGAGAAAGCCCTTTCCATGAATATGCACGTCACCGCCCGGGATGGCGGCGAGAGGGCTGAGATTCTCGATAATTGGGCGCTGATTGACGTTTTGTGTGAATGGCATTCGAAACAAGGCTTACGACCGGCTTCCTATCTCAGATTGAACCATCCGGCGGCAAGCAGCACAACCCGCAATACGATTCCCGCGTAGATGCCCGCGCCGAGATCGTCCGCCACGATGCCGGTTCCACCCGGAAGACTCTCCAGATTTCTCACTGGCCACGGCTTCGTTATGTCGAAGAACCGGAAGAGTAGAAACGCCGCCAGCGCTCCCTGCCAGGTCCACGCGGGCAGCGCGGCCAGGGCAATCCACTGGCCCAGGACTTCGTCCACCACTACCAGGCCCGGGTCTTTCTTCCCGACGATCTGCGCCGTGCGGCCTGAGGCCCAGATCCCAACCGGAGTCGCAATCGCGGCCAGAAGCAAGAGCCACCAGGTCGGCCAACCCGCGTACCTGACCAATACCCAGGCGACCAATAACCCGCCGGCCGATCCAGCCGTCCCCGGCCCCCACGGCCAGTAGCCGCATCCAAACCACGTCCCAAGGGCGAGTGCGAGTCGGTTCATCCCTTCCAGTGTGCGACGGAACGCCCTGGAAGGGTTGCGTGCAGTGCGCGAATCTCCTCTCCGTGGCGCCCACTGTAGCGTGGGGGATCAGCTTTGTGGCGTCGAAGTGGGGCGTTGAGCGGTAGACGCAGCCCCCGGATTTGAGTGTCCCCGGAACCATGCGACGAACCGCCGCTCCGGAGGCCGTTTCTGGCTCCTCGCGAAAAGGTGTTCACACCCATTTGCATCCTCTTCCATCGAGGGTTCTCAGCCGCTTAGGCCCGTGAGTGAATAGACCTTATTGCCACGTGTATAATCTTGCGGCGTGAAAGGGCGGTCCGCTGAATTTCAGCGGACCGACCCTGCAAGACCAAACGGAAGGATGTGGGCGCCATGAGCAATAGAATAACGACCACACAGAACCGGAGAACCGAGACGTCCTGAGAACTTTCGCACTTTCACACAGGACGTCCCTTTCGCAGGACGTCCCTTTCGCCCTTTCGCCTTGAGCCGGAAACGGCCACGGTGGCAGATTTCATCACTTCACTGATCCTGAATAAGTAGTGGAGCGGCCTGCTCTAAATGGTCTTGAGATATTCGAGCAACGCGTCCTTCTGATCCTCGGTCAGGCTGGTGCCATACCTTGTGCCGCTATGTCCGATATTGCTGTTTCCCGGCTGCGACGTATCGAAGGTCCAGCCGTTTCCGCTTGTTGAGTAACCGACGTCTTTCGGGTCGTACTCGCGATTCCCCGTAATGAACTTGGCCGGCCGCCGATCTGGGTGCAGCAGGTCGCGAAGCGTCGGCACCGATCCGTTGTGCAAATACGGAGCGGTGGCCCACACGCCGGTCAATGGCCGCGCCAGGTACCGGCCGGTTGCGCGCCAGATCACGTGGGGGGCATCCATAGTCTTCTGGTCGGCCAACGATACCCCATCGTCCAGGAAAGCACGGGCCTTCAGCCGGTCAAGGATCGGCTGGATAGCGATGGGAAACGGTTTACCCCCAGCGCTGGGAACCGGCTGTCCAAAGCTGTTAGCCCGTTGGGGGTCCGTTCCAACGTCCGTCAGTTCGTACAGCCGGTTCTGATGACAATCTCTGCACATGCTGGTGAAGATCTTCTCGCCAGCCTTCGCTTTCGTCTCGTCAACGGGGCCGAAACTGTCTGCGGGCCATTTGGGCGCAGTGAGCTTATGCGTCAGGACTTCAAGCCGATGCAGGTTCTCGATCCGCAGCGTCGATGCATAGGTTCTTGGATCGAAGATCGCGCCCATCCCGAGCGCTTGTCCAATGTTGCGCTCCAGGATCGAGTTTGTGTTCCCGTCGTAATGGATCCAAACAGCGTCCGCCTCCGAACGCTGCTGAGTCGTATCAGGAACGTCCCAGATGAACGGGAAACTCACTGGCGACTGCATCCGCATAGCATCCTTCGAGAACAGAAGATTGCGGGCAGCGCCAAATGCATCGACGCGCCCGGGGCCGGGCTCAGTGCCGTCGAGCAGCAATTTCCCGTTCTTGACGTAGGCGAACTGGGCCCTCAGCAAGGCGACCGTGGTCCGAAAGCGTTCGGCGGGCGTTTGTGCTCGGAGAGTGGCGGCGGGGTCTGCGGCATCCGCTTCGCGGGAAGACTTGCTGCGGAAGCTCCGGTCGGCCGTTGGAGCGGCGTCCACATTGCCTGCGGTCTTCGCCGCGGGATCGGAAGAATAGGCAGAGGCGTCCACGTTTGCCGTAGTGTCGCCAGCGAGGAGACCGCGATTAAAGCGGACCACCAGATCAGCGAGCTTGACCGGATCGCGCATCGTAGCCTCGAAGGAATCCTTGAACTCCTTTTGATACGCCTGCAGGTCGACGTGGGACGGCGCGCCGTCAATCAAGAGCCTTTTCCCTTTGTAGGTCAGCTCGCTGACATGGCACCCGGCGCAGTTGAATCCAACTACTTCAAGGCCGATGTGGCTAACATTGCGCGAGTGTCCGGTCGTCAGGCCAATCGGCAGTCCGTGAGGGTTCCAGTTGCTTACGGCATCTGGAATAAAACCAAAGCGTTCCATGTTCTGCAGGAACGGATTGCCCGTCTTGACGCTGATGAGGTTGGCCAGGAGTTGGTAGGGCATCAGCTCGCTGCCCTCCGGCAGATGGTGGTATTCGGCGCGTTCGTCAGCGGACCACCCGTTCTGAATCCACACTACGGTTTCCGGGGAACTGGAACTCGCCGCCCCAGGGGCAGGAGACTTCGGCGAGCATCCAATCAACATCAACAATCCGGCCAGAAAGCAGAAGAATCTCCGACGCATTGGCCGATTATAGTGGAATTGCGCTTGCCGCCTCGCACATTACTGATCTCGGGTTGATTTTCTTTGCGGGCCAGCAACGTTCGACCCACGCTCAGGTGGCTGAACTGCCCCAAGTAGGGGCCTTCCGGCTTTCCAGACTCGCTAGAAACGACTGCTCAACGCCGGGCCGCGGCTCCAGCCATGGCCAGAGCACCGGTCAGTGCCGGCAACGGGAGATCGGGAGGCACCACTTCCGGCAGTGGCAGGTAGCCGTTCACGAGCCGCGCCAGTTCCTCGTTGACGAGCACATACAGCGCGGCATTGGTGAACACCCCGCCGCCAACGACGATCCGGTGCGGCGAGAGAACGCAGGCAAGCGAGAGGCAAGCCTGCGCGATGTAATAGGCTTCAATTCCCCAGCCGGGATGACCAGGGGGAAGAGTTTCAGCCGGCTGGCCCCAACGCGCCCGCATGGCGGGTCCGGAGGCCATCCCTTCGAGACACTCGCCGTGGAACGGGCAGGCGCCTCGAAAATCCAAAGGGTCATCGGGATGACGGCGCAATGGCAGATGCCCCATCTCCGGATGCATGAGTCCATGGAGCGTCTTGCCGTCGATGACGGCTCCGCCTCCAATGCCGGTGCCAACGGTGATGTAGACGAACGTTCCTACGCCCCTGCCGGCACCATAGAGCGATTCTCCGATGGCGGCAGCATTGACGTCGGTCTCCAGGATCACGGGTACGCTGAGCGCCCCGGTAAGCGTGTCCACGATCGGGAAGTTCTGCCAGGCCAATTTCGGCGTCTTGCCAATGGCTTTTCGGACGAAATCAACAGGTCCGAAGGAAGCCACCGCGAGCGAGTCCAATGGCGCATGCTCCTGGAAGTAAGCGGTCACCGCCGCCATCGTTTCTTGCGGATCGTTCGACGTCGGGATGCGACGGACGTCCATGGGGTGTGTCGGGTCATTCCCGACAGCGACGAGGAACTTCGTTCCACCCGCCTCGATTGCTCCGTAAAGACCACTACTCATGAACCCCTCCGCGTCACGCTTCGTACGCCAACCCCGCCCTCCGTCGTGAGAGAGACTACTTCAGTACACGATTCCAGGCCCTCTTGACGGCATCCAGAACCCGCTCCTCCGTTTCGCTGGTAAACGTGCCGGGAAACCCCGAATAGACGATGCTATCAGCAGATTCGGCATCCGCGGAATTCGAATGCTCAGCGGCAGGAACAAAGTAACCGGCATCGTTGGTTCCGCCTGCGACCATGAGATTCTCTTGGGGCAGCAGCTTTCGAATCTTCAGCGCGTAACTGACTGAGGGCTCGCCACCGAGTGCGACAATGGCGCAGCCCTTTCCGAAGCGAATCACCTGGACCGGGTAGGGCATTACCCGAAGCTCGATGCGGGCATCATAGGCGGCAAGCAACCGCCTTGCCCACCGCGCTCGTGACGGGTCGCTGCTCTTCGAGTCCTTTTCGAACTCTGCCCGCGTGCCTGGTGAAAAAGTTAACGAAGTCTCAATCAGCGTCGCGCGCAGCGGAGCGGCGACAGGTCGCATCGGTGACTTCAGAAGCCGGCCAACCTCCCTTGCCAGCGCAACTCCATGCACCTGTGCCAGGCTTTCGGAGCCGCGTGGGCTTGGAGCCTGGTCACCGTCGCAGAGTCTCAAAAAGAGAGCGATAGACCCCGGGAAATCGCGCTCGACAGTATCAGCCGCGATGCCAGCGTAGTCTCCGCTGACTGCATAGGAATCGGCGTCCAGCGTGGCGGCGCGGCACGCATAGCCGAAGACGACAGCCAGCATCTTTCCGCTGGTTGTTTCGACTCGCAGCACGGGCACCGTAGTGTCGACGGGGCCGGCCGGCCTGGAGGCGTCAAGCGCGTCCGCGAGCGGTACATTTACGGCAAACGACGCGCGGCCGAAGGCGATGCTGACACGCGCCGGTTGCATGTTCGAGAAAGCTACGGCGCTCAGATCGACAAGAGAGCGGGAGAGCCCGGCCGTGTATTGGGCGATATTCCGCCGTTCCTCAACGCTGGCGGGCGCGAGGACCGGCTGCAGCCCCTGGACAAACGGCGCGCTGCGCGTTCCAGTGGCATTGATGAGGATCTGCCCACGTTCCAGGCCGAGTTTCTTCATGATGTCAGCGGCAATCATTTCCGTGAGCGTGCGCGGAACTGCCAGCAGTTCGACGGAGATGAGCACGGCGCGGCCGCCGGATCCGTCGTCGATGGCAAGAGCGCGGGCGCGGAGGTCCCCGCGCGTGGACTCGCTCGGATGGCTACGCCCGGAAGATCCGGCCAGCCATGCCGGCTGGCCGGGAGCAATGGAAACACTGGCAGCGCCAGCTTTGATCTGCGAGCCAGCGCTGCCAAGAGTTGCGAAAGCGAATAGCAGACTGAGCGATCGTGCTCTCATTGCACTGCCCTGTTGCAACGGCAAGAACGGAGAAGCGGAAACAGTTTGCCACTGCGCAGACAATGCGGATACACCGCATCGGCCGCACCATTGCCGAAGATGCGGAACGCTTTGCCTGGCAAGCCTGCTCTATTTCAAAGTTGAGCCTGTTTAAATCCAGACCCTTTCGGCCGGCCCGTCAATGTGACTGGAGGATTCGGCCGTATCTTTATTGCCGAAGTACCTTGCTTCCAGCTTGGTCAGATAGAAGAAGGGCAGGGAGCCGAAACTCTTCGTCTCCGGATTAGGCTCATAGACCAGGACCGCCAGTCCGACTACCTGAGCTCCGAACAGTTCGATCATGGCTTTCAGCTCAGTAAGCTTCTTGCCGGTGCGAAGAACGTCGTCCACCATGAGCACCTTTTCCCCGGGGCTGGGCTCGAGATGCGGACGAAACCGCAATTGATCTTCGTGTCCAGAGCTCTCGGCCCAATATACCTGGTGAGCGCGCAAGGCCTCGCACATGCCGTAAGCCACGGGAAGCCCGCCCGTCGCGGGGGCGACGATGCTCAACCCAGGGATCATCGCCCGGATCTCCGAGTTGGCGCGAAGCTTCCGGCTCAGTGCGACGCTCAGCAACTTAGCAGTCTCGTAGTGGCGCATCGCCAGCGCGGGCTGCAGGTACATGTCCGAGTGCAGCCCGTTGGGGTACTCGAAGTGGCCGTAACGCAAGGCGCCGGTCTGCTTCAGAAGTTCAATAACTTCCTGCTCGGTCGGGATGAGTTGCATGATTCTAATGAGCTCCTCTCCCGGTCAGAACGCGAGGTACGGTGCGAAACATAATGATCCAATCCTGCGCGAGCGACCAGGAATCGATGTAGGCCAGGTCCAGCTTCATCGCTTCTTCAAAATCGAGCGCGTCGCGCCCCTCCACGGCGCCCAGGCAGGTAAGCCCGGGGCGCATTCGGAGGCGGCGCCGCTGCCATCGCCTATATTGTTCCACTTCCGCTGGAATTGCGGGGCGGGGACCCACCAGAGCCATTTCACCTTTCAACACGTTCCATAACTGCGGCAGTTCGTCCAGCGAAAACTTTCGCAGCAACCGCCCGACGGTTGTCAGCCGGGGATCGTCGGGAATCTTGAAGTTCACGGTCTTGACGTTGAGGTGGGCTACGTCCGACAACAACTCCTCGGCATTTTCGACCATCGTTCGGAATTTATATAGCGTGAACCGGCGTCCATTCAGGCCGCAGCGGGTCTGCTTGAAAATCACAGGTCCCTTCGAACTTACACGGACGGCCAACGCGACAAGCGCCAACAACGGCAAGAAGCAAACGAGAAGCAACGCGGAGGCAAAGATGTCGGTAATCCGCTTCATCAAAAGACGCGCCTCGTCGGAAGGCGTACGCGAAAGCGTGAGCAGGGGCGCCGGCCCCAACCGCTCCAAAGAGACTGAGCCGCGACGATGTGGGAAGAAGTCCAGACTGAGCCGCGTACGGACCCCTTCCTCCTCGCACATGAGCAGGAAGTCTTCGAGTCCCGGCAATTGGTGCCCTTCCACGGCAACGATCACTTCGTCCACGACCGAATTCCTGAGCCGTTCAGAAAACCGGTCAATCGAATAGACCTGGTAAGTCTGGGTCAGCGCGATTTGCCCGGGCCGGTCTCCCAGGAAGCCATCCAGGCAGAGGCCAAACCGGGCGGAGGCCTCAATCAAGCCTCCGATCCGGAGTGCAGCCTCCCCGGTCCCCGCGACGTACAAGTGGCTCGGCAGGACCAGACGCGTCCAATAACGGCGCGCCAGCGCGTCGAGCAGCAGCCGGAACACCGCCGTGGCGCAACCCGCGTAAATGCAAACGAGTACGAGAAATGGTCGGCTGAGGTCCAGTCGCTGGGAGTACTCATAGACGACCAGTGCAAGTAGCAACCCCAACGACTGCCTGGCCGCACGCGCGGTGATCGACCCCAAAGGCTCAAGAACGGGCCGATCATAGGACCCCATCCAGAGTCCGAGAGCGACCCAGGCGGCGGGGGTGAACAAGACGAGGCCAGCCTTGACCGCGAATGTAAGAAAGAAGATGCGCTGAAAGGGAAGCGCGGACCGGGAAAAATAGGCGAATTCGAGAGAGGCCCAGACCAGGAGTAGGTCCGAGGCGATCAGAATGGGTCGAAGCGAGCTCTGTTGCCGGCTGAACACAACCGACTGCAAGCATATCACGAGCAAACGCAGGCGGGAAGTCCCATGTCTGTAAAGACTTACGGGAAATCGTTCACAATTAACAGATATTTTTCTTCCAAATTGTTGCGCGCGTGGGAGGGCAATGTTAACGTTGGTTGTACGGCAAGCGCGGCTTAGAGCGGCGGGCCTGGAGAAAAGGGCTTGCAAAGCGAAGTTGGGCTTGCTAGTCTGGCAGATGGGCACGGGCAACAACGAGCGTTAGCGAAGTCGTGAAGAGCGA
>Ga0181528_10000506_pt1 | contig 27284 bp, 22 predicted proteins | sample PEATcosm2014_Bin_47_FD_119742 | JGI IMG/M metagenome (GOLD analysis project Ga0181528, IMG submission 119742) | Peatland microbial communities from MTU Mesocosm Facility, Houghton, MI, USA - PEATcosm2014_Bin10_10_metaG | ecosystem: Environmental > Terrestrial > Soil > Wetlands > Peat | place...
AGAAAGCGAGCCACGCTGTCTCGGAAAAGAGCGTGATCATCGACCAGCAGGATTTTCGCGCGGCTAACAGTCATCGTTAGTTTCCTCGGTGTGAGTCACTTTTTCCAACACCACGGCGAAGCAACACCCGTGGTCTCTATGTTCGTAGACAAGGTCGCCGCCGAAGTTCTTCACCAGGGCTCGCGAGACATACAAGCCCAGGCCGGTGGCTTTGGCGTCAGCTTGAAAGGGGCGGAACAGGTCTTGTGGGTTCGCAACCCCAATCCCCGTGTCTTCAAAACGCACGATGACGGAACCGCCGCTGGTTGTTGTTGTGACGGTCAGCCGCTTGTTTGCAACGCTCTCCATGGCCCGAAAACTATTCTTGGTCAGGTTGAGGAATACTTGCATTAGCCCGTATCGGTCGGCCCACACCAGAGGCAATTCGGTGGCTTCTTCCCATTGCATGAGAATCTCATGCTCCTGGCCAATTGTTTCCACGAGTACGCGTAACTCGTCCAACACAGACGTCAGTTCAATCGCTGTGCGACGCTGCTCTGTAGAGCCTCTCAGCTCCATCGCGGAGATTTGCTCTAGGCCGTGTATCAGGGTTCCCAAGGCTTCAAAGTCGGCATTGCCTTGGAGCTCGCCGACTTTCGTCAGGTTCTCGTGAACCACCAGGGCCGCGCCACACAGGTTGCGGATCTCGTGAGAGACGGCGCTCATCAGAATTCGGGTATTCGTCAGTAGATAGTCGAGGTTCAGATCTTCGCGACTTCTCAGATCCTCCGAGAGGTCGACGAAGATTGCTGCCAGCCGATTCCCTGAGCTGGATGAGTAGGTCGAGAACCAGACGCCGGCGAGAAAGACCTCTCCATTGCTGCGTTGTCCCTTGCACTGAAGCGTCGTACGAAACGTCTTCCAACTCCGGGACTGAACAGCCGCATAGAGTGCTGGCAGATAGGAACTGGTGTTCTGCCCCTGCAAGGGCGGACCAGCGGAGGCGAGCATCTCCTGCGCGGCTTCATTCGCCAGAAGAATGGTTCCGCTAGCATCCAACGTCATGATTGCCGCCGGACTGCTTTCCACCAGTGCGTGCAACTGCTCCTCAGCCTCGCGACGGGCTTGTATTTCGGCTTCGACATGGGCGAGATGATCGAACACTATTCGGCGGTTATGCAGTAGTTCGATGATAAACAGGCCCGTGCCTATGAATCCTGCAGATGAGAGAATGAGCCGCGGCCATGCGTCTCCGGCAGGAAGGTTGCTGAACTCTTCCTGCAGAATCGCACACAACACCGCAAGGTAAACGATCTTGGTGCGCGACAGATATCCACCCGCAAGCATGATCGGGAACAGATATAGAAAGCCCAGTGAGATGTAGGGCTTCGTCCACCAGTCGACGGCAGCGACCAACACCACCATAATGACCGCAACGGTTAGCAGTCTCCTGCGGTTGTCCGGACTGTAGATGGAGAGTGCCGCTGAAAGCTGCATGTCGTTCTCCAAATCTTGCTACGTACTTGATTCTATCGATGACAGAGAATCCATAGTAGTCAGCGCCTTCTTTTACTTCTGCGGATCGATTTCGCTCGTCTCGAACCCGCGGGACTTCTCTTGAATTGCCTCGGTGAATTCCAAATCACAAGTAGCAGCAAGCCAAGGCATAACAATAGAGTGAACGTGAAGACGAATGCATCACCGAAGCTCGCCATCGTTTGTGCCATTGCTTGATCTGTCGCCGGTATTCCGGATCTTGATTACCCGCAGGGAATCTGGGCTATGTTTAACGCCGACTTCTGCTGGCGCTGATCTCTTCTCGAGTATTCATCACAATGGCCACGTATCGTCTAGCCAGCTCGCGAATGCGCTTCGCTTCGTGGTGGTTGAGCGCATCCGCCGAAACCAGTCCCGTGCCAATGCCCAGTACGTCCGCGCCGCAGCGAATGAACTCAGCGGCGGAATTCTGGTTGACTCCACCAGCCGCAATGATCGGGACATCAGGAAAAGGCCTCCGCAAAGCCCTTATGTAATTTGGACCGCCGATTTGGGCACATGGAAATACTTTGATGAAATCAGCGCCGAGATCCCAAGCTGCGGAGATCTCAGTTGGCGTCATTGCGCCCGGGATTACCGTGATGCCTCGATCTCGCGCCGCTTGTACGACGGTGGCCTTGAGTGACGGACTGGTGATGAAATGGGCTCCCGCATCAACGCAGGCCGCAACGGTCTCGACATCGAGAACTGTGCCGGCACCAACAATCAGTTCCGTCTCGGAGGCCACTAAATCGGCAATCACCTCCAGAGCACCCCGCACAGTCATGGTGATCTCAACAATGGGGATGCCACCGCCGGCAATCGCTTCAACGGCGAATCTGGCCTCTTCGGCCGTTGCCACCCTGACAGCAGGAATGATTCCAACCGCGCGGATTCGCTCTCGAACCTGGTCTCTCGTCATATTCTCTCGTCATGTTCCTTCGTGCAGATCTATGGAGCAATCTCTGTCCCTGTTGCTGAGCTTAGCTGGTGAATCGCCATCCAGGTTTGACCGTATGCATTCAGAGCGTTCAGCGCGGTGGTGCGATGTTCCTGCAAGGCATTCAGATAATCGAGCAGCGCAAGTCCACCCTGCTTATAGGCGAACTCGGCAATCGACAGTACATCATTTGCTTCGGCGAGGTAATGACCGTTATAGCGATCCGAAATTACCTTTGCGGTTGTATATTGTGCCCACGCCTGGCTGACATCGGAGAGTACCTGATTGCGGACGGCAATCTCCGAGAATCGATTTGACTGCGCCTGGTACTTCGCCGTGAGTTTGTTGCCTTGGTTGCGGTCGAAGATTCGCAAGGGAATACTGATACTGAAACCCGCTGAGTTATAAGTTCCGCTACGATCAAACTCGCCCTCGAGCGTGGGATCAGTAGTCCCATTTGCGAATGCGAGCTTCACATTCGCGTCCGCTGCACGGATAGCCGCCTGCGCCGCTTGGAAGTCAGGCCGCGTTGCGAGCGCTCTGGCTTGCAGTTCGTCGAGTCTGGCCGGAATACTTGGAGGAACAATCTCACCTGCGATGTCGAATGCCGTACTCGGCCTTTCCACCCCCATCAGGGTTTGCAACTGATCGCTTGCCGTCGCCATGTTCATTTCGGCATTGGATTCGTCTGTTTCAAACTGAGCCATCTGCAGGTCCAACCGCTCGTAGTCCAGCTTGCCAATGTCGCCATGAACGTATCGTTCACGATTAATGTCGAGTTGGCGTGCGAAGTCCTTGAGATTTGCCCGCGCGAGAGTGAGAGTGGCCTTGGCCACCAGCATATTTGTAAACGCCTGCTTCACGGTAAACAGCGTCTGACGTTGCTGATCACGATATTGCGATTCCGTCTGTTCTGAAGTTGCCTTCGCGACGTCCATCCGCCAACGCCGTTTCTCGCCACGCTCCATGAGCCGGGAAATCTGCAAGCTGTACGCATAAGGATTCGAGGCTCCTTGCGCAGGCAGCGTTACGTTTGTTCCGTAGAAGGTCATGTCTGGATTGACCCGCAGCGAGGCCTGGATTTCTTGCGCCTTCACGCCTTGCAGGTTCCGTTCGATCGCGAGCAGCGCCGGATTCCTGGCCTTCGCAATATCAATCACCTGCTGCAAGCTCATCGGTGCGGACTGCGCCATTGCGCCGACCGACACCGCAATACTGGCCACGAGTATGAACGATAACCGCACAGCTGAAATTGTCATCCTACTTTGTCTTTCCATTGTCAATCGGGCACCCAGTATCAGTCTTCAAACTCAGGTTCAGGAGCGGGCAGCACATCGCTATCGCGAGCTATCCAGACATAGAGCGTTGGCAGCAGCAACACGCTGATTAGGAGGGCGGCAACAAGCCCGCCCACAATTACGATTGCAAACGGTCTCTGTGAATCTGACCCAATGCCGTGTGACATTGCCGCGGGAAGCAAGCCGAGAGTCGCAACCAGCATAGTCATCATGATTGGACGCAAGCGCAGCACGGCGCTTTCAACCGCTGCCTCTTCAATCGTGTATCCCAGGACGCGCATCTGGTTGATGTATTCGAGCATGATGACGCCTGTCTGCACCGACACTCCGAAAAGCGCTAGGAAGCCCACTCCGATGAGACGCTGAAATGCGTTCCGGTCGCGAGCAGAGCAAGCAACCCTCCGAGTGGCGCCATGATTACGTTGAGCAATATCAGCAGAGCCCACTTGAAGGAGTTAAACATTGTGTAAAGAATGATGAAGATCAGGAGCACGGTAATCGGCAATACCAGAAGCAGTCTCGCGTTCGCCCGCTTCTGGCTCGCGTACTCTCCCGCCCAATCGATGTGATAGCCCTCAGGAAGTTTCACATTCTGGTTCACCTTGGCGATCGATTCCAGGGCTTCGGTCCGGTCCGATCGTGAACCGCAACCCGGGCCTGCTGCTTATATCCCAGATATCGCTCGGTCGTTTGAACTGAAACGTGCCCGAGCAGGAACCTGATCTGTTCCAACTCACCCCGCCAGAGCCTGAGCTGGCGGAATTATCTACTTTGCCTCAGCGCTCTGCAGTTCCAGTCCAGCGCGCTCGCCATTGATCAGGATTATTCCCGAATTTAATGCCTGTTGCCCGGTGCAGTCGTACTCCTGCAAACAGTGCAGCGCACTGAGCGGCAAGATGAATTCAATGGCAATTGCGTGGCTGCTGTCCTTGTCTCCGGCTAGCTTGACCGTGGTGCTGAAGTCGATGCCGTCAATGCCCGCAGTATCCTTGAAGTAGCCAAGCACCGGGCGCACAAGGTGAGCAACGTGGCGGTCAAAGGCCAGCGCTGCCAGCTTGTACTGCGAGTCGGAGAGCTGTGCGTCCAGCACGGTAGTGAGCGAGAGCTGCAGGTATGCCCCGTGCTTGAAGGTGATGAACGAGGGAGGCGCGTAGGCGACAAAGTGCGCATCAGATGCGTGCTCATGCACCAGTTTGTCGAGCGCTGGCTGGAACCTCTCCTGCAGCGCCTTGAGCGCGTCTGGCGAGGAGTCATGCGGGAGCGGAGGCTGTGCTGTGGCTGCCTCAGAGATGGGCGTTGCGCGCAACTCCGGTGGCGGAGAGGGCTTGGGCAGCGTGGGCAACGCGACATTGCCGGAGCGGTATCCCGTGTCACTGACAATCGTTGGGCGAATACTGGCCACGGTGGCGGCCGGCGCTTCTGGCTTCATCCGGTCATCAGGATTGAGCGGACGTTCGCCGGCGAGCCAGAGCACTGTGGGCTTGCCGCTGCGATAAACTTCCGCGTCCATCATCAATGTCTGCTGCTCGGTCGCGTCCTGACTCTTTACCAGTCGCAGCGCCAGTTCGCGCGGAACCACCACCACAACATTTTCCGGATATTCCCCGCCAACGCCCATCAGCTTGCGGCGCACGTGGTGAGAGACCTCGATGGCGAAGACGCCGATCTCCTCATCCGCAGCCAGGCGGGGCACCACGGCCTGCAGGATGGGCAGCATCACTTCGCTAAAGGTCTGGCGCAGGCGATGATCCGCATCAACGCGTTCATCGGAATACGACGCATAGTAGTTGCCCGTGATCTCCAGGGCGATCTGGTTGTTGAAGCGGTCAAAGCGGATGGAGCGCTGGTCGGCGAGCTTCTGGCTCTGCTCGTCGAGATCGAGCCTGCGGCTGAAGTAAAAGGGATAGGCGAAGTGATGCTGATTGAGTTCGGTGGATGCGGCCTTCAACTCGTCCAAGTGGCGCTGCTGCAGCACCCGCAGCGCGGGGTCCTTGATCTCCAGCGGGGAGACCACTTGCGCGACACAAGCCGCGGCCCAGATCACCAGCGCAAAGAGCGCCTGACTACTTGTTCGCATACACCCTCTCGTACGGCGGATCAGCAATGGCACGGATGTAGCTGATCAGCGCCTGGATCTCCGCTGGGGTCAGCGTGTAACCGAACGGAGGCATGGAGGCTGACTTGTTCAGCGCCGCGCCCCCGTGGCTGATCAGCGAAGTCAGGTCAGCATTGCTGATCTTGTTGTAGGTATCTCCCTCGCTGAAGGCATGTGGCTTGGGATCGAGGTTGTCCATGTTGGAGACGCGCTCCGGGGTGGACTCCGCATCGTGACAGCGCGCGCAGTACTGCGTGCTCAGTTGGCGTCCCAGCCCCTGCTCATAGCCCAGGGCTATGCCGTCGATCTTGAGCCGCGCCTTGCCGTCCGCAGTGGCAGCCACTATTTGAAAGTGGCCGCTCGTTCCCGGCGCTGCGACCTGCGAGGTAAACTGCCCGTTTGCATCGGTGACGCCGGAGGGCGGATCGAACTTAGCACCTGTCGGCCCGGAGAGCAGGATGCCAACACCGGCCGCAGCTGCGCCTTTTGCGTCATTGAGCTGCACCATCACCGGCTGCTCCAGCGGCGTGCCAATGGCCGCTGCCTGCTTGCCTCCGCTGGACTCCATGAGCACTGCGCCCTCGGGAGCCGCCGCACCGGCCGGAGTGGGCGCCAAGGCCTGCTTCGCGCAGCCTGCCATGCCAATCACGATTGCAAGGAGGATGAGCTGCCTCTTCATTGGTTCGCCCCTTTACGCGCCTTTAGCGTCATGATGTAAGCCGTTAATGCTCTGGCGTCGGCGTCATCCATGTGTTGATTTGGCTCAATGGTGCCTGGCCGCAGTGCCTGCGGGTTCTTCAACCATTGGAAGGTCCACGCCGGGGTGAGCCGCAGTCCGGCCTGTGCCAGCACCGGACCCACGTAGCCCTTGTCCTTCGCGGTATCCACGATATGGCAGGAGTTACAGTTGTACTTGGAGTAGAACAACTGCTTGCCCTCCTCGGCCAGCTGCGGTGTGAGGCTTGCCTGTGCTATGCCGTCGCGATCAAAGGCCGGGCTCTGATAGACGGTGAGAATGTAGTCGGCCAGCGTGTGGATCTCCGCATCAGAGAGGTTGAACTTCGGCATGCGGCGGATGAGCGCCGGCCGCAGTGTATTCGGATTCTTCAGGAACTCCGTCAGCCACTGGCTCTGCACCGAGCTGCCCTCCCAGCTGAGGTCGGGAGCCATGGTGCCGCCGCGGCCGTTGATAGAGTGGCAGCTGAAGCAGCGCAGCTCGTCCATCAGTCTTCCGGCCTTACCCGCCGGCTGGTACTGCGAATCATGCTGCGACGCCACTCGCAGAGTCGCGGGCAGCGTGTTGGCGCGTGCCGTATTAGCCAGCAGCGCCGTGGTCAATGCATCCACCTGTGCCTGTGCCAGGGTGAACTTGGGCATCTTCAACCCTGTTCCAAAAGCACGCGGCTTGGAGATCTTCGAAGTCAGGTAGTCGGGCAGCGTGTGCTCCACGCCTGCGGGGAAGGCAAGCTGCGCGAAGGGCTTGCTGCCGATGTGGCTGAGGTCGGGGGCGAAGTTCTCCGGCTTCTTCACCCCGTTGATCTGATGGCAGCTGGCGCAGCCATACTCCATCACCAGTGCGCGCCCGTGGTCGATCTGCTTCTGCGTAGTCGGCTCCAGGTGCACGTTGGCCAACAGGTCGCTGTCTGTCTTTGACTGCAGATATCCGGTAAGCAGGCTGAGTTGCTGGTCGGTAAAGCGGAAGCGCGGCATCTTGGTTCCGGGGAAGAAGTCGTCGGGATTGCGAATCCACTCCTCCAACCACTCCGGCTTCAATTTGCTGCCCACGCGAGTCAGTTCGGGGCCAATGTCTCCGCCCACAAGATTGCCGGCCGCGTTTTGTGTGGCGTGGCAGCTGGCGCAAAAGGACTGCCCGTAGAGGCTGGCACCTTCCGCGCTGGCATCGCCCGCGGCGGGCTTTGTTTTGCGGCTGGCGATGCGTGCTGTGTAGGGGCTCGGCGTACTCTGTGCCACCAGGAAGGCGGAGATGTCGCGCGTGTCGTCGTCGCCGAAGCCGAAGTTCGGCATGGTCGCGGACGTAGCATAGGCCTGCGGATTCTTGACCCAGGCGAAGATCCACTCGCGGGTCGTTTTCTCCGCGATGTGTCCGAGGTCGGGCGGATTGTCGGTAGGCTGCATGGGGGTGCCATCCGCTAGCCTTACGTTGTGGCAGTGCACGCAGCCCTGGCGACTGAGCAGACGCCTGCCCTCATTCAGCACGGGCGTGCCGCGCAGCGGCGTGAGATGGCACTGTCCGCAGGAGGCCTCGATGAAACGTGCCGGCAGCAGCGGCTCCTCCCAGGCGTCGGTGCTGTGATGCGCCTCGCGTACTGTGGTCGCGGCTCCCTGTCCACGATGGCAGACCACGCAGCCAAACTGAGTGAGCGAGTGCGGAATGGGAGGATGCTTGCCGAAGGGCTGCTGGGTCACATCGGCCAGCGAAGCTTCCTTCAAGCCAAGATGACAGGTGGTGCAGCGGTCGACGACGACGAGTTCGGGATGCCAGATCTGTTGCAGCCCGGGCTCGATGTGCCGTTGCAGCGTCACGGCATCGGCGCGCGTGCGCACCAGCTTGACGTAGTCGTTCTGGTACTTGCGCCACTCGCTGAAGAAGTCTTTGGCCGGTGCAATGGCAAGCGAGAAGAGCAGGACTACGCTCACGGATCCGAAGGCGCGCGCGCTGTTTCCGAAAAATCTGTGCCACAGACTACGTCCGCTCGTGCTCACACTAGCTCCTCCAGGGCAGAACCCATGACCACCCGGGTCCGCGGAAGAATGTGCCAACCCCGGTAAGAACCGCCAGTTCGATCAGGAACCACGTCATGATCCAGAAGGAGAGCGGCTTGGATGCCAGCCAGCGGCGGAAGCCCGGCGGAGAATCGGAAGGCGTGCGTGCTGCTATAAAAAGCAATATGCCCATCAGCAGCGTGGCCGGTAGTGCCACGTACACATCGAAGGCGATGAGGAAGATGAGCAGCGCGACGATCACCACGCTGGAGATGGCTATCCTGCGCTTGCGATTCTTGGTGAAGACGCCGTCGGCTTCAATGTTGATGTTGAAGTACGGAATCACCACCAGAGCCATCACCACCAGCCCCGGCACAAGCACTCCGGCGACGACCGGCGGGAAGTAATGCAGCAGCTCCTGCAGCCCGAGGAAGTACCACGGCGCCTTGGCAGGATTGGGCGTGTGCATGGGGTCGGCGAGCTGTTCGAGCGGAGCGTTCCAGCTCAGCGCCAGCCATACCAGTAAGACCACCAGCACTTCGACGGCGACAGCCGCATGCAGCAGCGTCTCCGGAAAGCTCATTACATAATCTTCATCGCGGAACTTGACCACTGGCGAGGTGCGGCGGGTGATAAAGGCGACGCGCACAGGGGCCTTGCGGTAGTCCGAGCCTATTCCCACCGTGAAGTCTTTAGGCTCGCTCATTTCTCCTCCTGACTGGCCGGCTTCTCAGGTGCATACAAGCCGCCATCCTTGCGAATGCGCCAGAAGTGAATTGCCATCAGTAAAATCGCGGTCAGCGGCAGGATCATGCAGTGCAGCACATAGAAACGCAGCAGCGCGTTGGCGTTCACCGAGTTGCCGCCCAGCATCAGGAAGCGGATCTTGCTGCCCATCACCGGCACCGCCGAGGCGATGTTGCTGCCCACGGTAACAGCCCAGTAGGAGAGCTGGTCCCAGGGCAGCAGATAGCCGGTGTAGCTGAGCAGCAGCGTCAGCAGCAACAGCACCACGCCGATGACCCAGTTGAACTCGCGCGGGGTGCGATAGGCGCCACGATAGAAGACCTTGAACATGTGCGCGAAGACAAGGAAGACCATTGCGTGCGCCGACCAGCGATGCAGGTTGCGCAGAAACACTCCGGAGGAGACCGCGAACTGCAGATCCTTCATGTCGGCATACGCCTGTGGCACCGAGGGGTGGTAGTAGAGCATCAACAGGATGCCGGTGACCACCAGCACGAAGAAGGTGCCAAGGGTCAGCGTGCCCAGGTACCAGGTGGCGTTGAACTCCAACATGCGGCGGCGCGACTTGACCGCAAACAAGTGCAGAAAGACATTGTTCTGCACGGCCTGCGCGCGATGCAGGTTGCTGTCGCCTTCTCCGCTGCGGAAGATGGAGCGCCATACCCGGCTGCGGTGCAGTTCATCTACGTAATGTTGCATATCGTTGGCCATGTTTACACCCGCACCAGTTGCTTGGTGGCCACGGAAGTCGAGCGGTCTACCATCAACTCACCATCGTCGTTGAGCCACATGCGCAGCCACGGAAGCGGCTTGGGAGCCGGGCCCGCGATCTTGACGCCATCTCGGTTGAACTTGCTGCCGTGGCAGGGGCAGGCGATGATGCCGAGCTCCGGCTTGAAGGCCGTCAGGCAGCCGAGGTGGGTGCAGATGGCTGAGAGCGCAAAGTAGCCACCAGCATCGCGCACCACATAGATTGCGGTCTCCGGATCGAGCGTTACCGAGTCCGGTGGATAGCGGTCCGGTTTGCCGACGTTGACGGTCGGCGAGGGCTCATACAGAACGTTTGGCGAGAGAAACTGGTAGGCGAAGACGCCCGTGCCTGCCGCGGCAACCGCGATCGAGGTCATTCCCACCTTCACGCAGAATTGCCGGCGGCTCACTTCTTCTGCATTCTGCTCCGGCGTTTTCTTCTCGTCTGGCATCCTGCTCCTCCTCGTCAGCGTTTAACCGCAGGCCCAATGGCGCCCACCGGGATCAGCCCGGAGGCCTCCATCGGTACTGCCTGATAAGCTTCCATGGTGATCGTTCCTGCGGGGCAGCGCAGCGCGCAAAGCCCGCAGCGGATACAGCGCGTCTCGTCCTTGATCATCACCGAGCCGGTGAGTTTACCCAGCTCACCGGGCTCAACATCGCTGAGTTCCACGTCAAACAACGCCGGATTTGCACTGAGCGCCGCGAGCGCTGCTGGCTCGAACTCGACCCGTTCCAGCGGAATCAGCTGGAAGCATGACTCGGGGCAAACATCCACGCAGCCGCCGCAGAGGATACACTCCGAGCCATCCTGCGCATTGCCCTCGAGCACAGTGTTGATCCAGCACTTCAGGCAGCGCTGCGCCTCCACCACGGCGGAAGCTTCGTCGTAGCCGACCTCGACCTCGGTCACGCCGGTGCGGCGGTCGAGCGGAAGCATAGGTATCGGCTGACGCATAATGTCGATAAAGTTTTCGATCATGCGATGGCGGTCGAGCACCTGAACCTCGATGACTGGGTCGGGGTGCTTGTGCCCACGAAGAAATTCGTCAATGCCGATGGCGGCGCGCTTGCCGTCACCAACGCTGTCGATGATCAACCGTGGGCCAAAGACGCAATCGCCGCCGGCAAAGATGCCGCGGGCCGAGGTCATCAGGCTCTCGCGGTCGGCTTGGATCAGCCCGCGCGGCGAGATCTGCACGCCGTCCCCGGGCTTGAGGAAGTCGAGGTTCGGTGCCTGCCCGATGGCGAGAATGATGGTGTCGCAGTCGAACCGCGTCTCGCTGTTCGGATAGAAGGTAGGGCTGAAGCGGCGGTTCTCGTCGAAGACCGACTGGGTCTGCAGGCACTCCAGGCCGACGACTTTACCATCGCATCCGATCACCTGCTTGGGACCGAAACCGGCGCGCATGATGATGCCCTCGGTCTCGGCTTCCTCAATCTCCTCCAGCGCCGCCGGCATCTCATGGCGCGGCTCGAGGCAAACGATGTCCACTTCGCGCGCCCCCATTCGCAAGGCGGAGAGCGAGATGTCCACCATCTCGTGCGTGGCCACAGCCTGTATCTTGTCGTCGGAGACGGTGTCATCGGACTGCTTAACCACCTCGCGTGCCGCTGAGCGCGCCACGTCCATCGCCACGTTGCCGCCGCCGATCACAATGACGCGCTTGCCGATGGTGAACTTGTAACCGAGGTTGACGTTGAGTAGAAAGTCGATGCCCTTGTGCACGCCATCGAGATCGACCCCCGGAATGCTGAGGTCGCGGCTGCGGTGCGCGCCGACCGCGAGCAGCACGGCATCAAAGCCCTGGTGCAACAGCTCGCCGACTTGGAAGTCGCGTCCGGCGGCACAGTTCAGCTTAAGTTCAATGTCCCCGGTCTCGAGGATCTCGCGCACTTGTGCCTCAACCACATTGCGCGGCAGGCGGTACTCCGGCACGCCGAGGTAGAGCATGCCGCCGGCGACGGGCGAGGCCTCGAATAAGGTGACGCGGTAGCCCATTAGCGCCAGATCATGCGCCGCCGAGAGGCCCACCGGTCCAGCACCGACGATGGCAACGCGGTAGGGTAGCATCTCGATGTGCGAGGGCCGCACATCGAGCGGATGGCGCGACTCCGGTCCGTAGCGTTCGGTGAGGAAGCGCTTGAGGGCGCGGATGGAGATCGGTTTGTCAATTTCACCGCGCCGGCAAGCCGTCTCGCAGGGGTGGGCGCAGACCCTTCCGCAGATGCTGGCCAGCGGATTGGGATCGCGGGCGTAGTGGTAGGCTTCCTCAAAGCGCCCCTCGGCAATCAGACCGACGTACCGCCCCGCGTTGGTGTGCGCAGGGCAGGCCATCATGCAAGGGAAGTTCGTGTGCAGCCAATCCGTGTCGACTCTCTTGTTTCGAAACCGATTCAGCATCGAGGCGAGGCTCCGGGTCCGTAAGCAAGCTACCGATTAGGCCTGCCCATCTGCTATTTGGTTAGCGTGAAGTCAACGTTGCCCGAGCCCGCCACAGTGACCGGCTTGGATTGCTGCTTGGCGCCCTCATGCCACGCGGTTACGGAGTAGCTGCCATCCGGCACGCCGGAGATGGTGAAGTTGCCCGAGGCGTCCGTCTCCGCAAAATAAGGCGTCGGCGAGATGATGATGTAGGCAGCCATCTCTGGGTGCACGTTGCACAGTAGCGGTGCCACGCCGGGCTGGTCGAACTTGAAGGGCTTCTTCTCGCCCTTGGGCCAGGTACCCAGGTTATGTCCCAGCTTCTTGTTGCCGCTAATCGAGGACCAGAAAACGTTGTGCGCAACGTTGTCACTGTTGAGAAATTCCACCGTGGTGCCCACCTGGATGACGTTGATGTGCGGATGGAACATCAGTCCCTTTTGGTCGATGACAATGTGCTTGTCAGAGGCGGGATAGGTTTTGCCAGCCGTCGCTTCAATCCAAACCACAGAATTTCCCGAGACGCCGCCGACCTTGCCCTTCATATCACCGGCAAACATCGCGAGTGACGCTGCCATCGCGAAAACTACCACCCACACCGTTTTGCGTTGCATAGCTCTCCTTTCACTTCTCGCGGCGCTTGCGGACACCGCGCATCCGTCTTTCGTTTAGTACACCCATTCCAGGGCCGCTACGGCCGTGTTTCCTCTGAAGATCGTTGGCCTGGACTGCCCCGGTAACAGCACAACGTACTGCGGCTGAACTTGGTACTCAAACGATGTCTTGATGTTGGCGTGGATCAGGAATTGCGCCCCCGGCGTAAAGCGGTTGCGCGTAGCCCGGTACTGTCCACTGCCGTTGGCCTGGTCGTTGGGCGAGTTCACCGCGTCCCAGCGCATGATGGTCATCAGCCAAGGCAGCGCCAGGTAGTCTGCCTGGATGAAGCCTCCGCCGAAGGTGGCCGGGGTGCCGCGAACAAAGCCGGTCAGGGCCCCTGTTCCGTTGATCACTGGCAACACATCGTGGTCGCGGGCGTACATGTAAAGGCCGTAGAGATTGAACTGGCGGTAATGGAAATCGAAGTCACCGCCAACCCGGTAGAAGGGCTCCCGGTCCGTGCCGAGCAGCGTAGTTCCCGAGGTGTTCAGGATGCGCTGCACCGAGCGGCCATAGAAGACGTAGCTTCCCAGGCGGAGGGAAGTGTGGTCGCGCGGTCCCATTGGCCCGGCCGCTTGAACGTCATTGCGACTCGCCTTGTCGCGTTCCAGATTGAAGCGATAGGCGAGTCTTCCGTAGAGGTCCTTGAAGTTCGAGTCGGAGCCGAAGGCAACACCGTTGGCGGGAGAGACATTGGATGTACCGGTGCTGTTCGTTCCAGATGTGTTCTGATTCACCACCGCAAGCGAGTAATGATAGCCGCCGTAGCTGTGGCCTCCGCTCACCTCAACGCCCTGTCCGGCGGCGTCCATTGAGAAGTTGTTGTTGACGAACTGCTGCGGAGTCCCGATGTTCGGCTGAGTGTAGATATCATATCCGCTGATGTTGTAGCTGCGGGCCTGCGTAAACGGGAGGTCGAGCTCGAACTGGCCTATCCGCAGGCCCAGCGAGTCCTTCGGGAGTTTTGCGAAACGTCCCAGGTTGACGAACTTCAAGTATCCGTCGCCCAGGCTGCCATTGGCGTTCGCGCCGGCCACGCTGATATCGTCATCCACCCAGAATGCAATGTCGCTGCCGAAATTTCCTGCCGTGAAGATGCTGAAGTATCCAGTCGCGAAGTCGGTGCTTGGGATATAAGGTGCCGTCGGGTTGGTGGCAAATCCCAGGTTGTTGCGGCTCTTGCCCAGGGCTTGGAAGAAAGTGTTCATGCGCAGGCCGATCTGCGGAATTCCGGGGACCGTCCCTGGCCACACTGTCTTGGGCCATAGCTCTTTCTGCGCCGGAGAGCCCAGCATCACCGGTTGCACTTTTACATATGTCTCATCGTCCGCAGGAAACTTAAACCCGGCGTCCTTGAAGGCCTTTCCAAAATCATTCAACTTCGGAAAATCGACATGGCAAGTCGTGCATGATGTCCCGTATTGCCGTGAGAACGCAGGAATGGCGTTCGCTCTTCGGGGCTGCCAAAGCACGAACCCGACAACAATCCCCAGGCCCACGAGCAATGACGCTACTTGCTTGGCGAATCTGGAATCCATGTTTGCGACTCCTCGCAACGGCGCTGCATGCTGCGCTCGTGCACGCAGAGCGCAGCATGCAACCCTGGCATTGGCACATCGACTGCCTTGCTTAACGAATCGAACGGAACCTGATTCCCAGAAACACAGCACGCTGCACCGGCAAATCCGGAGATGGGCGACTAGGGCTCGAAGGAAGCGGGCCCGACCTGTATTGGATAGATCACCCCGATCCATCCCCACATGAGTTGCGATACTGTGTGCTTTAAGTGGAAACTTCGCTGTGACATTCCTCACATCAACGTGTGATAACGAAATATGGGCGAAACTGTTACGCCATGGTGCCTCAGATGTTTACAGGGGCTGTTTCGACTACGGCACTCTACCTCCACCGCGTCAATTCCGCGCAGATGGCCGCGCAGGGGAAATTCCTAACGGCAATCAAGATCACTCCAGCGGCTGGATAATTGGCTTGGGTTGATACTTGGGTTGAACAGGTGGTCGGAAGGAGGTCGGAATGTCTGTAACTGTAAGAAAAGGAATGGTGGGCACGAGGAGACTCGAACTCCTGACCTCTACCCTGTCAACTCACCTAAATCATCTATTTACAATAATATAGCAGGACGCGAACGGCACTGTAAGACGGTCGAAGATGGGCTTGCTGTGTACCAAGTTGTGTACCACTACTTGGCAGACTGCTCTCTCAACTGGCTCTCAAACTCGGCATACGGCTGCGCACCGATCAGGACGACTCCGTCTGCAACGTCGCCCTTGGTTTTGGCGATGATGAACGACGGCGTTCCAGTAATTCCCTGACCATTTGCCTCAGCCACGGATTTATTAATCCGCTCCAAGTACTTGCCGGACTCGACACAGCTCTTGAACTGCTCAAAATCGAGATGAGGCACCTGGCGTGAATACCCAAGGATGTCATCGGTTGCCAACTTGGCTGCATTGGCAACCAGCAGGGAGCGAAGTTCCCAGAATTTGTTCTGCTCGCCCGCGCAACGCGCCGCCTGTGCCGCCTGCGCAGCGTTGCTATGAATCGAGAGCGGTACATCCCAGGAAATAAAGCGCGCTTTTCCCGTGTCGATCCAATTCTTCTTCAGTGCTTCGAACGTGTTGTTGTGGAACGCACGACAGAACGGGCACTGATAGTCGGAGAACTCCACAATGGTGAGCGGAGCATCAGCGCGGCCCAGCACGGGCAGTCCCGCGATATTCACTTTGCCCCTCTGCGGGGAGGGCGTTGCCTGCGATGGGCGCTGCGCCGCGGAGTTGTTTGTCAACAACTGGCGGATCTGCCGCAACTCCTGAAGAATCTGATCCGCCTGCTCGCGTGTAATGCCCTGATATTGAGATTGGGTCTGTGTGTTGGGCGTTTGAGCATTCGCGAGGGAAGCAACAAAAAGTAGAGCGCCGCAAAACAAACTCGCGCACTTTGCCAAATAGCTCATGAATTCTCCGCTGACGCTGGATGGAACGTTACCTGAATTCCATCGGGGGAATTCCATGATTGGTTCGGCGTCCGGACCATTGTAATGCACGGGGTAACGCGCAGGGTAATACACAACATGTGACCGTCGTGTGTTCAACTCACAGCGGTTCCCGCAAAGTTAATAGACAACATCTACTCTGAAATTTATTCTTGGCTGACTAATTCTCAATGTGTACGCATTGATGGGACGCGCTTCATGGGAGCCTGCTGGGTGATTCTTGCCCGCTTCAGCCCCGTTCAGTGTTCTCTCAACTAAATCTCAGCTACGCACTCCGCTAGTACAGCTAGCGCGAGTTATGGGCTTGGCTCGCGATATGTCGCGGCCGGTAAGGATGCCATGCATACGTCGAGTTCTGCTTCTGCCCTTCGCTGTGAAGAACATTTCCCGATTAGCCGCCTTTTCGCGTTGGTGGCCGCCTCGTTGGTCGTTTTCCTGCTGCTCCTCCCGGCGCACGTCAGCGCGCAGATTGTGAACGGTGGCTTCGAGACCGGCACCGCTGGGCAGGCGCCAGCCGCGCCTTGGGTGATCAAGACGTATTCGAACCCCGGCTTCACGATCCAGAGCCCAGAGACCTTCAGCGCCCTGAATCTGGCAACCGGAGGAACCAAGCTGACGTATATCGAAAACGCTAGCGGTGGGCCGTATACTCAAGCGGATCCCGACATGGCTGCCGCGCCATTACGCTGGCCGCGTTACGGCGACAACGCCGCCATCGTCAACCTGCACAGCAGCACGACATGGGGTTATGGTCAGAACGTCAACTCACTGTCGCAGACAATCACGATCGGAGCCGGAGATGTAGACCCTGCTGATGGCAAGGTACACATTCGGTTTACCTTTGCGCCTGTCCTGCAAAACCCCGCTCATGCTGTAAATCAGCAGCCCTACTATCTTGTGACTGTTACAGACGTCACGAAAGGGACCACGCTATATAGTGAGTTCGGCTATTCCGATGATCCGGGCACGGCCTGGCAGAAGATCACGGTCTCCGGAACCGAAGTCGACTACACCGATTGGCAGCTTGTGGATATTAATCCAGGCTCGTCGGGGATCGACATGGGTGACCAGGTGCAGCTCAGTATTCTGGCTTCCGGCTGTTCGCTGGGTGGGCACTATGGCAAGGTCTGGGTAGACGGTGTGGGCACCGTTATTCCCGGTATCACCGTGGAAGGCACCGCAACAACCGCACAGGTCAATATCGGCGGCGACATCACTTACAGCTTGAACTACACCAACGGTGGAATCACGAATGCCACAAATGTCGTGATCATGTTCACCATCCCGGCGGGCACGACCTTCCAGTCCGCCTCGACACCTGGAGCAACCTGCACCACGCTCCCCATCGGTGGCACAGGAACCGTCACCTGCACCATTCCCACCCTGACGTCTGGTGCTTTCGGCGCCATGACCGTGACGGTCAATGTCCCCAGCGGGACCAGTGCCGGATTGATGCCCTATCGCAACTACTCCATCGTATCCACGGAAGAGCAAACGCTGCTTGGCACCCCGATGAACGTCATGATCGGCTGTAACCTGGATGCTGACTGCACGGGTGGCAACTGGTGCGACGAGGCTACTCATGCCTGCACGCCGCCTCTGGTAAATGGCATCGCGATCCCCACCGATCCCAGCCATACCAATCCAACACTCAACGGAACCTGCACGGCTGCCGCCGGGGCCTTGGTCTGCGCCTCGGGCGCGTGCGATCCCACCAACAACGCCTGCGGATACGCCAACGGCGACGGCGCCTGCACGGCGGGCAATGCCACCACGGTCTGCCAGTCCGGGATTTGTGATGCCGATGCCAAGTGCGGTTACGCGAACGGCGACGGCCCATGTACCGCTGGAAACGCCGCCGCAGTTTGCCGCTCCGGAGCCTGTAGTGCGAACGGCCTTTGTTTGGCCGCGGGTAGCTGCGACGTGGACGCGGATTGCTCCGGGGGCAACTGGTGCATGGAGAGCACTCACGCCTGTGTTCCGAAGCTACCAGATGGTGCGCCGGTCCCTACCGATCCCTTACACTCGAATCCAACGCTGAACGGTGTATGCACTCCTGCTGCTGCCCTCCTTGCCTGCACGGCCGGGGCCTGCGATACCAGAGACAATGAGTGCGGCTACGCCAATGGCGATGGTCCGTGCACTTCGGCCAATGCGCCACTGGTCTGCCGGTCCGGGGCTTGCAGCGTGGCAGGAATCTGCATGGCTGCCGGAGGTTGCGATGTTGACGCGGATTGCGCCTCAGGCAACTGGTGCAATGAGACTGTCCATATCTGTCTCGCAAAGCTTGCGGATAGCGCGCCTCTTCCCTCTGATCCTGCACACGGCACTCCCACGCTGAACGGCCAGTGCACCGCAGCCGCCGGCGCTCTGGTTTGTCAGTCCGGTGTTTGCGACCCCACGAATAATGAGTGTGGCTACGCCAATGGCGATGGGGCTTGCACGGCAGGGAATGCCTCCACGGTCTGCCAGTCCGGTGTTTGTGATGCGGATGGTAAGTGCGGTTATCAGGCGGGAGACGGTGCCTGCAATGCGGGCAATGCCTCCACGGTCTGCCGCTCCGGACTTTGTGGCAGCAACGGCGTTTGCCTGCCCTACTCGTTCGTGGTGACTACTCAGACCGACGATCTGGCTGGCGCGGCGGCGAATTGTCCTGCGAACGGTAGAGGAGCCAACTGTTCGCTGCGTGATGCGCTGGCAGCAGCGGCGAGCGTTGGATCCGGAACCGTCACCTTCGCCATGCCTTCCAGCACAATCACGCTGGGCGCGGGCGGCACGCTGACCATCCCAACGCTCACGACCATCAATGGTTCAACCACCACTCCGGTGGTTGTGGATGGCGGAAATACCTATGAGGTGTTCAGCGTCGGCCCCGGCAACACGGCTACGATTAACAACCTCACCATTCAGAACGGAAGCTCCTCCGGCAATGGCGGCGGCGTGAGCAACCAGGGCACGCTGACCATCACCAACAGCACGCTAGCCGGAAATGTGGCAGCAACTTCAGGCGGTGCAATTGCGAACCAGGGATCGCTGACTCTGATCAACGACACGTTCACCGCAAACTCAGCGGGTGCTACCGGAGGTGCGGTCTACAACACCACGGAGCTCACGGTTTACAGCAGCACTTTCAGCGCGAACTCGGCATTGAACTTTGGCGCTGGCATCTACAACGACGGCGGCACGCTTGCCGTGCGCAACAGCGTCATCAGCAGCAACTGGCTGGGAACACAGGTAGTGCAGGGCCAGTTTGATGACCTGGATGACGCAGCAAGAAATCCAAACTTCGTTGCCGGTAACGGCAATCTCGGCGGCAATCTGGTGGGCTACTACAACACTAGTTCCGCGACCGCTCCGAGCCCGGCGGCAAGCCTCTCTGTGCTTGGCAGCTACGGCGGCCAGACGCAGACCATGGTTCCGCTACCTGGCAGCCCGGCAATCTGCGCCGGATTGCAGGCGAACATTGCGCCCAGCGTATCGCTGGACCAGCGCGGTTACGCAAACACGAACAGCACCTATTCCGGATATGTAGCTCCCGCCACTCCCTGTGTGGATTCTGGTGCGGTGCAGACCAACTACTCGCTCGGGTTCTCTACTGAACCGCCCGCTTCGGTTGGCGTCGCCACGAACTTCGCGGCGGCGGTCACACTCACCGAAAGTGGTGGGACCTTTACCGCCGCCGATGCGACCCTGCCGCCTTCGCTGGCACTTGGCCAAGGGAGTGGAGCACTGACGGGTACGACGGCCGCAGTCTCAAACGGTGTATCAAGTTACGCGCAGTTGCAGGTGAGCCAGGTTGGCACCGACGCGGTGCAGGCCTCACTGGCACTGAACGGTACGACGGCGATCACAGCTCTCAGTACAAGCTTTACGGTTCCGCAGGGAATACCCACTCTGACATGGGCCAGCCCGAATCCAATTAGCTTCGGCACTCCTCTCAGCGGAACTCAGCTCGACGCGACGGCAAGCGTGCCGGGCACCTATATGTATTCGCCGTCGGCGGGGACAATCCTTAACCCAGGTCCGCAGACCCTCTCCGTCACGTTCACTCCCAGCGACAACGTGAACTATGCGAATGCGACCACCACAGTGCCACTGACCGTGACCAAGGCCGCAGGTTCTGACCTCCTGGGTTCAAATAACACGGCGCCGTCCTATGGTCAGTCGGTCACGCTGACGGACACTATTCCGGTAATGAACGGAGTTGTGCCGACGGGCTCGGTGAGCTTCTACAGCGGAACCACGCTGCTGGGCTCGGCGACGCCGAATGCCTCGGGCATAGCAACACTGACCACGACGGCGCTACCGGTGGGTGTGGACTCAGTGACAGCCGTGCTCGCTGCCGATGCGAACTATGCGCAGGTGACCTCGAATGTGGTGACCGAGACGGTATCGAAGGCCGCGGGTTCTGACGTGTTGGGTTCAAACAACACGGCTCCAACCTTTGGCCAGTCGGTCATGCTGACGGACACCATTCCGGTAGTAAACGGAGTTGCGCCGACGGGCTCGGTGAGTTTCTACAGTGGAACCACGCTGCTGGGCTCGGCGACGCCGAATGCCTCGGGCGTAGCAACACTGACTACGATGGCGTTGCCGGTGGGCGTGGACTCAGTGACAGCGGTACTCGCTGCCGATGCGAACTATGCGCAGGTGACTTCGAATGTGGTGACCGAGACGGTGTCGAAGGTTGCTACAACGGATGTGCTGACGACCAGTCTCTCCACGCTGACCTATGGCCAGCCGGTTACGCTGACGGACACCATTCCGGTAGTAAACGGAGTTGCGCCAACGGGCTTGGTGAACTTCTACAGCGGAACCACGCTGTTGGGTTCGGCGACGCCGAGTGCCTTGGGCGTGGCAACGCTGACCACGACGGCGTTGCCGGTGGGTGTGGACTCAGTGACAGCGGTACTCGCCGCTGATGTGGACTATGCGCAAGCGACATCGAATGCCTTGACCGAAACGGTGTCAAAGGCATCGCCTGTCAATGTGCTGACCACCAGCACACCGGCGCCGAGCTATGGACAGCCCGCAGTCCTGGTGGACTCGATTCCAGTGATGAATGGTGTCGCTCCGACGGGTACGGTGAGCTTCTACTTTGGCGCTACGCTGCTGGGGACGACAGTGCCAAACGCCTCAGGCGTGGCCACACTTACAACCACGGTCCTGCCTGTTGGCAATGACACAGTAACCGCGGTCCTGGCTGCGGATGCGAACTATGCGCAGGTGATCTCGAACCTTGTCACCGTGGCAGTGTCAAAGGCGGTCACCAACGACGTGCTCACAACCAGCGTCTCAACTCTGGTGTACGGCCAGTCGGTGACCTTGACGGACACGATCCCTGTCGTGAACGGAGTCGCGCCAACGGGCTCAGTGAGCTTCTACAACGGAAGCACTCCACTAGGTACTGCTGTGCCGAACGCCTCGGGGGTGGCCGTGCTGGCAACGACGACGCTACCCGTGGGGACTGACACGGTTACGGCCGTGATGGCCTCGGATGCAAACTACGCTCAGGCCACCTCCAATGCCGTGACGATCACCGTGGGTCCGCAGGACTTCACAATCACGGCAGCGCCGGGTATTCAGGCCATCAATCCGGGAGAGGTCGCTACATACACCATCTCGCTCTCCGGTGTCACAGCGGCGTTCACTTCCCCGGTCACGCTTTCGGCGACAGGACTTCCTCCGGGAGCGACGGTCATCTTTGGTAACGCGACCTATACCCCTGGAGTAGGACCCACGATGACAACGATGTCGATTGTCACGTCTCCCACTCAGGCACTTGGTGTACCGGCGGCGAATCACACGAATGTGTACTACGCATTGTTGATTCTGCCGTTCTTCGGCAGCCGCAAGTTACGCCGCAAACTGAAGACGATGCCAGGTGGACTCGCTGCTTTCCTGCTGGCAATTGTGGTGCTCGGTGGAGTGGCTACAACGACGAGTTGCGGTGGAGGCTATTTCGGAGGAGCACCGCACCAGTACACCATTACGGTCACAGGCACCAGCGGTACGCTGCATCACTCCACTTCCGTGACGCTGACGGTTAAATAGGGAAGGTTTAAGAATGAAAAGCATCGCTAAAGTTGTACTGATTATCGTGAGCCTGTGCGCAGGTGCAGCCTATGCCCAAGTGTCGAACGGAACGGGTAGGTCGCCTGGCTTAGAGGTGGCGGGACAGTTCACCACGGTTTATGCAAACGCAGCTCCAGGTGATTGCGGTTGCTTCTTCATGTATGGTGGAAGCGCCCAAGTGGCTGCCGTAAGTCATACCGGATTGGCTTTGGTCGGCGATGTTGGTGGCACACATGCCACCAACATCAATGGCAACGGCCACGATCTCACGCTCACCACTTACATGGCGGGAGTGCGTTACTATCCCGCCATGGGACATAGCAAGTTTTCTGTCTATGGGCAGGTCCTTGCCGGTGCCTCCCACACCACTTCGAATTACGCGATCGATAATAATGCGACCCGCTTCGGCGCAGCGGTAGGAGGCGGAGTAAATTACAAGCTCGCGCAACATCTTCAGTGGCGAATCACAGAAGCGGAATACCTGCTGACGCGCATACCCAATGCGCAGAATGAAATCCAGAACCAGCTTCGGTTGAGCTCTGGTCTGGTGTATCGCTTCGGCCATTAAGTCTCGAGCTAGGGCTTCTCACCAGAGTAGGTTGCAAGAAGTTGCTTTGAATGGGGCCGCGCGCAGAGGGTATCAGGCAGCTGATATCCCTGCTGCGCCCCCTATCCGCATTCGGAAATTCTCGTCACGGCTTCACAGATACCGCACTCTCAGATTTTGGGTAGTCGGCTAACCATCATCAAGTTGAAAAATGTGATCAGAATCTCGGCTGGGAGAGATCAATCTGCGGGCCACGCGCCCAGTTTCACGTCCCACAGGCCGACTTATGGTTACCTATCGGATCTCGGTGAGTGCCTTGGCGATCATGCACTCAGTGAGATCCGCCGATTTCAGATGGCCGAGAAGCCGCCGTCGACAGCCAAATCCACCCCATTCACGTAGCTCGACTCGTCTGAAGCAAGAAACAGCGCGGCCGCCGCAATTTCCTCAGGACGACCCATCTTTCCGCGCGGGATTAGGGAGTCGAACATCTCCCTCGTCCCCTTGTCGAGTCGCTGGGAATCCGGTGTGTCGACCTGCCCCGGGCTCAGTACGTTCACCCGGATATTCCTGCCCTTCAGTTCCAGCCGGCAGATCCAAGTTGATCCCCGTATCGACGAACACGGACTCGTCAGGCGAAGTAGGTCACGCGCTGATTTCGGTGGGGTCTTCGACCGCCAAATGAAGATCGCGATGCGCCTGCTGGATGCGGTCCACTTCCGATGCCTGAACGCGCGGCACGCTGTTTACGGTTCAGAAGGCGTTGCCGCTGTTCAACGTATTCGTTGACGTTACGAATCGTTTCGTGTGGTATCGGCCTCGATGGGTCAGGGCCTGGGCCTCGCGTCCATCTCGGAGGCCCGCGCCAGTGCTTGCGTGTCGATATATTCCCGGACGTTCGTCAGTTTGCCATTTCGAACGGTAATCGCGAAGACCCAATGGTCCTCAAATGTCTTATTCGTAGCTTTGATTTTCCCCGTAGCGAAGCCGAGGACCAGAACCCGGTCTCCCTGCGCTATGAACTCGGGGGGCTCAGGGTAGGAGGTTTCCACCGTCTCGTTAGCCTTCTGAAGTAAACTATTCAATCCCGCGTGCCCGCGGTGCGTGCCGGCCAGCGGCCATTCCTCGCCCGGAATGATCCACTCGATATCTTCGGCAGACAACGCCAACAAACCTTGCTTATCGCGGCGGCCGAGTGCGGCAAAAAACTCCTTCACAATCTGGACATTCTCTTGTGTGCTCATTGAAATCTCTCCATTTCCCTCAAATCGGATCGTGTCCGATCTAATCGGACGTTTCGGAACCATCCTTACTCAGGCCAAATCACACGGTCGATGATCGATTACTGCTCCTTCTTGAACAAGTCCTGGAAGATGAGCTGACCCCAAATTTTGCCGCGTGCGTGCACCAGCGCTCCACCCTCGTTTAGCTTTCCCAGTTTGACGGGTGCGAACCCGAGTTGTTTGGCCAAATTCGCCACGGGAGCGATCGCGTCCTCATCGTCGCTCGACAAAAAGACAACCCGGTGCCCACCCTCGACGATCGGATCGGTCGCCAGGGTGGCCGCAACCAAGTGGTTAAAACCTTTCACCAACTTAGCGCCGGTGAACGACTTCGCAACGAATGCGGAGGACGGAAGACCAGCCAGCTCCTCAGGTGGGACTGGAAACGAGTTCATCGCGTCGATGACCGTCTTGCCTTTCCAACTCGGTAGGGCCTTCGCAATCTCGCGATGTTCCCCGAACGGAACCGCCAAGATGATTGTGTCAGCCTCGAGTGCATCCCGCAGCGACTTGGCGACGACCGTGGGTCCAATCGCCCGAGCCTCCGGTGCCAAGGCCGCGGGCGGCCGACGACTCGCGACGGTCACGTTGATGTTTTTGCGGGCGAAGGCGTGGGCGAGGGCCTGACCTATCTTTCCGAATCCTACAATTGCGTAGCTCATAATATTTCTCCGATCTCGTGTTAGAACTAAAATTTGAGAAACGTGGTTCCGCGACTGCCGAGGGCCAGACACGGGACCGCGCCGGGGTTAGACCTGCGCCATGCCCCCATCGACGGCGAGATCCACGCCGGTGATATATGAACTTTCATCGGAGGCGAGGAACGTGACGGCAGCCGCGATTTCCTCTGGCTTGCCTCTGCGACCCATTGGGATCTGCGAGGTGAACTGGGCGACCGCTTGCTCGGCCTGTTCAGGGGTAAGGCCCGTCGTAGTCGCTAAGGCCGGGGTATCGATTGCTCCGGGGCTCATTGCATTCACGCGGATCTTGCGGTCTTTCAGCTCCATAGTCCAGCCACGCGCGAAGTTGCGCACAGCCGCCTTACTCGCGGCGTAGGCGGTAAACCCCGGGAGACCCATCACGTTCGAAACAGAAGAGTTCAGGATGATTGAGCCTCCGTCTTTGAAGAGGGGAAGGGCCTTCTGTACCGTAAAGAACATTCCCTTCACGTTTACGTCGAAGGTCTGGTCAAAATGGGACTCAGTAGCCACCGCGAGCGGTGCGATTGTACCCGCGCCCGCGTTCGCGAAGAGAATGTCTATGTGACCATGTTTCTCTTTCACGACGGCATAGAGCCGGTCCAGATCTTCCAAGCGCGACACGTCGCCCACGACCGTCGTAACGTTTCTGTTGATGAAGGCTGCGGCCTCCTTCAGCTCTTTCTCTCGTCGCCCAGTGATCACGACGTGCGCACCTTCTTCCACGAAGCGCTTGGCTGTGGCCAAGCCAATCCCGCTGCTTCCGCCTGTAACGACCGCAATTTTTCCCGCCAATTTTTGTCCGTTGTTGTTGCTCATATGTTTTTTCCTTTTTGTTTTTCGTTGTTCACCGCGCCCTACGGCGAGTGCGTTAGATTTGAGCCAGGCCACCGTCGACGGCGACCTCGCTGGCGGTCATGAAGCTGCTGTCGTCCGAAGCAAGAAAGGCAGCCACCGCTCCGATCTCCGCCGGATCGGCCATGCGCTGGAGCGGAGTCATAGAGGCGTAGACCTTCTGGCCCTCTTCGCCTAGCGCTGCCTTCGCGAGTTCGGTTGCTGTCGGCCCGGGCGACAGCACGTTTACCCGGATGCCGGTGCCCTTGAGGTCTTCCGCCCAGGTTCGCGCGAGGTTGCGCACTGCCGCCTTGCTCGCACTGTAGACGCTCATTGTCGGGGCGCCCGTGGTGCCGGCACTCGAGCCGGTCAGGATGATCGAACCGCCCTTGCCCATCAGCGGCAGCGCCTTCTGGACCGTGAAGATCGTACCCTTCACATTGGTGTCGAAGGTTTCGTCAATGTGCTCAGCGGTAATCTTGCCGAGCGGAAGCGGGCTTCCCGCTCCGGCATTGGCGAAGACGATGTCGAGGGTTCCGCGCTCGGCCTTCACCGCCGCGTAGAGTCGGTCGAGGTCGGCCAGATCGGAGACCGAGCCCTTCACCGCGCGGGCATTGGGCCCGAGGTCGGCCACAGCGGCGTCGAGCACTTCCTGCCGGCGACCGAAGATGAAGACGAAGGCGCCCTCCTCGATGAAGCGCTTTGCTGCGGCACGGCCGATGCCGGTAGCGCCACCCGTGATGACTGCAACTTTTCCTTCAAGCTTTCCCATAATTACTTACTCCCTTCGGGTGTGTAGCATTCAGTCGGTACAGTAGAGTAGATTCTTTGGCGGTGGACAAGAACTGCTCGGGAGTCCTAATATTTTGTCCATTCGTCCAAATGAGGAGGCTAAGCTGGACCCAATAACAGACATCTTCAGAACGATGCACGTAACCGCTTTCGGTCTGCACAGGCTCGAAGCCACAGCCCCGTGGGGCGTAAAACAGGAAAATCAGGCCGAAGAAAAAACCACGCCTTCCGGCAAAAAGACTTCCCCAACAGATTTGGCGCACTTCGCCATGTTGTCGCGCGGCAACTGCTGGCTGAGTGTGGAAGGGATTGCGGAGCCAATTCCCCTCACCGGTGGTGATTGCTTTTTACTAGCTAAGGGGACTTCGATTGTTTTGCGCGACAGCCCGCGAACACGTCCAAAGTGGAGTTTCAGCGAGATCGGCGCCAAGGCTAACGGCAATGTCGCTCTTTGTGGAGGTGGTGGCGCACCGACGACAATCGTCTGTGGGTCCTTGAGTTTCGATCACGCCAGCCTGAAGCCGATCACTCAGTTATTGCCGAGCTTCATTCTGATGAAGGCCGATGAGGCACGCACGCTTGCTCTTCACAACACAGTGCAGGCGCTTGCGTCCGAAATGGCAGAACAGGCGCCGGGATCTGAAGTCGTCGCGACTCGACTGGCTGAGGTCCTGTTTATCCAGTTGCTCCGGGCGCATATCGCGTCGGGACCGGAACGCAACAAAGGATGGCTTCGTGCTGTTTTCGATCCTCAAATGGGCACTGCCCTGAGTGCCATCCACGACAGAGTGAATACACCTTGGACAGTCGAATCCCTGGCCGAAGCGGCGGGCATGTCTCGCTCCGCATTCGCAGCACGTTTTAAAGAGCTACTCGGACAAACACCGCTGG